>Ga0136617_10006637_pt1 | contig 10325 bp, 9 predicted proteins | sample AntDrymUQ3222106_2_FD_129672 | JGI IMG/M metagenome (GOLD analysis project Ga0136617, IMG submission 129672) | Polar desert sand microbial communities from Dry Valleys, Antarctica - metaG UQ322 (21.06) | ecosystem: Environmental > Terrestrial > Soil > Desert | place: Antarctica: Dry Valley... | reverse complement strand
GTCAGAGAAGGTAAGCGCAGAGAAAGGACGCTCCGTGAACGTTTCGATGGTCGGGTCGGATGGATCCAGGTTCGGGGCCGGCATGGTTCCGGGGGCTTGTTGCTGTTGCTGTTGTCATTGCTGGACCTGCTGTTGCTGCTGCTGTTCGGCCGCATCAACGGGTGGATCGAGCTGCTCGCGGCTCGATGCCGATGAGCTCAGCGGCGGCCTCGTCTTCTGAACGGCTGGGCGGCTCGCTGACATAGCGGGCCGCCTCCCGTTTCTTATTCCTCAAACTCTGGGACCACGATGCCTAGCGAATCGTTGACGTACGCCCAGAATCCAGCCATCACGATTCTCACGGTGTCGGATGATGAGGTCATCGTGCGTGGCGGTCCGCTAGATGGGTACTCGCTGGTCATCCGTGACGAGCAGGCGCGAGGATGCACTCCGGTGCTCATGGCGAGCCTCGCAGATGGAACGACTGCGTCCGAGCTGGTGGAGCGGCTGTCATCCGTGGCGGCCGTAGACGACGCCGAAGCTGCTCAGTGGCTCGAAGAGCTCCACGCGGCCGGAGTTGCTGTTCGGACCGGCGCGCTGCGGAGCGAACTCGCAGACTGGATGGCTTACGCGCGGTTCGGTCACCTAGGAGATGCGGCGTCCGCGCGCCCCATCGTCATCGTCGGCGGCCCTGTCGCTGAGGCGCTTGCCCACCGCCTGCGTGAACTCGGGCTCGACGTGTCTGTGTGCGCTGATGCCGCCGAGGTCGAATGGGCAGAACTGGGCGAGCCGGATCAGGATCTTGTCGACGGGCTCGTGGTACATGCCGCGACGCCGGGCAACGAGGAGCCGGAGCGCGGCGATGGGATTCCGCCTCGCACTGATCGCCCGCTGCTGGTTGCGCTTTGGGACCAGGGTGATATGGCACGCCCTCTCGCGTTCAACGCGCGAGCGTTGACCGCAAGGGTCCCGGTGTTGCACCTTCAGGCCGGTGGGGTCGAATACGCCGTCGGGCCGTATGTTGTGCCGGGGCGCACCGCCTGCTTCTGGGAATACGAGCGCCTTCAGGCGAGAGCCGGACAGACGTATCCCGAGTACGCTGCGACGCAGGCGGTTCGACCGCACCGGTCCACCAAGCCCCCGGAAGTGACGGTGCAGGCGTTGCTCGCGGCCGCCACGCCATTTGTCGTCGAGTTGGCCGTCGTCGGGCAGTCAGGTCTGGCCGGCCAGGTACTACGTGGTCGATCGACAACCGCCGAAACGGCCCGTTCCGCTGTCCTCCGGTTGCCGCGTTGTCCGAGCTGCCTGCCGCTCCGGCCGATGCTGCGCAACCCCCTCTGGTAGACACCATGTCGACTCCCGTCTCGCCCATCTCAGAGGAGACGGCGCTCTTCGAGCGCCGTACGACGATTGGCGCGCCTGATACCCGCTTGGCCAAGGGCGATCCGCTCCTGGAGCTCGGGGATGCGTTCATCGTCAACGGCCTCGTGAGTCCTACCTCCACCGCTGCTGCGAGGCTGATCCCGGGCGAGGTCGTTGACGGCGTGACAACTTGGTTGAATGGATCCCTGGCCCGTGCCGAGGATGACCTCTATCTCAAGATTGATTCGTCCATTGGGGAGGACTGTGCTGTCGCTACGATTGAAGCCCTGTCCGCGGCATCGGGGCTCGACCTCACGGCGCTGCCCGCGAGCTACGCCGACTGGCGACTGTCAGTCGAGATCTATGTTGTCGTTGGTCGCGCCGCCTACCTGCTCGCCGGCGATCTAGCAATTCGCATGAAAGTGCTCGCCGACTCGGAGGTCGGCATGTTCTTCGGGCGCCGGGCTTTCCCATTGCTCACGAACGTTCAACTGACGGGTACCGCTGTGGTGCTCATCGGGATTCCAGGGCGTCTTGGAGCCATCGGCGGCCTCCGTGGCTACCGCCGGTCCCTGGTCGAAGCCGGCCGCGGTCTGGAGGTTCTGTCGAACCTTTCCGACCGCGCGGCCGACCCCGAGGTTGACTGGCGTTGGGAGACAGAATTCCTCGATGACGCCGTAGCAGCCGCAATCAGTGTCGATGGCGTCGAGCGCGTCCCGCTGGCTGTCGGCTTGCAGATCGAGGTCGCTACTGACCCAGACCACGATGGCGTCACGACTCCGGGAGGTGTCGGATGAGTTCGGTCGAGATGATGACCGGCGCGGTCGATGCCGCCTTCGACCCGTTTGCCGGTGCGCGGGCGCTCGCCGATGACGTCAGGGAGCTCGCTGCGCGCCACGGCCTTGAAGGACCGGGGGTAGTCGCCGAGTTGGTAGGCATCCTCGGCGCGCTGATCACGGAGCCGAAAAGCACGTTTCCTACACCGCCCGAATATCGTAGAGCGGATCTCACTGCGCCGGCCCTCGCTGCGACAAGGCCGGTGACCTCATCGCACGGGTTTTTTGACGTCCTACGCGCCCGCGCCTCGCGACGCGACTTCGGCAGCGCGCCGCTCGATGCACGGCGCCTGAGTGGGCTTCTGCACTGGACTCTGGGCGCGCGCTCCGAGACGATGGCGTACGACTACCGCGGTGCTCCACTGCGGTACGTTCCCTCGGCAGGCGGCCTCGCCTCCATCGACGCGTACGCCATAGCCGGCAGGGTCACTGATCTCGACCCCGGTAGCTACTACTTCGACTACGCGACGGGTCTGGTGCCGGTGTCTCGCGGAGCGATGATGCACCGTATCGCCGGCATGAACCCCGGCCAGGAGTGGATATCGCACGCGGGGGCCGTCATCGTGCTCGTTGCGAATACGGAGCGTGTTGGGCGCAAGTACGGCGCGATGGGCGCAAAGCTCACGATGATGGATGCCGGCGTCGTCGCCGGTCACCTGGAGTTAGTGGCTACGGCACTCGAGTTGCGCAGCTGTACGGTCGGAGGCTTGCCCCCCGAGCGCATGGCGGCGCTCCTGCGACTCGATGATCCGACACGCATCCCGGTAGCCGCCGTGGTGGTCGGCACACGCGAGGAGCACAGCCATTCTTGAAGCGTTGCCAGGCCTCGCCGCCGCGACGCCGGTCTTGCAGGTGACGCTGATGGGGGTCGTTGGCTATCCGTTGAGCCGCGGGAGCTCGGCGCGCATGGCGCGGTTCCATAACTCGGGGTTCGAGTGGTGGCTGATCGCGCTCGGCCTCATGGTGGTCATCGGCCTAGTCCTTGAGCCGCAGTTGCTGCACCTGACCATGCCGAGTAAGCACGACGTGACTCCGTTACGTGCGCTGATCGTGTTCGGCATCGGTCTCGCCGCCGTCGTGACCATCGAGGTACTGGCCGAGCGGCTCAGGCTCGCCTGGGGCCGCGACGGCGGGATCTACCGTGAACGTTATGAGTCCGGACTCCCTTCGTGGGCGCGAGCCCCGCAGCGTGAGGCGGCCGTGCTGGTCGGCGTCGCCGTCCTCGAGGAGGCGGTATACCGCGGCATTGTTCTCGGAGGGGCAATCACTTTGTGGGCACTCACCGATCCGGCAGCCGCAGCGCTGTCGGCGGGAGCGTTTGGCGCTGCACATTGGTACTTCGGGGCGCGGCAGATCGTTCTCAAATCGCTTTTAGGGGCGGTGCTGGTCACCGTCGCACTCGCGTCAGGTTGGATCGTCGCCGCTGCGGTGCACGCGGGACTGAACCTCGTGTTGTTTGGTCTTGAGCGACGGACGCAATGACTGCCGTCCTCGCAGATAACGTCTTCGATGGGAGTCGCTGGATTGGTCGGGCGGTGGTCCGGTGGGTGGGTTCGCTCATAGAAGAGGTCGAGCCTGTGCGAGCGAACACCTCACGGGACTCCGATTACGAGGCCGATGTCGTCTTGCCGGGCCTCATCGACGCCGCCGTCCGTGCGGTCGGCTATGTAGAGCGACCAGGCGGAATGCCGTTTGCTCCCGAAGACGCGTTTGCGCTGCTGTCGCTTCGTTACGGCGTGACGACCGTCGTCGACGTTGGGAATAGCTCGGAGGTTCTCGCTCACTTGCGCCGCAGCGCTGCCAAGGGCGTGGGGCCGAGAATCGTCGCCGCGGGCCCTCGACTAGTGTCGGAGGCCACACTGCGTACGGATCGCGTCGTTGATGAGGGCGACGTGCGTCAGACGCTCGCCGGATTGGCCGCGAATGGGACCGCCTTCGTCAGTATTGGCTTGATCGAACCCAGCTTGCGCAAGCAGATCGGACAACTCGCGGCAGCAGCGCGGCTTACTGTCGTCGCATCGGCCGGAACCGGCGACGTCCCCGGGCTCGACGTAGTCGCGCCGAGTGGCGGGGTCGCTGGGATCCCACAACTCGAAGCTGTATCGCGGTGGAGCGTCGAGGGCCTCCTTGACGCTCATGACGCCGCCGAAGCGGCGGCGTTCCTTCCCTACGCCCGCCACTTCCAGCAACGCGGTGGACGCGTGGGCCGACGCATGGCGCGTGGTGTGCTGAATGGCCTATACGGGGACCGCGAAGCCATCGACGCTGACGAACGGGCCCGCCGCGCGGCGGTGGAGATCGCCGAACACCGCTGCCTGGCGAGTTCCGGATCCGGTGCCGCCGGCCTTGTCCCTGGGGCGTCGCTCTGGTCCGAGATCGAAACGTTCGAACGACTCTCCACCACGACTCATGCTCTCGCCGCCGCCACCGGATCGCCGAGCGACTGGATCACGGGAATCACCGGCGGGCGAATCGCAGCGGGCCGCCCAGCGGACCTACTCTTCGCAGGCGGCATTGACTCGGACGCGGCCACGTCGGACATCCGGCAACACCTATCTGCCGTCGTCATCGATGGTCACCACATTGAGGTCCGCCAACTTGTGGAGAGCAGCGACGGGCTCCGCCGTAAGGCACTTCAGGAGGTCTTGTGAAGATCCACGCCATCGCGGAGCGTCCCAGCGCGCTGCCTACCCTCGTCTCGGGTCAGGACCACCGCGCCATGCGGGAGATGCTGTCGCTGGTCTCGCCCGATGTGGGTCCAGTGCTACGCGCCGCCTCTTTCCTAGGGTCTGGAGCAGCGGCTGGAGGCGGGTATGCGGCGCACGCCGAGCTGCTTGATCTCGACGGGCTGCTCCGCGACCTCTACCAGCAGCCGTCCATGGAGCCGGGGGTCAACGACACGCTGTTCGGTGGAGGCAAAGGCTTCCGATTCGATACCACGGTTCTATCGACCCTCGGCGAAGCGGCCGAGCGGGTGGTCGCGACCCTGGTCTGCGGCACGCCGGACCTTCCGGGTTTGCGGATCCTCGGGTCGTGGAACGACCTGAACGCTGGCGGCGTCAACGCGCTCCATCCAACAGCCGTCCGGCTGTTCTCCGACGCCCAGTACGACTCTCCAGGCTTCCTGTACGAGCGGTTCATGCCGGAGTCAGTGATCCAGTGGGTCGCGGGGCGGCACCTGCGATCTGGCGAAGAGGTGTACGTGCCATCCCAGCTGGTCGACATGGTCCATATCTACGACCACGGCGAGCAGATCGTGGGATATCCCGTATCTGGCGGACTGAGCTGCCACACCTCCGAGGGGGCCGCCACCTATCACGGCCTTACCGAGGTGCTCGAACGGGACGCGGTCAACGTCTCGTGGTACACCGCCGTCCAGCCCTTACGCATCAAGATCGATGCCGACGCCCGCAAGCTCCTCGGCACGTTCGCGGACCGACTCACGCTGGACCACACCGAGGCGGAAATCCTCGTGCACCCAAGCACGGTGACCAGCGCGGCGACCGTCAGCATGGTGGGCCTGCAAGGCTGGCTGCGGCGGCGCGCCTACTGCGCCGGTGGTGGATGCGACGCAGTGCTCGAGACAGCGGTCCGGAAGGCGGCCGCAGAGTTCGGTCAGACTCGGAGCACGCTCGGCATCTCGGTGTGCGCGCCACGGTCGGCGGTTGGCATGAGCGTGGAGCGCATGTTTGACTGGGAGCCGGATCGTCCGCTGGTGGACATGCAGTTGTTCTTCCAAGCGATTGGCTACTACGGTCTCATTGAGCACCGAGACCTACTCGACCACTACCTGTCGGGACCGGAGGTCACGATCGAAGAGCTGCGGGACACGGCCCGTCCAACCCCGGAGTCGTCGATTAGTTCGCGACTTGAGCATCTGCTGGACGAACTCGCGGAGCACGAGATCGATCCAATAGTGCTGAACTACTCGCACCCGGACTGGACCGCTCTGAGCATCGTGAAGCTTTACGTGCCGGAGCTCACAACGCCGTTTCTTCAGTCGCGTCCCATGCTAGGCCATCCCCGCCTCTCGCCGCTCCGCGACGGCGTCATCGACGAGAACGGCACCATCCTGCCCCTGCCGTACCCGTGACGGGAGTTGATCAGGAACCGGGCCCGGCGGCCTTAGTGATCGACGGACTCATCCGTCGCTACGATCAGCGAGCGGTCGTCGACCGGGTCTCGCTCGCTGTGGCGCCAGGAGAGGTGGTAGTGCTAGTTGGACCCAATGGCTGCGGCAAGACCACGACCGTAGAGGTGGCTCTCGGCCTACGACGAGCCCACGGGGGCACCGTCTGTATTGCAGGGCTCGATCCTTGGACTGCGCCGCAACACGAGCTGGCCTTGGCCGTAGGTGTGCAGTTGCAGCGCGGCTCGCTCCATGCGCGCGTGCGACTCCGCGAGCACGGCACCCAACTCGATGCATCCTACCGCCGCCGCGGTCAGTTCGCCGACCTTGCACAGCGACTCGGCCTCGGCGACGATCTCCACCGCACGTTTGGGGCCCTGAGCGGAGGTCAACAACGGCGCGCGCTAGTGGCATCCGCGCTCATAGGATCGCCGCGGCTCAGCGTGCTGGACGAGCCGACGTCCGGAGTAGACGTCGAGTCGCGCAACGAGATTTGGTCAGTGGTGCGCGAACGAGCTTCTGAGGACCAGATGGGCGTCCTCATCACGACGCATGACCTCGTCGAGGCAGAGCGCCACGCCGACCGCGTCGTCATCATGCGTCACGGGCGCGTCATCAGCGCGGGAGCCGTCGGCCAGGTCATCGGCTCGGCCGGCGTCGAGGTGATCGTCGATATCCGCGGCGCTCCCGACGCGCTGATTGACCTGAAGGGTGCGGCCGCCGCTGTCGAGGTTTCTCGCGCGGCTGCCGATGCGGTCTACGCATTTCGCGATGCGACTGCGGCCGACGCCTGGGTTGACCAGCTCAAATCGCGCGAGGAACTGCGCGTAACCAAGCGGGCACCGACGCTTGAGGACGCCTACCTCGTCCTCGCGTCTATGGACACCCCGGCATGACCACCGGAGCCTGGGCTCTGCTCGTACGCAACCAGACGCTCGGTTTTCTGCGCGAACCGGCGGCGGCGGTGTTCAATCTCGCGCTGCCGCTGTTCATCGTCCTCGTGCAAGCGCTGGCCTACGGGGACTCACTCGTCGGCAAGGAACTGCCCGGGCTCAAAGTCGCGGACGTCCTGCCGATCGGCGCTGGTGTCACGTATCTCGCGATCGTGGGGATCTTCGGTGCCGGTGTTGGGCTTGCATCTATGGTCGAAGCTCGGACCCTTGCCAGCTTCCGCCTGCGACCTGGCGGCGTCGGCAGCGTGGTATCGGCCTACATCGTGGTCCTGATCGCGCTTTCGCTCACCGGCTTCGCGCTCGGCATTCTCACACTGATGGTCGGCTGGAATGCGCGGGGAGCGCAGCACTGGTGGGCGCTGCTGCCTGCGGCCCTCCTCGGAGCCGTTGCCTGCTGTGCGCTGGGCGGGTTCATTGCGAGCGTGAGCGCCTCGCCCCGATCGGCCCAAGCCATCGCTTCGGCACTGTTCTTCCCGGTGCTCTTTCTCTCTGGTGCACTCATTCCGCTCGATGCTTTCCCGCGCGGGCTTGAGGCCATCGCCAAAGCGCTACCCGGCTACCACCTCAACGAGCTCCTCGGCTGGGTCTGGCTTTCGGATCAGCCGTCTCCATGGCCTCACATCGCCTACTTGGTCGTCGCTGGCGCCCTCGCTGGCGGATTCGCCCTACGTCGCTTCCGTCGCCGGGAGGACTTGTAGTAGCCCTGCCGAGCGATTGGTCGGTGGCCGCGGGAGCAAGATCTAGGCTCGCGGTGCGCCACCGTCCGGTAGGGCTCGAACTGGTTCGCATCCTGGCGGCAGGTGACGACGCCTGCACGCATGACCGCGCATCCGTGCGTAGCTGGGTCGACTGAACTTCTTGTGTCCGATCCCCTGAAACTTCTGTGTCTCTTCGCAGGTGATGGGTGTGAAGTGTCATGAGTTGTTCAGCGCAGATGACGCGGTTCGTTCACTCCGGTGACGTGAAAAGTTTACGACAGGGGCCGGCCACAGCGCCGAATACCAGGTTCGCTCGGCGCTGAGCCATGCGACGGTGCGGGAACTGGCTTCCGTCCGGTCGGGCGAGCGCTGGGTCCCGCGCGACCCCGTGGCGCGGAGGCGCTACGACCGCGAGCCCCTTGTCGTTGCGGTCATCATTCTGGTCGCCGGACGTCGAGGTCGATGCGGAGGGTCAGCTGCTGCGTGCCGATCAGGAGCAGGAGTGAGTCGTTGACCGGCCGGCCCAGCCAGCGCAGTCGTTGGAGGGCGTCGTCTTCGGCAAGGACGTGGGCCGTCCCGTTATGCCAGGTGCGGCCCACCTTGACGCGGACGCGCGGATCGTGCTGGATGTTCTTGACGTAGTCGGCGCCGTAGCCGTGCTCGGTCACGACCCAGAAGCTGTCACCCCGCAGCCCGTTGCCGACCGGCACCCGGCGCGGCAGTCCGCTCACGCGACCGGTCGTCTCGATCAAGGCCTGTGTTCGCGGCCACCACCCGCGTTGCAGCAGCGGGCGGGTGATCGGATTGAGCATCCGGTTGGTCACGAAGCGCATGGCGGCGCGCTTGCCTGGATGCCGCGGCTGTGGTTGCCGGCCGTCGACTGTGGGGTGCGGTGCAGTCGCCGGCCGGCTGGATCGCAAGCGGACGGGTGGAAGCCGCGTCCAGGCGATCGCGTTGACGCCGACCGCGATCGCGCCGCCGGCGATCACGTCGCTGGGGTAGTGGATGCGCGAGCGCACCAGCGACCAGTGCGACCCCAGCGTGGCAAGCGACAACGGCAGCAACAGGGCCGGGATCTCCTGTGAGACGCCGAGCATGAAGGACAGATCGCTGGCAGGTGTGCCCGGACGGAAACGACGACGTCGAGCGACTCGTTCCCAGCATCCCGGCGCCACGCGGGCGGGGCCGCCCAGCGACGGCCTTGACCGGCAACTGAGCAAGAGCCGCCGCGGCCGAACACGACACCCCACGCAGCACCGCTCGCCGGCCACGCGGCCCCGACAGCGACAGTACGACCGCGAAGCCCGCCCACACAAGCGGCTGGCGACACACGTCGCCGGCCCGGCTTGGAAGAGACGTTCCACGGCGGGATCCGACGCCGACGACGCGGCGCATCAGTCCCTCCTCGCGCCGCCAGGCCGAAGTCTTCACGCGCGACGCTGCGAGCGAGCGACACGGCCTCGGTACGCAAGCTCCCGAGCGCAGCACGAGCCCGCCGATGCAGCCGTGAATGCCGACGCGGCGTCGGACACAGCGAACCTCCGATTCGTCGAGCGGTAAGGATGCCGTCGAATTGATAGCGGATGGCGCCGGCGGAGACCAAATCGCCGGCTCACCACCGACCGAAACCTTGCAACACGCCGCAGCTACGTCGCAAACGACCCGAGGAGGCTGGTTGGGAGCGGCGGGCGCGGCCCGAATTAGCGAGCGGTGCGCAGATGCTGGTAGGCGGCGTCGAGTGCTTCGCGCATCGGACCGGGTTCGCGGCGGATCGTGGAGAGCAGGTAGCCACCCTGGATCGTCGAGAGCATGTGGCGTGCGAGTTCGTCGGGTTTCGCTGAACGGGCGAGTCTGCCAGTGTCGCGCATCCGTGTGAGGGGAAGCCGGAGCGCTCGTTCCCAGCGCTCGTATGCCGCCGCGAGCGGTTCTCGGAGGCTGTCGTCTTCGGCGAGCATCTCGGCGACGAGCGATCCGAGCGGGCATCCGCGAAAGCCCTGCTGCTGTTGTCGGGCGACGAGCGATTCCAGCCACGCGCGCAGGCCCGTCCAGGTGTCGAGCTCGTAGCGGCCCTGGTCGCCGAGGATGCTCCCGAGCTGGTACTCGGCGACCGCGGCGAGCAGCTCCGAGCGCCCCGCGAAGTAGTGGTAGAGCTGGCTTTTTCCGCATTGGGCTGCGTCGAGGACGTCGTCGAGGCTCGTCGCGCGCACGCCGCGCTGGTACATGAGGCGGGCGGCCGTTTGGATGATGTGCGTCCTGAAAACCGTATTCGACTTGCCGGTGGGAGTCCGGCCACAGTAGTGACCAAGCAGCTGTGTAGCTGGTGGCCGGCGCCAGGAGAGATCCGAAGCGCCGAAGCGCCACGACAAAG
>Ga0136617_10006636_pt1 | contig 10325 bp, 6 predicted proteins | sample AntDrymUQ3222106_2_FD_129672 | JGI IMG/M metagenome (GOLD analysis project Ga0136617, IMG submission 129672) | Polar desert sand microbial communities from Dry Valleys, Antarctica - metaG UQ322 (21.06) | ecosystem: Environmental > Terrestrial > Soil > Desert | place: Antarctica: Dry Valley... | reverse complement strand
CTGGCGGGTGAACGCAAGAGCGTGACGAGCTTCATCGAGCAGTCGGGCGAGGTCGCCGCGGCGACCGCCGAGCGGCGCACGGAGCTCGAAGCCGACCTCGAGCGCCTTCCGGGCTTTCTGCGTGAGTTGACGCCCACCATGGCCCGCCTCGGAAAATTCGCGGACGAGGCCACTCCCGTGTTCTCAGACCTCGGAGCCAGTGCCCCGCAGATCAATCAGTTCATCACCGAGCTCGGGCCGTTCTCACAAGCCGCCACGCCGGCGCTCAAAACCCTGGGCGAAGCGACGAAGGTCGGCCTTCCGGCCCTCCAGACGGCTCGGCCCGTGGTCCGCGACCTCGGGACCTTCGCGAGCCGCGTGCGCCCGGTGGGGGCGAGTCTTGAAGGCTTGCTCACGTCGTTCCGGCGCAACAGCGGCATCGAGCGCCTCATGGACTTCCTCTTCTACTCCGCGTCGGCGATCAACGGCTACGACGCCTTCGGCCACTACCTGCGCGCCGCCCTGCTGGTCAACACCTGCTCGAACTACGTCACCGTGCCCCTCAGCGGCTGCACGGGCAACTTCCGCGCGCCGGAGGAGGAGGAGTCGGAGATCGCCTCCGCCGGCCCGGCCGACGAGGTGCTCGAGCGCACGGCCAAGGTGCTCGCGGGCGCGGATCCCAAGGACGTCGGCACGGGGGAGCTCACGCCGGAAGCGAGCCCCGCGCCACAGGAGAAGGATCCCGTGTCGACCCCGACGCCCGAGCGCGAGCGCGAGCCACCCACGGAGACTGCCATCGCCGGATTGCTCGACTACCTGCTCGGCGAGGAGGGCGAATGAGGGGGCGTGGCTCAGGCGGCATCGCCGGCAACCCGGTCCTCATCGGCGCCGCCACCACGCTCGTGATCATCGTCGCCGTCTTCCTGGCCTACAACGCCAATCAGGGCCTGCCGTTCGTGCCGACCTACCAGCTCGAGGCCGACGTGCCCAGCGGTGCCAACCTCGTACGCGGCAACGAGGTTCGCGTCGGCGGGGCACGGGTCGGGACGGTCGACCGCATAGAGGCTCGACGCCGGCCGGACGGGACGAACTACGCGCACCTGGTCCTCAAGCTCGACAAGGCGGTGGATCCGCTGCCGCGCGACTCGAGGATCGCGATCCGCTCGAAGTCGGCGCTCGGCTTGAAGTACGTCGAGATCGCTCGCGGCGAGTCGGGTCAAGGGTTCGCGGACGGGGACACTATGCCCCTCTCGGCTTCCGTGCCCGATCAGGTGGAGTTCGACGAGGTCATCAACACCTTCGACGACCGGACGCGGGCCGGGATCCAGGGAAGCCTCGACGGCTTCGGGACGGCGCTGGCGGGGCGAGGCGACAGCCTGAACGCCGCCATCGGGGCCTTCCGCCCGCTGTTGCGTGACGTGATCCCGGTGGCACAGAACCTGTCCTCCAGGAGCACGGACCTCCGCGGGCTCGTCCGCGGGCTCAGCCGGGCGGCCGCCGAGGTGGGCCCGGTGGCTCAGACCCAGGCTGATCTGTTCGCGAACCTCGACACGACGTTCACCGCCCTCAATCAGGTGGCGCGGCCCTACATCCAGGACTCGATCACCGAAGGCGGGCCGGCACTCGACGCGGCGGTGCGCTCGTTCCGGGTCCAGCAGCCCTTCCTCCGCAACACCGCCGGCTTGTTCGCCGAGCTGCAGCCGGGCGCACGGGCCTTGTGGACGGCGGCTCCCGATCTCGCCGAAGCCCTGCGGGTCGGCACCCCCACCCTGCGGCGGGCTCCGGCGCTGAACCAGCGTCTGGAGCCGGTCTTCACGACGCTTCAGGCCTTCGCCGAGGATCCCGCCGTTTCGCGGGGGATCCGCCGCCTCTCGGAGACCGCGCGGACGCTGCGCCCCACGCTCGAGTACCTCGCACCCGCCCAGACGACGTGCAACTACGTGTCGCTGTTCTTCCGCAACATCGCTTCGGTGATCTCGGAGGGTGACGCCAACGGCACCTGGCAGCGCTTCATCATCGTCGCGACGCCTTCCGGGCCCAACAACGAGGGCCTGGCTTCGTCCAAGCCCGCCGACGGACCGACCGAAGCCAACCACCTCCACTCGAACCCCTACCCCAACACCGCGGCGCCGGGGCAGCCCAAGGAATGCGAAGCCGGCAACGAGGTCTATCTGCGGGGCAAGACCATCATCGGCAACGTACCCGGAACCCAGTCGGCGACGACGGAGGCCACGCCCTGATGGCCTCCAGACGCCGCACGGGACGCGGGGGCCGCCGGCCCCAGGTCGTCGGACTCGTAGCCCTCGTGCTCATCGCCCTCGGCACCTTCCTGGGCTTCACCAAGGACATCCCCTTCACGCGCGAGTTCGAGGTCAAGGCGGTGTTCGAGTCGGCGAACTCGATCCGCCCGAACTCACCGGTCCGGATCGCCGGCGTCAACGTCGGCAAGGTCTCGAAAGTCGAGGCCCGTGACGGAACCGACGCCGCCGTGGTCACCATGCAGATCTCAGAAGACGGGCTGCCGATCCACAAGGACGCGACGCTCAAGATCCGGCCCCGCATCTTCCTGGAGGGCAACTTCTTCGTCGATCTGAAGCCTGGCAGCCCGAGCGCGCCGACCGTTGACGACGGCTACACGATCAAGGTGACCCAGACCGCTACGCCGGTGCAGCTCGACCAGGTGCTCACCGCTCTGCAACAGGACGCGCGCGAAGACCTCAAGGACGTCCTCGACGGGCTCGGCACGGCCTTGAACGAGGAGCCGACGGCGGAGGAGGATCGTGGCGTCGATGGCTCGACCAGGGGCGAGACCGGCGCCGAGTCGCTCAACGACGCCGCGGACGACGCCGCGCCGGCGCTCAAGTCGACCGCGCAGGTCTCAGAAGCGCTTCTGGGCTCGCAGCCCGACTCCGACCTCCGCCGCCTCATCCGCGGCACGAGCCGGGCGACCGAAGGCCTCGCCCGCAACGAGAGCCAGCTCCAGGACCTCGTCTCGAGCTTCAACACGACGATGGCCGCTCTCGCCTCCCAGGACGCGAACCTGCGCTCCTCGATCCGCGAGCTCCCTCCGACCCTCGAGCAGGCCGACACGACGCTCGACTCGTTGAACGCCGCGTTCCCCGCCACCCGCGCGTTCGCCCGCGAGATCCTGCCGGGGGTGCGCGAGTCCGCCGCGACGATCGACGCGTCGTTCCCGTGGATGGAGCAGGCCCGCAAGTGGGTGTCCCAAGCCGAGCTGGGCGGCCTTGCCCGCGAGCTCTCGCCGGCGGCGCGGGACCTCGCGGGGTTGACCGACGCGGCCCTCGACTTCCTGCCCCAGGCCAACCTCGTGGCCCGCTGCGCAACCGACGTCCTGCTTCCGACGGGCGACGTGCCCATTCGTGACGAGTTCGCGACCGGCGTCGAGAACTATAAGGAGTTCTTCTACACGCTCGTCGGGCTCTCGGGCGAGGGCCAGAACTTCGACGGCAACGGTCAGTACGTCCGCTTCCAGACCGGCGGTGGTGCTCAGACCTTGGCTCTCGGCTCGGCCTCCTCCCCGACCGGCCGGCTCTACGGCTCCTCCGCCGCCCCGCCGGTGGCCACGCGCCCCGACTTCCCGGGCAGGCCGTCGGCCTACAAGCCCGACGCCACGTGTTACAAGAACAAGCGTCCGGACCTCAACGGCCCGGCGGGGGCGGCGGGCGCTCCTGACCCCGTGGCCGGCAACCTTCCCGGCCGCGGCGTCGTCGCACGCAAGGCGAACCCGTGACGAGGGCGATCCGCAAGCACCTACGCGACGTCATCGCCATCCTGGCGCTGGTCGCGGTGGCAGCCGCCGTCAGCACGGTGATCCTCGCCAACCAGCGGCTGACGCTGCCCGGCTGGGTACCCGTGGTCGGCAAGGACTTCTACACGATCACCGGGGCCTTCTCGACGGCGCAGGCGGTGACCCCGGGGCAAGGCCAGACGGTCGACCTCGCGGGCGTCCAGGTGGGGGAGATCTCCAGGGTCCGCCTGTCTCAGGGCCAGGCGATCATCACCATGCGCCTGGATGAGAAGTACCGCGGCCGTGTGTTCTCCGACGCGAGCGCACTACTGCGTCCCAGGACGGGGCTCAAGGACATGGTGGTCGAGTTGACACCCGGCCGCCGGGTCGCCGGGCGGTTGCCCGAGGGCGGCCAGATCCCCGTTTCGGAGACGCTGCCCGACGTCAACCTCGACGAGATCCTCGCGGGCTTGGACGCCGACACGCGCGACTACCTTCGCCTGCTGGTCGGCGGCGGGGCGGAGGGCCTGCGCGACAACGGCGTCGCCCTACGGCGAGCGCTCAAGCGCTTCGAGCCGACCGGAAGCGCCCTGCGCGAGGTCAACGAGCAGCTCGCGACCCGCAGGACGAACCTGCGCCGGGTGATCCACAACTTCTCGCTGCTGACGGAGGAGCTGGGCTCCAAGGACGACCAGATCGCCGCGTTCGTCTCCTCGTCGAACGCCGTGTTCACCTCCCTGGCGAGTCAGGACGACAACCTGCGGGCGACGCTCCAGGAACTGCCGACGGCGCTCGGTGCCACGCAGGACGGCCTTGGCAAGGTCGACGGGCTCGCTCGTGAGCTGGGTCCGACCCTGTCGGCCCTGCGCCCGGGGGCCCGGGCGCTCGGTCCGGCCCTCCGGGACGCCCGGCCGTTCCTGCGCGAGACCGCGCCGATCATCCGCGACGAGCTGCGGCCCTTCAGTCGAGGCGCGCAGCCCTTCGTGCGCGAACTGCGCCCCACCATGCGCGACCTGTCGGCGGCCACGCCGGACCTGACCTCCTCGTTCAAGACGATCAACGCGCTGCTCAACACGTTGACCTACAACCCGCCTGGCGCCAAGGAGGAGGGCTATCTCTTCTGGCTGAGCTGGGTCAACCACCTCGGCGCAACGCTGTTCGGCACCCAGGACGCGCACGGCCCGATCCGCCGCGGCATCGTGGTCGTCTCCTGCACCTCGCTCTCCGTCCTGGACCAGGTCTCCCAGACCAACCAGCTGCTGGGCACGCTGGTCGGCCTGCTCAACGCCCCACGGACCGCCTCCGTGTGCCCGCGGGCGCCCGCTCCAGGGACGGGCACCACTCCCGCTCCGGCCGCCACACCTGTGCCGGGCAGGGCCACGAGCTCCACCGCCACGGCGGCGGAGCAGATCTCCGGGCGGGGCGAGTAGATGCAGAAGTCGGTTCCCAGCGCCGGCCGCATCGCCGTGATGGTCGCCTTCGCGCTGTCCTGCTTCGGCTTGCTGCTGTTCCTGTGGCTGGCGTTCGGCGGGCCGGTACCGCTCAAGCCGAAGGGCTATCGCGTGCAGACCTCCTTCTCCGAGGCCACCCAGCTCGCCAAGGAAGCCGACGTGCGCATCTCCGGGGTACCGGTGGGCAGGGTCAAGTCGATAGAGCCCAACCAGACGACGGGGCGCTCCGACGTCGGCATGGAGCTCGACGACCGCTACGCGCCGCTTCCCTCCGACGCGCGGGCCATCCTGCGCCAGAAGACGCTGCTGGGGGAGACCTACGTCGAGCTCACGCCGGGGAGCAAGGGCGCCAGGCCGATACCGGAAGGGGGCACCCTGGCGGCTTCCCAGGTGTCCGAGACCGTCGAGCTCGATGAGATCTTCCGGCTCTTTGACCCGAAGACCCGGCGGGCGTTCCAGAACTGGATGCAGACACAGGCGCTGGCCGTCGAGGGTCGTGGCCAGGATCTCAATGACGCGCTGGGCAACCTGGCGCCGTTCGCCGAGGACACCTCGGAGATCGTCGACACCCTCAACTCTCAGGAAGCGGCACTCAGCAGTGTCGTGTCCGATACGGGCGAGGTCTTCAACGCGCTCACGGAGCGCGAAGGTCAGCTGCGCGACCTCGTTCAGAACGCCAACCGCGTCTTCGAGACGACCGCGAGCCGCGACCGCGAGCTGCAGGAGCTCTTCCGGGTGCTGCCGACCTTCGAGCGCGAGTCGGCCCAGACGCTGGGCCGGCTCGAGCGCTTCGCGATCGACACCGACCCGCTGGTGACCCAGCTGCGCCCGGCGGCCCGCGAGCTGAGTCCGACGCTCGAGGAGCTGCGAGACATCGCCCCCGACCTACGCGACCTCTTTGCCGAGCTCGGGCCGCTCATCACCGCCTCGCGCACGGGCTTCCCGGCCGCCCAGAAGGTCATCGACGACCTGCGGCCGCTGCTCGCCCAAGCCGATCCGGCGCTGCGTGAGCTCAACCCGATCCTGGACTTCATCGGGCTCTACAAGCGCGAGCTGACCGCCTTCTTCGCCAACTCGGCGGCCGCCACCCAGGCGACGCCTCCCGGCAGCCAGACCCACTACCTGCGCACGACGAACCCGCTCAACCCGGAGAACCTCGCGGTGTATCCACGCCGGCTCGGGACGAATCGCTCGAACCCCTACGTGCTGCCGAACGGGTTCGACAAGCTCAAGCAGGGCCTCGACACCTTCGAGAACCGCAACTGCGGCCAAGACGTGATGTCGCCGTCGCAGGTGGTGGAGGGTCCCGGCTCGGTCATGCCCAAGGAGCTGCTCGCGCTGGTCAAGCGATTCGCGTTCCCGGCCGACCAGTCGCAGGCGGGTGCCGCTCCGCCCTGCCGCCTGCAGTCGAAGTTCAATACGAGCGGCGAGCAGACGCAGTACCCGCACGTCCGCGTGCAGCCGTAGTGAGCCTTCCGGCGCGCGGCTTCGATTGGATCGTCTCGCGGGCGGCGCGCCGCCCGCGCCGCATCCTCGCGGGCGTGGCGCTGCTCGCGGCCATCGGCGCGATCCTAGGGCTGCGGCTCGAGCCCACCGCGGCCACGGACACGCTCGTGGGGCGGGGCTCGGCCACCTTCCAGGCCACGGAGCGCTACCGCGAGTCCTTCGGCGACCACGCGATCGTCATCCTGGTGCGCGGAGACCTCGAGCGGATCGTGTTGAATTCGAATCTCGGTCGCCTGATCGGCCTCGAGGGCTGCATCGGCGGCAACAAGCCGCCCGACCAGGCGGCTCCGGGCGGTCCCGACTCCCCCTGCGACCGCTTCGCGCGATTCAAGCCCGTCAAGGTCGTGTACGGGCCGGGCACCTTCATCAACACCTCCGTGGCAGAGATCCAGGAACAGCTCGGAGGCCGGATCCGGGCGGCGGCGGCGGAGGCGGATCGGGCCGAGCGGGCGGCGCGTGAAGTCGCCCAGCAGCGTGGAAGGTCGGTGGCCGACCAGAAGAGGCTGGGCGTCGCTGCGCGCCGGCTCCAGGAGCAGTCCTTCACGCGCGACCTGCTCGAGCTCTCATTGCGCTATGGCCTGGGAACCAAGGTGCCGCGTGTCGACGACGTCGACTTCGTTTCGCGTCTGGTATTCGATCCGAGCCGCGGCCCGACCACACCCAAGGCGCGCTTCGCCTATCTGTTCCCGAACGAGCGGTCGGCGGTCATCCAGGTGCGCCTCAAGCCCGACCTGTCCGACGCCGAACGCGCCGAAGCCGTCGCGCTCGTGCGCGAGGCGGTGCGCATGAAGGAGTGGCGCCCGCAGGACGGGGTGAGCTACACGGTGACCGGGGTGCCCGTGCTGGCAGACGAGCTGACAGATTCGCTCGCCGATTCCACCGCGACACTGCTGGTGATCGCGCTGCTGGTGATGGCCGGGGTGTTGGCGCTGCTCTTCCGCAGCCGCCTCCGACTCGTCCCGCTCGCCGTGTCGCTCTCCGCTGTGGCCATGCTCTTCGGAGCGATGAGCCTGGTCGGCGCGCCGCTCACGATGGCGTCGATCGCCGTGCTCCCCGTGTTGCTCGGGCTCGGAGTGGACTACGCCATCCAGTACCAGGTGCGAGTTCAGGAGGCCGAGGTCGGACCCGACCCCGCCGCGGCGGCCCTGCGCGCCGCGCGGGTTGGAGTGCCCACGATCGCCACGGCGGCTCTGGCCACGGTGGTCGGCTTCGGGGTCCTGCTGCTCTCTCCCGTGCCGATGGTCCGCGGTTTCGGCCTGCTGCTCGTGGCAGGCGTCTCCCTGGCGTTCGTGCTCGCGCTCAGCGCGGGGACCGCCGCGCTCGTGGCGGCGCCGCGCGGTCGCGGCGGCGGCATGCTCGCCCGCTCCGAGCGCGGGGCGAACGAGCTTCTCGCGGGCCCCGCGCGGATCCTCGCGCAGCCGGCGCGGGGTGCCGGCCGACGGGTTCTCGATCGCCCGTGGCTGGTACTCGCCGTCGGCTTCGCACTGGCGGCGTCGGGGTGGATCGTGGACTCCCGGACGGAGGTGGTCTCAGACCTCAACGAGCTGGTGCCGCAGGACCTCCCGGCTCTGCGTGACCTCAACGTCCTCCAGGAGGCCACCGACGTGGCGGGCGAGGTCGACGTAGTCGTCGACGGCGACGATCTGACCCAGCCGCAGGTGATCGCCTGGATGCGCGGCTATCAGGCCGGGTTGCTCAAGCGCTACGGCTACAGGGCGCGAAACGGCTGCGGCCAGGCGTCCCTGTGTCCAGCTTTGTCGCTTCCCGACCTCTTCCGCAATCCGCGCACCGCCGCCCGCCGTGCGGACGTCCGGGCACTGCTCGATCAGGTGCCGCCCTACTTCTCACAGGCGGTCATCACGCCGGACCGGCGGACCGCCAACCTCGCGTTCGGGATCAAGCTCGAGTCGCTCGAGCGCCAGCGTGAGATCATGCTCGACATGCGAGCCCGGCTGGCGAGCCGCCCGCCCGGCGTGCGCGCCGAGCTCGCCGGCCTGCCCGTACTGGCCGCGGAGGCCAACGCCGCGCTGGCCTCTCCGCTGCGCCGGCTCGGGACGCTGGCCGCCGGCCTGCTCGCGGTGGCGATCGCGCTGCTGCTCGTCTACCGCCGCTGGAAGCGCGCGTGGGTTCCCCTGGTCCCCATCGTCCTTGCCACCGGCTGGTCGGCGCTGGTGCTGTTCGTGCTCGGCGTTGCGCTCAACCCGCTGTCCGCGGCGATCGGAACGCTCGTGATCGCCATCTCGACCGAGTTCTCCGTGCTGCTCAGCGCCCGCTTCCACGAGGAGCGCGAAGCGGGACACGAGCCGCGGGAGGCGCTGCGGCGCACCTACCGCTCGACGGGCGCCGCCGTGCTCGCTTCGGGCGTGACCGCGATCGCCGGCTTCGCCGTTCTCGCGTTCTCCGACGTTCAGATGCTCAAGGACTTCGGGCTCGTGACGGTGGTCGGTCTGTCCGTCTCGCTGCTCGGGGTGCTCGCGGTCCTGCCGGCCGTGCTCATGCTCGCCGAAGGCCGTTCTCGGACCCCTGTCGCCGCCGGCTCGTGAGGGGGCGCTTCGCCTGGATGGCCGGGGTGCTCTGCGTCCTCGGGATCGCGGCGCTCACCATCCAGACGCTGCCGTCGGACGCTCCAGGCTCCCGCGGGGTGACCGTGGGCGAGTCGCTTCCGCCGTTCGCGGTTCCCTTGGCCGGCTCGCGCCGCCGATGCGGTGACGGACCGTGCGACGCGAACGTCGCCCGGAGGCCGGATTCGGGCGACGAAGGCAGCCGGCCGGCGTGCGAGGTCCGCGCGCGGGACATCCTGAACTCCTGCGAGCTGGCCGAGCGTGGTCCCGTGGCGCTGGCGTTCGTGACCACACGCTCGGAGCGCTGCGAGGAGCAGGTGGACGTCATGAACCGACTCCGCACCCGCTTTCCCCGCGTGCGGCTCGCCGCGGTGGGCGTCCGCGGTGATCTTGGCCGGCTGCGGCAGACCATCCGCCGGCGAGGCTGGAACGTGCCCGTCGGATACGACCACGACGGGGCGGTGGCCGGAGCGTACGGAGTGGCCGTCTGTCCCACCATCACCTTCGCCCGGCGGGGCGGCAGGGTCCAGTCCACGTCGCTCGAGTTGGTCGACGAGACGGAGTTGGCCCGGCGTCTTGAGGCCATCGGCGGCTGAACCGTGCACGACGGGTGGGTCGATCCCGGTGTCGCATCCGAGTTCTCCGAGCTGCGGCTCCGGTCGGTGGACGTCGACGCGCGCGCGATCCGCAGCTCTCCGGAGGTCCGCGATCAGCTCCGCGAGCTCTCCGATCGACTTCGCGGGCCGCAGGCCGTCATGCTGCGCCGGCGACCCGTGCCAGAGGCCTACCGGATCTTCTTCCGTCACATCGGCCTGGATCCCGACATCGTCCGCACACCGGTCGAAGCCCTGGTGCTCGAGCGGCTCCGGGCGGGAGGCTTTGCGTCACGCAACTCGCTCGACGACGCGCTGACCGTCGCGATCGTGGAGACCGGCGTGGGGGTCTGGGCGCTCGACGCGGAGCAGATGAACGGGAGGCTCGGCATCCGGGTGGGTGCCCGCGACGAGCGGTTCGGCCGCGAGCGGGATGCGCCAACCGTGCCGGACGGGCGCCTGGTGGTGGCGGACGAGGCCGGCGCGG
>Ga0136617_10006635_pt1 | contig 10327 bp, 13 predicted proteins | sample AntDrymUQ3222106_2_FD_129672 | JGI IMG/M metagenome (GOLD analysis project Ga0136617, IMG submission 129672) | Polar desert sand microbial communities from Dry Valleys, Antarctica - metaG UQ322 (21.06) | ecosystem: Environmental > Terrestrial > Soil > Desert | place: Antarctica: Dry Valley... | reverse complement strand
GGCGTGATGGCGCGGCGACTGTCGAGCGTTCGTTCGGGTTTGCAGACGTTTGCTCTGACCAATTCCGACGATGTGCGAAACCAACTCGCGTTGATTTGGGGTGTTGCGCCGTTGTGCCACGAAAATTCAAGCACCACCGAAGGAATGCTGAAACAAGGCGAAAAAACTTTGCTTGGAGTGGGCGTAGTGGAAAATGGCGAAACAATTGTGATGATGGCTGGACGGCTTTCGGGTTTGGGGCTTTCAAGCTCGGTAATTGTTTGGACGATTGGCGAAGACACGCCGCGCCGATAGTCAAAAGGCAAATTCTCGTAAAAAATCTTGCGACAACAAAAAACTTCGTCTTAACGATTAAATTATTTTGCTGAAAATAGAAAATTAGTTAAAAAAATTATGGAAAAATCTCCTGAAGAAAAATTAAAACAAGAGAAAGTGTTAAAGACGATGCGAAAAATCTGGATGTTTATCATTCCGTTTCTTGCCGCCGGTATTCTCTTTAATTTATACAAATGGACACAGGGAAGCAATAGCTTGCCGAGTATTTTATCGCCGCTCGGAATGATATTTGTCGGATTGGCGAGCATTACCGGCTCGCGCAACAAACCGTTGTCTTATGTTTTTTTGGTTCTCGGTATGATTGCCGTCATTGCCGGATTGGCGGCGGCGTTTATGAAGCACTAAAGTTAAAAGAGAAAAGGAAGTGAATTTTTATATTTTTCACTTCCCTTTCTCTTTCAAGCGATTGTAGAAATCTGAAACAGTGATTTTAATTTCCCCGGATTTTACTTCTTTTTTGCCTGTGTCTTTTTCAAAGATTCGGGTTTATGCGCCGCTTCTTTGCCGCTTTTTTCACTCTCGACGAGAAATTCCGGGTTGCCATCGGAAGCCGCAACGTGATGACCTTTAATATCAGTCGGCGCGGTTAATTTCTTTTTCACCGTGCCGGAAGTTTTCCCCTGCGATGTTTCCCACTCGACCTTATCGCCTTTTTTTTAATTTATCAGCCATTGTTAGCCGCCTCCCTGGTGTCTTCGGCGACGATTTGTTTGCCGAGTTTGTTCGGGTCGAAATAGGCGTGAAAGCGCGTTATTTTATCCGCTTCGATTTCCAGAATGCTCACGCCGTCATATTTAAATTCGTGTCCTTCGCCGCTCGTGCCGCTCGTCGTCCATTCGAGCGCGGTAACATCGTCCGTGATGATTTCGTTGCGAAAAGTCGATTCGACTTCGCCGAAACTTTCGCGGTAACTCGTCCAGAATTCTTTCACGCCGATGTCTTTGTCCTCGGTCACGACGTTGCCGATTTCGCAGCCTTCACTAAAAAGACCGACGATTGTTTCCAAATCGCGGTCTGATTCCAGCTTGTGCAGCGCATCAATAAATTGTTTTGCAGTCTTCTCAGCCATTTGATTTACCTTCCCTTATTTGTAATATGTAAAACCTGTATGTTTAGAATCCGACATACGAATTGCATAGTCAAGTTTTCGCCCCCGTTTCATTGATGATGTTTGGAAGGAAGGTTTTCGCGTCCCCAGCGAAGTGCGCCGCACATCCAAACGAGTTCGTCGAGAAAATCTTTCGCCCGTTTGTCGTATGCTTCGTCAAGCAGTTTGCCGGTTTCATCGAATTTATTTTGCACTTGCGGAAAATTAAGGTCGCTGAAAGTTACTGTTAAACCTAATTCTCTGACCATCGGTACGCACGCTTCGACGACGCGCGTTCCGCCCCACGGCGAAGCCGAAACGCCGACCAAGCCGACGGCTTTGTGAATGTATTCTTTCAAAAGCAAATCCAAAACGCTTTTTAAAATTCCCGGATAACCGTGATTGTATTCGGGCGCGACGATAACCAAACCGTCGGCGCGGACGACGGCATCGCGCCATTCCGGGAAATCCTTGCCGATTGCCGTCCCGTAATCGTCTTGCGGCAAACGAAAACCGCGCACGTCGAAAAGTTTCGTTTCAATTTCCTCGCTTTCCGACATTTTTCCGAAAAGCCAGCGGGCGACATTTTCGCTCGCGCGACCTTTGCGATTCGTTCCCAATACGAGCGGAATAAACATTTTTTCTTTAATCATAAAATTTTCTACTACGGTTCTTCGTAGCCTGTGGCACGAATTTGCAAATCGAATTGCTGCGGATTTTTTGTAAAGAAAAGTCCGCCGCGCCGCACGGAATTTGCCGGTGCGTAAGCCAGTGTCGAGGTGCTGGTCTCCGCGCTGTCCGCGCCGTTTTTCAGTTCGCCTTCGACGGTCAGAGCGGCAGCGGTTTGGTTGCCGGTATTTTTAACCTGAAACTTGACGAGATAGCCGTTGGCGGTCGGCTCAATCGAATCAATGCTGAATTCAAGAATCGGCGGCGTAGTTTCTTCGGTCATCGCCCGGTAAAGCGTCAGACCGATTGAGCCGACCACCAGAATCAACCCGACAGCGGCGATAATCCATTCCCACACCGGCGTTTTATTGTGCCGTTCTTTGTTTTCCTCTTGATTTTCTTCTTTGTTTTTTGATTCTTCTTCAGTCATTTTTATAAAATCAACCGCGAAGCCGACGCGCCAATCGCGGCGGGAAAGCCAAGCACAATTGTAATGCTGAGTTTCTCTGCCAATCCCATATCGTCAATGCTTCCAAATGTCCATAAAATATAAAAGCTGACAAGCAAAACAAGCGCGTAGCCGACAACCGCGTAACGCAGTAAAACGCTCAAAACGGATTTGTCGGACGAAGCAGCTTTTTCGCTTCCGTGAAACTCGATGGCGTAGACAAAAGCGCATTTTACTAACAAGGTTACGACGGCGAGCGCGAGCGTGTGCCAATAAGTCATTTGATACGCAATCAATATCATTTCTTCGGTTGGCGCAACGCTCATCGAAAGAAAAATCGCGCCGACGACCATCAAAAAAAGCTGTCCGCCGTAGCTTGCGCTCCGCTTTCGGTCTTCCTTGTCTTTTTGCGTTTGCTCATCGCCGCCGAGCAGACTTTGCGCGAACATTGCGCCGAAACCGGCAGCAACCGCCTGAATCGAGATTTTGCCGATTACCTCGTCAACCGACATTTCCCAAGGCTTAATCACACCGAACAAAAATAGCATCGCGGCAGAAGCGGTAAAACCGACCGCGTAGGCGACAAACGTATCAATCGTGTCGTCCCAAAAACTCGCCGTATCTTCAAAACCGTCGTAATAGGAAAGTCCGATGAGCAGCGGAACGGTCAGCAGAGTAAAAAGCGTGAGGCGCAAGCCGTTCATATAAAAACCCAGCCACCACATTTCCATTGTCATTAGCATCGGAAATGAAAACAGAATCGCGCCGCCGAAAGCCCGCGCCAAATCAACGAAAAAACGCCGCTCGGAATTTTGGCTCAAAGCGTTTTTTGTCGAAGTTTCAGACATAGGTTTTTTTAGTCTTAAACTCTGTTCACCGGAGAAGAATTATCGGAAGTTAAAAATTATTCTACGCTCAAAACCTGCGCGACGGTTTCCTTTTTCAAACCTTTGCCGCCGCCGCGTTTATTGTAATCATTGAGCGAAATCTGCGGGTCGCGCCAGGCATCGAGATGCCCGACCTGGTGAACGCATTGAATCGTGCAGGTCGGAGCGCACCATTTTTCCGTGATGTATTCGCGCCGCATATCTTCGTGTGTATATTCGAGCAGCGGAATGCCGGGAGTGCCGCGCTGCTGCGAACACCAACTGACGATTCCCGCTTCGTCAATGTAAAGATAACGCGCTCCGGCGCGGCAACGCCATTCGTATTCGCCGCCGTCAACCAGTTTGTCTTGAAACCAATTCCAACGCGCATAGCTTCTGGTGCCTTTGGCTTTGATTTCTTTGTAGACTTCCTTTTCGCGCTCGGTCAAACCTTTTATCAAGCCGTCGCCGTCGTGAATTACGCCGACCGTCGAGGAAAATCCGAGTTCGACCGCGCGATTGGCAATTATCAAGGCTTCTTCGGGATTCGCCACGCCGCCGCCGACAACCGAATTGATATTGACTTTGAATTTCGCGTGGTCGCGTAAATTTATGAGCTTCGCGTCCAGAACCTTTAAACTCTTTTTCGATACATCGTCAGGATTGACATTATCAATCGAGATTTGCAGATAATCCAAGCCGACTTCGTTTAATTTTTTGACTTTTTCCGGTTGAAAATAATAACCGTTGGAGATAAGTCCGGCAATCATTCCGTGATGTCTGATTCGCTCAATAATCTCATAAATTTCCGGGTGCATCATCGGCTCGCCGCCGGAAATCGTGATCACCGACGAACCGAATTCGGCGAGTTTATCGATGCGTTTGAGCATTACATCAATCGCCACCGGCTCGCTCGTTTTGTCATATTCGTTGCAGTATGTGCAAGCCAGATTGCACCGCCGCATCGGGACGATGTGAACCAGAACCGGATGTTTGGTCGAAGCAAAGGCGCGAACCGTATGCCGGACTCCGCGCGTGAAACGACTGAAACTGCTTGCCTTCGGCATAATTTATTTATGGGAAGAAACGATAAATTTCTTTTCTATGCAAAAATCTCGTAAAAATTATTTCGTTATTAACGACTTCAATTCCTACCCGATAATCGCCGAATCTAATTCGATAAAAAGTTTCATAACCTTTCAATTTCTTCAGACTGCTTATTTCCTGGACATTATCAGCATTTTTAACTTCGTCAATAACACCCTTCACTCTTTTCAACAAGGCTTTCTCACGGATGTTTTCCAAGTCTTTTGCAAAACTTTTCTCAAATTTGACGTTCAAATTTCTTATCCTTTCAAGGCATTCATTATTTCATCTTCACCGACAAATTCACCCGTTCTGCCTTCTTTAATCGCGTTCGCCAAACCGACTTCTTCGATTGCCTCTAAAATTATTTCGTAAAAAACTTCCCGTTTTTCTCGAATCATTTCGACTAAAACCTCTTCTAACAATTCCTTTGTTTTTTCGTCGCTGATAATCTGTTCCATTGGTTTTCCCTAATCGGCTGAACACACTCAAACTTGAAATTATAGTTGTTAAAACATTTCTTTTCAAATTCAGCAAAAAAGGCTCTGACTTTAATTTGTCAGAGCCTTTTTTGAAAAGTTAAAACCATCGAATAATTACCCTTTGATAACTTGTGTGCCTCTCGGCAAATCTACCTTAAAAACCGAAGCCTTGATAGTTACATTTTTCGTAAAATTTGTGAGTAAAACGGTTCTTGTATCTTTGTTGCTTTCGGTAATTTTTATTTGTATCGGCATACCGTTTCCGTCAACCCACATTTCGGCGGATTTGTATGAAGAAATATTCTTCGGTATCATTTCCAAATGCCACGTTTCAGTTCCGTCGCTAACTTTTTCCTGCCCCAAATATTTAACCGTATAATTGGCTTTTAATTGGTCTTTTGACATACTTATAAAAGCAAACACATTATTGGCTTTTCCACTTCCTTTGGCAGCTGAAGCATTTCCGACTATCGCGCTTTTTCGACGCGGCGTATATATCACATATTGTTTGTCAACAACCGATAAGGTTTCCTGAACAGGCTTTGTCCAATCAATCCTGACAAGCGCATCGCGTCCTTTTGCGGGTAAGTAAAGAGCCGTTCCTTCGGTTATATCCTTTTCCTTTAACTGGTCATTAATTATGACCATCGTTACATTTGTCCGAAGTGATGTCAGACTGTTTCGGTGCGCTTCCATACGCTTCAAAATTTCCGGCAAGATATTTTGTGCTTTTGTTTCGGTAACGGCAAATGCGCTGAAAAATAATGTTAATGCAATCGCCGCAAAACCAAATTTTAAATGTAATTTCATAAATATAACTCCTTTATAAAAGAGGTCAGAGGCTAGAGGTCAGAGATTAGTATTTGTTTCTTACTAATCTCTGACCTCTAGCCTCTGACCTCTGGCTTTCAACGTATGTCAATTTCATAAAATGTTTCGCCGTCGGCATTTTTTCTTTCGTGCCAATCTAAAATCTCGGCGTTTTCGTTTCCGCTTAATTCCCTGACTCGTTTTTCCAACTCGCTTTTTTCAAGCGAGAAACCTTCGGCTTTGACGATAAGACGCGCTGTTTGCGTTGCCAACTTCTCGCGTTTTTCAAACCATGTCTTCGGCGTAACGAATATAAACAAAACGATTAAAAGACAAAAAATGTCGTATTGCCAGGTTCCGCGCTCGTAATTCCAAAGAATAAATTTTTTGATTGAATCAAACATTGTGGTCAATCGTCAGATGCAATTTAACATTTTCCACTTTCCACTATCAATTATCCACTATTTTGCCGTCGCGCATTTGAATAACCCGGTTGCAGTTTTGGGCAGCCTCAGGATTGTGAGTAATCATTATAATGGTTTGACCGAGCCTTTGGTTTAGTTCCCGAAACATATCGAGAACGATTTTCGAGTTTTCCGTGTCGAGATTTCCCGTCGGCTCGTCCGCCAGAATAATCGCGGGATTATTGATAACCGCCCGCGCCAGCGCGACTCTCTGCTGCTCACCGCCCGAAAGCTCGAGCGGTTTGTGATTCATTTTATTTTCTAATTTCAAAAGACGTAAAACCTCGCGCCGGTTTTCCGCGTTGCCGCCGTTTCCCGAATGAATTCTTTCGGCAAGCCGCAAATTTCCGTCCGCCGTCAAGGTCGGAAAAAGATTAAATCTCTGAAAGACAAAACCGATTTTGCGCCGCCGAATGTCGGTTCTCTGCGCGTCGGTTACTTTCGACAAATCTTCATTGGCAATAATAATTTTCCCGGTCGTCGGGCTGAGAAGTCCGCCCAATAGATGCAGAAGCGTAGATTTACCGCAGCCGGAAGGTCCCATAATCGCTACGAACTCGCCTTGTTTGATGTCCAAAGATACGCCGCGCAATGCCGGGACTTCCATTTTACCGATTTTGTATATTTTGGTTAAATCTACGGTTTGTAAAATCATTATCGGTTATCGGTTATTTGCCGGCGGCTGCCTGCTGACTGCTCTTTTTTTTGTCGAGGTCAACTTCCGGCAAACTCCAACGATTTTCCAGCACGAAAATATCCGCAGTGTAAGTTTTGCCGATAGTGACGCTCTCCGGCGATTGATAAGTCAAACTCATCTTATATTTTTCCTTCGGGCGCGTCACCTCGATTCGCAGAGGCAAGCCGTTGTATTCGCCGGTGTCAGTCAAATTGCCGGTTGCGCCATAAACGATGTCGGATTCAATTTCGCCTTTGGCATCAAAGATTTGCTGACGCGCCAGGCGAATGCCGCCAACCCGGTCAAACCAAAAACGGCGCGCGATAACTAATAAGCCGTCGTCATTTTTACGAAGTTCGTCCAATAAATAATAACCGCGCAAAACTCTCGCCAGGGGCGATTTTTTCCTGACATCGCCGTTAAATTCTTCCTGCAAAATCGAGCTTTGTAAATATGAAAAATTCGCGGTGTCAACGGGGCGCATCAGCATCGCGTCGGTAAAATGCTGCGGGCGCAAATTGGAGAAGGCATTGACGTTTTGTTTTAAATCTTTGCTGTTTCCGTCAAAATCCATTTTGCTGACTTCTTCCTTTAAAGCGGAATAATCGGCGTTATTTGAACCTAAAACAAATTTCTTATATTTTCCGCTGCCGCCGTCCTCGAGAATCGCCACGCGAAATTTTTCGCCGTCCGAAGTCATTTGAGCAACATCGGTTTTGATAATCGGGATTTGAACTTTAAGTAAGATACTTGCCGGACGCTGGACGACGACTTCGCCGTCAGCCGTTTTGTATTTTTCCGCGATGCCGAGTTCGGCGTAGAAATTATCTTCAAACTTTAAATCCATCTTCGCCCGCATCGAATTGATTTTTGCAAAGCGATTGATTTGCTCTATCAACTGCGGCTGCGCGGCTTCTTCGGTTTTGAGCAAGGCGACTGTTTTTTCTTTGGTTTTGGGACTGAAAACTCCGCAACCGTTCAAAAATACTGTCAATGAAATTAATAGAAATAGAAATAAATGCGATTGGTTCTTTATGTTTAACATCAGACGGTTGAGATGTTTGTACTTTGACGGCTGTTGTCCTGTAAAATTTTTCACTGTAATACCTATGTAATTCCTTTGACAGCATAAATAAAATCTATCAAACCGAAGATATTAGCACGGGAGAACGGTTTGTCCTAAAAGTAAAAGACGCGGCAGCGTCGAGCAAATTGCTTTTCGCACCGCGCTTTCTTGTTTTTGAACACTCGAGATTATCTGGTAAAAACACCTGACGAGCGCGTTAAATAATCCTGCATTGTAAAAGCGAACATAATCGCCAGCCAGAAAAATCCGGCGAGTGCCGTCAGCCAAATCAGCTTTGAACTGTATTTAACGTGCATAAACCATAAGACGACAAACGTCATTTTAACCAACGCAATCGTCAGCGCGACGAGCGTATTGGCTCCGGGGAAAATGTGGTCGAGGTCAATAAATGCGACGAGTACCGTCAAAATCGTCCCGACTATTAAAACGCCGAAAACCATTAAATAAAGCGGAATCGAAACAATGTGATGTTCCGCATCCTCGTGATTATCAACCACATCGTTAACGCGCGAATGATGTTCTGCCATAACAATTTCTCACTTGATTTGCAATCCAAAATCTAAAATCCAAAATTTACCCGTGTCCGCCACCGAAATGTCTTCCTAAAAGATAAAGCAGCGGGAATAGAAAAATCCAAACAATATCGACAAAGTGCCAGTAAAGTCCGGTAATTTCAACGGGAGCGTAATAATCGCGCGTAAAAGTTCCGCGCCAGGCTTTCCATAAAAGCCAGGTCATAATCGCTAAACCGATTATCATATGCAGCGCGTGAAGTCCGGTCATCACAAAATAAATATAAAAGAAAATCCGAACCTTGTCCTGAAATTTTACTTGACTGATTTCGCCGTTATTAAAATAACCGATCTTTTCGCTTTCCGTCAGGTAATTTCCCTCTTGAGCGATGGCAACCAAACTCGTATCCTTCCACTGAAAATCACCTTTGACGTTGGTATAATGTTCTTCGCCGTGTTCGCCGCCCTTTTCACCAAGTCCGGTATTGAGCGATTCGAGCGGGTCTTGTCTGCCGACCCGACCTTGAGCGGTTCCGGTGCCTTCTTTGCTTTCCTTAAAGAGTTTTTCGGTTCTCTGATTCAAACCTGTAATCGGAACGATGCCTTCCTTGTATTTGGCGGTGTATTCGACGGCTTTGACACCCAGGAAAACCGTACCCAAAATCATCGTTATAATAATCAGAATCACTTGCAGATTGCGCTTGCCGAGCTGGGCAAAATGAACTGCTAAAGCCATTGTCAAACTGCTGACAATCAAAACGACCGTATTTGCCGCGCCCCAATACACGTCTAAATGATTACTTCCAGCCGCAAACGCCATCGGATATTTGGAACGAAAAACCAGATAAACCGTGAACATCCCGCCGAAGAACATAATTTCCTGGACAAGAAACATCCACATTCCGAGCGTGCCCGATTCCTGCTGCTGCCCCATATCTTCAAACTGGTGCTGAAGTCCGGGCGGGTGATAATGATGTTCGTGTGCGTCGCTATGTGTTGCCATCTTTTATATGTTGGATTTTGGATGTTGGATTTTGGATTTCAAATCGTCCGTTAACAATCGAGCGAGCGACCGCGAACCAATCCAAAATCTAAAATCCAAAATCCAAAATCGTCAGACTGTTACCTTGTATTTGTTTCTCGCGTCTTCCAAATCCAAACCGCTCTCTTCGGTAAAATCGTATGCTTCCCAGTAAACAACCGGAGTTTCTTCAAAGTTTTCGGTCGGCGGCGGGCTTGATGTGCGCCATTCGAGTCCAGGCAAGAGCCACGGATTTGCCGGTGCTTTTTTACCGAAAAAGATTGAATGCGTAAAGTAAATCAGCGGCATTATCAAACCGATTGCCAGAACCGACGCGCCCGCCGTCGAGAAAATATTCAAAACCTGCATTTCTTCCGGGTATGAAGCATAACGGCGCGGCATTCCCAGATAACCTAAAATAAATTGCGGGAAAAACGTCAGGTTAAATCCGACGAAAATAATCATTGCGGAGATTTTACTCCAAAACTCCGAGTATAATTTACCCGTAATTTTCGACCACCAATAATGCAAGCCGCCGAGATACGCCACGACTTGCCCGCCGACCATCACATAATGAAAGTGCGCGACGATAAAATATGTATCCGTTAAGTGAACCGTCAGCCCAATTGCGCCGAGAATAACTCCCGTCAGTCCGCCGATTAAAAACAAACCGATAAAGAATAAAGCATAAAGCATCGGCGTATCATAGGAAATCTGACCTTTGTAGAGCGTCGCCGCCCAATTAAAAATTTTGATTGCCGACGGCACGGCGACGACCATTGT
>Ga0136617_10006634_pt1 | contig 10327 bp, 9 predicted proteins | sample AntDrymUQ3222106_2_FD_129672 | JGI IMG/M metagenome (GOLD analysis project Ga0136617, IMG submission 129672) | Polar desert sand microbial communities from Dry Valleys, Antarctica - metaG UQ322 (21.06) | ecosystem: Environmental > Terrestrial > Soil > Desert | place: Antarctica: Dry Valley... | reverse complement strand
CGGACTTCTACCGGCCGGGTCATGGCGCGATCTACCGGGCGATGCTCGACCTGCATTCCATCGGTGAGCCGGTCGACGCTCTCACGCTCCAGGAGCACCTCAAGCAGGCGGGCGAGCTCGATGCGGTCGGCGGCCGCGGAGCGATCGATCTCCTGTCCGCGGCCGTGCCCTCGGTCGGCAACGTCCGTCAGTACGCGAAGATCGTCCGCGACAACGCGCTTCTGCGCAGGCTCCTGCACGCCTCCTACGAAATCCAGTCGCGGGTGCATTCGCACGAGGCGCCTCCGCGCGAGCTCGTCGACATGGCGGAGCGCGCGATCCTCGAGGTGGCGCACGACGACCGCCGCAAGGACTTCCAATCGATCCACGACGTCCTGTCGGCCGAGCTCGACAAGCTGGAGAAGCTGTCGCGCGAGGGGACGTCGATCACCGGCACCCCATCCGGCTTCGACGCACTGGATACCGTCACGGGCGGCTTCCAGTCGGGCAACCTCATCATCCTCGCCGCGAGGCCGTCCATGGGCAAGTCTGCCCTGATGGCGAACTTCGCCGAGCACGCCGCGCTCAAGAACGGCAAGGCGGTCGCGTTGTTCTCGCTCGAGATGTCCGAGTCAGAGCTCGCGCAGCGCTTCATCGCCTCGCAGGCCTCGATCAAGGGCGACGATCTCCGTAAGGGCAAGGTGCCCGAAAGCCGCTGGGCGAAGATCCTGGCCGCTTCCAACCGCCTGGCGAGCTCACCCCTGTTCATCGACGATTCGTCGGAGCTCTCAGTCCTTGACGTCCGGGCGAAGGCACGCCGGCTCGCGCAACAACAGGCCGACGGTCTGGGCCTCATCCTCATCGACTACCTACAGCTCATGCGGGGGGACGGCGCCACGGACAACCGCGCCGAGCAGGTCGGCCAGATCTCCCGCGGGCTCAAGACCCTCGCGCGGGAGCTTGACGTCCCGGTCATCGCGCTCTCGCAGCTCAACCGAGGCGTGGAGCAGCGGGCCGACAAGCATCCGATGCTGTCCGACCTCCGCGAGTCCGGATCGATCGAGCAGGACGCGGACCTCGTGATGTTCGTCTACCGCGACGAGTACTACGACAAGGACTCCGAGCGCGAGGGCATCGCGGACCTCATCGTCGCCAAGCACCGCAACGGCGGCCTGGCGAACGTCGAGCTCACCTTCCAGAAGGAGTACCCGAGATTCATGTCGTACGTCGGGCCCGATCGGTATGACCTGTAGATGAGCGCTTGCCCTGACCATCACTGCGACGGCTCGGGTTTCGTCTTCGACGAACACACCCGGCGCGCGTCGGACTGCAGCTGCCGACCGCGCCGGATCGCCAAGCGCAAGGCGCGCTCGCTCGCCGCGGTGATCCCACGCCGGTATCAGGGGGTCTCCTTCGACCGTCCGCCGGTCACCCAGATCGAGCCTCACGTCGTCAACGCGGTCCGCCGCTACGTCGACACGCTGCCCGATCAGCTAGCACGGGGGCGCGGCATCTGGTTCGAGGGCGACGTCGGGACCGGCAAGACGACGCTGGCGATGCTCGTCTCCGCCGAGGCGCTCCGGCAGGGTCACTCCGTCGCCATCTACTCCCTGCCCCGGCTTCTTGGCCTTCTGCGCGACAGCTTCGGCGACGGACCGGGTCCGTCGCTGGGCGAGCTGCTGGACCGGCTGACGGCGGTCGAGCTGCTTCACATCGACGACGTCGGCGCCGAGAAGACGAGCCCTTGGGTGATCGAGCAGCTGTACTCGATCGTCAACGCCCGCTACGAGGACGGCCGGGCGATCATGGGCACCACCAACCTCTCAGATCACGAGCTGCGCGAGCAGATCGGCGATCGCACGGTCTCGCGGCTGATCGAGATCTGCGGCGACCCGCTGCCGCTCTTCGGAGAGGACGCCCGGATGCAGGTCGATCTCGCCATGCCGGCACCCGCCGCGGCCGGCGGTGGCGCCCTTCGCTACGGCGAGCAGGCCCCCGGACCCTTCGGCGGCGAGCCCTACGGCGCACGGCGCCTCCTGGGCTGACACGGCCGGGCGACGCCGCGCCCTAGACTCACTGCCGCATGCCAGGCATCGTGATCGTGGGCGCCCAGTGGGGCGACGAAGGCAAGGGCAAGATCACCGACCTGCTCGCAGAGCAGGCCGATCTGGTCATCCGCTTCCAGGGCGGCAACAATGCCGGGCATACGATCGTCCGCGAGGGCGTGAAGTGGAAGTTCCACCTCATCCCCTCGGGGATCCTCTACCCGGGAAAGCTCTGCGCCGTCGGCAACGGCGTCGTCGTCGATCCCAAGGTCCTCACCGAGGAGCTCGAGGGGCTCCGAGCCAAGGGGGTGGACCTCTCGGGGCTGCGGATCTCGGCCAACGCGCACCTGATCATGCCGTACCACCTGCTGCTCGACACCGCGGGTGAGGCCCGGCTCGGCAAGCTACAGATCGGCACGACCCGTCGGGGCATCGGCCCCTGCTATGCCGACAAGGCCGCACGCCTCGGCATCCGGGTCCAGGACCTGCTGGATCCGAAGATTCTCAAGAAGAAGATCGTTGCGGCCATGGAGCCCAAGCGCCTCACCCTCCGCCCGTTCGCCAAGAGTCCGGAGCTCGACCTGCAGTCGATGACCGAGGAGTACCTGACCTACGGCCATCGCATCGAGCGGTACATCGCCGACACCGCCAAGCTCGTCTGGGACACCCTGGATCGCGACGACACCGTGCTCTTCGAGGGCGCGCAGGGCACCCTGCTCGACATCGACCACGGCACGTATCCGTTCGTGACCTCGTCGAATCCCGTCGCCGCCTCGGCGTGCACCGGCAGCGGCGCCGGCCCGAAGGACATCGACGAGATCTGGGGGATCGCCAAGGCCTACGCGACCCGCGTCGGCGCCGGCCCGTTCCCCACCGAGCTCGACGACGAGCTCGGTGAGTCGATCCGCGAGGGTGGCGGCGAGTACGGGACGACCACCGGGCGTCCACGACGCGTCGGCTGGATCGACCTCGTGGCGCTGCGCTACGCGGTGCGCCTCAACACGCTCACCCATCTGGTGATCACCAAGCTCGACGTGCTCTCGGGGCTCGGCTCGCTGCGCGTCTGTACGGGCTACCGGGGCGCCGACGAGGCCACCTTCAAGCACTACCCGTACCACCAGTCGGTCCTCCATCAGGCGACCGGGGCCTACGAGGATCTCCCGGGCTGGGACGACGACATCACCGAGTGCCGGACGGAGGAGGACCTTCCGACCGCGGCGCGCGACTATCTCGCCTTCCTCTCGGAGTTCGTCGGCGTCCCGATCGCGCTCGTCGGCGTCGGGCCTGGTCGCGAGCAGATCATCTGGACCGACGCGGGTCGCTCGTCCGCGGCAAGCGCCGCCTCCGCCGCCCAGCGGGCGTAGCTCCTAGGCCATCACGGTCCGCGTCTGCACGAGGAAGTCGTGCAACGCACGGTTCTCCTCGTCCCACAGCGGCCAGAGGACGTCGAGGATGCCCGCCAGACCGAAGGAGACCGAGCCGAGGAGCACGTTGAACAGAAACGCCTTGATCACCACCTCTCGCAGCATGGCCCAGCCGAACGTCATCCTCTCTCCGCTGGTCCGGACCACCCGTATGCCCGTCGCCATCCGCCCCAGCGTCTGTCCGTTCGTCCGGGCCATCAGGAGCGGCGCGTAGATGAACGCCACCACCGTGACGACCAGAGCGGCCGCCGCGAAGGCCAGGGCAAAGGCCACGACGCCGGTCTCGTTGTCACCTGAAGCGAAGATGCCGATACCGAGCGGCGCCATGATCGCCAGCGCGACCGCGCCCACGATGATGCCGTCGATCACCGTCGCGCCCACCCGGCGCCACCAGCCCGCGAGCACGAGCTGACCGCCGCCACCCTGAGACGGAAGCGACGCCGTGCGTGAGCCACCGGCGCCCGGCGGCGGCGCGGAGGTATAGCCCGGGGTGACCGTGCGGTGCTCCTCGCCTCGCCAGAGCGCGGGTCGGTCGGACTCGGGCTCCGGGTCCTTGAAGCGCGCGGGCTCGCGCGGCGGCTGCGGGAGGCCCGACGGGTGGCGCTCGCGCTCGCCGTCCCCCTGGTCGCCGCCGAGCGGATCGCCGGGAGTCAGTCCTCTGTCGTTCACGCAGTCGAGCCTACCGCGGAGTCAGATCGCGGCGGGGCGCCGAGCACCCGGCGCTCCCCTCGCCGCAGAAGCCTCACCGTGACCGCGGCGGTCGCCAGGAGCGCAATGGCGGCGAAGGTGATCTGCACGGAGACCAGGCCGTCCTCGGTCCAGTAGACGTCCTCGAGCTGGAGCAGGAGCGCCGCCTCATCGAGAGTCAGCGCCGCGCCGACGCCGAAGGGCACCGCCAGCCAGGGGTCGAGCTGCTGGTCGCGCGCGGTGATCGACGCCCCGCCCGCAAGGAGGGCCAGGACGATCCCGGGCACGAAATGATGGATGTGATGGCGACCCACCCGCAGGTTGCGAAACGGCCCGACGCGCCTCCCGCCGCTCGATCGGAGGACGTGCGTGCTCGCGCGCGCCACGCCGAAGGTGATCGAGAACGAGACCAAGAGGTTGAGAAGGGCGTTCTCGCTCACCGAGCCCGTCCGGTAACCCTCCACCGCGACTTCCACGGTCTCAAGCGCCGCTTCCGCTCCAGCCGACAGCACCTCGGCGCCGCCCGCGTCGGTCGGCAGCCGGGCCCGCCCGCGCCGCCAGACGTGCACGTACTCGAGGGCCACGGCGGCTCCCGTCCCCGCCACGGCGACGACCCCGAGGACCTTGGTCTTGAGGCGGCGTGGCGCGCCGCGACGCAGCCTCACCGCCACCGCTCCAGGAGATCGCCATCGAGCACCTCGCGCACCACCCGAGCCGGGACCCCCATCGACACGCTCCGCGCGGGAAGATCGCGCGTCACCACCGCACCCGCGGCGACGAACGCCTCCTCGCCGACCTCGACACCCGGGCAGAGCGTCACCCCGCCGCCCACACGGCACGCCCTCCGCAGCGTCGCCCCCTCGAGCACGAACTCGGCACCGTGACGAGCCATCGTCGAATCGTTGGTGGTGGTGACCCCCGGACCCACGAAGACATCGTCCTCCACCACGGAGTACGCGGTCAGGTACACGCCGGTCTGCACCCGCACGCGCGCTCCGATCATCACGTCGTTGTCGACCGCGCTGGCCCGCCCGATGACCGACCCGGCACCGATCCTCGAGCGCTCGCGCACGTAGCACTGATCCCCGAGGAGCGCCCCCGGTCCGACCTCCGCCCCCGCGAAGGCGACCGCCCCGCAGCACACCGTCACGCCGGGCGCGAGCACCAGCGGAGCGGAGACGGCGCGGGGCGCGGTGGAGTGCCGCGCGAGCTTCGGTGGCTTGCCGAGCACCGCGGCGTCCTCGATCTCGCACCCGTCACCGATCACGGTGCCCGGATGGATGACGACGTGGGCACCGATGCGGACGTCCGAGCCGAGCTCGACACCGTCTCCGAGCACGAGGCCCGGAGCAAGGTCAGACGGTCGCACCGCGTTCCAGCCGGGACGCGTCGAGGCGTTCCTGCAGCCGCTCGAGCACGCGGACCACCCGCAGTCCGCTCAGGCCGTCGGTCACCGGCGTGGCACCGGTCCGCACGCACTCCACGAAGTGCTCGCACTCGAGCTTGAGCGGTTCCCGGTTCGGCACTCGCGGGCTCCAGATGTCCCCCGAGCGCGTGATGTACTCGCCATAGGAGCCGGCCTCCTCGTCAAAGCCCTTGTCGTAGACCGTCACCTTGCCCTCGAGCGCCATGTCGTCGAAGGTTGCCATGCGCCGGGAGCCGACCACGGTGAAGCGGCGCTCCTTGTGCGGGTCGAGCCAGGAGAGATGCAGGTGCGCCGCGCGGCCGGACTCGAAGCGCAGGAAGCAGAAGACCACGTCCTCGATGCCGGCGCGCATGTAGGACTCCCCGTGCGCCTCGACCTCCACAGGTTCCTCTTGCGCCAGATGCAGGACCACGGAGACGTCGTGCGCGCCCAGCGACCAGAGCGCGTTCTCGTCCGCGCGCAGCTTCCCCAGGTTGAGACGATTCGAGTAGATGTAGTGGATGTCGCCAAGCTCCCCCGAGTCGGCGATCTCCTTGAGCTTGGCCACGCCCGGGTGATACTCGAGCAGATGGCCGACCATCAGCACGCGCCCGGCGCGTTCGGCCGCCGCGAGCACTCTCTCGGCGTCTAGGACCGAGCGAGCGAGCGGCTTCTCCACGAAGCAGTGCTTTCCGGCTGCGAGCACCCGCTCGGCCAGCGCCGCGTGAGTCAGAACCGGCGTGGCCAGCGCGATCGCGTCGAGGTCGCCGTCGTCGAGGAGGTCGTCGAGCTCAGTAGTGAAACGCGCCGTCGGAAAGGCCGGAGCCAGGCGCCGGCCCACGGAGACGGACTCGTCACAGCACCAGAGCAGCTCGACTCCGTCGAGGGCCGCGAGGTTCCGGGCGATGTTCGGGCCCCAGTAGCCGAGGCCGGCGACCCCAAGGCGAACGGTCTTCATCGACCGGAGCCTAGATGAGCCAGGAGCGCATCGACGACGCGCTCGCCCGCATGTCCGTCGCCGTAGAGCGGCGGGCGGTTCTCGGGTGGGTCGCGCTCGATCCCCGCGCGCACGGCGGCCGCGTCGAGGTCGACCAGGGTGTTCCAGCCCGCGTCGACGGTCTCGGTCCACTCCGTCCGCGGCCGCATGGTCAGGCAGGGGACGCCGGCCAGGTAGGCCTCCTTCTGGACACCGCCGGAATCGGTCAGCACGACCCGGCTCTCGAGCAGGAGTGCCGTGAAGTCCAGCGATCCGAGCGGTGGCGTGAGCACCACGTCGGGCGCCGACTCGAGCGTCCGGAGCCGATCGGCTGCCTCGAGCCGGGCACGGGTCCGTGGATGGAGCGGGAAGATGACCGGCAACGGAAGGTCCAGGAGCAGATCGACGAGCCGGGCGAGGCGCGACGGGTCGTCGACCGTGCCGGCCCGGTGGGCGGTCACCATCGCGAATCCGCCTGATCGCAGCCCGTGCTGCTCGAGGAGCGCTGCGCTCAGCACCGCTGCGCGCTGAGCGATCCGCTCGAAGATGTCGACCATCACGTCGCCGACGACCACCACCTGGCCGTGGACGGCCTCGTCGCGCAGGCGCTGCGCCGACGATTCCGACGAGCACATGAGCAGCGACGACAGATGATCGGTCAACACGCGATTGAGCTCCTCTGGCATGTCGCGGTCAAAGGAGCGCATCCCCGCCTCGACATGGGCCACCGGGATCTGCGCCTGAGCCGCCGCGAGGCCGCCCGCGAGGGTGGAGTTCGTGTCCCCGTACACGAGAACGGCGTCGGGGGACTCCGCGTCGAGCAGCGGCTCGAGCGCCTCAAGCATGCGTCCGGTCTGTGTGGTGTTGGACCCGCCGCCGAGGTCGAGCAGGTGCTCAGGCGTCGGAAGGTCGTGCTCCGCGAAGAACACGCGGGAGAGCTCGTCATCGTGATGCTGCCCCGTGTGGACGAGCACCTCCTCGGCCACCGCGCGCAGGCGATGCGACACGGCCGCGGCCTTGACGAACTGTGGGCGGTTGCCGACCACCGTGAGGACCCTCATCAGGGTACGGTTTGGACGCTGAGCTCGCGCTCGATGCGGCGAGTCAGCAGATCGGCCGCTCGCTGCGTCACCGGTCCAGGCGCGGCCGGCAGCTCGACGTCGTCCACCGCCGCGATCGGCATCACTTCTCGCACAGAAGAGGCGATGAACGCCTCCTCAGCCGACGCCACGTCGTCCAGCGTGCACACCGATTCGCGGGCGCCGGTCTCTTCGATCACCCTGGCACGGGTGATCGACTGGAGGATGCGGTCCTCGAGCGGTGGAGTGAGCAGCTCCCCGTCGCGTACCCAGAAGAAGCTCCAGGTCGCGCCTTCGATCACCCGGCCGTGGGGAGTGACGAAGAGTGCCTCGTCAAAGCCACGCTCCTTGGCCAGGCGCCCGGCGAGCATGTTGCCGGCGTAGGAGAGGGTCTTGAGGTCGTCGAGCACGCGGTTGGGCGAGTAGGTGACCGTCGCGACTCGCGCCACCGCGAGCCGTTTCGGCAGCGGCTCGATGATCAGGATCCGTGCCCCACCGCGCGTGAGCACCACACGCAGCAGCGCCTCGAGTGGCCCAGCCGCCTCCAGGAGCGCCATCACCTCCCGTCGCAGCGCGGCCCAATCCGGCTCCAGCCGCAGGCCGTCGCACGTTCGCTCGAGCCGTGTGTAGTGGTCGTCCATCGCGAACGGACGGCCCGCGTAGAGGCGGGCGACCTCGAAGGCACCGTCCCCGCGCAGAAGCCCCTCGTCCGTGACGGGTATCCGCGCCTCGGTGGACGGACCGATCACGCCGTCGAGGGAGGCGAGCGACATCGCCGTCGATGCTATCGCGCGGTGGAGGCGGTCACGAAGCGGTCGGGGTCAAACGGCGTCAGGTCCATGAGAGGAGCCTCCGCGCACATGACCTGGGCGATCAACCGGCCGGTGACCGGCCCGAGCGCCACGCCGGCTCCCTCGTGACCCGTCGCCGCCCACAGTCCCTCGACCACGCGAGACGGTCCGATCGCCGGCAGGTGGTCGGGCAACCAGGGCCGCAGCCCACTCCAGGCCCGGACGACCGGAAGCGAGCGCAGCCCGGGCATCAGGTGGGTGGCACGTTCGAGCATCGCCCGAGTGACCGCCTCGTCGACGGTGGAGTCGAAGCCGCGGCGAGCCCGGCTCGAACCGACGAGCACGTCTCCGTCCCAGGTCGTCTCGAGAACGCTGGACACCTGCAGCTCCGCGCCCGGATCGACCACGGAGCGCAGATATGAGCCGTCGACGATCTTGTGACGGATTGCGCCGGGGCAGCTTCCCGTCGAGGAACGGAGCTGCACGAGCTGGCCCCACCGTGGCTCGACTGGGAGCTCCCAGCCGGCGCTGGCGGCCAGCCGCGCGCTCCACGGGCCCGCGGCGATGACGACCGCGTCCGCGGCCAGCAGCCCGTTCGCGGTCCGCACGCCCACCGCTCGCCCCGCGACCACCTCGACGCTGTCGACCCGGCAGCCCGTCCAGACCCGCGGCACCTCCCGCGCGAATGCCTTTGCGATCGCTCGCGGGGAGCACTGCAGGTCGTCCGGGAAGTACGAGGCCCCGTGGACGAACCCGGTCAAGCCAGGCTCGAGCTGGCTTACGTCCTCGGCGTCGATCAGCTCTCCACGGACCCCGGCCGCGCCGAGCCGTTTCACGCGGGTCGGCTCGCTCGCCCAGGTGTCGCTCTCGGGATGGACGATCAGCGCGCCCTTGCGTCGGATCTGCGCCTGTGCGCCCAGCCGGAGCTCGAGCTCGTCGTAGAGCTCGAGTCCGCGGATCGCCAACTCGAGCTCGGGGCCGGCGTCCTTGTCCGAGCAGAGGACGTTGCCCTCTCCGAGGCCGGTGGTCGCGTTCGCCACCTCCCCGGCGTCGAGCAGGCAGACGTCCACGTCGCGAACCGCGAGCTCCCGAGCGACGGCCGCGCCGACGATCCCCGCGCCGACGACCGCCGCCGCGCACCGCTTCACAGCGAGAAGCCGGCCGGGAAGGGATCCGTGGGATCGAGCAGGTACTGCCCGATGCCGGTGAGCCAGGCACGGCCAGTGATCTCGGGCACGACCGCCGGGTGGCCGCCGACCTCCGTCTCGCTCACGATCCGGCCCGTGAACCGAGAGCCGATGACCGACTCGTGGATCCACGGCTCGTCGATCCCGAGCTCGCCCCTCGCGTGCAGCTGCGCCAGGCGGGCCGAAGTGCCGGTTCCGCACGGTGAGCGGTCCAGCCATCCAGGGTGGATCGAAGTGGCACCGCGGGCATCGGCACCATCCCGCCCGGGGGCGGTGAAGATCACGTGGCGACAGCCGGCGATCCTCTCGTCCTCCGGATGCACCGGCCGGTCCCCCGCGTCGATCGCCGACATGACCGCCGCTCCCGCGCTCACCAGGCCGGCGGCGTGCCCAGCGTCGACGTCGAGATTGACAGCGGCGGCCTCCACGATCGCGTAGAAGTTCCCGCCGTAGGCCAGGTCGAATCGCACCCGACCGAGGCCCGGGATCTCGACTTCCCGGTCGCGGGCGGCCAGGAACGACGGGACGTTGCGCAGGGTGACCCCGGTGGCACGCCCCGCCTGCACCGCCACCCGCGCCTCGACCAGGCCGGCCGGCACGTCGAGGCGGACGATCGTCTCGGGCTCCGTCACCTCGACCATGCCGGTCTCCACGAGCACCGTCGCAACGCCGATCGTGCCGTGCCCGCACATCGGCAGGCAGCCGGACACTTCGATGAACACCACCCCCCAGTCGGCGCCGTCGCGCGACGGCG
>Ga0136617_10006633_pt1 | contig 10328 bp, 8 predicted proteins | sample AntDrymUQ3222106_2_FD_129672 | JGI IMG/M metagenome (GOLD analysis project Ga0136617, IMG submission 129672) | Polar desert sand microbial communities from Dry Valleys, Antarctica - metaG UQ322 (21.06) | ecosystem: Environmental > Terrestrial > Soil > Desert | place: Antarctica: Dry Valley... | reverse complement strand
GCGGGCAGGATGCCACGCTCGCCGATCCGCATCGAGATCCCGTACTTCTCGCGCTCGTAGCCGAAGCTGCCGGCCATGCCGCAGCACGCGACCTCGACCCGGTCGGGCTCGATCCCGGCGGAGGCGAGTACGCGGCGGTCGGCGTCAAGGCCCATGACCGCGCGGTGGTGGCAGTGGGCCTGGACCAGCGCCCGCCGGTCGAGCCGGTCCGGCTGGAAGCCCTCGCGGTCGAGGTACTCGCTCAGCGTGAAGGTCTGGGCGCGCAGGCGGTGCGCGTGCTCGTCGTGCGGGAGCATCTCGACCAGCTCGTCGCGGAAGACCGCGACGCAGCTCGGCTCGAGCCCGACCATCGGGACGCCCTCGCGGATCTGGTCGGCCATACCCGCGAGCGCCCCGCGCAGAGTGCGCCGGGCCAGCGTGAGCATCCCGAAGTCGTACAGCGGGCGCCCGCAGCAGAGACCGCCGGGCGGGAGTTCGACGGCCAGGCCCTGGGCCTCGAGCACCTCCACGGCCGCCCGCCCGACTGCCGGCTCGAGGTGGTTGGTGAATGTGTCGGGCCAGAGAACCACTCGCTGTCCGCCCGGGTTGCGAAGCCCGCGGGCAGCGAACCACTCGCGGAACGTCTCCTTCGCGAAGGGCGGGAGCTCGCGCTCGGGCGCGACGTCCGCGACGCGCTTCAGCCACTGGCCCAGCACGGGCGCGCGGGCCGCCGCGTTGACCAGGCCCGGAGCCTGCGCTGCAAGCCGCGCCGTCCACGGGAAGAGCCCGAGCGCGTAGGCCGAGCGGGGACGCAGCCGGCGACGGTAGTGGTGAGAGAGGAACTCAGCCTTGAGGCTCGCGAGGTCGGTCTGCGTCGGGCAGTCTGTCTTGCAGCCCTTGCAGGCCAGGCACAGATCGAGCGACTCGCGGACCTCCTCGGAGCGCCACCCGTCGGTGATGACCTCGCCCTGGAGCATCTCGAACAGCAGCCGCGCCCGCCCGCGGGTGGAGTGCTGCTCTTCCCGCGTGGCCCCGAAGCTCGGGCACATCGTGTAGCCGGGCTGGGGGTCCCTGCACTTGCCCATCCCGAAGCAGCGCTCGACCGCGCCGGCGAAGCTCGCCCCATCACGCGGGAAGGCGAACTCGGTCTTCAGGTGAGGGGGGCGGTAGTCGACGCCCAGGCGCAGGTTGTGGTCGAGCGGCGGCGCGTCGATCAGCCGGTCGGGGTTCATCTTCCGGTCGGGGTCCCAGATCGCCTTGAACTCACGGAAGGCGTCCATCAGCTCCGGCCCGAACATCTTCGGCAGGAGCTCCGAGCGACCCTGGCCCTCGCCGTACTCACCGGCCAGCGAGCCGCCGTAGGAGATCACCAGGTCGGCCGCGCTCTCCATGAACGAGCGGAAGGTGCGCGTGCCGGCCGCCGTCTTGAGATCGAAGTCGAGGCGCGTGTGCACGCAGCCCTGGCCGAAGTGGCCGTAGTAGACGCAGCGGTAGCCGTGGCGCTCGACGAGCGCGTCGAAGTCGCGCAGGTAGGCGCCGAGCACCTCGGGGTGCACCGCGGCGTCCTCCCAGTTGCCCTCGGCCTCAAGCGCCCCGGGGGCGCGGCTGTCCCCGACGGCGGCCTCCCGCACCGCCCAAGCCATCTTCTGATCGACGACGTCCTCGAGCACCTTGCCCTCCAGGTGCGGGCCGCTCGAGCGCTCGACCGCCTCGAGCGCGGCTCGGGCCTGTTCGCAGGCCTCGTCGGCGCCCCACGCCCCGAACTCGGCCAGCAGCCACGCCTTCCCCTCGGGCAGGCGCGAGCGCTCCTCCCCCAGCCGGTTCTTGAACTCCATGTTCTCGGTCAGCAGGTCGTTGAACCCCTCGAGGCCGATCGGCTCGTGGGTCAGCAGCGCCGGAACGTGGTCGGCCGCGGCGAACAGCGTCGGGTAGCCGAGCACCACGAGGGCGCGGTGCGGCGGGCTCGGTACGAGCCGCACCTTGGCCTCGAGCACGTTCACGCACGTGCCCTCCGAGCCGACGAGCGCGCGAGCGACGTGAAAGCCGTTCTCGGGCAGGAGCTCGTCGAGGTTGTAGCCCGAGACGCGCCGGGGGATGTCGGGGAACTCGTCGCGCACGAGGTGCCCGACGCGATCGCGCAGATCGCGCAGCCGCGCGTAGATCTCGCCGCGGCGCCCACCGCCGGCGACGATCCGCGCGAGCTCTTCCTCGCTCGTCGCGCCGACCGTCATGCGCGTGCCGTCGTAGAGCACCACGTCGAGCTCCTCGACGTTGTCGTTGGTCTTCCCCGACATCAGCGAGTGCGTTCCGCACGAGTTGTTGCCGATCATCCCGCCCAGCGTGCAGTAGGCGTGGGTGGCCGGATCGGGCCCGTAGGTCAGGCCGTGCTCCTCGGCGGCGTCGCGGAGCTGATCGCAGATCACCCCGGGACGCACGCGGGCACGGCGACGGTCGGGATCGAGCTCGACGATCTGGTTCATCAGCTTCGAGTAGTCGAAGACCACGGCGACGTTGACGGTCTGTCCGCTGGGACCGGTGCCGCAGCCGCGCGGGAGGATGGGAGCGCCGTGGCGACGGCAGGCCGCGACCGCTGCGACCACGTCATCCTCGTCGCGCGGGATCACCAACCCCAGCGGCACGTGGCGGTAGAGCGAGAAGTCGTTGGCGTAAAGCGCACGGGCGCCGGCGTCGAAGCGGACCTCGCCGCGCAGGTCGCGTTCGAGCTCGCGCTTGAGCGCGCCGAGGTCGACGTCCCCGGGAGGTGTCGAGACGACCTTGCGCCGCCCTTCACCCCCGCTCAGCTTGGCCAACGCCCCGCGTGCCGCCGTGGCCATGGCGGTCTCCCCCCTCGTCGCCCTCGCTCAGCTTAGGGAAGGACGGGCCCCGAGCCGTTTCCCTCGCCGTCCGCAGGGGTACTCAGCGCGGCGAACGCATCCGGGACAACCAGGGAGAGAGGTGAGCACCATGGCCAAGGACCACGGCCCGAGCATCAAGGACGACGAGCAGTACGAGGCCCTGCGCGAGCAGGGCGAGAGCAAGGAGAAGGCGGCGCGGATCGCCAACACCGACCGCTCGACCGCCGGCCAGCGCGGCGGCAGCTCGCCGAGCTACGAGGATTGGTCGAAGGGCGACCTCGAGCAGCGGGCGAAGGAGATCGGCATCGAGGGCCGGTCGAACATGGACAAGGACGAGCTGATCGACGCGCTGCGCAACCACTGAGGACCGGCCGCGCGGCCGGTCCTCAGGTCCGGCCTACGACCCTTCGTGGATGGTGACGTTGCCCTTGTCGGCGTCGAAGGGCGTCGGGCCCGGCGTGCACGCCGGGAGCGCGGAGATCGGCGCCGGCCCGACGAAGCCCACGCGGTCAGGCGAGTCGCCGCCGCTCGGCTTGCCGTTGTCCTCGAGGAAGATCAGGACCGCCTGGCCCTCGAAGGTCTCTGGGTCGGCCTTCTCGATCGGATAGATCAGCCCCGCTCGGTTGCCCTGCACATTCAGACAGGTCACCGGTCCCGCGAACCGAAACGCCGTAGGGCCCTTGTCCGGCGGGCCGGTGTCGACCACCTCGCCCTTGGCCAGGAAGTGACCGCTCACCGGCTCGAAGGGCGACGGCCCGCCGTGCGCCGCAAAGCTCCCCTGCATGTCGCCTGTGGTGAACGTGCCCACGGCGAAGTCGCGCGGTCCACCACCGCTCCCTTGATGCGAGGCGCCGGCCGCGCCGGTGGCGGTGAGCATGCCCGCGAGAGCGAGGGCGAGGATTGCGAGCGGTCTGGTCATCTTCATGCCTCCCTGACTTGGCTTAAGGTGTATGCGTCTCCGTTGCCCGAGGCGGGCAAACGTCGCCGGCTCAGCGGCCGCGCTACGCCGCCCGCGTCGCCCCGCGGCCCAGCAGTTCCCGCTCCACCAGCAGCTCCGCGAGCTGCACCGCATTGGTCGCGGCGCCCTTGCGTAGGTTGTCGCCGACCACCCACAGGTTCAGGCAGCGCTCGTGCGAGGGATCGCGGCGGATACGCCCGACCAGCACATCGTCGCGGCCCGCCGCCGCGGTCGGTAGCGGGTAGAGCCCCTGCCAGGGATCGTCGATGACCTGCACGCCCGGCGCCTCGTGCAACAGGTCCCGGCAGCGCTCCGGCGAGAGATCGTCGCGGGTCTGCACGTTGATCGACTCGGAGTGACCGTGGTAGACCGGCACGCGCGCGCACGTGGCCGAGATCGGCAGCTCGGCCGCGCCGAGGATCTTCCGCGTCTCGGCCATCATCTTGCGCTCCTCGGTGGTGTAGTCGTCGCCGTCCTTGAACTCCTCGACCTGGGGGATCACGTTGAAGGCGATCTGGTGCGGGTAGACGTGTGCGCCGGGAGACTCCTTTCCCAGCGCGTGTGCGCGAGTCTGCGCAGTGAGCTCGTCGACCGCCGCCTTGCCGGTGCCGGAAACCGATTGGTAGGTCGAGATCACCAGCCGCTCGATGCCCGCGATGTCGAGAATCGGCTTGAGCGCGACGACCATCTGCATCGTCGAGCAGTTGGGGTTGGCCACGACGCCGAGCGGCGCCCGCTCGAGAGCTTCGGGGTTGACCTCGGCCACCACCAGCGGCACCTCGTCATGGGTACGCCAGAACGACGAGTTGTCGACCACGGTCGCGCCCGCCTCGACGAAGCGCGGCGCCCAGGCCTCGCTCGTCGAGCCGCCGGCGGAGAACAGAGCCAGGTCGAAGCCCTCCAGCGCGCCCTCGCGCAGCTCCTCGACCGTCAGCGACCCGCCGTCGCGGAACGGCACCTCCTGGCCCGCTGTCCGCGCCGAGGCGAAGGCGACGACCTCGTCGGCCGGAAAGGAGCGCTCGGCCATGACGTCGAGGATGGTCCGCCCGACCACGCCGGTCGACCCGACGACGGCGACGCGCATCAGCCCGGGACCACGGGGCGGTGCACGCCACGCGGATCCTCGGCGCGCACGGCGTCCTCACCGAGCTCGAATGCGGTGTGGAGCTCGCGAACCGCGCTCACGACGTCGTCCTCGCGGACCACGACCGAGATCTTGATCGGCGAGGTGGAGATCATCTCGATGTTGATCCCCGCTTCGCCGAGCACGGAGAAGGTCTTGGCGGCGACGCCGGGGTACGAGCGCATCCCGGCACCGACCAGCGACACCTTGCCCATGCGCGCGTCGGTCGCGACCCCGGCGATCCCGAGCTCCGCGCGCAGTGGCGCGAGCGCGTCGCCGGCGGCCGCGAGGTCGTCACGGGGGACGGTGAACGACATGTCGGCCTCGCGCCCGTCGGCGGGCTCGTTCTGGATGATCATGTCGACGTTCACGCTGGCCTCGGCCAGCGCGGTCATGACCCGGCCCGCCACGCCCGGCTCGTCCGGCAGACCGCTGAGGGTCACCCGGGCCTCGTCGGTCGAGTGGGTGACGGCGGTGACGAGCGGTCGCTCCATGGTCTCCTCCTCGGTCAGCACCCAGGTCCCGGGACGGTCCTCGAAGCTCGACCGGCAGTGGATGCGCACCCCGTGGTTGCGCGCGTACTCGACCGAGCGTAGCTGGAGCACGCGGGCCCCCGAGGCCGACATCTCGAGCATCTCCTCGAACGAGACCTGGTCCAGCTTGCGGGCGTCTCCGACGATGCGCGGGTCGGCGCTGAACACGCCCGCGACGTCGGTGTAGATCTCGCACACGTCGGCGCCCACGGCGGCCGCGAGGGCGACGGCCGTGGTGTCGGAGCCGCCACGCCCGAGCGTCGTCACGTCGGCCGCCGTCGAGACCCCCTGGAAGCCCGCCACTAGGACGATCTTCTCGTCCTCGAGCGCAGCGTGGATGCGATCGGCTCGCACGTCGAGGATGCGGGCGCGGGTGTGCGACGTGTCGGTGAGGATGCCGGCCTGGGAGCCGGTGAGCGAGATCGCCTGGTGGCCGAGATCGTTGATGACCATCGCGGTGAGGGCACAGGAGATCCGCTCGCCGGTCGAGAGCAGCATGTCCATCTCGCGCGGGTCGGGACGCTCGGAGACCTCGCGCGCCATGGCCACCAGATCGTCTGTCGTCTTGCCGCGCGCGGAGAGGACGGCGACCACGCGTGAGCCGGCCTCCTTGGCCTCGACGATCCGCCCGGCGGCCCGGCGAACCCGCTCAGCATCGGCCACCGAGGTGCCTCCGAACTTCATCACCACGGTGTGCTCCGAGGCCTCGGGACGGGGGTGGACGCTTCGATCCGTCATCTGCCGCAGAATATCCCCCGTCGTGACCGCTCTTCGCCGCCTCCCACCCTGGCTCGGCGCCGCTCTGGGCGGCGTGCGCTCGCGGATCGCCGCGCTCGACCCGCTGCGACGCCAGCTGCTCGCCCTCGGATCCCTGCTCGGGCTGCTGGCCGTAATCGGCGCGACCCTCACCCTGACGGGCCCAGAGGCGGGGAGCTCGACCGAGGGCGCGGCCGCGCGCGACTCCTTCCTCACACGCCTCATGCCGGCGTCCGCGCAGGTCGGCGACGGCCGCACCGCCGCAGCGGTGAGGAGGATCGCGCGTGGGCTGTCGGTCGAGGAGAAGGTCGACCAGGTCGTCCTGCTCGGCTTCGAGGGGGCGATCGAGCGCGAGCTGGCCGGGCCGGTCGCGTGAGGTGAGGTCGGCGGGCTGGCGGTGGCGGAGGAGAACTACGCCGACACCGGTCAACTCGAGGAGCTCGTCAAGGGCACGCAGGCTCGCGCGCGCCGCGACGACCGCGTGCCACCGCTGTTCATGGTCTCCCAGGAGGGCGGCGAGCTCTCAGCGCTAGGCAACCTTCCGCCGGACTTCGCACCCGCAGACACCGCGTCGATCGATGAGGCCGCCGAGCAGGCGCTCGACTCGGCCAAGGAGCTCCGCTCGGTCGGCATCGACGGGGTGCTCGGCCCGGTTCTGGACGTCGGCGCAGCCGACGGCGGCCCGCTCGAGGTGCGCCCGTTCTCCGACGACGCGCGCGAGATCGCCCGCTATGCGCGCGCCGTCGTCCCGTCCTACGTAACCAACGGGCTGATCGCCGCGCCGCTGCACTTCCCGGGGCTCGGTGGGACCGCAACCTCCACCGACGAGGGGCCCGCCCAGGTCGGCCTGACCGTCGACCAGCTCCGCCAGGCGGACCTCCTGCCCTTCCGGGCGGCGATCGAGGCCGGTGCTCAGGCGATCGTCGTCGGCCACGGGCTCTACGGCACCGACGACTTCGCGGTGCCGGCCTCGGCCTCGAGCTTCATCCTCACCGACCTCCTGCGCGACGAGCTCGGGTTCAAGGGCCTCGCCATCACCGACGACCTCGCGGCCGGCGCCATCACCGTCACCGGCAGCTCGGCCGACGCGGCGGTGGCGTCGATCGCCGCCGGTGCCGACATGGCGCGGCTCTCCGGGCCGCCCGAGGAGCAGAAGCGCATGCGCGAGGCGCTCGTGCTGGCCGTGCGCCAGGGACGCATCTCTCGCGAGCGCCTCGACGACGCCGTCCTGCGCGTGCTCGAGGCGAAGCGGATCGCCGGGCTCCTGCCCAAGCTGAAGGCCAACCAGGCGACCGATCCGGGCGCCGGGGCACGCGCGCGGGCCGCGCTCCGCGCCGCCGGGGCACGCCGGCAGGCTGCCCGTGCCGCTGCCGCCCGCATGGACGCTGCGAGGCGGGACGCGGTCACTCGCCGCGAGGCGGCCCGCCGTGCTGGCGCACCGCCGCCGCAAGATCCGCCCGCAGCCGCCTCCGCCCCGGCTCGGGTCCCGGGCGTGAACCGCCGCGAGGGTCGCCCGGCCGGGCCCGGCGGTGACTTCGGGCCCGTCATTCGCGTGCCCGAGACCCCCAGGATCAACGTCCGCGAGGGCCGGCCCCCCGGACTCGGTGGATTCAAGCCGAGACCGCGGCGGCGCCGGCGTCCCCCGGAGCAGAATCCGCAGTTCTTCACTCCCCAGACCGTCCCGGGCGGCACCACGCAGTCCGCACCGCCGGGCACCACGATCGTCGTCCCGAGCGGGTAGTCCGACACGCCCCGTGTCTTTGGCCGGCACGCGCGCCGGGTCGCCCGGCAGCCCGTGCTAGGGGCCGGGCTCCACGAGCACCACGTCCAGCTCGCGCGGCCCGTGCACGCCCTCGACCCGGCTGAGCTCGATATCCGAGGTCGCCGACGGCCCCGACACGAGCGTGATCGGCGCTCGGCGCTCACGCACGGCGCCCGACGCGCCCGCGACCGCCTCGGGTACGAGCGCGACGACCTGCTCGGCCTCGACCACGCAGAGATGATGGTCGGGGACCAGGGAGATCGCTCGCCGGCCCGAGCGAGGGCCACCGTCGAGCACGAGGGTCCCGGTCTGGGCGATGGCGCCGGCGCAGCCCGAGAGCACGCCGTCCATTCCGTCGAGCTCGGAGATCGCGAGACCTCGGTCCTCGACCAACTCCACGCCCTCGGGACGCCACGGCGCCGGCAGGCCGGGCGGCACGACCAGCCGGCGCAGGTGGTGCTCCCGGCACAGGCGCCCGACCCGATCGGCGAGCTCGGAGCTCACGACCCGGTGCACGCGCGCGTTGTAGTCGGCGAGCACCTCGCAGAACCGGTCGACGACCTCCGATCGCGACGCCTGCTCCCACTGGGTCCGGTATCCGCGCTCGACGAAGACGTCCTCGGGCTTCTCGTCCGACGGTACGTCGCTCAGGGCCTGGCGCACGCGCGCGAGGACCTCGGTGCGCGCGTCGCTCACGCGCCCTCCCCGCCCGGCCCCGAGCGTCGCCGCCACCACTCCCGAAACGATTCGCGCGGCACGGGACGGAGATCCCGCATCGCCGTCCACCCGCTCAGCTCACCGGGCAGGCGTGTGATCGTGCCTCCACGGGTGAGCGGCCACTGGCCGATGCGCGCCGCTCGCTGCGCCGACTCGTAGCGCCGGCGGCTCGAGAAGACAGTCGCCATCGCCTTCATGGCCACCCGTTCGGGAGCGAGTCGCGCGCGGGCACCGCCGGTTCGGGCGGCGTGGTCGACCACCCCGTGGCGCAGGTGCACGAGGACCTCGGGGATGTTGATCTTGACCGGGCAGACCTCGTAACAGGCTCCGCACAGCGACGATGCGTAGGGCAGCGACCCCGCCCGCTCGAACCCCTCGAGCAACGGCGTGAGGATGGCCCCGATCGGGCCGGGGTAGACAGAGCCGTAGGCGTGCCCGCCGGTGCGCTCGTAGACCGGGCAGACGTTGAGGCAAGCAGAGCAGCGGATGCAGTTGAGGGCCTGGCGACCGACCGTGTCGGCGAGCACCCGCGAGCGACCGTTGTCCACGATCACCAGGTGGAACTCGCGCGGCCCGTCGCCGGGTGCCACACCGGTCCAGAGCGACGTGTAGGGGTTCATCCGCTCGGCGGTCGAGGAACGTGGGAGGGTCTGGAGATAGACCTCGAGGTCGCGCCACGTCGGGATCACCTTCTCGATCCCCATCACGCTGATCAGGACCTCGGGCAGCGTGGTGCACATCCGCCCGTTGCCCTCCGACTCGACGACCGAGACGGTCCCCGTCTCCGCCACCGCGAAGTTCACGCCGCTGATCCCGACCTTCGCGGAGAGGAACCTGCGCCGCAGGTGGCGGCGGGCGACCTCGGCGAGCGCACGTGGGTCGTCGGAGAGGTCGGCCGGCGCGTCGTCGCCGAGGGTGCGCAGGAAGAGCTCGCGGATCTCCGCCCGGTTGCGGTGGATCGCCGGCACGAGGATGTGCGAGGGGCTGTCGTCGCCGAGCTGGATGATGAGCTGCGCGAGATCGGTCTCCCAGGCGTGGATGCCCCGCTCGGCCAGGTACTCGTTGAGCTGGGTCTCCTCGGTGGTGATCGACTTGGCCTTGACGACCTCCCGCGCGCCATGAGCGGCGATCAGGTCGCCGACCACCCGGTTGGCCTCCTCCGCGTCCCGGGCCCAATGAACGACGCCGCCGGCGCGCCCGATCGAGGCCTCGAGCTCGAGCAGGTGGGTGTCGAGGTGGCGCAGCGTGCGCTCCTTGATCGCCCGGCCCGCCTCGCGCAGCTCCTCCCAGTCGGGCAGCTCGCCCACGACCTGCGCGCGCTTGGCCCGGATCGTCTTCGTGGCGTGGCCGATGTTGTGGCGAAGCTGCGTGTCGCCGAGGGCGGCGCGCGCGGCGTCGGGGAACGCCTGCGAGGGCGACGGCGCGCGAGCGTCGGCCAGGGGCAGCGCGAGAGGCACGGAGCTCATCTGTAGTCCTCTTCCGTCGCCGCGAGGATCTCCGCCAGGTGCACCGCGCGCACGCCGGCCCGCTGGCGCAAGAGCGCACCGCCGATGTGCATCAGGCAGGAGTTGTCCGAGGCCGAGCAGACCTCGGCGCCCGTGTCGAGGATGGCTCGCACCTTGTCGGTGAGCATGGCCATCGAGGT
>Ga0136617_10006632_pt1 | contig 10329 bp, 9 predicted proteins | sample AntDrymUQ3222106_2_FD_129672 | JGI IMG/M metagenome (GOLD analysis project Ga0136617, IMG submission 129672) | Polar desert sand microbial communities from Dry Valleys, Antarctica - metaG UQ322 (21.06) | ecosystem: Environmental > Terrestrial > Soil > Desert | place: Antarctica: Dry Valley... | reverse complement strand
GGCGCGGCTGGCTCATCTCACGGCCGTGGAGGCCTGCCACAGCGTGGCCGGCGACGAGTCATACATCCTGAAGGTGCGGGTCGGTGATCCGGCCGGACTCGAATCCCTGTTGCAGGAGATCCGCGCCGCGGCCAACGTCTCCACTCGCACGACAGTGGTGCTATCGACCCCGTACGAAGGGCGCCCGCCAGCGCTGTAGCGGGTCGAGCACGCTCTGCTACTGGGCCCAATCGGACGAGGTCGCGATCGCGCAACGGATTGGTGTCCCAAATCACAGCAACCCGCCGGACATGGTCTAGCATCCCTCGTGCCGACGATCGCCGTCCGGCGCTCCAGTCGTGAACGCGAGGAGAACGAGACAACAATGAGACACAGCAAACTTCTGGCCTGGACGGGAGCGGCCTCAGCGGCTGTGCTCCTGCTCACCGCATGCGGAAGCGACTCCGACACCGAGACTCCGAAGGCTGGTGACAAACTCGGCGGGACGGTCAGCGTCATCGGATCGTGGAGCGGGGCCGAGCAGGACTCATTCCTCGCGATGGTGGCCCCGTGGGAGAAGACGACCGGCACCAAGGTCAAGTACACCGGCTCTCGCGACCTCAACGCTCAGCTCACCACTGGTGTCGCCTCGGGTAACCTGCCCGACCTCGCCGGCCTGCCAGGCCCCGGGGCGATGAGGACGTTCTACGACAAGGGCGCGCTGAAGAGCCTCGACTTCGTCGACTTCGACAAGTACTCCTCGTCCACCCCCGCTGGCTTCGCCGATCTGGGCAAGGCAGAGGACGGCAAACTGGTCGGCATCTTCACCAAGGCCGCCGTCAAGGGACTGGTCTTCTACAACACCAAGGGCACTTACAAGCCCACGACGCCGCCGAAGACCCTCGATGAGCTGAACTCGGCCGCCCGGACCGGTCCCGCCAAGCAGTGGTGCATCGGCCTCGAGTCCGGCAACGATTCTGGCTGGCCGGCCACTGACTGGGTCGAGGACATCGTCCTTCGGCAGTCGGGCAAGGATGTGTACGACAAGTGGGTCAAGGGTGAGCAGAAGTGGACCTCACCGGAGATCAAGAAGGCTTTCGAGACGTTCGGCGATGCGCTGGACAACTCCAACGGTGGCTCCAACTACGTCACCAACACCGGATTCGGCAAGTCCGCTAACCCGATGTTCGCCAACCCGCAGGGCTGCCTCCTGCATCACCAGGCGTCCTTCATCACCGACTTCTTCAAGAACGAGGCCGGTGCGAAGGACGGCGACTTTGACTTCTTCCCCTTCCCCGACATCGAAGCCGCTAACGCTGGGGCCGTGACCGGCGGTGGAGACCTGTTCGGCATGTTCAACGACACCCCGCAGGCCCGCTCCCTCATCAACTACCTGCTGACTCCCGAAGCGCAGGCGATCTGGGTCAAGCGGGGCGGGTTCATCTCGGGCAACAAGAACGTCGCCATCGCTGACTACCCGGATGCCACCTCCAAGAAGTCCGCGGAGATCCTGCAAGATGCGAAGACATTCCGGTTCGACGGGTCAGACCTGATGCCGGCTGCGATGACCGGCGCTTTCAACAAGGCGATGGTTGCGTTCGCCGCCAATCAGGGCAAGCTCGACTCGATCCTGGACGGTCTGGACAAGACACAGGCGGACGCCTACAACGAGTGATGAGAGTCGGGGCGGCGGGAAGGTTGTCCTGCCGCCCCGCTCCGTGTTCTGCTAGCCACGAACTGACCGACCGAGAAGGGCGCACGCCGGTGCACACTCTCCTGGATCTGCCATGAGCCGCATCTTGCTCGCGGTGCTTGTGGTTCTTGCCGTGCCGGCCGTTCTGGTCGGCTACATCCTGCTCGTCGAGACGATCGTGGTCCGGCTGGGCCGCAAAGTCGCTGCCCGCATCCGGCCGTGGCTCTGGCTGGGCCCGGCGCTGATCTTCCTTGGCGTGTTCCTCGTCTACCCCACCGTTGCGACCTTCCGCCGGAGCTTCCAAAACCGCCGGGGTGACGCCTACAACGGTTTCGAGAACTACAAGTGGTTCTTCACCCGCGACGACACCCTCATCGCGTTGCGCAACAACGTTCTCTGGGTCGTCTTCCTCACCGGCGGCGTCGTCGTACTCGGCCTGCTGGTAGCCGTTCTGGCCGACCGGGTGAAGTACGAACGTGTCGTCAAGTCGGTCATCTTCTTGCCGATGGCGATCAGCTTCGTCGCGGCAGCGGTGATCTGGCGGTTGGTGTACGACCTCAACCCGATCGTCGGCACGCTGAACGCAGTCGGTGGGGTGGTCGACGCTGGGCCGATCGCCTGGCTGAGCACGGAGTCGATCAACAACTTCATGCTGATCATCGTCGGCGTGTGGATGCTGACGGGGTTCGCGATGGTCATCCTCTCGGCCGGGCTCAAGGGCATCCCGACCGAGTTGATCGAGGCAGCGCGGATCGACGGGGCAACCGAGCTGCAGGTGTTCCGCAAGATCTCGCTGCCACTGCTGGCGCCGACGACCGCAGTGGTGGCAACCACCGTCATCATCTTCGCGCTCAAGACATTCGACATCGTCTACGTCATGACCAACGGAAACTTTGGCACCGAGGTCATGGCGAACCGCATGCTCAAAGAGCTGTTCACCAATGGCCAAGAGGGTAGGTCTGCTGCCGTCGCGGTGGTCCTGCTGCTCACGACCATCCCGGTCATGGCCTACAACGTCCGCAAGTTCCGTCAGCAGGAAGCCGAGCGATGACACAAGTTCCCGTTCTCGTTGAGCCCGAGATCGAAGCGGAGCACGAGCGACCGCACAAGCGGCGGATCAGGGGCCCCCTGCACTTCGCCCTCATCGCCATCATGGTTCTGTGGGCAATCCCCGCCATAGGCCTGCTCGTCGCCTCCTTCCGCACCGCGCGGGCCACGAACGGGAGCGGGTGGTGGACAGCTCTCGTACCCCCCTACCAGTTCACGTTCAGCAACTACGACTACGTGTTGAACCGTGCTGGTTTCTGGGAATCCTTCCTCAACAGCATGCTCATCACGATCCCTGCGACAGTGCTGGTCGTCCTGATCGCTGCCTTCGCCGCCTACGCGTTCGCGTGGATGGACTTCCCGTTGCGCAACGTCCTGTTCGTCGTCGTCGTGGGCTTGCTGGTGGTTCCGCTTCAGGTGACCCTCATCCCGGTCCTATCGCTGTTCCGGGATTTCCAGATAGGTGACTTCAAGCTCAACGGCACGGTCCTCGTGGTCTGGCTCGCGCACACCGGTTATGGTCTCCCGTTCGCCGTCTACCTGCTCCGCAACTACATGGGGGCGCTACCGAAGTCGATCTTCGAGTCGGCAGCCATTGACGGCGCCGGCCCCGCGACGGCGTTCTTCCGCTTGGTCATACCCATGAGTGTGCCGGCCCTTGCGTCGTTGGTGATCTTTCAGTTCCTCTGGGTCTGGAACGACCTACTGATCGCACTGGTTTATCTCGGGCCCCAGCCGGACAACCACCCGCTGTCGGTCACCCTCGCCAACCTGACAACGAACTTCGGCGGCAACTGGCAGTTCGTCACCGCAGCGGCATTCGTCTCGATGATCGTCCCGATCGTCGTGTTCTTCTCGCTGCAGCGTTACTTCATCCGCGGCATCACGGGCGGTGCGGTCAAGGGTTAGCCGCCCGACGGCAACCAGTATCGCTCGCGCGTTGTGGCCCACAGCCCGCGGTGAGCCGGTCGATCCGTATGACTGCCGAACGGGACTGGCCGGTTGGTCTAGGGCCGGCGGCTTGGGCGCAGCTGCGCGGCGGTGTCGTAGTCGAGCCGGGCGGACTTGACCTTGTCCAGGTTGGCGTCGGACCACTTCACGAGTGTTGCGAACAGCGGCGCCAAGCTGCGCCCCAGTTCGCTGATTTCGTACTCCACTCGCGGCGGGACCTCGGGGTGGTAGGTGCGCACGACAAGGCCGTCGCGTTCCAGCTGTCGGAGCCGCTGGGTCAGGACCTTGGGCGTGATCGTGCCGATGTGGCGTTCCAGCTCCACAAAACGCTGTCGGCCGTGTTCATTGAGCTTCCACAGGATAGGCGTGGTCCAGCGGCTGAACAGGATGTCGACGACGGGGTTGATCGGGCAGGCTTGCCCCGAGTCGCCCGGCGCGAGTGCCGAACGCGTGGTGTTCCGGGTCATTCAGCTCTCCTTGGGATAGTCGCTATCATGTAGGTACCTACTATACCAGTGATGCTAGCTTCGCCGAGTCGCGGAAGTGACGACGAATCCACCGACGAAAGCGAAGCAGACAATGGGCCTCAACGAATCACCCCAGCGAGCAGGCGAACCGCGCCACCCGACCGCCGGTAGGCCGGGGCTGATCCTGGCGTTCCTCTGCGTCGGTCAGTTCATGGTCTTCCTCGATGTGACGATCGTGAACGTCGCTCTGCCGTCCATCCAGCGGAGCCTCGACATCGCTGAGAGCGACCTGCCGTACGTCGTCACGGCCTACGGGACGGTGCTCGGCGGGTGCCTGCTGTTCGGTTCGCGACTGGCCGACACGTTTGGGCGCCGTCGGCTGCTGCGGACCGGACTTGCCGTGTTCGGCGCGGCATCTTTGGTGGCGGGTATCGCACAGGAACCCACCATGTTGTTCGTCGCCCGCGCCGTGCAGGGGCTGGGGGCGGCGATCATCGCCCCCGCCGCCTTGAGTACGTTGACGACCACCTTCACCGAGGGCGTGGAGCGGAATAAGGCGCTCGGGGTCTGGGGTGCGCTGACTGGTCTCGCGTCGGTCTGCGGGGTTGTCGTCGGAGGCCTGCTGACACAGGGTCCGGGCTGGCGTTGGATCTTTCTTATCAATGTGCCCATCGCAGTTGCCGCTGTGGCTCTTGCGCCCGCCGTCTTGCCCGAGAGCCGGGGGGAACGCCGACGCTTCGACACGGCTGGGGCCGTCGTCCTCACCGGCAGCCTCCTGCTGCTGATTTACTCGCTGAGCGAGGCGATCGGCGCGGGGTGGGGGGCGCCTCGGATCGTTGGCGGCCTCGTCGGGGCTGGCCTCCTGTTCCTGGCCTTCGTCCTGATCGAACAGCGGGCCCGGTCGCCCCTGGTCCCGTTCGGCATCTTCCGACTCTCGACGCTACGGACCGCGAACATGGCCACCGTGTTTCTCCTCGGTTGCGTAGTGACGCTGTTCTTCTTCGCCAGCCTGTTCATGCAGCAAGTGCTCGGATACTCCGCGCTCAAGACTGGTATGGCCTACGTCCCCCTCGCTGTCATCGTGGCGGTCGGCGCGGGCGTCGCCTCGGGTCTGGTCACGAGGGTGGCGGCCAAGCCAGTACTCCTGGCCGGCCTTGTGCTCGCCACCAGCGGGCTGCTCTTGCTCTGGAAGCTGCCCGCCGACGCTGGTTACGTCCGCAACGTGCTGCCCGCCTTCCTCGTCGTCGGCCTGGGCATCGGCATGTCGTTCGTGCCGCTCTGCAGATAGCCGCGCAGATCGGCGTCGAGGAGAAGGCGGCTGGCCTGGCTGCCGGGCTCATCAACACCAGCCAGGAACTGGGCGGCGCGCTTGGCGTGGCCGTCGCCGCGACCATCGCCTTACGCAGAATTCCTGAACTGACCAGGGCAGCCGACGGCGACCCGATCCTGGTGCGGGCGGCGAGAGTGAGCATCTTTCACGAGGCGTTCCTCGTCGGCGCCTGCTTCGCGGTGGCCGCCCTCGTCCTCGCATTGCTGCTGCCATGGCTGAGGGCATCGCAGGGCCCCGAACCAGTGCCCATCCAGGCCGGATGAAGGGGCGGATTGCACGCCACACAGCCGACACCCTGCTGATCCTCAAGACCGCGGCGGTGCGCGGCCGCGCCGTCCTATGCCTTGCGGAGTTGGTCCGTCGTCGGTGCGCCAGCGTCGGGACGGGCTGCCTGACGGGCAATGGCCTCGCCGCTGTCAGGGTCGAAGAAGTGCAGTGTGCTGGTGTCGACCGCCAGCTTCAGGGGCTGCCCCGGCCGTGCCCTGCTCTTGGCGTTGACCCGGGCGATCCAGACGCTCTTGTTCTCGGCGAGCGGCAGTGTCGCGGTGTCCTCAGCGCCGGCGTCCTGCGCCAGGTCGCTGGTGTCCTTGTGCGTCACCGGCGGCGCGTCGATCGCGAAAATGACGTTGATCTCCGACCCCAGCTCCTCGGTGACGTCCGCGCGGACGGTCATCGTCGGGGCGTCCGAGTTAGCGGCATGCTCGGCGTCCTCGAAGCTGGATGGCCGCACGCCCAAGATCACCGGCTTGCCGAGGTAAGCCTGTAGCCCCTCGCGCTGACGCATGACGGCGGCTGAGATCGGCAGCTTCTGGTCGGCGAAGACCACCGCAGCGCCGTTGTCCTGAACCAGCTTGGCCTCGACCAGGTTCATCGACGGCGATCCGATGAAACCGGCGACGAAGAGGTTCACCGGGCGGTCGTAGAGGTTCTGCGGGGTGTCGACCTGCTGCAACTTGCCATCTCGCAGCACAGCGACACGGTCGCCGAGGGTCATGGCTTCGACCTGGTCATGGGTCACGTAGATCGTGGTGACGCCCAGCCGCTCATGCAGCTGATTGAGTGAGGCCCGCATCGATACGCGCAGCTTGGCATCGAGGTTCGACAGCGGCTCATCCATCAAGAAGGCCTGTGGCTCGCGGACGATCGCCCGGCCCATCGCGACGCGCTGCCGCTGGCCACCGGACAACGCGGCCGGCTTGCGCTTGAGATACGGCTCCAGCCCCAACATCTTCGCCGCATCAGCCACCCGGCGCTTGCGCTCCTCTTTCGGAGTCTTGCGCAACTCCAGGCCGAACGCGAGATTCTGCTCCACGGTCATGTGGGGATAGAGGGCGTAGTTCTGAAAGACCATCGCAATGTCGCGGTCCTTGGGCTGCACGTCATTGACGACGTTGTCACCAATCGTGATCGTGCCCCCGGAGATTTCCTCCAGCCCCGCCACCATCCGCAGCGCTGTCGACTTCCCGCAGCCCGACGGCCCCACGAAGACCATGAACTCCCCGTCACGGATCTCCAAGGACAGCTGGTCGACAGCCTTTTGGCCACCGCCATAGACCTTGTCGACCTTATCGAGCACGATCTGCGCCATTGCGTCTCCGTCTCTCGGCTAGGTCCGGCCGGCCGCGAGCGAGCAAAAGCGGCCCGGACCGACAATGCTGTGCCCAGGGACGCTAGCATCGCGGCCGATTCCGTGCGAGGTCGGTCTCAGCCTGCGGCCAGGCTCGCCGCGACGCGCTGACTGCTTGCCGCCAGGCTCTGAGCACGAGACACGGAATCGCCCGCGTGCTCCCGCCACCAGACCTGACCATCCTCGGCCAGGGTGTAGATCGGGTCGTAGTACTCGTACCGGCGGCCAAGCACGTCGTCATCGGCTGATTCGATCCCCGTACGATAGTTCTTGGTCCAGTAGGAAACGCCCAGCAGTCGGTCGTAGTCGCACAGTTGGTGCACCCAGCGCTTACCGACATAGGGAACGTCACAGACGATTCGTGGTGTGGCGAACCCGGGCAGATATCCCATGATGGCGTGCTGCAGGCTCATCGCCTCGGCAACCGACACCCGCCAGTGCTCGCTGTTGGGGACCATGTCACACATATAGAAGTAGTACGGCATCACGGCCGCCTCGTCGAGAAGCGCGAAGCACAGGTCGAGTAGTTGCTCTTGCGTCGTGTTGACGCCACGGAGAAGTACGCCCTGGTTGCGGACGTCTCTGACGCCGACCTCCAGCATCTTCTTCACCGCGCGGGCGACCAGCGGCGTGACTGACTGGGCGGAATTGATATGGGTGTGGATCGCGAGGTGCACGCCGCGATCGCGCGCAATCGTCGTTAGCCGCTCCATGCCGGCCACCACGTCATCCTGGAGCCAGTGCTGCGGCAGACCCATCAGCGCCTTGGTCGCCAGCCTGATGTCGCGGATGTTGTCGATCTCGAGCAGTCGCGAGACGAAGGACTCAAGCTTGGCAAAGGGCATGTTGGCCACATCGCCACCCGAGACAACCACGTCTCGTACGCCGGGGGAGCGCTTCAGGTAGTCGATCATCGCGTCGTAACGCGACACTGGCTTGAGCTCGAACTTCAGCTTCTGCACCAGCGGAGTCGAGTTGCCGACGAGGTCCATCCGAGTGCAGTGCCCGCAGTACTGGGGGCACGTCGGCAGTAACTCGGCGAGCACCTTGGTCGGATAGCGATGGGTGAGCCCCTCGGCCACCCACATCTCCGCCTCGTGCAGAGAATCGCGGCTGGCTTCGGGGTGCGATGGCCAATCGGTACGACGGTCGGAGAATGCCGGGAGCATGTAGCGGCGGACCGGGTCGGCGTAGAGCGCCTCGGTATCGGGCACGGCATCGGGGACCATCGTGTTGACCATCTGCGGGGGCAGCAGGATCGACATGGTCGCCCGTTCGGCCTGGTCCCGCCCGAGGTCGTCGTAGAACGGGTCAGCTATCAGCCCGCCGTAGACGTCACGGAGCTGCTTGATGTTCTTGACGCAGTGGGAGCGCTGCCACTGCGCGTCGGCCCACTGCGCGTCGGTCACGTCCCGCCAGCCGGGCAGCCGGCGCCAGTCGGGCTCGACCAGGTGCCGTCGCTGATAGCGGTACGTCTGGTCGGTCACGTACCAACCTCCCGATAAGGCAGACTCAATGGCAGGGTAGCAAGGAGATCATCCGGCTCTGCTCATAGAATGCCGCAAAATCTGCGGATCTGCGCTCGGTATAGTTAAGGAGTGCCCGTGAACAACGGTCGCACCGCCTCATCCCCGGTTGGCCTGCACCGGGTGCTTGAGCCCAGCGGCGTGCTCCCGCAGGCTGCCCTCCGGCTCGACGCCTCGCCGCGCCTGTGGCCAGACGAGGTCCGAATTGCGATAGAACGCCTTAATCTGGACGCGGCTTCGTTTCGCCAGCTGTCCCTAGCACATGGCGGTGATGGCGCGGCCGTCCGCACGTCGGTGCTGGGCATGATTCGTACCAGCGGCAAGATGCACAACCCGGTCACCGGCTCAGGGGGCATGCTCGTCGGCACGGTCGAGGAGGTTGGCCCCGAGTCCACCCTGGGCCTGAGCGTGGGGGAGCGGGTGGCGACCCTGGTCTCGCTCACCCTGACCCCGCTGGTCGTCACCGATGGTCTGATCGGCTGGGATGGCAGAGCGGAACAGGTCCCGGCCACTGGGCACGCGATCTTGTTCGGCCGCTCCATCGCCGCGCGGCTACCCGACGACCTGCCGACATCCCTGGCGCTGGCCGTTCTCGACGTCTGCGGTGCGCCCGCCCTGACCGCGCGGGTCGTGCGCAATCGCGTCGATGGTGGCGCCGTACCGTCCGTCGCGGTCATCGGTGCTGCCGGCAAGAGCGGCTCGTTGGCGTTGAGTGCGGCCCGCCGAGCCGGCGCGGGGCGACTGGTCGGCGTGGTCCTCATCGAGTCGGAGGCGGCCGCGCTGCGCGCTGCCGACCTGGCCGACGAGATCGTGCTGGCCGACGCGCGCGATCCGGTGGCCCTCGCACAGGCCATCGGCAAGCCTGTCGACGTGACAGTGGTCTGCGTCGACGTACCAGGCTGCGAGGGCGGGGCGATCCTCTCGACCGCGGCCGGAGGAACGGTGGTGTTCTTCTCCATGGCCACGTCCTTCACTGCTGCCGCGCTTGGTGCGGAGGGCCTGGCAGCTGATGTCACGATGCTGGTCGGCAACGGCTTCGTGCCCGGCCATGCAGACCTCGCCCTCCAACTGATTCGCGAGGACGCGGGCGTTCGCCGGCTGTTCACCCAACGTCTGGGGCTGCCATGACGACCACGCTGTATCGCGGCGGGATCGTCCGCGCCGACGGGATCGCCGGGGCCACCGCGCTGCTGGTCGACGGAGACACCATCCGTTGGGTTGGGCCAGCGTCCTCGGCACCCGAGGTGACCGGAACAGTCGTCGACCTGGGTGGCGCGCTCGTGACGCCGGCGTTCGTCGATGCGCACGTGCACGCAACGGCGGCGGGTCTCGCCCTGCAAGGTCTCGACCTTAGCTCGACAGTTAGCCTTGCGGAGGCACTGGCTGTCCTGGAGCAGCACGCGCGCCGCCATGGCGGCGCCCCCGTCCTCGGGCATGGCTGGGACGACACCCGCTGGCCTGAGCTGCGCCCGCCCACCCGCCAAGAGCTCGACCGGGCGTCCTATGGCGGCGTGGTCTTTCTTTCCCGGATCGATTCCCACTCAGCTGTGGTGTCGTCTGCGCTGCTAGCGGCGGTGCCCGAGGCGCGCGGCTTGCCGGGCTTTGCCGACTCCGGCTGGTTACGTCATGAGGCGCATCATGCGGTACGACGCGCCGCCCGGGACACTCTCTCGCCGGGAGATCGGGCCGCCGCTCAGCGGGCGACCCGG
>Ga0136617_10006631_pt1 | contig 10329 bp, 9 predicted proteins | sample AntDrymUQ3222106_2_FD_129672 | JGI IMG/M metagenome (GOLD analysis project Ga0136617, IMG submission 129672) | Polar desert sand microbial communities from Dry Valleys, Antarctica - metaG UQ322 (21.06) | ecosystem: Environmental > Terrestrial > Soil > Desert | place: Antarctica: Dry Valley... | reverse complement strand
CGCCGACAGCGGGCGCTACGTGGTCCGGCATGGCGCGGGGGCCACGGAGTGGAACCACGGCGGTCATGGCGTCTCTAGCGCGCTCACCGTGTTCGTCCACCCGCAGGACTCCGTCAAGTTCTCCCTCCTCACCCTGACCAACACCACGGTCGACACGCGCCGCCTCGCCGTGTACGCGTACAACGAATGGGTGCTGGGCCCGCCGCGCCCTGCGCTGCACACGCACGTCGTGACCGAGCGCGATCCCTCCGGCGCCGTCCTCGCGCGCAACCCCTACAACCAGGAATTCGGGGGCCGTGTCGCCTTTGCCTGCGCGAGCGAGGATCCGCGGTCCTCGACCGGCGATCGGATGGCGTTCCTCGGCCGCAACGGCTCCGTCGAGCGGCCCGCCGCTTTGCGCCACGCCGCGCTGTCCGGGCGGTTCGGGGCCGGGCTCGATCCCTGCGCGGCCCTCGAGGTCGCCATCACCCTTGCCCCCGGCGAGACGCGCCGCCTCGTCTTCCTGCTCGGGCAGGGGCGCGACACCGACGACGCGCGCTCGCTCGTCGCCCGCCACGGCAACGTGGAGGCGGCCGACGCGGCTCTCGCCGGCGCGCGCGGGGCGTGGGACGCGATCCTGGAAACCGTCCGCGTCCGCACTCCCGACGACTCCTTCGACCTGGTCATGAACCGCTGGCTCCTCTACCAGGACCTGAGCTGCCGCATCTGGGCGAGGTCGGGGTACTACCAGCCCGGCGGCGCCTTTGGCTTCCGCGACCAGCTGCAGGACGTCATGGCTATCGCTCTCGCGCGGCCCGACCTGATGCGCGAGCACATCCTCCGCGCGGCGAGCCGGCAGTTCGTCGAGGGCGACGTTCAGCACTGGTGGCACGAGCCGAGCGGCCGCGGCACGCGCACGCGGTGCTCGGACGACCTTCTATGGCTGCCCTACGCCGTGGCTCATTACGTCCGCACGACCGGTGACGCGGCGATCCTCGACGAGATGGTCTCCTTCCTCGAGGCGGCTCCGCTCGCCGCCGACGCGGACGACGCGTACACGCAGCCGCGCCTGTCTGCGGAGTCGGCGACGCTGTTCGAGCACTGCCGCCGGGCCATCGACAAGGGGATGACGGCGGGAGCGCACGGCCTGCCGCTCATGGGATCGGGCGACTGGAACGACGGCATGAATCGCGTGGGGCGCGAAGGGCGCGGCGAGAGCACGTGGCTCGGCTTCTTCCTCTACGTGATCCTCGGCGACTTCGCGCCGCTCGTGGAAGCGCGCGGGGACAAGGTCCGCGCCGCGCGTTACGTCGCCGAGGCACGGCGGCTCGGCACCGTGCTCGAGCAGGCCTGGGACGGGGAATGGTATCGCCGCGGCTATTACGACGACGGCACGCCGCTGGGATCCGCCTTGAACGACGAGTGCCGCATCGACGCCATCGCGCAGGCGTGGTCGGTTCTCTCGGGAGCCGTGCCCACGCGCTTCGCCGACCGCGCGCTCGACGCGGTGCGCACGCACCTGGTGCGGCGCGGCCCCCGCGTCCTGCTGCTGCTCACCCCGCCCTTCGACGTCTCGGCGCAGGACCCGGGCTACATCAAGGGATACCCGCCGGGCCTGCGCGAGAACGGCGGGCAGTACACCCACGCCGCGATGTGGGTGGTGATGGCGATGGCGCAGCGCGGCAGCGGGGACGAGGCGGGCGAGCTGTTCCACATGCTGAACCCGATCAACCACACGCGCACGCCGGCGGGCGTCGACCGCTACAAGGGCGAGCCGTACGTCCTCGCCGGCGACGTGTACGCGCATCCCACCCACGCCGGCCGCGCGGGCTGGACGTGGTACACGGGCTCCGCGGGCTGGATGTACCGCGCCGGGCTCGAGAGCATCCTCGGCCTGCGCCGGCGGGGCGACAGGTTCGCGATGGACCCGTGCATCCCGGCCTCCTGGGACGGCTTCTCCATCACCTGGCGGTTCCACACCGCGACCTACGAGATCACGGTGTGGAACCCGGAGCACCGCTGCCGCGGCATCGTCGAGGCGGACCTCGACGGGACGATCGTCGACGCGGGCGCGATCCCGTTGCGCGACGACGGCCGGGCCCACGAGCTGCGCCTGGTGCTGGGCGCGCGGAAGACCTAGCAGCCCGCGGCGAAAGTCTGCCTGCATTCGGCGCACGCTCGACGACCCACTAGCGCTCGAGCCGGATCCCGATGCGCACCGCGCGCGGGGGCTGGATCGCGGTCACGGTGCGGAACGACGGCCCATGGACGACGTCCTCCTCGACTTCGTTCTTCATGTCGAGGAGGTTGAACGCTTCGGCGGACAGGGCCAGCCGCCCCTTGCCCACGCGGAACGCGCGCTCGATCCGGGCATCGACGGTGAGAGTGAAGGTGAAGCGATGCTCGCTGCGGCGGATGGCCGGGATCGCTTCCGCGCCCTGCGGGAGGCCGGGCACGACCACGACGCGCGCGAAGGGCTGCCCGTCCTGGTAGTTCGCGACCACGCCCAGGCTCCAATCCCGGGGGCGCCACAGTCCGGCCACCTTGAGCGTGTAGGCGCGATCGAAGAACAGGCGGCCCGACGCGTAGGTATCCGCGTTCGGCGCGTCGAAGAGCTCGCCGACGACGCCGGGGTCGTTCTCTAAGGCGCCATATCCCCGGTTCCCGCCGGCCCCCGTCGAGCGAGAGGCGGTCCCCCCGACACGCAGGAGCAGCGACTTCGCGAGTCGCTTCTCGACGGTGAGCTCGACGCCTTCATGAGGACTTCGTGCCCGGCGGGGTTCGTGAGCACGTACTCGTCGCGCCCGAAGCTCGCGGGCTGCCGGGCATGAACGGGCAGCAGGCGATCGTCTCCGGGGCCGACGATGTCGATGGACGGGTCGTCGACGAACGACACGTCGTAGTCATCCACCGTGACGCCGGTGTTGACGGACTCGACGAGATCGCTCGTGCGCCGGTGGATGCCGGCGAACCGGATCCACCAGCCGCCGCCGGGGCGCAGGTCGAAGCCCGCGACGACACCGGCCGTCGATGGTGGCCGCAGGTCGGCGTCGATGGACGAATACGCCCCGCCGGGACCGACGCGGGACACGAGCGGTCCGCGCTCGCGGAGGTCGAGGCGCGCGTCGCCGGTGTCGTCCCAGCGGAAGACACCGTACTGCGGCGCGGCCGCATCGCCCCACTGGAGGTACTGCAGCGGGAGGCGGGGATGGATCCGCTGCCAGCCCGCGAACAGGCCCACGGCGCGGAGGGGCGACCACCGCGCCGCGATGCGCGGCGACAGCGTCGTCCAGGAGATGCGGCCGGCGCCCGTCTCCGAGGCCGCGCGCCGGAGCGCGAATCGCAGGCCGCCTTCGACGAGAAGCGATTCCGTGAGGGCCAGGCGGTCGTCGGCGAACAGTGCGACCTGGCTGGCGTGCGCACTGGACTCGACGGAGCCGGTCGGCAGCCATGCCCGCGCCGGAAGTCCATCCACGAGCTCCCCCGTCGCCCCGGAAGGGTTGTCGCCGGACGTCCACGCCGCTGCCGACTGCTCGAGGGCCACGCCGAGGGTGACCTCATTGCGGCCCCCCATACGCAGGCGGTCGGGAAGGACGGCGGCGGTCACGTCAAAGCGCCGCACCCGCCGCTTGGACGCGTAGAGCTCGGTCAGCGGCCCGTCGCGCAGCCTTTCGATCTCCACCGTGTCCACGGAAGCGGCCGGCGCCCCGCCGTTCTCCTGGTAGGCGATCGCGGCGCGCCACGCCGGGCCCGACGGACCGCGGCGGTGGAATGCGGCCTGGGCGTGGACGGCGCCCTCCTCATCGCGCGCGGGCGCGCCGGCAAAACGCGCGCGGCCGGCGGCCGGAAGGTCCGCGGTGGCGGCCGCCGCCAGCATCCGCCACTCGTCCTGCGCGTTCGGCCGGTAGAGCGCATGCACGAGCAGCGACCGCGTATCCGACGGCAACCGTGCGGCCGTTCCCCGCTGGCGCCGCTCGCTCCGCGTCCCGCGCGCTACCGCGAACACTCCGAGCCGGGCGTTGACGGGGCCCCCGGCGGTCAGGCTCAGGTCGTCCCACGAGTGCATGGCGGCGATCGGCGGCGCCACGCCGTCCCCGGAGCCCGCAAGCCCCGACGGCGTGGTGTGAACGGCGAGCGCGCCGTGCCAGGAAGTCCGGGGCGCACGCACCGCCAACGCGACGTTGGCGCCCGATCCGCCGACAGCAACGGGCGTGAGCGCGGTGGTCAGGGTCAGGCTCTCCAGCGCCTCCGCCGGCACGTCGATCAGCGGCGTTCCGCCGCGATCGGGATCTGTGATGTCGACGTCGCCGAGCCGCCAAGTCGTATCCGTCCAGGAGGTGCCGTGGACGCCGAACAGCGCCGGGGCGCCGAGGAAGAGGCCGCCGGCGTCGATGCGATCCGCCGAGATCGTCGGCTCCGCGGTGCGCAGCAGCGACCAGGGCTCGCGCCCCGAGGGCAGCGCAGCGAGTGCCGCCGCGTCGAAGATCGAGCCCAGCTCGATGGACGCCGCGGTCAGAAGCGCCGGCGCGAGCAGCGGCGTCATCATGGGGACGCGGCGGCGATCAGAAGGGCGCCCAGGCGAGAAGCACGATGAAGCCGAGCTGGTGCTCGGAGACGACGGTGTAGGTGTCGGGGATGAGGCGCGCGCCGTCGGGCAACGCGGCTCCCGCCACGCGCGGCGTCACGAGCTGCGCCCGCGGCCGCAAGTGCTCGGCGGCGCCGCCCAGCCCCGCCCGCTCGAGGTATGCGCGCGCATCGCTTTCGCTGGCGCCGCTCAGGTCCACGAACCCGGCCAGCGGAGAGGGGCGCACCGCGCCGGAGGGCGGCGATCCGCCGGCGTAGAGGATGCCCGCGGTGAGCCGCGCTCGCCCGCGCCGTCCCTGGAACCCGGCCAGCAGGTCGAGGGGCGACACGCGATCGAGCGTCTTGGCACCGTACACCTCCACTGTCGCGACTGCCTCGCCGATCAGCGAAAGGCCCGGTGAGAACGCGCGGCGTACGCCGGCGCCGACCTCGATGCGGCTCGGCAGCCGGAGCGGCTCGTCGACGATGGCCGAACCCTGCGGATTGGCCATCAGGAGGCGGTCGCCGAATGGCGCGCCCCCGACGAGGGTAAAAGCGGCCGAGGTGACGATGTCCATCCCGACGAAACGCTTCTCCGCTATGCCGCGCACGGTGAGATCGAGGCCCCCCGTGCCGGCCCCGGATTGCAGCGCCGTCAGCCGCCGCTTGAGCGGCACCTTGATCTCGCCCCCGACGGCGAATCCAGCGCGTTGCTCTTCGGGGGCGCGGAGACGCACCTTGCCCCCGAGGATGAGGTCGCCGGTGACGAACTCGGTGAACCGCTGGTCACCGCGTCCGTTGGCGAAGGGAAAGGCCGGTACGATCGCGTAGTACGGCCGCTCGGGAACGGCCATGGTGTCGGGAAGCACGAGGTCGAGCGGGGGCGGTGGGAGGGCGGGCCAGGTGTGCGAGAAGTCGGGGACCACGACCACGCGGCTGAAGACCAGGCTCCCGTACGCCTCCACCCGCGGCGTCACCCCGACGCTCCCGGTGAGCGCGTAGTCGAAGACGTCGATCCCGAGGGGGTCGCGATCGCGATTGTGGAGCGTGGGGCCGAGAAGGAACCGGCCGCGCGGAAGCGTGCGTGTGTCGTGGAGCGTGAGCAGTCCCGTCCCCAGGATCGACGGTGGCGGAATCACGGCCTCGGGAGGATCCGGTGACGGTGCGGCCGAGGGGGACGGCGCGGGAGCGACGACAGCGAGAAGGAAAACGAGCGGGGCCACCAGGATCATTTTCGGGAACTATACTTTGCCACCCGTGATCGCGCCCGCGACCGTTCACACCGAAGCCGATCTCGCGCGCGTCCTCCGCATCCAGCGTCCGCATTCGAACCTGATGGGTTACTACGCGCTCGCCTCCCTGCTCGCCGGCCCCTTCTTCTTCGTCCCGCTCGTGCCCCTCTACTTCCGATACCGCACGATGCGGTATCGCTTCGACGCCGACGGCGTGAAGATGAGCTGGGGCATCCTCTTTCGCCGCGAGGTGAGCCTCACCTACGCGCGCCTCCAGGACATACACCTCACGAGCAACCTCGTCGAGCGCTGGCTCGGGCTGGCCGCGGTCAAGCTCTCCACCGCCAGCGGGTCGGCCAGCGCGGAGATGACGATCGAAGGGCTCCAGGAATTCGAGCTCGTGCGCGACTTCCTCTACGCGAAGATGCGCGGAGGACGCGGGCACGCCGGCACATCGCGGGGAGCGGGGCAGGGGGCCGAGGACGACACGCGGCTCGAGCCCGTGGTCGCCGCCCTCCGGCAGGTCAGCGAGGACCTGCGTGCGGTCCGCGACGTCCTCGAGGGACGGAAGGCGCGGGGCGATGAGTAGCGGGATGCGCTGGCTGCTCGGAGTGCTGCGCGTGCCGCCGGAGCCGCATCTGCCGGCGGGAGAGCCTCGCAGCGCGCGCGTCTTCCGCGCCGCGCCGAACTACTGGCGCCTGAAGCTCTTCCAGTGGGGAGTCCGGCAGCTGTTCACGTTGGCGGGTTTCATCTTCTTCGTCGGCTTCATCGATGCCGTTCCCGGCGACCTGGTCATCAACGACAAGGGACGGCAGCGCCGCTTCCCGATCGCGGCGCCCATGGCGATCGTCCGCGGCCTCGAGAGCTTCGCCGTCGCGCTGTGGATCGTTCAGCTTCCCCTCACTCTCGCCATCATCCGCCTCGACTACGATCTGCGCTGGTACGTGGTCACCGACCGCGCGGCGCGCCTGCGCGAAGGCGTGCTCACCCTGACCGAGATGACCTTCACCCTCGTCAACGTGCAGGACATCCGCATCCGCCAGGGGCCGCTGCAGCGGCTGCTCGGGCTGGCCGACGTCGAGATGCGCACGGCGGGGGGAGCGGACACGTCGGCGGCGCACGGCGGGCAGGGAACATCGCTCTCGCGCAATCTCCACCTGGCGCGCTTCAGCGGCGTCGACGACGCAGAGGGGATCCGCGACCTCGTCCTCGAGCGGATGAAGCGGGCTCGCGAAGCCGGGCTCGGCGATCCCGACGACGACGATGACACCGCGGACAGCGCAGTCGGCGGTCCGTCCCCCCTCGAGCGCGCCGCCCGGGAGCTGATGGCGGAGTCGGCAGCGCTACGGGCAGCGGTCTCCCGAGGCTGAGTCCTACCGCAACAGGCGAACGACGATCAGCAGCAGCGCGACGCCGTAGGCCGTGCCGCAGATCGGGAAGATCCGGTTCGCGAACCACTGCGGCAGGAACACGTGAAGGATCGTGATCCTCACCGGACCGTGAAGCCCCACCGCAGGCCGCGGGCGTCGAGCCCGGACGCTCCGCCTTTCAGCTCCGCGGCCTCGACACGGGCGCCGATGCCGCTGATCGTGAGCGCAGCGGCGACGAAGCGCACCGTCCCCCTCTCGCCGCGGAAGCCCGGGAACAGGATCGTGTCCAGCGTCTTCAACGACTCCTTGATGTACGCGTTGCAGCGCGCCTCGGTGCGGTTGTCGAGGCCGCAGCCGTTGGGCGAGGTCAGCACGCGCCTGGCCGGGTTGATGATGGCCAGACGGACCCCGGCCTCCAGTTGCAGAGGTCCGATGCGCGGCGAGTAGTAGCTGAGCCCGGCCGCTTCCCAGAAGTTGAACTTCCCAGGCGTATTCGGATCGGCATCGGCCCCGGGGATGTAGGCACGCGAGATGACCGGATAGGGCCAGGCGCCGACCTCGATCCCGAGTCCGCCGAACCGATCGCTCTTCTCCTTGCGATCGAAGGCGAAGATCGGGAAGCGGCCCTGGAACCCGGACACGGCGTAATGATTGGAGTCGTCCGCGGAGTGCGCGAGGCCGAACTGCAGGGTCCAGGACATCTTCGGCTTCCGGACGGAGCGCGCCAGCGGAGGGGACGCGGGCGTCGCGCTCTGGGCGGCCGCATCGCCCGCGAGAGCCAGCACCATCAATAAGGATGGACCGGGACCCATCACCGGCCCGTGAAGTGGTCGAACACCATTTTCGACACCTCCGCGCCGGTGACCAGGGCCGCGTTGTCGACCGTCCACCGGGTGTCCTTGCCTCGCCGCGCGAAGATGGCGATGACATACCGTCCGCGCGGCGTCGTGACGATCCCGGTGTCGACCCGGATCGCTCCCTTGGCCCCCTCCGCATCGGGGAGCTTCTCGTCGTCCTGCCCCGACTTGCCGGCGTAGGTCGTGGTGTCGTCGACGGGCAGGAGGCGCGGGATCATCGTGTAGTTCTGCTGCTTGCCGAGAAGCGCGACCATGTCGGCCGACGCCTCCGGGCTCACGGCCCGGCCGCGGGCGATCCTCTCGAGAAGGCGCGCCGCCTCGCGGGGGGTGGACGAGCCCAGACCGAACTCGCGCTCCTCCTCGGGGAAGACGTCGGGATGGCCGCCCCGGAAGGTCGGCCGGTAGAGGCGCGTCAGCGGCAGGCCGTAGTCGACCATCCGGTCGTCCACCGCCTTCGTGCCCACGAGGGCGATGAGCATGTTGGTGGCGGTGTTGTCGGAGAGGGCGACCATCAGGAACAGCAGGTCGGCGACCGAATGCTGCCCGCCGCCGCGCAGGGAATGCAGCACGCCGGAGCCGCCGACCTTCGCCTCGTCGGTGAGCGTGACGAGCTGGTCTTTCCGGATCCGGCCCGCCGCCACCCGATGGAAGACCTCGACCATCACCGCGGTCTTGATCGCGCTCGCGGTCGGGAACCGCTCGTCGGCGGCGACGGCAATCGTCTCCCCGGAGTCCAGATGGATCGCGGCGACACCCATCCGGCCCTGGAAAGCGGCAAGCCGGGCGGCGATTTGGGCCTCGATGGGCGTGGCGGGGACAGGCGCGGCCAGCGTGATGACGGCAAGCACCTCGAGCATGCCGGATTGTAGACTCTGCCGATCTTCGGGGCCCGCGCCCGTGGCCGGCCGGCCACCGATGATCAAGATGATGGAACACAAGGGCTATCGGGAACGTAGCTGCATTCAAGGCACACGGCTGCTCGGCCACACTGGAGAGCGATGAGACGCCCCTGGAGATCAATGAAGAAGAAGCACGTCGTCCTGATCGTCATTGCCATCCTCGCCGTCGCCGGGGGGGCCTTCGCCTATTCCAAGCGCGGCCCCAAGCCCACCGAGATCGAGATCGCCACCATCGGGCGCGAGGACATCCAGGCCAAGGTAACCGCCAATGGCAAGGTGCAGGCCACGAAGAAGGTCGACATTTCCGCCACCATCCCTGGCCAGATCACGATGCTCGCCGTGAAAGAGGGCGACCGGGTGACCAAGGGCCAGCTGCTGCTGACCATCGACGCCGTCAACCCTCGCGCGGCCGCCCGCAGCAACGAGTTCTCGATGGGGGCCCTGCTCCGGGATCAGCAGTCCGCGCAGGCCAACCTCCTCCAGGCGCGATCCGACCTGCGCCGCGCCGAGGAGAACTTCGCGGCGAAAATCATCCCCGAGGCCGAGATCCAGCGCGCGCGCACGACCGTCGCCACCGCGGAGGCGGCAGCCAGCGCGGCGTCGCAGCGCGTGCAGCAGGCGAGCGCCACCCTCGAGGGCAGCCGCGACACCCTGGCCAAGACCCAGGTGCGGTCGCCCATGGACGGGATCGTGACCGCCAAGCGCGTCGAGGAGGGCGAGGTCGCCGTCATCGGGATCCAGAACAGCCCCGGCACGGTGCTGCTCACCATCTCCGACATGTCCGTGGTCGAGACCGAGCTCGAGGTCGACGAGACCTCGATCCCCACGGTGAAGGTCGGCCAGGAGTCGAAGATCCGCATCGACGCCTACCCGAACCAGACCTTCAAGGGCGTCGTCACCGAGGTCGGTGGCAGCCCGATCCTGCCTGCCAACGGACAGGCGACCAACGCAATCAAGTTCCTGGTGAAGGTCCAGATCACGAATCCGCCGCAGGACATCAAGCCTGGCCTTTCCGTCTCCGCCGACATCCTCACCGGCTTCCGGCCCAAGGCGCTGGTGGTACCCATTCAGGCCCTCGTCATCCGCGATCGCGAGGTGAAGCCGGGCGAGGCCGCCGATGGCACGCCGCGCGACGAGGAAGGCGTCTTCCTCATGGAGGACGGCAAGGCGAAGTTCCAGCCCATCAAGACCGGCCTGATGGGCGAGCTGTCGCTCGAGGTGACGGATGGGCTGAAGGGCGGCGAGACCCTGATCAGCGGTCCCTTCAAGTCACTGCGCACACTGAAGCCGGGCGACGCCGTCAAGAAGGAAGAGAAGAAGAAGGACGGCGACGAGCCGAAGGCGTCCTAGTCGCATGAGACCCGCAGGCGGCGTCTCCGCTTCGTCCAAAGCGGGAGGACTCCCGCGAGGACGTTCGATGAATACCGGT
>Ga0136617_10006630_pt1 | contig 10329 bp, 9 predicted proteins | sample AntDrymUQ3222106_2_FD_129672 | JGI IMG/M metagenome (GOLD analysis project Ga0136617, IMG submission 129672) | Polar desert sand microbial communities from Dry Valleys, Antarctica - metaG UQ322 (21.06) | ecosystem: Environmental > Terrestrial > Soil > Desert | place: Antarctica: Dry Valley... | reverse complement strand
GCGGCGAAGCTGACCATCAGTCAGAACCGCTTATCCGAGCTTGAGGAAAACCCGGGGAAATTGACCCTCGATCGGCTATTGGCAATTGCCAATCTGCTGGGGTTAGAGCTGATCATCACGGGAAAAACGCCTGCTGACGCCCTGTCAGCGACCGAGTGGTAAGCAAGGGGCCGAGCATCTCGCGCTCGAGCTCTTGCAGTCTGGGCGAACGGGCAACTCGCGGGGGAGTGGCGGATTCCAACACGCGGTGCGATGGAGTTTCTTTACGATCCGACCTGGGTCGCTTCTGACGAGGGCCGGCCCCTTTCGCTCTCTTTGCCTTTCGCGCTCGATAACGTGCCGGTCAAAGGTGAGCCGTTCGAGTTCTATTTCGACAATCTGCTGCCTGACAGCGATCCGATTCGAAAACGGGTGCAGGCGCGGTTTCGCACCGCTTCGCGCGGGGCGTTCGACCTGCTCGCGGCCATCGGGCGCGATTGCGTCGGGGCAGTTCAATTGCTGCCGCCGGATTTGGCGCCAGGGAACGTCCTCAGAGTCGAAGCGAAGCCGCTCACCGACGCCGAAATCGAACGGGCGCTTGACCGCACAACCGCCATTCCCGGGTTCGGCCAGAACGACGAGGACGACGAATTTCGCATTTCGATCGCGGGCGCGCAGGAAAAGACCGCATTCCTGTGGCACGAGGGCCGCTGGTGCCAGCCGCTCTCGGCAACACCAACCACCCACATCTTCAAGCTCCCGTTGGGGCTCGTGGGCAACATGCAGGCGGACATGCGCAGCTCCGTCGAAAACGAGTGGCTATGCGCCAAGATTCTCGCCGCATACGACATGCCTGTCGCGCGCGCCGAGGTTGGTCAGTTCGGCGCGCAGAAAGTACTCATCGTCGAACGTTTCGACCGGCGACTTCACGCGAGCAGCCGCTACTGGCTGCGGCTGGTGCAGGAAGACATGTGTCAGGCGACAGGCACTCCCACTTTCAAAAAGTACGAAGCCGAAGGCGGTCCCGGGATGTTGCAGATTGCCCGAATTCTGAGCGGGTCAGTGCAGCGAGACCAAGACCTTCGCATGTCTCGTCAAAGCGCAACTATTGTTCTGGATGCTGGCTGCGACCGATGGGCATGCGAAAAATTTCAGTGTTCGCATTTTGCGGGGCGGGCGTTACCAACTCACTCCGCTGTACGATGTGCTATCAGCGTGGCCCGTCATCGGCGCCGGCGGCAGCATGATTCCATGGCATAAGGCGAGGCTCGCCATGGCACTTCATGGTAGAAGCACGCATTATCGTCTGAAGGATATCCGCCGTCGCCACTTTAACGCGACGGCGGCGCGCTGTGGCGTTGGGGATACCGCCGAGCCACTCATTGAGGAAGCGCTTGCTGCGACACCGAACGTCATCGCTTCTGTTCAGCGCGACATACCCGACGGCTTTCCTGCCCATGTACTGGATACGGTCTTGCGGGGTCTAGCGGACTCAGCCCGTCGGCTGGGCGAGTGAGAGAGCCGGCCGCAGGCAAGGCGCGTAGCGCCCGTCGGCTCTCGACCGAGCAGCGGACGACAACTCAACGCATCGCGTCGACCCTGCGTGGAGGAAGCGATGTCGTCCGGGGCCTGATCCACGCCGATCTTAAGCGGTCACGCTGCGCTTGGCTCGTGTGCCGTTGCACGTGGCGTTCGTACGCGCTGGCGTTAGTCTCGGGGTTATGCCGACCTTGCGAAGCGGCGAACTACGCGTACCGCCTCAAGTTGTAGGAGAACTGCGCCAGCGGCGCAATGCCGGATGCTTCCGCGCGATGACACCAGTCTTGCAGTCGCGCGAGCAACTGCTCGGACGATTCGCTGGAGCGCTCCCACAGCGAGCCCAGTTCCTGACGCATCGCGTAGATCGTGGCGAGCGCCTTGCTCGCAGCCATCGCCGCGGCAAGCTTGGCGCGCTCGACGTCAGGCAGTGCGGCCGGATCCGCCAGTAGCCAACGTTTGATCCGGCGGGGACTCAAGAGGTCCGCATAGTGCGCAGCGGTCTGCGCTCCTGCGTGCCCGTGATGGCGGGCGCGCTCCCGAACATGTGCGAGTTCCACTGCGCATGCCTGCTTGGCCGACCGCGCATAGTGGGCCGCAACGGCATAACGATGCGTCATCACGGCCTGCAACGTCGCGATGTCCGCGACGGCCTTGTTCGGATCGACTTTGAGCGGCGGCGCAAGCTTGCGCACCGTCGCGAGCTTCACTGCGGCGAGCATCCGAATGTACAGCCAGCCGATGTCGAACTCGTACCACCGCGACGACAGCTTGGCCGACGTGCCGTACGCATGGTGATTATTGTGCAGCTCTTCGCCGCCGATCAGAATTCCCCACGGCACGATGTTCTTCGACGCGTCCGCGCAGGCGAAATTGCGGTACCCGAAGTAATGACCGATGCCGTTGATGATGCCCGCGGCCGTGATCGGAATCCAAACCATCTGCACGGCCCAGATAGAGAGGCCCAGCGCGCCGAACAGGAATACGTTGATGACCAGCATCAGGCCAACACCCTGCCAGGAAAAGCGCGAATAGCAATTGCGCTCGAGCCAGTCCTCAGGTGTGCCGTGCCCATACTTTTCGAGTGTTTCCAGGTTCTTCGATTCGGCGCGATATAGCTCCGCACCCTCCCAGAAGACCTTGTCGATTCCGCGCGTCTGCGGGCTATGCGGGTCATCCGCGGTTTCGACCTTGGCGTGGTGCTTGCGATGGATCGCGACCCATTCCTTGGTCACCATGCCCGTCGTCAGCCATAACCAGAAGCGAAAGAAATGCGCCGCTGCGGGGTGAAGGTCCAGCGCCCGATGCGCTTGTGCCCGGTGCAAATAAATCGTCACCGAGGCGATCGTGATATGCGTCAGGACTAGGGCGGCAATGATGTATCCCCACCACGGTAAATCGACTACCCCGTAAGCCGCCAGCGAAAAAAAGTCGTAATTCATTGATTTTCCAGTAAATTCTGATGCGGTCATGTAACGTGCTGATCACCCGGACACAGTCCAGCGACGCATTCTACGCGACGGCTGGAGGAAGGTCTGCGGCGTGGCGAACATATGAGAATGGCATGGTCACGCAAGCCGTGTGCCATGCGCATCCTGGATGACGCGGACTTCGCGCCGGGGGGAGGGGATCGTAATGCTGTTCGCCCTGAATGCAGCCAAGATGCGGCGGTTGAGCGCACTTTTCAAGTTGAGCTGCCCGTTTTCGGGATCGCGCAACCACACGCCTAGCTCGAGATTGATTCCGTTGTCGGCAAAATTGACGAGAAAAGCGGCGGGGGGATTGGGCTCGGCAGCAATGCGCGGATCCTCGCGCGCCGCGTCTTCCATCAGTCGCAACGCGAAATCGACGTCGCAGTCGTAGCTCACCTGAACGGTGACGCTGACCCGTACTTCGCGCCCCGAATAGGTATGATTGAGCACCGTCGTCGTGGCCAGCGTTTCATTCGGAACAATCGCGTCGATCCCATCGAGACTCTTGACGACGACGTAGCGCGCCGACACCCGCGATACCACGCCATAGCGCCCGTCCACGGTGATCATGTCGCCAGGCCGGATCGAGCGATCGAGAAGAATCGTAAAACCGGCGAAATAATTCGCGGCGAGTTTCTGCAGGCCGAGACCGATACCCACCCCGAGCGCGCCGCCGAAAACCGTCAACAACGTGAGATCGAAGTTGATCGCCTGCAGTGCGAACAGAATTCCCAGCACCAGCAGCACGGCGCGTAGGAATTTGGACAGCACTATTTTGCTGTTGGCGGGAAGCGACGCCGCGCGCATTAGCCGCTGCTCGAGCACGCCGGATAGCCACAAGGTAATGACCAAGGTGATCAGAACCGCCACGACACCTTGGCTGATAGTGAGCAGCGATATCTCGGAGCTGCCCAGCGGTATCACGATGCGGTCGAGCTCGTCCGCGATCTCCGGCAACGCGCCGGTGAAATAAAGAATCACCGCGCCCCACACGGTGAACGCGATCGCGCGTTCGGATGTCTTGAGGAATGCCTGCGAAGAAAAGAGCCGGCGCAAGCCGTATACGAACATGCGGATCGCCGCGAGTGCGACGAGCAACGGCGATGCGATGTCAATGAAAAATGGCGGACCGCCAAACCGCTGGAATGCGAAGCGCGCGACGAACAAAAGCGCGAGCGCCAGCAACGGAAACACGACGCGCGCAAGGCCTCCGGGGACATGGACCCGAACGCCTTCGCGCGCCATCCGCGCGTGCCGCCAGAGCTGCCAATCAATCAGTGCCGCGACGGCGAGACAGGCGAGTACGAGGCCGAGCTCGAGCCAACCCGCGGCAGTCGCGAGCGCCGATTCCAGACGCGTGAAGTCGATGGGTGCAAACATCGGGATGAAGTCTAGCCTGCTAGCGCATCGTTCGCCCGGATCGCACGCGCGATTCGGTCATTTTCGCCGTTCCAATACGGCGGCGAAAAAGCCATCGCAACCGTGGCGGTGCGGCAGCAGTTGCAACTTGGGCCCGGTGTCGAGCGTGATATGCGCCCGCGCAAGCTCGGGCGCGACATCGGCCAGGGTGAAGTCGCCATGAAGCTCAAGAAACGCCGCGACGATATCTTCGTTCTCCTCCGGCAAGACGCTGCACGTCGCATACACGAGCCGCCCTCCGGGCTTCACGAGGGTCGCAGCGGCGGCGAGAATCGCGGCCTGCTTGGACGTCAGCTCGGCGATCGCCGATTCCTGGTGGCGCCACTTGAGATCGGGATTGCGCCGCAGTGTGCCGAACCCCGTACACGGCGCGTCGACCAGGACCCGATCGATCTTGCCTGCGAGCCGCTTGACCTTGGTATCGCGCTCACCGGACAAAAGCTGCGTATGGACGTTGGAGAGTCCCGAGCGCGCGAGACGCGGCTTCAAGCTCGCGAGACGCTTTGCCGCGACATCGAACGCGTAGAGACGGCCATGCGAACGCATCAATGCGCCCAGCAGCAACGTCTTGCCGCCGGCGCCCGCGCAGAAATCGACGACCATGTCGGAACGCTTAGGGGCGACTGCGTAACCGAGCAATTGGCTGCCTTCGTCCTGCACTTCGAGCCGCCCATCCAGGAGCCACGCGTGCTGCGGCATCGCCGGACGTCCGGTGAGGCGAATGCCCAGCGGCGAGTACGGCGTCGCGCTTGCGTTCAAGTTCTCGGCGGTCAACGCAGCAAGTGCTGCGTCGCGCGAGGTTTTCAGTGGATTGACGCGCAAATCGAACGGCGCAGGTGAGAGCCACGCGCGCGCGAGCGCCGCCCGCTCATCACCGCCGAATGCCGCGCCCAGACGATCCCACAGCCAGTCAGGCAGATCGTGCGCCACCGCAGGCGGCAAGGGGTCGTGCATCCGCGCTTTGAATGCGGCTGTCCACAGTGCGTCAGCCGAGTTGAGCAACGGTTCCAGCTCGCGCACCGAATGCCCGAACTCACGTACTACGATCGCCAGCGCGAGCTTGCGCGGCTCGGACGTCGCCGCTAGCGCTTCGAATGACCGCATCCGGCGCAACAGCGCGAACACGCCTTCGGCGACGAACGAGCGGTCGTGCTGCCCCATTTCGGGATGGGCGCGAAAGAACGCGCGCAGGCCGTTGTCTGCCGGCACATCGCACCGGCGCACCCGTTCGATCGCCGTGGCAAGGGCTGCGAGCTGGTTGGCGCGAATCATCATTCGGTCCGCGCCTCTTCGACGCGGATCGAATCAAGGCTTCCCTCCACCGTTCCCCGGCTTACGTGCACGAGGCGGAATTTGACCAGCAGATAATGCATCGACGGCGCGAGCCAGAGGTAAGCATCGGTTCTGCCATCCATGCTCTTGCGGTGCCAACGCTCGGTGTCAAGCGAGCCTTGCGGCCATTCGATTGTCTCCGTGCCTTCACGCGTGATCGTGTAGTGCAGCAAGCGGCGCGTCGTTGCCACGGCAAACGTGTGCTGTGCCTGGGTCGGCGGCGCGAAATAGAACTGCCACATCAACGACAGCGGATCAAACGTCGGCAGCTCGAGCGAGGCCGTCTGGTTTTCGTGCATGGTCACCATGCCGGTTTCCCAATCGAATACGGCGGATTCCCGGCGATCGCGAATCGTGCGTTCGAACGTGAACTCCATTGGCTGCAGTCCGGCCGGCGTGATGAGACCGCGCGACTCGACGTTGGCCTTGCCGCGGTACACGAGCGCGGCGAGCCCGGTCGCTTCACCGACGGTCGCGATGCGGTAACGATTGCCGGTGTGTTCGAAGCGATACACCGCTTTGCCAACTTGAAAGCCTTGCGTGCCGTAGAACATTTTGTAGGCGAGATCGATGCGCGGCGGCAGTGTGTTCGGCGCCGGCGCAATCCCGAGCGTGATTTCGGGTTCGTCCTGCGCGACGGGCGCGGCCTGCGTCCCGGTCGTCCCAGCTAGTGGCCCGTCCGGAACAGCTTCAACGACCTCCGGTCCTGCGGTCGTTTCCGCGATTGGTTCCGCGGGTACGTCGATAGGTGGGGGCGGTGGTGCCGGCGCGGCGCGCTTGGGTTTGGGTTTCGGTTTCGCCTTGGGCGACGCGATGGGTGCCGGCGCGGGCGGCGGCGGCATTTCCGTGAGCGTCGCCGTCAGCGGCGTCGACTCAGGTATCGGATCGGAATCGACCGGCCACCACGTCGCCGCGAAGTGAAGCGCCAAGGAGATTGTGAGCGCAAGCGCCAACGCCCGCCATGCGCGCGCCCGCAGTGCGGCGCCGGTCAGCGCACGCGGCGAGACGGAATCATCGAGGAGGGATGCGGCGCTGGTCACGATACGAATTACGGTCGGAGGAAGAAAGACCACTGGCTGTGACGCAAGTTCGGCGCGGCGGTCCCTGCTTCCTGGCTCACGCCCTCGGCCTCCTTGTACGGGCGAGAGAAGTGTCGCGTCGCGTGTCGGCCTCTAGCGGCGATTCGCGATTGCTCGCATCCCCGCAAGCGGGGCCCCTGCTCGCCGCTCACGCCGCGGGAACCAGCAGTGATCGTGTATCGGACGCGATTGTTTGCGTCACGCGCACACGCGCGCCGTCCAGAACCAGACGACCGGCGCAGAACCAGGCGACAACCGCTGGCAGCACGCGATGTTCGACCGCGAGCACTCGTGCGGCGAGCGCCGTTTCGTCGTCGTCGTCCAGTACGGGAACTGCGCCTTGCGCGATAATCGGACCGGCATCGACGGCGGGTGTGACGAAGTGCACGGTGCAGCCGTGTACTCGTACGCCATCCGCCAACGCGCGCCGGTGCGTGTGCAGCCCGGGGTAGAGCGGCAGCAACGACGGATGCACGTTGATCATGCGGCCCGCGTAGTGCGCAACGATGTCCGGTCCCAGCACACGCATGAATCCTGCGAGAACGACGAGATTGGGCGCAGCGGCCTTGATCGCCGCGGTCAACGCGGCGTCAAACGCGGCACGTGACGCATGCGAGCGATGATCGACAACGGTTCTCTCGACACCATGCTCGCGGGCGATGGCGAGCCCCGCGGCGTCGGGCCTGTCCGCGATGACGTGCGTGATCGTCCCGTTGAGCGTGCCGCCGCGCATCGCCGCTAACAGCGCCGCCAGGTTTGAGCCGCGGCCCGAAATGAGCACGCTAATGGTTTTGCCGCACATCCGAGGCCGGGTCGGTCGCAGCCGAAGCGAATCAGACGACGACGGTCGCGGGCGCACCCGCAAGCCGAGCGACGATCGAGCCGATGCAGGTCACTTGCTCGCCGGCAGCGGTCAGATGGTTCATCGCGCGTTCTGCGTGTTCGGTACCGACGATCGCCACCATCCCGATACCGCAATTGAAAACACGATGCATTTCCGCGTCCGCCACGTTCCCGTGACGCTGCAGCCAATCGAAGATCGGCGGTCGCGTCCAGGCCGCGCGTGTCAACCGCGCCTGGACGTTGTCTGGCAACACGCGCGGGACGTTCTCGCTCAAGCCGCCGCCGGTTATATGCGCCATCCCTTTCACCGGCAAGTGACGGAGCAAGGCGAGCAGTGGTTTCACGTAAATGCGCGTCGGTGCGAGCAACGTTTCGCCCAGTGTCGTCGCAGCAAAAGTCTGGCGCAGATCAGCACCGCTTCGCTCGACAATCTTGCGAATCAGCGAGAAGCCATTGGAATGCGGTCCGCTCGACGCCAACCCCAGTACGACATCGCCCGGCGCGATGGCTCGACCATCGATGAGCGCGCTCTTTTCTACCACACCCACGGCGAAACCGGCCAAGTCGTATTCCCCGGCCGGATACATGTCCGGCATCTCCGCAGTCTCACCGCCGATCAGGGCACAACCCGCCTGCTCGCAGCCATTCGCTATACCTTCGATTACGCGCGACGCAACGTCGACGTCGAGTCTTCCGCTCGCGAAATAGTCGAGAAAGAAGAGGGGCTCGGCGCCCTGCACGAGAATATCGTTGACGCTCATCGCGACGAGATCGATGCCGATCGTATCGTGCCGATCGAGCGCAAACGCAAGCTTGAGTTTCGTGCCCACCCCGTCGGTCCCGGCGACCAGCACCGGGTTCGCGAAGCGTTTGCCGATCTCGAACAGAGCGCCGAATCCGCCGATGCCGGCGAGCACTTCGGGCCGCATCGTGCGTTTCGCCAGCGGTTTGATGCGCTCGACCAATGCATCGCCGGCGTCAATGTCGACACCAGCGTCGCGGTACGAGAGGCCCGGCAGGGTATCGGCGGATGGCATGTTCGATCGAGCGGGCGAAGAAATGCGCGCGAAACGGGCGGATGCGTCGGGCTCGTCAGTTGTGCGCAGCTAGCGCAGTTTGCCCACACCCGCGGGAACTGGTCCGAACGCACGGCGCGGGAGTAAAGTGACGCGCTTTTGCCTATTTTTCGCTCATAGCAGTTTACCGGATATGCGCAAGCCCCCAGTACCACCGCGTGTCGAGCAAGACCCGGCCGGCTCAAAGCCGGTGAAGGCGCGCGCCATGCCGCTGCAATCGGCGCCAGAGACGCTTGGCACTGCGCCCTCGGCCACGGCGCGCCCATCGACTCGACATCGGCTGGGCTTCGCCAATTACGCATGGATCGCGGGTGCGATGCTCGTTGTCGTCCTTGCGCTGTACTTTCTGGGTCCGGTGCTCACGCCGTTTTTGATCGGTGCGATTCTCGCGTATTTGGGCACGCCAATCGTCGATTGGGCGGAGCGCAAGGGTATTCCGCGCTGGCTGTCGACGTCGGTTGTGATCCTGCTGTTCGCGCTCGCAATCATCGCGCTGCTGCTCGTTTTGGTCCCGTTGATCCGCTCTCAGGTCGTACCCTTGGCGCAACGCCTGCCGGATTTATTCGCGCTGTGGGCGGCGCGCTTCGAGCCGTGGTTGCAGCAGTACTTCGGGGTCGCGCTTTCGCTTGAGCCCGCTTCGGTGAAAGCTTTCATTGCGGAGAACGTTGAAGACGCCGAGGGGCTCTCGCTGCGCGTGCTCGGCGGCGTCCGGGCCGGAGGGTTTTTCTTGCTCTCGGTCCTGGTAAACCTGGCGCTGATTCCGATCGTCATGTTTTATGTGCTGCGCGACTGGACGATGATCACCCGCCGAATGGTCGAACTCGTCCCGCGCGATTGGGAGGCGAAGGTACGCACGATTGGGCGCGACGTCGACCGCGTGCTCGCGGAATTCCTGCGCGGTCAACTCCTGGTGATGGTTGCCCTCGCGGCGTATTACGCAGCGGCGTTATCGCTCGTTGGGCTCGAAGGGGCACTCGCCATAGGAATTATTTCAGGCCTGCTCACATTCATCCCGTATGTCGGGTTCGGCATCGGAATGTTCCTGGGCGTCCTCGCCGCGGCGCTCCAATGGTCCGGTTGGCCGGGTTTTCTCGCCGTCGTGGCCGTGTTCCTCGTCGGACAACTTCTCGAGAATTACGTGCTGGTGCCGTGGCTGGTCGGCGATCGCATCGGTCTGCATCCGCTCGCCGTCATCTTTGCGTTGCTCGCATTCGGCGTCCTATTCGGATTCGCGGGTGTGCTGTTGGCGCTTCCCGTGTCAGCGGCGTTGCTGGTGGGGTTGCGCCACTTGCGCGCCGCTTACGTCGAATCGCCGATCTATCGCGGCACGGACACTTGACCTGGGATGGAGCAGCTCGTCTTCGATCTGGCGTCGCCTCCTCCGCCGACACTGGAAAACTTTCTGCCCGGCTGCAACGCGGAAGTGCTGGCCGCGGTGGCGCGCTTCGCAGCAGCAGACACGCGCGAGACGTCGCTCGTATTGTGGGGTGCGCCAGGGGGGGGCAAAACCCATTTGTTGCGCGCGACGGTTGCCGCCGCCGTGAACACTCAAGCCGCGAGTTATTACGCCGGTCCGAATGCGCTTCCGATGGT
>Ga0136617_10006629_pt1 | contig 10329 bp, 7 predicted proteins | sample AntDrymUQ3222106_2_FD_129672 | JGI IMG/M metagenome (GOLD analysis project Ga0136617, IMG submission 129672) | Polar desert sand microbial communities from Dry Valleys, Antarctica - metaG UQ322 (21.06) | ecosystem: Environmental > Terrestrial > Soil > Desert | place: Antarctica: Dry Valley... | reverse complement strand
TCGTCGGCGAGGTCTACGGGCTGCGCGTGTTTCGCTTCCTCGGCGAGGCGCTGCGCCAGGCCGGGATCCTGATCGTCTCCTCGACGCTCGTCATCTGGGGCCTCGTGTTCATCATCGGCCTGCAGTGCGGCATCGAGGGCGCGTACTTCAACCGCTCGGTCGGCAACCCCGCGTATGCGGGCGTCTTCGCCGCCTGGTGTGACCTGCGCGAGCTCGTGCCCTACGCCTTCGGCTACATGATGGCGGCGAAGGTCGGCACCGGGATCGTCGCCGAGCTCGGCTCGATGCGGATCTCCGACGAGATCGACGCGCTCGAAGTCATGGGGATCAGCTCGATCACGTTTCTGTGCGCGACGCGCCTGTTCGCCGCCTGGCTCGTGCTGCCGTTCGTGTACCTCGCCTCGATCGGCGCGGGCTTCCTGGCCTCCTACATCGCCGTGGTGCAGCAGATCGGCGAGGTCTCCAGCGGCGGGTACTTCCTGATCTTCTGGATGTTCCAGAACCCGCCCGACCTGCTGTACAGCCTGGCCAAGGCGATGGTCATGGCCACGGCGATCGTGCTCGTGGGCTGCTACTACGGCTACAACGCGGGCGGCGGGCCGGTCGGCGTGGGGACCGCGACGGCGAAGTCGATGGTGTTGAACATCGTGCTCGTGCACCTGATCGGAATGCTCGGCACGCAGCTGTTCTGGGGCGCCAATCCGCGCGCACCGATCGGAGGATGAGACGATGACCGTGTGGGTGGCACGGTCGGACAGAAAATGCAGGTGACGAGGCTTCAAAGGGGGGGACGGGCGATGTCGCGACAGTGGCGTCGGAGGACCTGTCCGCAACGAGGGCGGGAGAGACCATGATCAAGAGCGGGGAAGAGCTGGCGGCGGCTGCGGCGAAGGCCGCGGCAGCGTCCGCTGAGGCATACGAGAAGTTCGTGGCGCAGGCCAAGGCTGTCGTGGAGTCGGCAGCGGAGAGGGCCGCGGAGAAGGCCGAGACGGTTGTGGAGAAGGCCGAGACCGCGGTCGACCGCATCCCGAACGCGGCGGGCTTTCGCCATGGCGTGATCCGTCTGCTCTCACGCGAGGACAAGCCCGCACCGGCGCAGGTCGACGCGGCGCCCGTGGCGGCGCCGGCGGCGCCGGCGGTCGATCTCGCGGCGCTGGCGGCGGACGCCGCGGCGGCATCGGCGGCGGCGTATGAGAAGTACACCGCGGCGGTGGCGGCGTCCGAGCCGGCGCCCGCCGACGATGCGCAGGCGGCGGCGGCGGTGGACGAGAGGCGCAGCGCGCCGCCGATCTCCGCATCCGAGGCGGGGCCCACGGTCGATCTCGCGGCCCAGGCGGCCGAGGCCGCGGCGGCGTCCGCCGCGGCATACGCGAAGTATCACACCGCCGCATCGCATTCCACGCCGAAGGAGGCGCCCGCGGTCGACCTTGCGGCCGAGGCGGCGGATGCTGCGGCGACGGCGGCGACGGCCACCGCGAAGTACCACTCGGCGTCGGCCGACGACGAGCCCGTCGCAGATCTGGCCGCGCAGGCCGCGGCGGCGGCGGCGTCGTCGGCGGCGGCGTATGAGAAGTACAGCGCGGCGTCGGCAGCGCCGTCGGAGGACGCGGCGGTCGATCTCGCGGCGCAGGCGGCGGACGCCGCGGCGGCCTCGGCCGCTGCCTACGAGCGCTACGTCGCCGGCGCGGCCGCCGAGGCCGGATTCGACGTGGCCGCCGACGTTCCGGCGGCTGCCGAGCCTGCGGCCGAGTCGGACTTGGCGGCGCAGGCGGCCGAGGCCGCGACGGCATCAGATGGCGCATACGAGCGCTCCGCGCCGCCGGCGCAGAGCGAAGTTGGCGAGGAAGAGACAGGGGAGCAGATGACCGCGACAGATACAGAGACCACGGGCGCCGAGAGCGAGCCCGCCGCACCCCAGCGGATCAAGCTGGGCGGAGCCACGTACGGAGGAGCCGGGGCCGCGGAGCCCGCCGCTGCCCCGGAGCCTGAGGCGGCGGCGGAGCCTGAGCCTGCGGCGGCTGCCGAGCCTGCGGCGGCTGCCGAGCCTGCGGCGGCTGCCGAGCCTGAGGCGGCTGCCGAGCCCAAGGCGGCGTCGGAGGGGCCCGTCGGACACGGGACGATCCGCTTCCGCGATCCGGCGTCGGCGCCGGCCGCCGAGCCGGCGGCCGCGACGGAGCCCGAGCCCGAGCCCGTGGCGGCCGCCGAGCCGGAGCCTGCCCCCGCGGCGGAGCCTGAGGCGGCGGAGCCCGAGACGTCGTCGGAGGGGCCGGTCGGCCACGGGAAGATCCGCTTCCGGGTGGCCGGGTTGGCGCCGACAGCCGAGCCGGCAGCCGACACGGAGCCTGAGCCGGAGCCCGTGGCGGAGGCCGAGCCGGAGCCTGCCCCCGCGGCGGAGCCCGAGGCGGCAGCCGAGCCCGAGCCTCAACCGGAGGCGAGCGGATCGGTCGGCCACGGCACGATCCGCTTCCGTCAGCCCGAGGCCGCGCCGCCGCCGTCGGAGCCCGAGCCGGCCGCGGCCGAGCCCGAGGCACCCGCCGCCGAGGCACCTCCCGCCGAGGAGCCGGTCGCCGAGGCGCCCGCTTCGGCCTCCGCAGCGGCCACGCCGCAGATCGCCCGGTTGGAGGAGGAGGCCAAGGCCGCCGCAGCGGCGGCGTACGAGGCCTACAACGTGGGCCACGGGCAGCGCCCGGCGGCCAACGCCGGCGAGCTGCTGGCCGCCGCCGCCGCGGCGGCGGCGAAGCTCGCCGAGGCGAAGGGGAGCTGACCGGCGCGGCGCGGGTCTACCCTATGACGTGACAGGCATGTCGACGATCTCCAGCAGCCACGAGGACGAGTACCGCTGGCACACTGGCCTGAAGCGTCCGCACGGCTCGAAGGACGCCGTGGAGTTCGTCGACGTGCACAAGGCTTTCGGCCGCAACAAGATCCTGCGCGGCCTGAACATGGGCATCCCCGAGGGCAAGATCTCGATGATCCTGGGGCCCTCGGGGACCGGCAAGTCGGTCTGCATCAAGCACATGGTGGGGCTGCTGTATCCCGACCAGGGCGACGTGCTCGTGCACGGCGAGTCGGTTCCCCACATGGAGGACGACCAGCTGTTCAAGATGCGGCAGAAGTTCGGCGTGCTGTTCCAGGACGGCGCGCTGTTCGGCTCGATGAACGTCTACGACAACACGTGCTTCCCGCTGCGCCAGCACACGGAGAAGAGCGAGGCGGAGATCGGCGAGATCGTCAACCGGCGGCTCGCCGAGGTCGGCCTGCAGGACGCCCACGACAAGATGCCCAACGAGCTGTCGGGCGGGATGCGCAAGCGCGCGGGCTTCGCGCGCGCGCTCGTGCTCGACCCCGACATCGTGCTCTTCGACGAGCCCGACTCGGGCCTGGATCCCGTGCGCACGGCCCTCCTGGGCGAGCTCATCCAGGAGATCCACGAGGACATGATGAACGAGGCCGAGAAGCGCGGAACGCCGCCGCCCGCGTTCACGCTCATCACCCACGACATCATGACCGCGCGCCGCGTCGCCGAGCACATCTCGGTCCTCTGGAAGGGCCGGATCGTCGAGTCCGGTCCGGCCGCCGAGCTGTTTGAGTCCGACAACCAGTTCGTGCGCCAGTTTCTGACCGGGGAGTCGCAGGGCCCGCTCGGCATGGAGTGAGGCGCGCGCGCCGCGCTGCCGCGTAGCCTGAAACCGTGAAGGACCCCCGTCCGCTGTTCCATGCCGCGGCGCTCGCGGCGAAGCGGCCCGCCCTCGTGCTCGCGTTGACCGTGCTGCTCGCACTCGGCGGGCTGGCGCTGGCGGCGCAGCTCAAGCCCGATGCCGGCATCGACACGCTCGTCGGCACCGACAGCCCGGCCCACGCGGCGACAACGACCTACCGCGAGCGCTTCGGCGACGACCCGATCATCGTCCTCGTCCGCGGGCCGCTGACCAAGCTCCTGCTCACGCAGGACCTCGAGCGGCTGCTGGGCCTCGAGGGCTGCATCGCGGGCACCGTCCCCGCGGGCGTGACACCCCGCGGCGGGGCCGCCGGCCCCTGCGGGCGGCTGGCGGCGACGAAGCCCGTCAAGGTCGTCTTCGGACCCGGGACGTTCATCGCCGAGGCGGTGCGCCAGCTGGGCGGCGGCTTTGCGCGGCGCGTCGCGGAGAGCGAACGGCGCGCGGCCGCCGCGGCGCGGACGGCTCGTCGCGCCGCCCGGCGCCAAGGGCTCGACGCCGCCGCCGCGCAGCGCGTCGGCGCCGGCGCGCGCGCACGCGTCGAGGCCGACTTTCAGCGCGAGGTCCTCGACCTCGCTGTCCGCTACGGCCTGAGCGCGGTACCCAGCCTCGACGATCCGAACTTCGTCTCCACGCTCGTCTTCGATGCCGCCAAGCCGACGGGCACGCCGAAGCGCAGGTTCGCCTACCTGTTTCCGTCCAAGCGCGGCGGCCCGGGCAACGTCGCGCTCGTCCAGGTTCGCCTGAAGCCCGGCCTGAGCGAGCCGCAGCGTGCCGACGCGCTGAGGCTCATCCGCGCGGCGGTCGCGATGAGGGAGTGGAAGCCGGCCAACGGCGCGACGTACACCGTCACCGGCGCGCCGGTCGTCGTGTCGGATCTGACGTCGTCGATCACGGGCTCGATGTGGGTCCTGCTCGTGGCGGTGCTGCTCGTGATGGCGTTGACGCTGGCGCTCGTCTTCGCCGGCCGCCCGCGGCTGCTGCCGCTGGCGATCGCGCTGGCGGCGGCGGCGCTGACGTTCGGGGCGCTGTCGTTGCTGGGCGCGTCGCTGACGATGGCGTCGATCGCCGTGCTGCCGATCCTCATCGGCCTCGCGGTCGACTACGCCATCCAGCTGCAGGCGCGCATCCACGAGGAGCAGGGAACAACGCTCGGCGTCGTCGCCGCCGCACGGCGGGCGGCGCTGCTGGGTGCCCCGACGGTGGCGGTCGCGGCGAGCGCGACGGCCGCGGGCTTCGCCGCGCTCGCGTTGTCGCCGGTGCCGATGGTGCGCGACTTCGGGCTGCTGCTCGTCGCCGGCATCCCGATCGCCTTCGGCTGCGCGCTGCTGGCCGGGACGGCGGCGCTCGTGCTCGCCGAGCGGGCCGCGCTGCCGCCGGCGCTGCGCGGGCGGGGCGCCGGCGCCCGTCGCGGGCTCGACGCGATCCGCGGGCGCGCCGCGACGAGCGCGCTCGCCCGCCGCGCGCGTGGTGGCGGGGCCGCCGTGCTGGCGTGCGCGATCGCCCAGCCCAGGCGCGTGCTCGTGATCGCACTCGCCCTTGCCGCCGCCGGCTGGGGCCTGGACACGCAGACGCGCGTCGAGTCCGACATCCAGAAGCTCGTCCCGCAGGATCTCGACGCGCTGCGCGACCTCGACGCGCTGCAGCGCTCGAGCGGCGTCGGCGGCGAGCTCGACGTCCTGATCGAGGGCACCGACCTGACCGACCCGGCGGTGCTCAAGTGGATGATCGGCTACCAGACCAAGGTGCTCACGCGCTTCGGCTATTCAGCGCAGCGCGGCTGCGGGACCGCCGAGCTGTGCCCGGCGTTCTCGCTGCCCGACCTCTTCACGACGCCCGCCTCGCGCCGCGACGCGGGTCAGATCCGCGGGCTGCTCGACGCCGTCCCGCCGTACTTCTCGCAGTCCGTCGTCGCGCCGGACCGGCGCACCGCGACGCTCGCGTTCGGCATTCGCCTCATGCAGCTCGACCGCCAGAAGGACGTCATCGACGAGATGCGCGCGCAGCTCGCCGACGGCCGCCCGCCGGGCGTGCGGGCCCAGCTCGTCGGCCTGCCGGTGCTCGCCGCCGACGCCAACGCGCAGGTCGCCTCCAACGTGCGGCGGATGCTGACGCTGCTCGCCGGCCTGCTCACCGTGGCGGTCGTGCTGCTGATCGCGCTGCGCGGTGTCGCCCGCGCGCTCGTCCCGCTGGTGCCGATCGTCCTCGCCACGGGCTGGTCGGCGCTTGTGCTATTCGCCCTGCGCATCCCGCTGAACCCGATGTCGGTGACGCTCGGCGCGCTCGTGATCGCGATCTCGACGGAGTTCAGCGTGCTGCTTTCCGAGCGCTACCGCCAGGAGCGCGCGCTCGGCCACGAGCCGCACGCGGCGCTCGCGCGCACGTACCGCTCCACCGGCGCGGCGGTCCTGGCGTCCGGCGTGACCGCGATCGCCGGCTTCGCCGTGCTCGTCGTCTCCGACATCCGGATGCTGCGCGACTTCGGCTTCGTGACCGTGATCGACCTGACGGTCTCGCTGCTCGGCGTGCTGCTCGTGCTGCCGGCCGTGCTGCTGCTCGCCGAGCGCCGCGCGCCGCCCCCGCCGGCGCCGCCTCCCCCGCCGCGCGCCGAGCCCGCCGCGGCGACCGAAGCGCTCCTGTGAGCCGCCAGCGCCGGCCGCTGCTGCCCACGAGCCGCTACGCCTGGCTCGTCGGGATCGGCGCCGTCCTCGTCGCCGGCGGGCTGCTGATCGGCTCGACGCGCCCGGCCGGTCCCGGCGCCGGCGGCCTGCCCGCGGGCGCCCGGGTGCCGCCCTTCGCCGTCGTCCTGGCGACATCGGAGGCCGTCTGTGACAGCGACGACGACCCCTGTGACGCCAACGTCGCGGCCTCCGGCGCCCGAGACCACGGCGAGGCCGGCAGCCGCCCCGCCTGCGCGGTCCGGGGTCCGACGGTCCTCAACCTCTGCGCGCTGACCGAGCGCGGCCCGCTCGTCCTCGGCCTGATGGCGACGCGCGACTCGGGCTGCGTGGCGTCCTTCGACGAGCTCTCAGCGCTGCCGCGCCCCCACCGCGGGCTGCAGGTCGCCGTCGTCTCGATCCGCGGCGACCTCGACGACCTGCGCGAGGTCGTCCGCGACCGGCGCTGGAGCTTTCCCGTCGGCTGGGACCGCGACGGCGTCCTGGCCAGCCTGTACGGCGTCGCGACGTGCCCGTACCTCGTCGCGGTACGCTGGCGCGGGCGCGTCCAGGGGACACTGCTGGGCGGATCCTCGCGCGCTGGGGTGCAGCGGGCCGCCGCCCGTGTCGTCGCAGCTTCGCGAGCGGCCGGCTGGAGACCGTAGTCCTGGGGCGCGCATGGACTCACACAAGCCGCGCCGCATGGCGCTGCGGGGGCTGCACCACCTCACGGCGATCTGTCAGGACCCCGGCTGGGACTTCGACTGAGCGCGTCGCGTGCACGACGGCGCCGGGGCATCCGTGCCCGGTGCGCCGTCATGGTCGCCGCCGACGGCGACCGCCGGGTCAAGCCGGTCAGATGAGCGTGGCCAGCAGCGTGCGCTGGCGCTCGGTCATCGAGCCGACCGTCTTGGTCTCCGGCATCCCGATTCCGGCGAGGAACTTGCTGCAGCGCGTCGCCCCCCAGCGCCGCTGGCTGGTGAGAAGTTCGGCGATCGTCATGCTCGCCGCCTCCCACGGGCTGTTCAGGATGATCTCGTCGACCGTGATCGCCCCGTCACCGATCCTCCGCTTGAGCACCGCGCGGGCGAGGCGCACCTCGTTCGCGCGCTGAAGGGCCTGCATGTGTTGCGGCGGTTCAGGGGCCATCGTCGCTGCGTCGTGCATGGGGGCCTCCCTGCTGCCCCCGTCCGTGTGGGGGCAGCATTCTCGTGTTTCGTTGGGTACGAGCGCAGGCACGACCGGCACGTCACCCAGCCGACCATAGGTCCGTCAAACACTCCCTCCCCGGTGTTCACGTCCAGGTCTGCTGCGTCCCGCTCGTCCGCGCTGAGCGCCCATCGAACGTATGCGAGCCCCGGTTCATGATCAAGGCGCCGGCACCCGTGGGCCTCGCTCAGAGCGATGTTTTTCTTCAGTGACGCGCTTGTGAAACTTTGGACAAGCAGATCGGCCGGTCAGACCGCCAGCGGGCCGTGCTCGGCCTCGAAATCGGCCTTCACCGACGCGAAGGCGTCGAGCGCGCGGTCGAGCGTCGCGCGGTCGTGCGTAGCCATGACGCTCGTGCGCAGCAGCGCACCGCCGGGCGGCACGGCGGGGTGGATCGCGACGTTCACGAAGACCCCTGCGTCATAGAGCGCGCGCCACAGCAGCACGGCCTTCCAGTCGTCGCCGACGATCACCGGGACGATCGGCGTCATGTGGTCGCCCTCGTGCTCGACGACCTTGAAGCCGCGCTCGCTCAGCCCGGCGTGCAGGTAGGCGGCGTTGTCGAGCACGCGCTCGAGCAGCTGCGCGCCCTCGTCGCTGCGCACGATCCGCAGCGCCGCGAGCGCCGCGCCGAGGGCGGCCGGAACGCCGGCGGCCGTGAAGAGGAACGCGCGGCTCTGGACGCGCAGGAAGTCGATCACCTCGTGGTCGCCCGCGAGAAAGCCGCCACAGCTCGCCAGCGACTTGGAGAACGTGCCCATCCGCAGGTCGACGCGGTCCTCGACCCTGAGCAGCTCGCAGGCACCGGCTCCGCGCGCACCGAGCACGCCGGCGCCGTGCGCCTCGTCGACCATCAGCCGCGCGCCGTAGCGCGCGCACAGCTCGGTGATCTGCTCCAGCGGCGCGACGTCGCCCTCCATCGAGAAGACGCCGTCGACGACGACGAGCACGCCGCCGCCGTCGTTCTCGACGGCCTTCTGCAGCGTGCGCTCGAGCTTATCGACGCGGTTGTGGCGAAACGCGCGCAGCTTGGCGCGGCTCAGCAGGCAGCCGTCGAGGATCGACGCGTGGTCGCCGGCATCGGCGACGACGGTGTCGCCGGGCGCCAGCAGCGTGCCGAGCGCGGCGAGGTTGGCCTGGTGGCCGGTCGTGAAGACGAGGGCCTCCTCGGTGCCCATCCACTCGGCGATCTCCCGTTCGAGCTCGAGGTGCAGCGAGATCGTCCCGTTGAGCAGCCGCGAGCCGGTCAGGCCGGTGCCGAACTTCGTCAGCGCCGCCTGCGCGCCCTGGATGACGCGCTCGTCGCCGGTCAGGCCGAGGTAGTTGTTGGAGCCGAGCATGATCCGCGCGGCGCCCTCCATCTCGACGACGGGGCCGGCCGGGCCCTCCAGCGTGCGGAAGTAGGGCAGCACGTCGGCCTCGCGCGCAGCCCGCAGCTGATCGGCGCGCTCGTGGCCGCGGACCTTGGCGAAGACGTCGTGGGACAGGGAGGCCATGTAGCGTGGGAACCGTGAGCGTCGAGGTCCGAGCGGTCTCGTCGAAGCGCGATCTGCGGGAGTTCATCGAGCTCCCGTACCGGTTGCACTCTATATCGTGGCAATGGGTACCCCCGCTGCGGCTGGAACGACGCCTGTTCCACAGCCGCCGCCTGAACGCGTACTTCAAGCACGCCGGGGCGCAGGAGTTCCTCGCGCGCCGCGACAACCGCGTCGTCGGGCGCATCTCGGCACAGATCGACGGCGCCTACGACGCACAGCACGGGCCGGGGACGGGGATGTTCGGCTTCCTGGAGCTCGAAGACGACCCGGAGGTCGCGCGGGCGCTGGTCGACGCCGCGCAGGCCTGGCTGGCCGAGCGTGGCCGTCAACACATGATCGGGCCGATGGACTACACGATGAACGACGAGTGCGGCGTGCTGATCGAGGGCTTCGAGCGCGCGCCGATGATCAAGCAGCCCTGGCATCCGCCGCACTACCAGGGCCTCTGCGAGGGCGCCGGGCTGGCGAAGGCGATCGACCTGTGGATGTGGGAGCTCGTGATCGACGACCGCGAGAAGATCCTGCCGATCATCTTCGACCTCGCCGAGCAGTGCGAGACCAAGCACGGCGTGTCCCTGCGCCACATGCGCCGCCGCGACCTACCCAAGGAGATCAAGGTCTTCGGCGAGATCTACAACGCCGCCTGGAAGCGCAACTGGGGCTTCGTGCCCTACCGCGAGGAACGCCTCAAGCATCTCGCCGAGGAGCTGCAGCTCGTCTTCGACCGCAACTGGTTCATGCTCGCCGAGAAGGACGGCAAGACGATCGGCATCGCGATCACGCTGCCCGACATCAACCAGGTGCTCAAGAAGATGAACGGGTGCATCCTGCCCTTCGGCTGGTGGCACTTCCTGCGCCGCGCGAAGATCATCGACCGCGTCCGGGTCGGCTTTCTCGGCGTCAAGCCCGAGTACCAGCACACCGGCACCGCGGCGCGGTTCTACGTCGAGCACTTCGACGTGGCCAAGGTCCGGCCCCAGAAGTGGGGTGAGATGGGCTGGATCCTCGAGACGAACCGCGCGATGAATCGGGGGATGGACGCGATGGGCGGGCGGGTAGTCAAGCGCTTCCGCGTCTACGAGTCGAGGTTCTAACCTGGATTTCCGGTGCGTTCATTCGACCCTGCTTTTCGCGTCTCGGTTCATGCGGCCGGGAAGCTGTAGCTGAGTTCGCGCCCGTCCCACCAGGGGATCTTGACGGTCAGCTTGT
>Ga0136617_10006628_pt1 | contig 10330 bp, 7 predicted proteins | sample AntDrymUQ3222106_2_FD_129672 | JGI IMG/M metagenome (GOLD analysis project Ga0136617, IMG submission 129672) | Polar desert sand microbial communities from Dry Valleys, Antarctica - metaG UQ322 (21.06) | ecosystem: Environmental > Terrestrial > Soil > Desert | place: Antarctica: Dry Valley... | reverse complement strand
CCTGTCACTGCCGGATAGTTGCACCCTGATGTCGATGGCGCCGGCCGAACGGAGCACTCACCTTGCACGACTCGCAATGCTTCGCCGCAGCGCGAGCGGCGTGAAAGTCTCGTCAGACGGGTTCAGCTTCGAAGTCGATCTGACACAGATGTCCTGGCCCGATCTGGAAGCTTGGGCGACGAAGGAACAAAAATGCTGTTCCCATTTGAAGATCGAAAACCGGATTATCGAAGCCGGCAAACGGGCGACGGTGCGGGTTGTCTGTCCGGCTGAGGGGAAAGACGAACTGATCCGGAGTCTGCAAGGGAAGAAGCCGACGGACTAAACCCGCCGGTGACGAGAAGACTAATCTTGGAATTGTCGGACTAGGCGCGATGGGATTTGAAATGCTCACTGTGGGCTGCCGCGAAAAAAGCGCTGGCCCCGGCGAGTGGTCGCTCATTTTTTTCGACGGAGCCTTCAGCCACGCGGTTCTCAAAAAACCTGCGCCTGCCGATTTTCGAATCCAGGAGCACTTCGGCGGTTCCTGGCAGAGCGCGTCCCCCTCGCCGGAACTAATCCAACAAGCCGAATGCGTGCTCGCGGCCGCGACAGAAGTGACTGGCCAGGGCAAGCCTCTTTACGCACGGGTGGACGGATTGGAATCAGCGGCGAATGGGCGGTTCCTCTTGATGGAGTTGGAGCTGGTTGAGCCTTCGTTGTTTTTCGCCGCCGATCCAGACAACGCTTCGGCGCGATTCGCGAATGCCCTTTCGGACCGGCTGCGAAAAGCCGTCCCTTTGCACGTCTGATTCTTTCGTTAATCATGCTCACATCAATCAACGCAGCGTCCGCACCGCAACCCGCCGGTGAATATTCTCCGGCCCTTGAACGCAGGACGCCCAGCGCCTCTTGTTCACCTGTGGGCAGATTCCCATAACCCTAGCGGTGGGGTTCCGTCTGATTTCGAGGCGCAGGCTAGACTTGTCTGGCCGAACGTCCCTGGCTCAACTGGAAGCTGCGGGAATGCCATTCTCGAATCTCGCCAAGGTCACGACTTCCCTCCCTCACGCGAGCACGCTGCAATGTTTGAAACGACGCCGCATTGAGCCGTAAACGCATGAGACTTCGTGGTGTTTCTCGGCTATGACGCCGAGTTGCTCCATTCGCCTCCTGCCAAGCCTCGGGAGTCGCGGGAAGACTGAGGTCGTATTTAACTCGAAACGCGCCAGTGTGAGACAGGATGCCGCCGAAAACATTCGACATGTGTTCCAGAGAAACTGCGGGCAGATCCGTTCAGAAACAGAGCGGCAAATCGCTCCCGTGCCGCCTTAGGGCGCGGTTAAGTCATGAAGGTGACGAGAAAGTTGGTCAGCATCGGAACCGCGAGCGAGGGCCAAAGATTGGCCTTAAACGACTCCCACCCAAGTCTCAGTACCTCCAGTTCATCCTGACAGCGGCCGTAGATGCCAAGATCGACGATGAAGCGGCAGGCCCAGAAAACGATCGAAAACAGCACACCGATTACCAGTAAGTCCAAGAGGAAGAACAAAATCCCCAGGGCAATCTGGCCTCCATCACGCGATTTGAGCGGCGTTTTCGCGTCTGCGGGAAATCCAAGGCTCACGGCAGCCCACCAGACGAGCCCCGCAGCGACGAGCAAGGCTGCGGTAATCAGTGCTGCGCGGGCAATCTGCAACCCTCGTGCGCGGCTACTCAGGAGCGCCGGCAGCTTTTGACGGTAAGCTGCCTGGAGGATCAGTCCGACGGAAATCAGAATCCTCGAAAGACGTGGCTTATGTGTCGCACTATACCCCTCCATCTCGTCGACGAAGGTCGCCGCGTCCCGCCCGTAGTGGAGCGCTCCTAATGGAGAGAGAGACTCGTTGGTGTGTTCCTCGATCGATAATAAGGCTCGTTCGACCGCGCTCTTTACCAATCGCCGTTCGGCGCGAGCCATTGTGCCGGCTTCCTCCAGCAAAATGAACGATCCGTAGACAAGCTCATCCAGTGTGGGCTGCAGTCTTTGCACCACCTCCCGCGCCGTCTCGAGGAGCTTCCTTTTCAGAGAGTCCTGCGAACTTTCCTGCGCCCACCAGTAGGCGACTACCAGGTTCTTCGGATCGTTAAGGACGAGACCGTAATTTTGATTTAACTGATAGTCCACGAACTGGCGGACCGACTGAAGCGTCGCACTCGCAGGGTTTGTCACGCCGAGTGCCAGAGCGACCAAGGTGGAGCAAAAGAAGCTGTCGCACACCGCGCCGCGCTGATCGGCGAACGGATTTACTAACGTTTCGAAACGACCGTCGCCAGCTTCGCTAGCACCCCGCTTGTGAAACGAGTACAGCATCAACGCCACAGCGTTGAGATCACGGTCTTTGTAGGCAGAAAGATGCTCGGGATCTTCGAGCTTTTCGTTCACCCAGAGCCGCCCGGCGGCGGCCAACTCATTCGTCTCCGAACTGACGTAACCGGACTGGACGATACCTTGAATATAGAAGGCAAGGCCGAGCGGGTCGTGGTCGTCGAAGATCACAAGATCAGACACATCTTGCTTGAGAGCGGACGCCAGCGTCAATCGAACGGCCTCGACCTCTGATGGCGTGATACCCTGTTGGATTAGAGAAACCACGGCACCCTCCGAATTCTTGGACTCAGAACGCCCTTCCACTGATTTTCTGAAAATGCGGCGGTGAACCGCGCCGCCAGTGCCGCGTATTCCAGCGTCACCGGCTGTCCCACGAGAGGCGTCATCGCCTTGTAGTTTAGACGCGTCAGAGCAAGCACCTGCTTTGCGATGCTTTCACCCTCCACGAATGGTGCCGGAAACTGGTTGAAGCTTACCTTGAGAAATACCGGCGTTCCGATGCGTTTTTGCGACAACTCTGTGTAGCCCGTCGCCGAGATCAGCAGTTCCCAATCGGAGAGATGGACGAAGTGGCATCGCGGGAAGCTCCCGTCCTTGATGCGTAAATCGTAGAGCCGCATCGGATGGCTGCTGTCGATTGTGATAAAAACGATTCGCGCATTAGGAACTTTCGCTGTGACTTTTTCGATGATCAACCGGCGCTCCTCTTTTCCGAAGCGCTTGTAGTAGTGAATCGCGATCGTCGAGGGGTAGGAGTTCTGCGCTTCCTTATATCGGTCTAACGACTGCTCAATGAGCTGGGCGAATTGCTGCTCGTGATTCTTGTAATCATACTGCGCAGCCATGCTCTCGAAGAACATCCACCGTCCGAGCCGGTCGAAAACGTTGGCGTAGCTTACGAATCTGACTTTTGCGCCGCTCCGTCTGGTAGTCGAAATGCGCTCACCGATCGATACACCGACGATCATGTCGAATTCATCGATGTCTTCCGCAAGTACCCATGGGATACCGCCTGCTTTCGCGAAAAGAGCGCTCCCGATCGTGACGTGTTTCCACTCCGGTTTCTGGAACGCGAAACGCGTCAGCATCTGAGAAGGGAGGCCCCTCTGCAGCAGCACGGGCTTGACCGCGAAATATGGAGAGTCCAACGACGTCGGGGCGGAGCGGTCGTTGAGGAAGGTGACGACAATATCAACTTGATTGTCCCTCTCGTCTCGCGTGGCAAGGCTTTGAGCGCCGCTCACGTACGCGTCCGTGCTTTCGGACTGGATCATTTCCCGATCGACGATAACGAGCTCGGTTCGGAAAAAACGGCCCATCCCGCCCGGCATGACGCCCGTACCCTTGTTCAAGTCGCGCACCATCTTCTCCACTTCGGCGAGACCGAGCTTGGGGCCGAGCAACGCCAGCTTGATGACGGGCTTATCTTTCGTGAACGGTCCGAACGCTCTCAGACCGTGATATGGCTGCAGGTGGGTCGCAGAACTGTCGGTTTTGTCGAACAGCAACAGCGGCTCAGCTACGCGGTCTTCGCGAGGGAACGAACTGCCGGTTACCGCAACGAAGTTCTGCTCGAGTGAGACCTCAATCTCGCCGACCGCGAACGGAACTACCTCATGGCTCGCCAGAAACTGGATGACCTTCCATGTGCTCTCGTAGCGCTCTATCGGCGCCTGCGAGCTGTCGAGAAATGACTTCTTCCTGATGTGCTCGACGAGCCGGAAATTCGCGTTCGTCTTGTCCAGTATCTTGTCCTGAATTACTTCCGGCCGCGGCGCGATGAACACGTGTCCAGCGGGCACCGTTTCTCTGGTTCCGGCGGGCAGTCGCAGCACCTCGCATTGGATATTTGAAGGATCATCGTCGATGTCGAGGACGCTGCACTCTTCATCGGTGTCGCTAGTATGAGAGCCTTTGCGAATTCGGGCCGGCAGATCGCGGAAATCGGAAACAGGAACCCCCATGCGCACCAAATTTTCGACACTCGCCGTGATCATAGTGACAACGTGCGGATCGATCGTCAGGAAGAAGTCATCCTGCTCCGGTGTTTCCACACTCGGGTACGAAACCACGCGGAATTCGAAACCGGCGAAGGTCTGAAAGATGTGCGCGAGCCGTGAAGGCGAATCGGCCTTTTTTGCCCAATAAGCGACGTAGTCCGCGCCGGGTTTGAAGGAGCATCCCGCGACGCGGAGTTTATCTCGCAGGCCGATTTCGATCAGGCGACGAACCAGCGACGTCTCTGGTGTGACCGATTGTGTGCCGTCCCCTTCCGGCCGCGTCACGCAGTAGAACTTTTCGTTGTGTTGGATCGCGCCGTGCGGCGGATCTTCGCCCTCGGGAACCTCGTCCACCGCTCCGACCGCCACGGACAGGCGCACCATGTTGATGAAGCGCGAAAACCCCTGAACTGGCACCGAAGCCGAACCGCTCATGTCAATTTTCTACGGTGCCGTCCACGGTAAAGCCAGAGTGATCTCACTCCGGCGTTCCTCATTCGTCTGTCGCCTGCCAACAGCGTCGAGGAGCGGGAGCCCCGCTTCTGACCCCGCACGTCCCCATTCACTCGGGAGAAATTGCTGCAGATGATGAGGGTTCCGAGGAGTCGACCATGCAATTAAATCCGTCGATCTCTTTCCCTGAACAAGCCGGAGGCATAGAGTCGGGGGCGCGATGATTGAGCGACACTTTAATATCCCGTTCGTCGCCGGATTGGCTCTGCGCGAGAAGCAGATTCAACAGAATTACCGGCCAATCATCGCCGTGCATAAATGGTTTGCGCGCCGGCCGGGAACACTCTTCCGGGCACTGTTGCTCTCCGAGTTCGTCGATGAGCCGGTCTGGCAGAGTTACTACCGCGGACATTCATTGAAGGGCACTCGCGTTTTCGACCCCTTCATGGGGGGCGGCACGACCATGGTAGAGGCAAATCGGCTCGGTTGTTCCGTCACGGGCTGTGACATCAACCCGATGGCATGGTGGGTGGTTCGACAAGAGCTTGGTTCGCTCGAGGTGGACGAATACGTGCGCGAAGCCGGGCGAATCCGCACGGCTCTGGAGCGAGAGGTGGGGGAGCTTTATCGCACGCGGTGTACGCGCTGCGGAGATGAAAATGCGAGGGTGAAATATTTCCTCTGGGTGAAGACCCAGCCTTGCGCGGCCTGCGGCAAAGCCGTGGATTTATTCCCAAATTATCTGCTCGCCGAGGATGTGCGACACCCCAGGAACGTGATCGTTTGCGGACATTGCGGAGAGCTTTACGAGACTCATGATCGGAAAAAACCTTCCCCGTGTCCGCGCTGCCATCGTGAGCACACGACGCGATTCACAGCTCGGAGATATCACGTTCTTTGCCGGCATTGCGGCGCCGAAAACCAATATTGCAACGGGACGGTTCCGAAACACCGAATGTTTGCGATGGAGTATCACTGTGAACCTTGCTCCGGGGTCAAAGGCCGCCTCTTCCAACGTCCCTCTGCCGCGGATTTCGCGAAGGTGGAAGACGCCGAACGCCGGTTGCGCGAGGCCCGGACGCTATTCATCCCGGAAGACGCCATTCCCCACGGCGACGAAACGGAGCGTCTGCACCGATGGGGTTACGCGCGTTACCGCGAGATGTTCAACCCGCGGCAGTTACTCGGGCTTGAGCACCTTTGCCGCCTGATCTCCAAGGTGGCGGACCAAAGCATTCGCGAGGCTCTCGCGACGAATCTCTCAGACCTCCTACGTTACCAGAACATGCTCTGCCGCTACGATGCGATGGCGCTGAAGTCTCTCGATGTTTTTTCGGTGCATGGCTTCCCGGTCGGGCTCGTCCAATGCGAATCGAACCTTCTCGGGATCGAACACCCGAGCCGGGGAACGCCGGTGGGCAGCGGGGGCTGGCTGAACATGATCGAGAAGTTCGCCAAGGCGAAACGCTACTGCGACCGCCCTTTTGAGATTCGGATGGAGCATGGGCGCAAGGTCGAGGTGCTGATGCCCGGCGAATGGATCGGAGCGCAGCGCAATGGTGCCCACCCGCGCGAGACCCGCGAGATCGACTTGCGTTGCGGCGACGCCACGGAGGTCCAACTTGCAAGCGGGGAGTTCGACGCGGTCTTCACCGACCCGCCCTATTTCGGCAACGTCCAGTATGCGGAGCTGATGGATTTTTGCTTTGTTTGGCTCCGTAAGTTGGCGGGTCTCCCACACGGCGAATTCGACGGCCTGAGCACACGTCATGCGAACGAATTGACTGGTAACGTGAGCATGGGCCGCGATCTCGCCCATTTCACGGAAGGCTTAGGCGCGACCTTCCGCAAATCGGCTCTGTCCCTAAAAGCCGGACGCCCGCTCGCCTTCACCTACCATCACAATCGACTCGATGCCTATATGCCCGTGGTCGTGGCGGTCCTGGATGCGAATCTTGTCTGCTCAGGCTCGCTGCCGTGCCCGGCGGAGATGGGCGCTTCGATTCATATCAACGGCACTGGCTCATCCATTGTGGATACCGTCTTCGTTTGCCGCAAGACGGGGCGTATCCCTCGCCGTTGGCTGGTGGCGTCTCCATCGGAATTGGCGGATCTCGTGCGTGAAAACGTGCAGCAACTCATCGAAGGCGAGGTTAAGCCGACGAAGGGTGACATTCGCTGCATCATCTTCGGGCATCTCGCCCGATTGGCCGTTTGGAATTTACGGCACGATTGGCGGCAGCACGAGTCCGCTGCGGTCAAACTCGCGCGGGCTACCAAGTGGATTGAGAGTTTCGGCGGAGTTGAATCGGTCATCGTTGCGCTGGGGGATGACTTTGGAACTGCCGCTGCCCACCAAGCGTGGGCGGTCTGCGAATCACCGGAACAATTGGATGAAGTTCCCTTTTGAAGTTCCGTTCGACCAAGTTGTCGCCGCACCCGAACCCTTCGTGGATGCGGTATTTTCGAGTCTCGCATCGGAGTTTCTCATCATGCCGAAAGGCGAGGGTTTCGTAGAGTATTCCGATTTCGTCAGCGGCTATGAAGAACTGAAGAAAGTCACCGCGGGCTTTAAAGACCTTCATCCTGAGAAGATCCTCCCAATTGTCTCTCGCTTTCCCATTTGCTTCATCGTTCTGCGCTCGATGCTTGGTTTCACGCCATCCGAGCTGGCTTATGTCACGGCGCAACGCATCGGAGAAGTGATTACTCAAGGGTTCGCGCGGAGTCTTGATCGCAAAGCTCGCACGCATCCGCTGAAGCCGCTGAATCTTGATGGTGCCGCGGGAAAACGCCTCGCCGCGATGGTTGTCTCGGCGTGTGGCCTGCTGGTCCAAGGTTGTCCATCCACGCCGGATGGCACGATCCATCGATTGCAGAAGGCTGATACCGGTGGCGGCTTGAGCGCGTTGCAAAATCTCGCCGGCATGGGTGCGCCTTACGCCATGCTGCTTTACGAGCGCTTCCTCGGGCGGCCGTTTGCCGGGCACCGGGATTCGGTGAGCGAACTGGTAGGCGGTGGTCTCGAATCAGCCATCGAGGAGGTGCTTAGCGTCGCCGGTATCAGCTTTCGCAAGACTCGCCGGGCCGAACGAATCGCAGGATTTGACCAAGCGCCTGACTTCATCATTCCGGACGAGTTTAATCCCAAGGTCATCATTGAAGCGAAGCTTACGGAAGACGACGGCACCGCGCGCGATAAGGTGACGCGCATTCAACACTTGAATGCGCTGAGCACCCTTCCCGATGGAGCGCAGAAATTTGAAGTAATCGCGTGCATCGCGGGTCGGGGCTTCAGCGTTCGGCGCGAAGATATGAAGAAGTTGCTGCTTGCGACCCACGGAAAGGTTTTCACCCTCAAAACGCTCGATCGGCTCGTTGCCTGTACCACGTTGGCTGCCTTCCGCACGCGAGATTAAGGCTACCTTCAGGGAGTCTTACGGTTCGGCCCAGCCGCCTTCGTTGCTTATCTTCACCAGTTCGATGGACATGCCGTTGGAAAAATCTTCGCGGACCATAAAGCGAGGCATCTCCTTGCTGGCCAGCACCTCGTAGGTTTCCGTGCCCTCCGATTTTTCGATCTTGTAGATGGTGCGGATGGTGTCGAACGTTCCCGCGGGCACCCGAGTTTTTTCCTCTTTGCTAATTTCGCCGGTCACTTTGCTCACGCCCGTCGCCGGATCGTAGACGGTGAAGTTCAATTTCTGTCCAATCTCCAAGCGGCTCGCAAGCATTGCCGCCCAATCGATCCGTTGATCGACGGTGCCGGCGGGCACGTCCGCGCTCACAGGCTTCATCTCCGCTCCTTTGGCCTCATTCGTCATGCTTTTGACCGTTGTTCCGGCTGATCCAGCCACACGATTGCCGTCGTAGTTGAGATTCATCGAATAGGTTTTCTTATCCTTCGGTTGTTCGAGCCGGAGCGCGGCTGAGATCGGCGCGAACGACGACGTGGCGATTGATTCCCACTCCTGATCGAGGCCCTTTGCCGTAAAGCGAAAATTTCCGCCCACCTTTTTGTCGATCGTAATTGTGAACGTCGCAAGCTGCTTCCCGTTCTGCATGATCTGGTAATCGAACCGCCCCGTCCGCAGCCGAGCGGCGTCAAACTTCGCGTCTGAGATGGGCGGCGTTTCCTGAGCGAGCAGGATGATTTGCGCGGACACGGTGAACGCTGCACAAATAAAAAAGGCCGCGACTACGCATGTCCCGGCCGTTAAAAATGGTTTCACGTTTAAGATTAAGCGAGGCGGCGAGGACCTTCAACGCGTCCGCCTACTGCGAGGGCACGCAGAGAAGTTGAGTTAATGAGTGATTGCGGCTGCGACATTTCCCCCGAGAGCGCGACTGCACGCCGAAGTCTGCGCATCGCACTCGGCCTCAACGCGACAATGTTTGTTGTTGGGCTGGTCGCTGGCGTAGTCGCAGAGTCCACCGGATTGATCGCCAATTCGCTCGACATGCTGGCGGACGCGCTCGCCTACGCAATCGGATTGGCCGCGATCAGCCGCAGCGCGCTCTTCAAGACGCGCGCGGCTGGCTCGTTAGGCCGCCACCTTGCGGCAGGTCTCGGCGCATCGCCGGCAAGCTTCCGCGCACTTGCGCATCTGCTCGTCCTCGCGCCCATGCGTTCGCGATCCTCCGCGCATTTCGTGTAGACTTCCGCGCACGCCCGGCAGGTATGCTTGTGCAACGGCGAGCCGCGCAACATGAAGTCCGCGCTCGTGTGGCAAATACTCACGCAATCGAGCAGCAAACGAATATGATCCGCGGCGGCGTGTGGCCCGCCTTTAATCAGGCAATGCGTGATCGTTTGAATTTGTGGCTTACGTTTACCTCGTGCGTCTGTTTGCGTTCGCCCTCATCATCTTCGGCATCATCGACAAAAATCGAAAAGGCCAGAACTAAGCTCGCGATCGCACCAGCGGTCGTCGGAACCCAAAGCTGGTCCTCGGCTAAGTTCACTGTATCCGAAGCAACGAGACTGGTAGGGACGCCGCGCTGCGGCGTCCGACTCGTGCACGCAAGCAATTTAGACGTTGGTCAGGAACCGGCATAGCGACGCGCCTCGGACAGCGCAGCGCGCCGTCCCTACCCGGCGCTCGGGCAACCACGCCGCTGCTGCACCTGTCTCATTTCAACTGATACAGTGCGTTAGTAGACCGTCCGCGTCTTCAGCTACGATTTTCGCTTCCGTCTCGCTACGGCTTTCAGCACCACGGCAGCGATGGCGCCGGCGAGAAGTGAACCGCCAAGGATCGCCACCTTTGCCGTGTCGACGAATTCCGGATTTTGAAAGGCCAGCATCGCGATAAACAGCGACATGGTGAATCCAATTCCCGCCAGCCACGCGGCCCCGTGCAGCTCGCCCCATCCCATCTCCTCCGGGAGCTTCGCGAGGCCCGTTTTGACGGCCAGAAATGCCGCGGCCGTAATTCCGAGCGGCTTGCCGATCACAAGTCCCGCGAGCACTCCAAGGGCGACTCCGGTGTGAACAATCGGCCCGCCGATCTGCACGCCCGCATTT
>Ga0136617_10006626_pt1 | contig 10331 bp, 6 predicted proteins | sample AntDrymUQ3222106_2_FD_129672 | JGI IMG/M metagenome (GOLD analysis project Ga0136617, IMG submission 129672) | Polar desert sand microbial communities from Dry Valleys, Antarctica - metaG UQ322 (21.06) | ecosystem: Environmental > Terrestrial > Soil > Desert | place: Antarctica: Dry Valley... | reverse complement strand
TGCTGCGTTCGCATGCTTGAACACGTCGCCGCAGCGATCGACGCCCGGGCCCTTGCCGTACCACATCGCAAAGACGCCGTCGTACTTGGCGCCTTCGTACATGTTGACCTGCTGGGTACCCCACACGGTCGTGGCGGCGAGGTCTTCATTCAGCCCCGGTTGAAACCGGACGTTGTGGCGCTCGAGATGTTTCTTCGCGCGCACCGCGGTTTGATCGACACCTCCTAAAGGCGAGCCGCGATAGCCGGTAATGAAACCCGCGGTATTAATCCCCGCGAGCTGATCACGCTGATGCTGCAGCATCGTCAAGCGAATCAGCGCCTGCGTACCGCTCATGTACGCGCGGCCGCGGTCGAGTGTCCACTTGTCGTCGAGGGTGACTTCCGTCAGCGCGCGGCGGACGGCTTCGGTGAGGGGGGCGTTCATTCAGGCTCCTGCCAAAAATTGTGTTCTTGGAAGTCGTACCGGGCGATGGGGTTCGTCTGGCCCGGCGGCAGCATTTGCAAACTCGGCACCTTATGGGCGCGGTCGGCGGTTGCTCGCTTCGAGCAGGGCGCGAGGGTAGCACCGCAGCGATATGCTCTCAATCATGCGCTGCGGTATGGCACCCGGCGTACCCGAGGTCAGAGAAATGAATCGGTTTCTATCGTTTGTGGCGGTTGCATTGGTGCTCACCTCCTGCGCCTTCCATCGGGTCGGCACTGACCCGCGCAGCGAACTGAAGCAGGAGTGCGAAGCGGGCTCAGATGCTGCATGCCACGATCACGCGTTTTTTACGTACGACGCGAACCCGCGGGAAGCGGAGGTGACATATCGACGATTGTGCGAAAAGCAACTGGCACGCGCCTGCAGCAATCTGGCGCATCGGCTGGCAGAGCGCGCCACGCCTGATTTCGAACAGGCGCGCGGGCTCTACGACAAAGGATGCGAGCTCAAAGACGGCGTCGCGTGCCACCATCTTGCGAATCTTTACATCCTCGCGCAGGGAGTCGAGAAAGACGACCAGCGAGCGCTCGCGTTGCTGCGAAAGTCCTGCGATCTGCTGTACGCGCAAGCGTGCTTTCGCGTGTCCGTAATTACTCAGCGCGGGAAGCTGACCCCGGCAGACTCGCAGAAGGCGTTCGAGTACATGGAGCGTGGCTGCGTGCTGAATGATTCGATGTCGTGCCACGACCTCGGATATATGTACCTCGAAGGGCGCGGCACGACGATGGCGGCGGAACGAGCGGCAGAGCTGTTCCGATCGAGCTGCGATCGCGGCCTGCCGCGCGGGTGTGGAAGTCTCGCGTATCTGTATCAAACGGGCACCGGCGCCGCCCAGAATCATGACGAAGCGCGCAGGCTCAATACCAAAGCGTGTCAGGGCGACGATGGTCCATCGTGCGCCAATCTCGGCTTCATGGTGCAAACGGGCCTTGGCGGACCGTCGGATCCGAAGTGGGCCGCGCAGCTTTATTCGAAGGCGTGCGGCCTTAAGGATGCATTGGGGTGCAGTAACCTCGGCACGCTGATGGCCGACGGTCTCGGCGTCGAGCGCGACGACGAGGCGGCTGTGCCCCTTTTGCAGATAGGATGCGCCGACAAGATCGGCGAAGCGTGCCGCTACCTGGCGGATTTCCACGCCACCGGGCGCGGCAGGCTTCCCAAGTCAAACGAGATGAGAGAGTTTTTCTGTCAGAAGGCGCTTGAGTACGGAGAGCAGGTGTCGTGCAGGTAATTCCGTTGCGCATCGCCTGCATCTGTCTTGCCGCGTTCTCCGCCTCTGCTTTGTCGGCGCCTGTACTCGACATCGCCGGCTTGTCTTCTGACGTTTCCGCATGCACCGACTTCGACCGGCACGTGAACGGAAAGTGGCATGCGAATACGCCCATCCCGCCCGACAGAGCCGTTGTTGGCAGCATCAACGATCTGCGCGACGCCAGCCGGCGCATCGTCGAGGACGCATTGAACGAAGCCGTCAGCCAACCGCAGCGGCTCGACACGCCGGGCAAACGGCTCGCGGCGGACTATTACGCGAGCGGCATGGATTTGGCGTCGATCGAAAAACGCGGGTTGACGTCGCTGGCGCCGCTGTTGTCGCAGGTCGATGCGTTGAATGATCGTGCGCAATTGCCGGCGTTGCTGGCAACAATGGCGCTCTATCGAATTCCTGCGCCATTTTCTGTTTCGGTGCGTCCCGATGACAAGGACAGACGTCGTTACATCCTGGTGCTCGATCAATCGGGGCTTGGCCTGCCCGATCGCGACGATTATTTTCGTGACGACGCCCGCACGCTGGGTTTGCGCAAGGCGTACGACGCATACCGCCTTCGATTCGCTGAGCTGTCGGGAGGCGACGCAGACACGGCGATGGCGGGCGCCGTGTTCACGCTCGAAACCGATCTGGCGCGCGCGTCGATGACGCGCGTCGAGCGGCGTGATCCGAATGTCGTCTACAACCTGCATACCGTCGAATCGCTGACGAAGCTCGCTCCAGGTTTCGATTGGGCGGCGTACTTTGCCGTACTCGGAATCGAACGCGCTGCCGACTTCAACGTGCCGTCGCCCAAGTTCGCGCAGCAGATTGCGCGCGCAGCCGCGGGGGCGCCGCTCGCCGTATGGCACGCCTATCTGCGCCAGCACTTGCTGGACGCGGCGGCGCAAGCGTTACCCGCCGAGTACGTAAACGCGCACTTCGACTATCGCAGCCGAGCGATTCGCGGGCTCGAAGCACAGCCACCGCGCGCCGAGCAGGTCATTGTTCGCATGACCGGCAATTTTGGATCGGAGCCGCTGGCGGAAGGACTGGGCCAGCTATACGTCGTGCGTGCGTTCTCGCGTGCAGCTAAAGCGCGTGCAGTGGCGATGACCGAAGACATCAAGGCAGCGCTGCGTGCGCGCATCGAAAAGCTCGACTGGATGAGCGCCCCGACCAAGGGTCGCGCGATCGGCAAGCTCGACGCGATGGTGTTGAAGATCGGATTTCCGGATCGTTGGAAAACCTACGAGGGTCTGACCGTCGCGCGCGGCGATTACGCGGGCAACTGGCTGCGCGCGAACGCGTGGGAATTTCAACAGCGACTGGCGGATCTAGGCAAGCCGGTTGATCGAGCACGCTGGTTTACGTCTCCGCATCTGGTCAACGCGTTCGCCGGCGGTCTGAACGAGATCGTCTTTCCGGCGGCGATTTTGCAGCCGCCGTTTTTCGATGCTCAAGCCGATGACGCGGTCAATTACGGCGGAATCGGCGCCGTGATCGGGCACGAGATCACGCATCACTTCGACGATCGCGGCCGGCAATACGACGAAGTCGGCAATCTGTCGGAGTGGTGGAACGCAGACGACGCGGCGCGCTACAAGGAGCGCGCCGCGATGGTCGCACAGCAATATTCAGGCTACGCGCCGCTGCCGGGGCAGATGATCAATGGGCAGCAAACACTGGGCGAGAACATTTCGGATTTGGGCGGAGTCAAGCTCGCGTACGACGGCCTGCAGCGATCACTGAAGCGCCAGCCCGCCGGCAAGATCGACAACTACACACCGGAGCAACGCTTCTTCCTGTCGTTTGCGACGATCTGGCGCACCAAGTATCGGACCGAAGCGCTGATCGACCAGTTGCGAACAGGAAATCATTCGCCGGCACGCTACCGGGTGGTGGGCCCGCTCGCGAACGTTCCCGCGTTTGCCGAGGCGTTCAATTGCCCGCCTGGCGCGCCGATGATGCGCGCACCGGCCGAGCAAATTTCGATCTGGTAGTTCTATGCCGGCATCGGCTGCCGGTCTTTTAGCCGCAGCCATCCGCGCACGATGCGATAGATCGCCCAAATACCCAGGATGAAGAAGCCGATCCACCAGACGACGAGTCCCACCCCCAACAGAGGCAGCAGAACCAAGCCGACTACTCCAATAACGACCGCAATAACTAACGCCCACCAGAACGTGCGAATCTGCCACGAGAAGTGCGAGTCGAGATACGTCCCGCGCACCTCGGTGCGTTTTACATAGTTGATGATCACCGCGATGATCGACGGCCACCCGAACAGGAATGCACCGATCACCGATGCTGCGCCGAAGGCACCAATCACCAGCCCGAGCGTGTGCAGCGCGTAAACCACGTGCGTGATCGTGACAAGCGAGTCGGCGGGGGCAGTAGTCGCAGCGGGCGGTAGAGGCGTATTCATCGACGGATTCGGAGAGCTGACTGGCGAGCTGTCAGCATACCGCGCCGAAGAAACCCGGTCCGACCCCGATTCTCACCGATGCTTACGTCATGAACCCGAGGTTCTTCAGCGTGAAGTTGTTCAGGTTCGGCAGGATCACCGGCAGATTGGCATCGGTCACTCCCATCCACTTGGCCATCGTCGCTGCGTACTGTTCGACCGATGTGGTTGGAATCAGCCGGCCGTTGCCGGCATCGGTCGACGCATTGGTCGCAAGATCCGGGAACGAGCCGTAAACCTGGCGGCCGATAACCGCGCCGCCGACGACGAAGTGATGCGCGCCCCAGCCGTGATCGGAGCCCTCGCTGTTGGGCGCGAGCGCGCGCCCGAAGTCGGACGCGGTGAACAGCGTCACGTCGTTGGCGATGCCCATCTGGTTGATCGTCGTCTGCCACCAGTTGATTGCCTGCGCCAGCTGCGTCAGCAGTCCCGGATGCGTCGCATCCTGGTTCGCGTGCGTGTCGTAGCCGCCCATCGAAACCAGGAACACCTGACGTGCAGCGGTCAAGGCGCCGCGTGCGTTGATCACCTTCGCAACCATCTCCAGTTGCTGCGCCAGCGAGTTGTTTGCCGGCAGCGCAAGGGGCGCCGGCTGTATCCCACCGGCGAGCGCGGCCGACAGCACCGCCTGCGAGTCGAGCGAGCGCTGATTGACCTTGCCGAGTTCGTTTTGCATCAGGTTCGCATGCGTGCGCGTCAATATCGTCCGCAACGCGGAGTTGCCCGCGCTCGATCCGTACAGCGCATTGCCGACGACGCTATTGAAAGGAATCGCCCCCACGGCCGGGTCGAGCTGATACGGCTGGATCTGCTGCCCGCTCAGGAACACCGCGTTGCCCGTCAGGTTCACTGTGGTGAACGTGCTGTTGCCGTTTTGCGAGGCGAGCAGATCGCCGATCCGCCCGCCCCAGCCGTAGGTCGCGCCTTCGGGCGCTGACGCCTGCCACGTCGATTGCTGGTCGTTATGCGAAAACAGCTTGGCGGGCTTCGGCACGCTGTTCGCGAGAAAGCTGGTGCGGTCGGTCGGGACGATCAGCGGGCCAACGTTGGCGACGATCGCGCACTGCTGGGATTCGTAGAGCGATGCCAGCGGTGCGAGTTCATTCGGCACCTGCAGTCCGCCGGTAAGCGTCGTCAACTCTGTGGGCTGCCACGCCAGAGCGCCGCGCGTCGTCGCATAGGTGTTGTACGCCGCGCCGCTCGCCGGCACGACCGTGTTGTGCGCGTCGTTGCCGCCGTACAGGAACACGCACACCAGTGCCTTGTAGCCGCCGGCGACCTGTGCCGAGGCCGCGCCGATCGACGCCAGGTTGACTGCAAACGGGGTGGCGCTGCCTGCGATCGCCAGGGCGGATGTCTGCCGCAGGAATTCGCGGCGGGAGGTTTTCATCGTCATCGTGTTCTCCTACTTCTGCACCAGGTAGTCGGGCGAAGCCATCGTCAGCAAAATGGCGGTGTAGACGCGATTGTTCGGGCCGTTGCCGGTGGTGCCGATCGCGTTGACAGCGGTGCGAATGTCGTTGCGCAGCGTCGAGCTCATCGATCCAGCCAGCAGGCAGCGATTGACGCGGTCGATCAGTGCGTCGGCGTTAGAGGACGCAGCGATTTCGACCGCGTAGTTCGGCTGCACGTCGCGCGGATTGCCGAGCCCGACGCCGGACTGCACCGTGCTCTGCATGAAGTTGGTGTAACCGGCCACCGACGTTTCGCCGATCAACTGAAACTCGGGCGCAACGAGATTCGCTGCCGCAATCGCGGTGTTCGGCGGCACGTAACCCGGACGATAGAAATTGAAGACCGACGGCGAACGCCACGGCTGCTGCCCGAGCGAGTTCGAAGCGCTTTGCAGGTTGCGAATCGTCCAGTTGCCGGAAGTCGACGTCGCCGCAAAGCAGCGGCCCCAGTGCGCGAGCCGCAGCGCCGGCTCGCGTACCTTGCCCCACTGCGGGTCGGCGAGCTTGGCGGCATCGCGCGCATCGGGGTCGAGCAAGATCGCGCGAATCATCGCCTTCATGTCGCCACGCACCCCTAGCCCATTGTTCGCGCACGCGGCCGAGACGCGGCCGACATACGCCGGCGCCGGATTGCTGGTGACCAAGCGCTGGATCAACTGCTTGCCGACGAACGGGCACAGGTTCTGATGGTTGAAAAGATGGTCGAGCGCGAGCGTGAGACTTGCTTCGCCGCTGGTGCCGGCCGGGATCGTCAGGTTGAGGAAGGTCTTCGCGCCGCTCTCGTGTTCGTTCGGATACACCTTCATCGGCTTGATCCGCTGCAGCAGATCGGTGACATTGGCGCCTCTGAACTCTTGAGGCGTTGTGCCGGTTGCAGCCCAGCTCCAGCCGGTGAATACACGCGCCAGTCCGCCGATGTCGTCGTTGTTGTAGGTCTCGACCTGCGGAGTGACCGGCGTGCCGTCGGCGTTCAACCGGACCAGCCCGATGGTGAAGAGCTGCATTAGCTCGCGCGCGAAGTTCTCGTCGGGCACTGCGGTGCCGGCCGCCTTCTTGTTTCCCAGATGCGAAAGGTAAATGCCCATCATCGGGCTGGTCGCAACCGCGTCGATCAGCTGCCGGTAATTGCCGAACGCGTGTTGGCCGAGCAGGTCGGCGTAGTTTGCAAGACCGTCGGAGTACGCCGCGATCGTGTTGTCGGCGGCGGACACGACGACGACCTGCGATAGCGCGAACTTGACTCGCTGCCGCAGCTGATCGGGCGCGGGAATCGCCTGCTGCCAGAACGAGTCTTGCATCGCGTTGAAGTTGGAGACATTCGGCCCGGGCGTGAAGTTCGCCTGCACGTACGGCAGGTGCGGTGTCGCTGGCAACGCAAACTGCTCGTCGATCCATGCCGAGTAGCCGATCGATTGCACCTTTGCGATCTCGGCGTCGTTGGGGCCGAAGGTGGCCTGCGTCAAAAAGCGCGCTGCCTCATCGGCGGTCGGGCCGGCCGACGGAGGAGGTGCCGGCGCCGGTGCTGGTGCCGGGGCGGGCGAATCGCTGCCTCCACTTCCACACGCGCTGATTCCGGCCGCGGTAGCAGCGACCGCCGCTGCGAATAACCATCGCGCGGTCTTGCGGGCAAGCGTCTGATCCATCGTGTTCTCCTGATCCCAATCTCGGACGCTAATCTGCGCGCGTGTCGGCTGATCGAGGAAGAAGCTTTACAAAAAGAAATGCGTGAAACAATTGACAGTCCCACCCGCTGCATCAGGCCCCAAAGTTTGCGCTGGCCGCGCCGAAATCGTCGGGTTTTGCAGTTGTCGGGCGCGCATTTCGATATTGTCGAGTTCGGTAGCCACGAGGGAGTCCAACGGATGAACGGCCTAGCACGACTTTTCGCCACCGCAATGCTTCTCATATCGAGCGCCGCGTCTGCGCAAACCTGGCCGGAGCGGCCGATCCAGATGGTGGTGCCCTTCGGCGCCGGCGGCACGACCGATCTGATGGCGCGCATCCTGCAGGAGGAGATGAGCAAGGCGGTCGGCGGCAACATCGTCGTCGTCAACACTGCCGGCGCCGGCGGGGCTATCGCGATGAGCCAGGTGGCGCGCGCCAGGCCCGACGGCTACACGATCGCGATGACCGCGGTCGGGCCGCAGGTGGTGCAGCCCGCGCGGCGCAACACCGGCTACACGCCCGACAGCTTCGACTACATCTGCGGCACCTACGACGCGCCGGTGCTGACGTTCGTCGCCGCCGATTCGCCGCATCGTGACTTGAAATCGCTGGTCGCATGGGCCAAAGCCAATCCGGGCAAGCTCGCGTACGGCAGCCCGGCGCTCGGATCGGTGCCGCATATTTCGATGCTGCAACTGCTGCGCGAGCAGGGCGTCGACGCGCTGCACGTGCCATACAAGAGCAGCGCCGACATGATCCTGCCGCTGAAAACCGGCCAGATTCTCGCGATCAACGATTCCCCGGCGGTCGGCACTCAGTATCAACTGCGCGCGCTACTGGCGCTCGCCGACGCACCGGTGCCGGGCTATGAAACAACGCCGACCGCCAAGTCGCTCGGCTTGAAAACGCGCGCCTCGATCTGGGGCGGCATCGTCGCGCCCAAGGGGCTGCCGGCCGATGTGCGCAGCAAGCTCGAGGCGGCGTGCGCCAAAGCGACCGCGACGACGATCTACAGGGCGCGCGCGCAGGCCGCGCACAATCCGCTCGTGTTTCGCAATGGCGAACAGTTCCAGAAATTCGCGGCGGCCGAGCACCAGCAGTTCGCGCGCACCGTCAAAGAGAACCAGCTCGAGGACAAGTAAATGCCGGATGAATTCGACAATCCGCTGCTGCAACCATGGGACGAGCCTTTCGGCTTGCCGCCGTTTGCGCGCGTGCGCGCCGAAGACTTTGCGCCGGCGTTCGAGGCAGCGATGGTCATGCACCGCGCCGAGATCGATCGCATCGCCGGTGCGTCCGAGGCGCCGACTTTCGAGAATACGATTGCAGCGCTCGATCGCAGCGGCCGCCTGCTGACGCGCACCGAGCAGCTGTTTTTCAATCTGACGGCGTCCGAGACGTCGCCTGCGCTGCAGGCGGTCGAGCGCGAGGTGTCGCCCAAACTGGCGGCGCACGAGAACGCGACCCTGCTGAACGAAAAATTGTTCGCACGCATCGACGCGCTGCATGCGCAACGCACATCACCGGGATTGAACCCCGAGCAGCTTCGGTTGCTCGAGCGAGTCCATCTGGATTCGGTGCTGGCCGGCGCGAGGCTGTCGCCGCAGGCCAAGGCCCGCTTGAGCCAGATCGTCGAGCGCCTCGCACAGTTGCAAACGAGCTTTGCGCAGAACGTGCTGGCCGACGAAGCCGATGGGTGCCTGTGGCTGAACGATGAGGGTGATCTGCAGGGCTTGCCCGACGCGGTGCGCGCGGCAGCGAAAAACGCCGCCGAGCAGCGCGGCAAGCCCGACCGTTGGGCCGTCACATTGAGCCGCTCGCTGGTCGTTCCGTTCTTGACGCACTCCGAGCGGCGCGATCTGCGCGGGCAGGCATTCAAGGCGTGGACGCGCCGCGGCGAGAACGACGGCGCGCACGATAACCGCCCGATCGCGCGCGAAATCCTCGCGCTGAGATCCGAGCAGGCGCGGCTCAACGGCTATGCAAACTTTGCCGACTATGCGCTGGTCGATCGCATGGCAGGCAAACCCACGGCGGTGGCGGAGCTTCTCGAAAAAGTGTGGGAGCCGGCCAAAGCGAAGGCGACCGAAGAATGCGGCGCGCTGCGCGCGATGGCGTCAGCGCGTGGCGAGCCGGACGATGTTGCGCCTTGGGATTGGCGTTACTACGCCGAGCTGGTGCGCAAGGCGCGCTACGACATCGACGACGCGATGGTGAAGCCGTATTTTTCTCTCGACCGGATGGTCGAGGCGGCGTTCGATTGCGCGCAGCGACTGTTCGGCATCGAGTTTGTCAGGCGTGCCGACATCGCCGCGTATCACCCCGATGTGCGCGTGTACGAAGTGCGGCGCGGCGAGTATCCGATCGGCGTGTTCCTGCACGATAACTTCGCGCGGCCCACCAAGCGCGGCGGCGCGTGGATGAGCAACTACCGCTCGCAGTCGCGCATCGACGGCGACGTGCTGCCGATCGTCGTCAACAACAACAATTTCGCCAAGGGTTCGCCAACGCTGCTGTCGCTCGACGACGTTCGAACCCTGTTTCACGAATTCGGGCATGGGCTGCACGGGTTGCTGTCGCAGGTCACCTACGAGCGCCTATCGGGCACGCGCGTGCTGCGTGACTTCGTCGAGCTGCCGTCGCAGTTGTTCGAGCATTGGGCATTCGAGCCAGAGGTGCTGAAGAAGCACGCGCGGCATATCGAGACCGCCGCGCCGATTCCCGACGCGTTGATCGAACGGCTGCAGCGTGCACGGCGCTTCAATCAGGGATTCGAAACCGTGGAATACACCGCGTGTGCGTTGCTCGACATGGCGCTGCACGCGCAGGCGGGCGACGACGGCGTCGATATCACCCAGTTCGAGCAGGATGAACTCGAGCGATTGGGCATGCCGCGCGAAATGGTGCTGCGCCATCGGCTGCCGCACTTTGCGCATCTGTTTTCGAGCTCGAGCTACGCGGCGGGCTATTACGTTTATATGTGGGCCGAAGTGCTCGACGCCGACGGCTACGA
>Ga0136617_10006625_pt1 | contig 10331 bp, 8 predicted proteins | sample AntDrymUQ3222106_2_FD_129672 | JGI IMG/M metagenome (GOLD analysis project Ga0136617, IMG submission 129672) | Polar desert sand microbial communities from Dry Valleys, Antarctica - metaG UQ322 (21.06) | ecosystem: Environmental > Terrestrial > Soil > Desert | place: Antarctica: Dry Valley... | reverse complement strand
TTCATGGAGGATCTCCGGCCACGGCTTGCTCTGCCCCGCCTCGAGCATCTTCGCCAGCTTCGCCCCCGCCGCCTTGCTGCCGTAGATCGAGCAGCGGTGCAACGGACCCGTGAATCCAGCTTCGCGGCAGAGCGCGCGGTGAAACTGGAACTGCAGCACGCGGGCGAGGAAGTAGCGCGTGTACGGTGTGTTCGCGGGGACGTGGAACTTGGCGCCCGGATCGAAATCGGTCGCGCTCCGCGGGAGTGGAGCCGACACGCCCTGATACCTGTTGCGCAGCGCCCACCACGCGTTGTTGTAATCCGCCGGCTTCACCTCACCGGAGAAAATCTTCCAGCGCCACTGATCGATCAGCAGTCCGAACGGCAGGAACGCTACCTTGTCCATCGCCTGCGCCAGCAGCAACGCCGTATCGGCACCGGTCCCCGGAACCTGATCCAGCAATCCAACCTGCTTCAGGTACTCAGGGGTGATCGACAGCGCGATTGCGTCGCCGATTGCTTCGTGGAAGCCGTCGTTCGCGCCGTTCTTGAACAGAAAAGGCTGATTCTTGTAGGCGCGCTGGTAGTAGTTGTGGCCGAGCTCGTGGTGCACGGTCACGAAGTCATCGCCCGTCACCTCGATGCACATCTTGATGCGGATGTCGTCCAGGTTGTCGATGTCCCATGCGCTGGCATGACACACCACCTCACGATCCGCCGGCTTGGTGAAGAGCGAGCGGTCCCAGAACGTCTTCGGCAGCGGCGCGAAGCCCAGTGAGCTGAAGAAGCCCTCCCCATAACGGGCCATTCCCCTGGCGTCGGTGTTCCTGGCGCGCAGCAGCTTCGTCAGATCGAACTGAGCCGCCGCGGCGCGCGGCGCGACCAGCTCGTAGACGTTGCCCCACTCCTGCGCCCACATGTTGCCCAGCAGATGAGCGGGGATCATCCCGTTGGGTGGAACGACGCTCGGGCCGTATTTCTCGACGAGCTTTGCCCGTACGTAGGCATGGAGCGAGAGATAGAGCGGCTGCACCTGCTGCCAGATGCGCTCGACCTCCTTCGCGAACTCGTCCGGCGGCATGTCGTACCCTGACCGCCACATCGCTCCCGCGTCCGCGAACCCGAGCTCGCGCGCGCCCTTGTTCGACAGCTCGGCGAACCGTGCGTACCGGTCGCGCATCGGCGCTCCCACACGATGCCAGCCCTGCCAGATGTCGAGCAGCTCGGACGGGTCGCGGCTCTCCGCCAGAATGCGGCTCAGCGCGGTGATCTGCAGGCACTCCTGCTCCGAGGGCTTCGACTTCGAGGGACGACAATACGACCCCTTTCCGTAATCGGCCGTCAGGCCGACGCTGATTTTCGTCAGCTCTGCGGCCTCGGTCGGATTTCCCGGCGGAGGCGCCGCCAGCGAGAGCCTCAGGAGATCGAACTTCCGCCGCACATCCGCCGGCAGCCGGACTTTGTCGAAGCGGCGCGCCTCGAGCGCGAACTTCTGCGTCGCGATCGAATATGCAGCCTGCGCGTCCGCGGTCAGATGCTCGGTGTCGTCGGTGATGAAGTTGTTAGCCACCCAATCCGCGCGGTTCCACTTGACGCTCAGGTCCGCGAGCTCCCTCTCCGCCCCCTCGATGAACCGTTGCGCCTCGGCGGCAGTGGGTGTCCGCGTCGCGCCGGCGGTGCGGGGCTGCTGCTGAGCGACGGCCGCGGCTGCGGTGATGACAAGACCGGCCACGAGCAGGAAAAGTCGCGGAAAATGAGCCATATGAATACCGAATCGAGGGGAGGGGAAGCACACGACCACGAGCAAGGGTCGAACCAGACCTGCCCTTAGACCGTGCTCGAAGGGCAAATGTCGGCGACGACGCACACGCCGCACCTCGGTGCGCGGGCGTCGCACACCCGCCGTCCGTGAAAGATGAGAACGTGCGCGACGTTCGTCCATTCGTCGCGTGGAAAAAGCGGCATCAGCTCCCGCTCGACCTTCACCGGGTCCTGCTCTCTGGTCAGTCCGAGCCTGATGGCGAGGCGTCCGACGTGGGTGTCGACGACGACTCCCTCGCTGCGCCGGAACGCATTCCCGAGGACGACATTGGCGGTCTTTCGCCCGACCCCGGGGAGCTTGACCAGCTCGTCCATCGAGTCCGGGACTTCCCCGCCGTGGCGCTCGACCAGCGCCTTCCCGAGTCCGATCAGATTTTTTGCCTTGTTGCGGAAGAACCCGGTGCTGCGAATCACATCCTCGAGCTGCTCGGTCGGCGCATCGCCGATCGCGGCCGCCGTTGGAAACGTCCGGAACAGGACCGGCGTCACCATGTTCACTCGCTTGTCAGTGCACTGCGCGCTGAGAATTGTCGCGACCAGCAGCTGGAGCGGGGTCTCGTAATCCAGCTCACAATGCGCATCCGGGTGCGCGCGCCTGAGCCGCGCCATCACTTCGGTAGCGTGCGGAGCGAGCGCCGAGGGACGCCGTACGCGCTTTCTCCTGATCTTTACCGAGACCTTCCCCTTCAACACCAGGTCTCCGCCGCGCGGCAGGTTGACGATGGTTTTTCTCCTCATCGCTCTTTCCTCCGGCGGGCGAACGTGAGAACGTCGTCCGCGCTGCGTGTATTCAGGATTTCTCCCGCCTCGAGCCAGGCTTTGCGTGCCAGACCGATTCCGAAGTGCACGGTGTCCAGCGCGGCGGGAGAATGGGCATCAGGCCCGATCTCTATCGTCACGCCGCGCTCTTTTGCCTGGCGGCAGTAGCGCCAGTCGAGATCGAGGCGGTGCGGGTCGGCGTTGAGCTCGAGCGCCACGTGAACTTCCGCCGCCTTCTCGATCACGGCGTCGATATCGATTGCGTATGGTTCCCTCGAAAGCAGCAGGCGGCCGGTTGGATGGGCGAGGATCGTAAGGTGCGGATCGTCGAGCGCCGTCAACACGCGCTTCGTCATCGCATGTCCTTCCATGCTGAAGCGTGAATGGATGGACCCGATCACATAGTCGAACCGGTCGAGAGTCTCCTCATCGTAATCGAGGCGGCCGTCCGCCATGATGTCGGCCTCGATACCCTTGAGGATCCGGAAATCGGTGAAGCCCGCGTTGAGTCTGTCTATCTCCTCATGCTGCCGGAGAATCTTGTCCCGCTTGAGGCCGCCGGCGTAGAACGCGGCCTCCGAGTGATCGGAGATTCCGATGTAGCTCCACCCGCGCTCGCGCGCGCCCTCCGCCATGTCGGCGATGGATGAGGTGCCGTCGGAATACTCCGAGTGACAGTGGAGGATTCCACGCAGGTCGTCATAGACGACCAGCTCGGGCAGCTTTCCCGCCGCAGCCGCTTCGACCTCGCCCATTCCTTCCCGCATCTCGGGCGGAATCCAGGGAAGGCCGAGTGCCTCGAACAGCGCCTCCTCGTCGGCGATGGCGATGCGCTTCGACTTCCTGAAGACGGAATTTCCTTCGAACGTCACTCCCTTCGCTTTCGCCAGCACCTTGAGACTCTCGATGTGCGCGCTGCTCCCCGTCGCGCGCCAGAGCGCGATGCCGTAATCGCCGCGCGGTACGCAGTGCATGTCGAGGTGCGTCCCATCCACGAATCGAATGTCGATCGAGCCGGGCTCCGCGCCCGGAGCTGCTTTCTTCACACCGGGCGCCCGCGCGAACGAGTCGGCGACATCGACCGGATTCGCCGAGCACTCGGCGACGATGTCGATGTCGGCGACGACTTCGTTGTGCCTGCGCACCGACCCCGCGACATCCGCGCGCGTGACATCAGGGTGCTTTACAATGCTGGCGACAAGCAGGTGGGCTTCAATTGCGGCCTGCGGAAAACGCTCGAGATGCGTGTCTCTGCGAAGTATCGAGATCCCTTTCAAAATTCTCTCGGCGGTTTTCTTTCCGAACTTCGGCAGCTCGGCCAGCTGACCGTTCAGCGCCACACGCTCGAGGTCGTCGACCGTCTCGACTCCGAGTGCCTGATGGATGACCTGGATCCTGGCGGCGCCGAGTCCCGGCACGCGCATCAGATCGCCCAGGCCCTCGGGCATTCCTTCCTGGAGGCGCGCGAGATACGAGGATTCACCGGTCTCGACCAGCTCTCGCACCACTGATAGAGTCGCGGGGCCTATTCCCGGGGTTTCCGCGAGCTCGCCGGATCTGACCAGGGGGCCGAGGTCATCGGTATCGAGGGCGATGAGGGCGCGCGCCGCTCCGGCATATGCCCGCGCCTTGAACTTGTGCTCGCCCTTTACCTCGAGAAGCGCGCCGATCTGGGATAGAAAATGAGCGGCGGTGCGTGAATCCATGACTGCAATATAGGAGCGTGGGCCGCTGGCTCGCGCCGGGTGTCTACCCGCCCTCTTCGATCCCGGCGTGGAACGGGAGCGTCTTGACGATCTCCTCGATCTGCTTCTGAATCAGCTCCAGCTCCTGGCTCGCGCCTTCGCTGTCGAGCATGCCGTGCCGCATGGTGACCGCCACCCGATTCATGTACTTGATCTTGGTGATGATCTCCTCGGTGGCGCGGCGGAGCCTGATGTAGCGGCGCTTGTCGGCGAGCGCGCGGTGGCAGCGCCGCTCGAGGTCCTGGGGAGTGAGCTTGCGCGCGACTTCGACGGCTTCGGCGATCGTGCGGCCGGGGACGGCGCCGTGATCCGGGATTCCCATCTGATCGCTGGAGGGATCGCTGAACCAGAGCCGCCCGATATACTCTACGCCATCGTAGGCCAGACGCAGCGCGACGCGGTATTCCTTGCCGTCGACTACGATCGAGCTGATCGCGTGCTGTGTAATTCCGGAATCTGCTGCTGTCATACCTGAATCTTCAGGTGGCTACGGGCGGAGTGGTTTCATCAAGGAATGTGTCGAGCGCCGCAAAAAGACGCCCCGGCTGTTCAACGTACGGCACATGCCCGCACTCGTCCAGAAGCATGGGCTTCGTTCCGAGCACGCGGGCAGCGTCTAGGGTAGACGCGGTTGGAATGGGATCGTCACGGCCCGCAATCACCAGGGAGCTGGTCCTGATGCCCTCGACACGCCTGATCAGATCGAAATCGCCGAGGCTTTCCCAGACGGATTGCTGCACCCTTCCGACCACCCGGAAGGGCGTGAGCATGCGCGCATTTCCGGGATCCGCGAAGTATCCGGCCACGCCCAGCTCGAAGGCGCGCTGTCGGTAAGCGGCGGGATCCTTCTCGCGGAGACCCGAGCCAGCCAGCTCGTCGCGCAGACGCTGGATCTCCGGGGACTGTTGCCTCCGCGCGAATTCAGCGTCGAACTGCCGACGGTACTCGCGGGTCAATGGCGCCGGACTGATCAGGGCGAGACGGTCGGGAAATACCAGATCGTCTTGTACAAAGGATTCAATCAGGTACAGGAGCGCGAGCATCGCGCCCCACGAGTAACCCACGATCGAGAGAGGCTCGAGCGAAAACTCCCCGATCACCGCCGACAGATCCTCGACGTGCGTTTCCCAGCTAATCGGAACGCGCGCATCCGATCTCGAGCGTCCTCCCCCGCGCTGATCGTAGAACAGGAGATCGTGGCGCTCCCCGAGGTGAAGCATCTGCGGCAGGAGGTAGCAGTGATCCGCCCCGGGTCCACCGTGTAGCACCAGCAGCCGCGGACCGTCCGCGCGGCCGTATTTCGCCCAGTATAGAGGGGAAGCCGTTGTGGTCGTGAAACCTTCTTCGCGCGGCGCGGGAATGGGCTCAGGCATCAACCGATCCAAGGGTCAGCCGCCGGCGGAACCTCAGCGCGCGGTGAAATCAGTTTCGGGGGTTACCGCCCGGCAGGTCTCCGCGATGAGCTCCGCCGCGCGGTCCAGGTCCTGGATGCTCACCATCTCGTTCGGCGAGTGCATGTAGCGGTTCGGGATGGAGACCAGAGCGGTCGCGACGCCTTCGCGCGCGATGTGAATCGCGTCGGCGTCGGTGCTGGTCTCACGCCCAGCCGCGTGCAGCGAGAAGGGAATCGAGCGCGACTCCGCGGTCTTCCGCAGCAGGTCGAGCACCACCGGCGAAATGATCGAGCCGCGGGTCAGCACGGGACCGCCATCGATGGCGGAGTCGCCGTGCTCCTTCTTTTCGATCCCGGGGTGATCGATCGCGAAAGTGACATCGACCACGATTGCCACCTGCGGGCCGATGCAGGAGGCGCAAACACCGGCACCGCCGCCGCGGTACCCGATCTCTTCCTGCGTCGTCGCGACCGCCACGACCTTTGCCTTGCCAGGCTTCGTCGAGTAGCGGCGCAGTGCCTCGAGCACGACGAAGGCGCCGATCCGGTCGTCAATGGATCGCGAGACGAGCCGCCCGTTCGGAAACTCCATGGTGCGGGATTCGATCACCCCGGGATCCCCAACCGAGATCCTTTCCTCCGCTTCCTTCTTGTTGCGCGCTCCCAGATCTACCCAGAGGTCCGTGAACTTCGCGGCCTTGTCTCTTTCCTCGCGCTTGATCAGGTGAATCGGCTTTTTGCCAACGACGCCGAAGACATCACCGTGGCGTCCGACGAAGCGCAGGCGCTGGCCGATCAGTACCTGCGGATCCCAGCCCCCGATCGGCTGGATGTATGCATAGCCCTCATCATCGACGTAGGTCACGATCACGCCGATCTCGTCGATGTGGCCGGCCAGCATGATCGTGGGTTTGCCCTTGCCGTTCACTTCGGCGATGCTGTTGCCGGCTACGTCTCCCCGAACTTCGGCGAATTGCCGCGCCTGGTCGCGCCATACTTTGGCCGGGGCCGACTCGAAGCCAGAGGGTCCCGGCGTATCGAGTAGCTTCTTCAGGAAGGCGATCGACTCTGGCGAGAACATTGCCCGAATATACCACCTCATGAAAACACATGTCTGGACTCGTTTCGCCGCGCTCTCCGTGGGAGCTCTCGGCGTCGCGTTCGAGGCGACCGCGCAAAGCGGGACCACCGCCGCACTCAGCGATATCCGCTACGAGGTAACCTTCACCGCTGCCACCGCCGCGCGCCGCGAGGTCACCACGCAAATGACCTTCACAGTGGCGAGCGATGCTCCGGTCGTCCTCTCGCTTCCGGCGTGGACGCCCGGCTCCTACACCATCAACGATTTCGCGCGCAACGTTCTGAGCTTTGCCGCCGAGCAGGGTGGGAATGCGCTGAGGTGGGACAAGGCCGACCAGGACAGCTGGCGTGTTTTTCCTCCGGGGCCCGGACGGGTGGGAATAAGCTTTCAGTACAAGGCGGATTCGCTCGAGAACGACGGCAGCTGGTCGCGGTCCGATTTCCTTCTGTTCAACGGCACCAATCTCTTCCTCTACCCGGAGGGAACGAGCCTCGATTTTTCGGCGACGGTAACAGTGGCTACCGAGCCGGGGTGGAAAGTGGCTACCGGGATGACTCCGATCGGACAGCGAACCTATTCGGAAGCGAGCTATCACGATCTGGTGGACATGCCCTTCTTCGTCGGCCGCTTCGACCTCGATAGCGCGCTGATTTCCGGGAAGTGGCTGCGCCTCGCGACGTACCCTTCCGGCAGCGTTCCAGTGGAGGAGCGCGCTGCCGTCTTCGAGGCACTCGAGCGCGTCGTTCCGCCGCAGGTGCGGGTGTTCGGCGACGTGCCGTGGAGCACCTACACCATCCTGCAGATCGTGGACTCGGCGAAGTCGGGCGGCTCCGGACTCGAGCACCAGAACTCACACGTCGACATTCTCGCTCCCGAGCTCGTCGGAGCGCCCGTTCTAATATCCCTCTACGCCCACGAGATCTTCCACGCCTGGAACGTGAAGAGGCTGAGGCCGGCTGACCTCGTTCCTTACCGGTACGATCGCCCGCAGCCCACGCCGCTCCTCTGGATCAGCGAGGGGCTCACGGACTACTACGCCGATCTCGCACAGGTGCGCGGCGGTACCGTGAACGCGCGCGGCTTCTATGAGCTGCTGACGGAGAAGGTGCTGGAAGTCACTACATTGCCGCCGGTCGCGCTGGAAGATGCGTCCCTGTCCGCGTGGATTCGTCCCCGGGACGGAACCGAGTATCTGTACTATCCGAAGGGCGCTTTGGCGGGATTGCTGCTCGACATCCTGATTCGCGACGCGACCGACAACGGCAGCTCTCTCGACCACGTCATGCGCGACCTGTATCAGACGACTTTCAGGAGCGGCAGAGGCTTCACTTCAGAGCAGTGGTGGAGCGCCGTCTCGCGGGCGGCGAACGGAAAGTCGTTCAACGACTTTTACAACCGCTACGTCGACGGGCGCGAATCCTTTCCCTGGGATTCGATTCTCCCCCTGGCCGGCCTCCGAATGGGCGGGGACGAGCAGCGCGAGCCGCGGCTCGGGATCACCACCACTCAGGATTCATCCGGGTTCTATGTCACCCAGCCATTGATCGGAGGCCCGCCGTTGCCGCCGGGTCTGGAGACGGGAGATATGCTGGTTTCCGTAGCAGGCATCGCCGTCCGTGACCCGCTCTGGCTGGACAAGTTTCGCGCTCGCTACGGCCGCGCCCGGGAAGGCACCGAGGTGCCCGTTCGCATCAGGCGCAACGCGCGCGAGCAAACCGTGAGGGTGCGGCTCGGCTTCGTCAGCAAGGTGGAGCCGCGTATCGTCGTTGACCCACGCGCTTCACCAAAGGCGCTGATGATCAGGGAGGGGTTGTTGCGCGGTACCACTCGACCGTAGCGGGATCACGCGGAGCGGGCCCTGCGAGTCATCGGACGCTCTACCTGAGGATCGCCTTGGCGATCGTCTGAAGCTGCATGTTCGATGTGCCTTCGTAGATCGTGCCGATCTTGGCGTCGCGATAAAACTTTTCCACCGGGTAGTCCTTGGTGTACCCGTAACCGCCGAAGAGCTCGACGCAAAGTGACGTGACCCTGTCGCATACCTGCGACGAGAAGAGCTTCGCCATCGCGCCCTCGCGCGCGATGTCCTGGCCCGCATCCTTGAGCCGCGCCGCGTTGTAGACCATGAGACGCGCGGCTTCCACGTCGGTCGCGGCCTGCGCGACCTGGAACTGAATTCCCTGGAACTCCGAAAGCGTCCTGCCGAATTGCTTGCGCTCGCCGAGGTAGTCGAGAGTGGCGGCGAGCGCGCCCTGGGCGATGCCGATCATCTGCGCGCCAATGCCGATTCGCCCTTCGTTGAGGGTGTTGATCGCCACCTTGTATCCCTGTCCGACCGGACCGAGGACGTTTTCCCCGGGAACCTCGCACTCGTCGAGCAGCAGCTCCACCGTGCTCGACGCGCGAATGCCGAGCTTGTCTTCCTTCTTTCCGACCTTGAATCCCTTGAAGTCGCGCTCGACAATAAACGCGGTGATGCCGCGATAACCGGCCGCCGGGTCCGCGTTGGCGAAGACGACGAATACTCCCGCCTCGGCGCCGTTGGTGATCCACAGCTTCTGGCCGTTGAGAAACCAGCGATCCCCGCGCTTTTCGGCGCGAGTGGCGAGGCCGAATGCATCCGATCCGGAGCCGGACTCGGAGAGGGCGTACGCCCCGACGATCTCGCTGGTGAGGCGGGGAAGGTACCGCGACTTCTGATCGTCGCTTCCGTACTTGAGGATGGGGTAGTTGACCAAAGTGTTCTGGACATCGCACACGATCGCCGCGGCCGCGTCGATCTTGCTGATCTCCTCCACCGCCAGGGTCACCATGAACAGGTTTCCGCCCGCCCCGCCGTATTCCTCGGGGACCTCGATTCCCATCAGCCCGAGCTCGGAGTATTTGGGAATCAGCTGCGGATCGATCTTCCCGGCCTGCTCCATCGGAGTGACGCGCGGGCGCACTTCCTCCTCAGCGAAGGCGGCAACGGCGTCGCGGAACATTATCTCCTCTTCGGAGAGGAGCGTCAGCGCCTGTGACGGCGCGTCAGTCTGCATGGGCGCCCACCGCGGCTCGCTCGAGCACGACCTGCGCCAGCTTCTCGTGCAGGCCGAATGCGGGGGTGACGTTGAACGCTACAAGCGGGAAAGCCTTTGCCGCGGCGGCGACCATGCGCGGGATGTCAGCGGTCGAATGCCTGCCCGGTGAGAGCATGTACGGGAAGACGGTGACATCGGTCGCGCCGGCGCGCACGCAATCGGCGAAGCCGTGGGCGATGTCAGGCTCGGCAAGCTCCATGTGAGCGTAGCGGACGACGACGTCGCTTCCGGCCATGCTCTGGATCAGATCCGCCATCTCGCGCAGCATGTCGTTCGCGTCGCTGAGGCGGGAGCCGTGGTCCACAATCAAAATTCCCTTCATAGTCCTGGTAGCGGGTGTGTCCGAACAATAGCGATCGCGCGGTAAGCCGCAATTGACGCGTTGAGGAGTCCCGAGAACGAAGACGCAGGCCGGACTCGCGTAAGGCTTCTCGCAACTCTCCTCTATGCTTCTGTCTCCTCGGATCTCTG
>Ga0136617_10006624_pt1 | contig 10332 bp, 8 predicted proteins | sample AntDrymUQ3222106_2_FD_129672 | JGI IMG/M metagenome (GOLD analysis project Ga0136617, IMG submission 129672) | Polar desert sand microbial communities from Dry Valleys, Antarctica - metaG UQ322 (21.06) | ecosystem: Environmental > Terrestrial > Soil > Desert | place: Antarctica: Dry Valley... | reverse complement strand
GTCGACACTGTGACGTTCGAAGTGCCGACGGGTCAGATGGTCGGGATTATCGGACGCTCCGGTGCCGGAAAATCAACGCTGCTGCGCATGATCAACCGGTTGGCAGACGCGTCGTCGGGCAGCATTCTCTGCGATGACGTATTCGGCTCCGAGATCGACGTTTGCGCACTGAAGGGACACCGGCTGCGAGAATGGCGCGCTCGATGTGCCATGGTATTCCAGCAGTTCAATCTGGTTCCGCGGCTTACGGTCATGGCCAACGTCCTGATGGGGCGTATCAGCTATAACAGAACCCTGCCCACACTGCTCATGTTGTTCTCCGCGTACGACCGTACGCTCGCCATTCGGGCTCTACAACGACTCGACATGGTTTCCCACGGGCTCTACCGCGCGGACGAGCTCTCTGGGGGGCAACAGCAGCGCGTCGCCATCGCCCGGGCACTGGTACAGGAGCCGAAGATCCTTCTCGCCGACGAGCCGATCGCCTCCCTCGACCTGCGTAATGCCACCATCGTGATGGATTCATTGCGCCGCATCAACCAGGAAGATGGGATAACCGTCATTTGCAATCTCCACCTGCTGCAGACCGCGAGAGACTACTGCGATCGCATCATCGGCATGCGCAAAGGCGCGTTCGTCTTCGACGGTCCGCCGTCGAAACTGACGGAGCCAATCGCACGGGAAATTTATGGCGGCGGCGAACCCGGGGATGAAGAAGTCGAGCTCGCGCTCACCGCCACGTCGGCGCCGACCACGCAGGATATGCCGGAGGCGCGCACCGGAACTGACTGATAAGGAAATGCCTGCCGGCGCACACGGAGCGACGGCCAGGAAGACCGCTACACTTCAACGGAGGGATGCGATCATGAGCAAAATACAACTGCAAAATGTGGCTGCCGCACTCGCGCTGGCAACCCTGCTGCCGGCCGGGACGGTCACGGCTCAGAGCGGCGGCTGGCAGCAGAAATATCCGGTCGTGAAGTACGGCGTGATACCGGTCGAAACCCAGACGTCGACGACCAAGTCAATGGACGCTTTCCTGAAGCACGCAGAGAAGGAAACGGGCGTGAAGTGGGAGCTCTATCAGGCAACCGACTATTCCGGCGTGATGAACGCCCTCATCGCCGGACAGATCCATCTTGCGTGGCTCTCCGGTTTCAGCTACTGCCAGACCCACATGGACAGCCAAGGGGGTGTCGAGCCGCTGGTGGCAGCGCAGGAGCCCGACGGCACGATGGGCTACAACGCGGTCATCGTGGTCAATGCCGACAGCTCGTATAAGACCATCGAGGACCTGAAGGGCAAAGTTGTCGCGCGCACGGACCCGCTGTCCGGATCGGGGTACCTGATCCCAACAGCAGCCTTCCGCGCGATGGGCAAACCCGTCGATGAATACTTCAAGAGCCCGCTCTCCGGCGGTCACCCGCAGAGCGTTCTTGGAGTGCTCCGAGGCACCTACGATGGCGCTTTCACCTGGACCTCGAAGAACGACAACATCGGTAATCTTCGCGCCATGATGAATCAGGGGCTGCTCAAGCGCGAGCAAATCCGCGTCGTATGGACATCAGACCCGCTGCCCTCGCCGCCGGTAGTGATCCGCAAGGATGTGCCGCCCGAGATGCGCGCGGCCATGGAAAAGCTTTTCGTCACGCTCAAGGACCATGACATGAAGCTGGCCGAGGCGGTTGCACAGGGGCGCACCAGCGGCATGGTGCCCGTGGCTCACAAGAACTACGAACTGATGTGCCAGGCGGCGGCGGATGAGCGCGAGGCGCGCCGGCGCAAGCCGAAGTGACGGCAACGACCGCCGGCATTGCGAAGCGGCGGGGTCCCGCCGCGCGCTTCGAGAGCGAATATGCCGCCTATCGGCGTCAGAAAAAGATCTATGCGTTCTTGTTTGGGGCTGCATTCTTCGCCTGCGTGATGGCGGCCGGCATCACGGCGAAGTTCGACCTGGTGACGCTGGTTCAGGGGCTTCCACGGACTACGGACTTTCTCGTCAAGCTGATACCCCCCATTGCGCTCGGGACGTTTGCCTACGATGTCGCAGAGTGGTACTGGGACCTCGGCAAGTGGCTCGACAGTCTGCTCAACACGCTGCTGATGGCGTACCTCGCCACCGTGCTCGGCACGGCGATCGGTGGTCTCCTGAGTTTCTTCGCCGCCCGCAACCTCGCGCGCCATTACCTGATCTATTGGGTGATGCGCCGGGTGCTCGAGGTCGCGCGCACTGTTCCCGATATCGTCTGGGCGCTGCTGTTCATCATCGCGTTTGGAATCGGACCGCTCGCCGGTGTTCTCGCCATTACCGTCCACACGATCGGGGCGCAAGGCAAGCTGTTCGCCGAGGTGAACGAAAACATCAGTACGCTGCCGATCGACGGCATTCGCGCCGCTGGCGGCAACTGGTTCGAGGAAATACGGTTCGCGGTATTGCCGCAGGTGATTCCGAACTACATGTCTTATACCTTCTGGCGCCTCGAGTTGAACGTGCGCAGCGCCACGATTGTCGGATTCGTCGGCGCCGGCGGCATCGGGCACGACCTGTTCACCTCCATCCAGCTTCTCTATTTCGCCGACGCAGGCGCAATCCTCCTCATCGTTGTTACGACGATCATGCTCATCGACATGCTGAGCGAAAAGTTTCGGCATAGCGCGATCGGCAAAGCGAGCTTTGCGCACTAAAGCAGAATACGGCCATGACCGTTCGACTGGACAGCATCACCGCGGCCGACATCGCCGTCGAGCGCGAGCGCTTTCCCCGCATGTTCTCCGCGTCGGCCGTGGATCGCATACGGGTCTGGCTGATGTGGGGCAGCGGGACGGCGCTAACCGTCTATTGCCTTTACCGGTTCGGCTTTTTGTCGCAGGATTTTCTACACGGCGTGTCCAAGTTCGCCGCGATCGTCGTCGCGCAGCTCTTTCCACCCAAAGGCTTCGAACACCTGCCGATGTTCGTGAAAGTGATGGGCGAAACGATCGCGATGGCGTTCCTGGGCACACTGCTTGGCGCGGCGCTGGCGTTTCCCTTGAGCTTTTTCGCCTCCAAGAACATGACGCGGTCGCGGCCGGTGCAGTTCGGTACGCGGCGCTTCGCCGATCTGCTGCGCTCGTTCGACTATCTGATCTGGGCGCTGATCTTCGTCCGCGCGATCGGCCTGGGACCGCTGGCCGGCATCATGGCGATCGCAATTGTCGAGACCGGGACATTCATCAAGCTCTATTCGGAAGCGATCGAGAATCTCGACCGCAAGCAAATCGACGGCATCAACGCCGCCGGCGGCAATGGATTGCAGCGGATCCGCTTTGGCGTGCTGCCGCAGGTGCTCCCGATGATGCTCTCGAACACGCTGTACATGTTCGAACACAACGTGCGCTCGGCATCGATCCTCGGAATCGTCGGGGCGGGCGGCATCGGCTTTCTGCTGGCGGACCGCCTGCGTGCATACGAGCTGCAGGAGGCCTGCCTGATCATCATCGTGCTGATTCTCGCGGTCTATGCGATCGACTACCTATCCAAGATCCTGCGCGAGCGACTGATTGGTGATCACCGCCGCAGGGAACCCGTCGACGATGCTGTGCAGGTGTAATACGCGCGACAGCCTGTGAGCGATGGAGTCGGTTATGCGCTGCTGAGCTTGCTCGCGGCTGGCGTGCTTGACGTCGTCTTCGCGCGCTACTCCGGAACGCACCGCGTGACGAGCGCTTATCTCGTCGCGATCGGTGTCGTTGTCATCGTGGGCCAGTCGCTAGCGCTCGCCCTGGCTCGCGTACCGTTCGCCTTCGATGCCGCCGCAGCGCTTTGGGCCATGTTCGCCGGAGCTGTCGTGATGCTGGCGAATGCGTTGCTCATCGAGAGCCTGGCCGGCATCAACGTGAGCCTCGGTTCGACGATCTACCGGCTCAACACCATTGCGGTCGTCATCTTCGCGGTCGCGTTTTTGCGTGAAGCGCTGACCGTGCCGAAGCTCGCAGGGGTGCTGCTAGGCCTGATGGCCGTGATCCTGCTCTATCAGCACGGCGGGCGCGGCGGCGACAAGCGCCTGTTGCGCGCGTCGTTGTGGATCGCAATTAGTGCTTCGCTGTTGCGAGCCGCGTTCGGCATCGTCTCGAAGGTCGGCCTCGCGGACGGCACCGATCCTTTCGTGTTCATGCTGTACGTCGGCGCAGGCTGGACATTGGCGGCGGCGATCTACGGCATGCTTCGCCGCCAGCGTGCCACACCGCCGTTGCGTGAGGTCCTGCCGTCCGCCCTCGTCGCCGGAACACTGGTCTGCCTGGTCGCGAGTTTCCTGCTGCTCGGCCTGCGCACGGGCGAGGCCAGCATCGTGATTCCGATTGCCAACATGAGCTTCGTCGTTGCGTTGCTGATCTCGTCGGCATCCGCCATGGAGCGCTTTACCCTGCGCAAGCTCCTGGCTGTTGCCAGTGCGGGTCTTGCAATCACGCTGCTCACCGGCGCGTAGTTCTCTTGCGGGGTCGGCCGATGATGGCGCTGCGTACCCGACATGCCAATTTCTCCTCCTCTCGAAATCTGCCCATTTTCTTGACAATTTCGACCTCGCCGCGGATAGCTTGCACGCGCGTGCAAAACGAGTAGACTGCTTGCGCACGGCTACAAACCGACGTGGAGGCGCCGGCGATGAGTCAGGAGCGGGTTCGCGGTTCGTTCGTCACCGCCGCCGACGTTGCGCAGCGCGCCGGCGTGTCGCGTTCGGCCGTCTCGCGCACTTTTACGCCGGGTGCGAGCGTGTCGAGAGAGGTCCGCGCGCGCATTCTCGATGCTGCCGAACGGCTCGGCTATCGCGTCAACCGGCTCGCGCAGAGCCTGACCAATGCCCGTTCGAATATCGTCGGCCTGGTCGGCGCGGATATCCACCAGCCGTTTCACGCCGAATGCCTGACCACGCTCTCAGCAGCATTGCTCGCGGACGGCTTCCAATGCATGTTGCTCAATGCCGCGAATGCGGAGCGCGACATGGGCGCCCTGATCGAGCGTGTGCTGGAGTATCGCGTGAGCGCGATTGTCGTGATGAATGGCACGCCGCCGTCGCGCATTGTCAAGGAGTGCGTCGGTAACGGCGTGCCGGTGATCCTGGTGAACCGGCGGATGCCGGGTTTCGCCGTCGACACCGTGGTCACCGATCATGCGAGTGGCGGCCGCGCGGCCGCCGAGCGTCTTCTCGCCGCCGGATGTCGGCGCCTCGCCGTCGTGTCGAGCGGTGCGCAGACTGCGAGCCTCCTGGAACGCCTCGATGCGTTTTGCCACCGGGCAGCGGAGGCGGGCATCCCCGTGCGCGCTTGGCAGGAAGGACCCACCGACTATGCGGCAGGCCGCGAGGCCGCGCTGGCCATGCTCGCGCAGGATACGATTGACGGTGCGTTCTGCGTCACCGATCTGCTCGCGCTCGGCTTTCTCGATGCCGCTCGTCTCGATCGCGGCCGGCGCGTTCCGGACGATCTCTCGGTGATCGGCTTTGACGACATTCCCCAGGCCGGCTGGAGCGCCTATCAGCTCACCACCTTTCGGCAACCGGTGCGGCTGCTGACCGACGCAGTGATGCAGGTGATACGGAAACGCGCCGACGCTCCGGAAACGCCGCACGCCGTCTTCACGCTGCCCGCGAGTCCGGTCGTCCGCATGACGGTGCGCGGTCTTGCCGCGCAGCAAAGGTCGGCGGAAAGATTGGTGACGTACGACCGCCAAGTACGCTAAAGCCGGCGTCGACGGAGTATTTCGATCAACACGTGCAAAGTGTCATCAAAACCATAGAACATGAAGGCAGGCGACCGGTGGCGCGCCGATTGCGCCGGACTTATCAGCCGCGCGGCGAAAGACCGCGCTCAACAGGAGACATCGTCATGAACTGGAAACACGCACTATCGGGAATGGTCGCCGGCGTGCTGTTCTGCGCCGCCACCACGTCGGCATTCGCTGAGGACGTGGTGATCAAGGTATGGTCGCGCGCGGACCGTTCCGGGCCGTTGCGCGCCGGCAATATCGTCGCCGCGGGCGATACGATGAACAAGATGCTCGCGGCCGCCGGCAGCGACAAGCGCGTCAAGGTCGAGCTCCACGAGACGAACGCGAAGGGCTACGACGACGACGCTCTCGATCTGCTGAAAGCGTTCGCGGTGGACAAGGGCCCCGACATCTTCGTTCTGGCGCATGAATGGACGGGCGCGTTGGCGGAAGCGGGCTACGCGTGGAATCTCGAGGACCACATCGGCAAGAACCCGGAACTGTACGGCGACATCATCGTGCCCCTGTGGCAATCGGTGAGCTACAAGGGCGCGCGGTATGGCGTTCCGCAGGACTCCGAGGTCCGCATGTTCTTTCTGAACAACGACAAGCTGCGCAAGCTCGGCAAGACCGAGAAGGAGATCGCCGCACTCCCGGGCAAGGTTGATGCCGGGGAATTCACTGCGTACGACTTGTGCGATCTCGCGGGCCAGGCAGTGCAGAAGGGCGTTGCGAAGTACGGCATCCTGCACCGGCCCAACGCCGGCCCTGACTTCCAGATGATGATGGAGAGCTTCGGCTTCGTGCCTTACGACAAGGCCGAGGCCAAACTGCAGGCTTCGAAGGCGGCTGCGAAGGATTTCTTCACCTGGGTGAAGTACTGCGTCGACAAGAAGGCGTTTTCCGCGACCAACACCTCGATGTCGTGGGACGCCATCGAGCAGGCTTCGTTTGCGCGCGAAGAGGCGCTGGTCTTTTTTCACGGCGTGTGGCGCGTCACCGACCAAACCAAGGCCTGGAGCCTGAAAGGTAAGGACGACTACCAGAAAAAGATCACCTGGCTCAACGGGCCTGCCGGCAAGAAGGGCGGCAAGCCGTCCAATCTGTCGCACCCGATCGCTTATGCCGTGTCCGCCAAGTCGAAGAATAAAGACCTGGCCGCCTATCTGGTGGCGCTCGCGAGCCAGCCGATTCCCAATACGCGCCACGCGGTGACGACGAACCACACGCCGATCCACTACGGCCAGCAGTCGATGCCGGAGGTTATCGAAAAGGGGTGGGCGCTGGTGGCCGCAACGCCGATGCTGAAATACGCGAGCTTCATGCCGAACCACCCGAAGATCGGCCAGTACAACGCGATCATTTTCAAGGGCATCCAGGGCGTCGAAACCGGACGTCTCACCGCTCAAGCGGCGGCGGATTTCGTCATCGATGAACTCCGCAACGAGCTCGGCAAGGACGTGATCATCCGCGATTAGCTAACGTCGACACGTCCGCGGATCGGGGAGCGGCGACAAGCGGCCGCGCCCCTCTCCGATCCGGCGAGGCGTTCACAATGCCCGACTTCGCGCGAGCCCAGCTCCGGCGGCAGTGGATCAACTTCGGCTTGTTCCTCGGGCCGGCGCTGGTGCTGCTGTTCGTCTTCTTCGTGGTGCCGGTCGTCATCGACCTGGTCCTCGCCTTCACCGACATGGGCCGCACGCTGGCGGTCGGCAAGCTCACGCTCGAGAATTTCGAGCGCATGTTCACGCGCGACACGCGGCTACTCGGCGCGCTTGGCGTGACGTTCGTCTTCGTCCTGGCGACGCTTGGCATCTTCAACGTTACCTTCGCGCTGCTGCTGGCGCTGGTCACCACCGCCGTGCCGCAGCGGCTCGGCGCGTTCTTCCGCGCGGTATGGCTGCTTCCCAGGATGAGTCCGTCCGTGGTCTATGCGCTGTTGTGGTTGTGGGTGGTCGACCCGAACGAGGGCGGCCTCCTCAACCAGATCGTGATCCATGTCTTCGGAATGCCGCCGATCGACCTGCGCAACAACCACCCGTTGCTGGTGATCATTCTGGCGAACGGGTTCATCGGTGCCTCGCTCGGCATGCTCATCTTCACATCGGCCATCCGCTCGATTCCCGAGCATCTCTTCCACGCCGCCCGCGTCGATGGGGCGGGATCGCTCGCCATCGTGCGCAACATCACACTGCCGGCGCTGCGCTGGCCGATCTCCTACATGACGATCCACCAGACGCTTTCGCTGCTCGTGAGCTTCGAGTACATCCTGCTGATCACCGGCGGCGGTCCGTTTTACGACACCACCGTCTTCTCGCTGTACGCTTATCGGCGCGCGTTCGAGAGCGGTGAATACGCGTATGGGGCGGCGCTCTCGCTGATCCTGGTCGTGATCGGCACGGTCGCAGCACTCGCGCTGTGGCGGCTGATGGACATGCGGCAGCTCCTGCAGCCCCCGAGGATCGAGGTGCATTGATGGCGGCCAACCACGCGATCGCCGCTTCCGCGCTCCAGGCGCGGCCCGATTGGCGCGCGCTCGCTCGTAGCAGCTGGCGCAGGCGGTTCACCGGGCAATCGACGCTGCTGGCGTTCCTCCTTGCCGTTTCGGTGCCGATCCTCCTGCCGTACTTCTGGATGGTGGTGATCGCCTTCACTGCCCGGACCGGCGGGGTTCCCAGCGACGTGCTGTGGACGGCGTGCGCGGTGATCGCGCCTGCTGTGATCGTTTACAGCGTCGTCCATATGTCCGTGGCCTCGCCAAGACTGCGGCTCGTGACGGGCCTCATCCTGCTCGCGATCGTCGGGTCGTTGCTGGTCGCGCTCATCGGCGGTCGGCTTCACGTCGACAATTTCCGGTTCCTCTGGCGCGCCGATTTTGTGGAAGAACTCCGCTCGAAGGCGACCACCGGCGCGCAGTTTCCGTCGGTGTGGAACGCGTTCTTCAACTCGCTCCTGCTCGCCGTGTTTCAGACGGCGATCATCCTCACCGTGGCGTCGCTCGCCGGCTACTACATCTCGCGCTTCGCTTTCCGGGGGCGCAATGTCTTCCTCCAGGGGTTACTTGTGCTCCACGCCTTCCCGGCGATGACGCTGATCATTCCGATCTTCCTGATGCTGCACTGGATCGGGCTGCTCGACACGCTACTCGGTGTCATGCTGGTGCTCGCCGCGATCGAGCTTCCGTTCTATGTGTTCGTGATGAAGGGGTTTTTCGATGGTGTGCCCTGGGACATCGAGATGAGCGCGATGACCGATGGTGCGTCACGACGCCAGGCGTTTCGCCTCGTCGTGCTGCCGCAAGTACGCTTCGGGCTCATCGCCGTCGCGGTGTTCGCGTTCATCCGCGCCTGGGAGGAATACATCTTCGTCCGGACTTTTCTCATCGAGAACTCGAACTGGGTGATGAGCCTGTACCTGTTCTGGGTTGCCGACGATGTCATGGGGGTCGACTACGGAATCGTGGCGGCCGTTGCGGTGTTCTATGTCCTGCCGAGCCTTCTCCTGTACGTCTTCTGCCAGAAGTATCTGACGCAGATGACCATCGGCGGCATCAAGGGGTAAACCATGGCTCGCATCGAACTCAAGAATCTGCGCAAGGAGTGGGCCGGCGCGACCGCCGCGGTCGCGGGCATCGATCTCGCGATCGAGGATGGCGCCTTCGTGGCGGTGCTGGGGCCTTCCGGCTGCGGCAAGTCGACGACGCTCATGATGCTCGCGGGCATTTACCAGCCGACCAGCGGCGATATCACGTTCGACGGCGCGCGGGTCAATGACGTCGAAGCGCGGGGCCGCAATGTGGGCATCGTCTTCCAGTCGTACGCGCTCTATCCCAACATGACGGTGCTCGAGAACGTCATGTTCCCGTTGCGCTTCAAGACGATTGAGCGGGTCGAGGCCGAGCGCCGCGCGCGGGAGATCGCCGCGCTCGTGCGCATCGACGGGCTGCTCGACCGGCGGCCGAGCCAGCTCTCCGGCGGCCAGCAACAACGCGTGGCGCTTGCCCGCGCGCTGGTCAAGCGGCCGCACCTGCTGTTGCTCGACGAACCGCTGTCGAACCTCGACGCGGGGCTGCGGCTCACCATGCGCACCGAGATCCGTCGCATCCAGCGCGAACTGGGCGTGACCACGATCCTCGTCACGCACGATCAGATCGAAGCCACAACGATGGCCGACCGCGTGGTCGTGATGAACGGCGGTCGGGTCGAGCAGGAAGGCGCCGCCGAGGATCTCTACGAGCGTCCCGACACCTTGTTCGTCGCCGGCTTCATCGGCTCTCCACCGATCAACCTGTTCGAGGGCGAAGCCGAAGGCGGCGTGGTGAACATCAATCAGGCGCGACTCCCCCTTGCGGACTCCGTAACGGGCGCCGTCGTCCTGGGCATTCGGCCCGAGAGCTTGCGGGTGGAAGAAGGCGGAGAGGGCAGTCGCACGCCATCGCGCATCGTCGCCGTCGAGCCGATGGGGCGGGAAGTGCTCTACACGGCCGACAATTCCTTCGGCGTCATTCGTTTTCTCGAAGCTGGCGCGGAACCCCGCCATCGCGAAGGGGACAACGTGCCCCTCGGTTTCTCGCCGGCGAGCGCGCTGCT
>Ga0136617_10006623_pt1 | contig 10332 bp, 9 predicted proteins | sample AntDrymUQ3222106_2_FD_129672 | JGI IMG/M metagenome (GOLD analysis project Ga0136617, IMG submission 129672) | Polar desert sand microbial communities from Dry Valleys, Antarctica - metaG UQ322 (21.06) | ecosystem: Environmental > Terrestrial > Soil > Desert | place: Antarctica: Dry Valley... | reverse complement strand
GGCATCGGATACACCCGGCCCTGGTAACGGGAGAAGACGCGGTGCTGGTAGCCAGTGAACTTCGTGAACCGGTTGACGTACTCCCAGACCCGCTCGTTGGACGTGTGGAACAAGTGTGCGCCGTACTGGTGCACCTCGATCCCGGTCTCTGGCTCCGGCGCGCTGTAGGCGTTGCCGCCGACGTGGTGCCGGCGGTCGAGGATCAGCACGTTCAGGCCGAGGTCGTTGGCACACCGCTCGGCAACGGTGAGGCCGAACAGACCCGAGCCCACGACGACGAGATCAGCGTTCACACACACTCCTGCAGACGGTCAGACTCCCGGTCGGGCGCGCGCCAGTCTACGGTTCGGAACGTGAATAGCTTGCCGCGGCGCGTGTACGTCCATATAGGCCTGCCGAAGACCGGCACGTCGTACCTCCAGCACGTGCTCTGGCACAACCAGGCCACCCTCGAGGCATCCGGTGTCTTCGTCCCGGGCGAACACCACCAGTTCCAGCGACGCGCTGTCTGGGACTTGATGGGAAGGCGGCTCGAGGACGTCGACCAGCCACACGTATCAGGCTCGTGGCAGGCTCTGGTCGAAGCCGTGCATGCGCAGGCGGCCCCCACGACGCTGGTGTCCGAGGAGTTCCTCGTGCACGCCCGGAAGCCGCAGGTACGTCGCATCGTCCGCGACCTCAGCCCGGCCGACGTGCACGCCGTCGTGACTGTTCGCGACCTGGGCCGCGCGCTTGGGTCGATGTGGCACCACGAGGTGTCACAGGGCGCCACCTGGTCATGGGCCGAGTTCCTGACGTCCGTGCGAGACCCCGAGCAGGGGCCGCCGTCGGCGGGGGTCGGGTTCTGGATGCGGTACGACCTCGACCGGGTACTGCGGTTGTGGGGCGAGCTGCTGCCGGCCGACCGGATCCACGTCGTGGTCGTGCCTCCGGCCGGGAGCCCGCCAGACGATCTGCTTCGGTTGTACGCCACCGCGGTCGGGTTCGACGCATCGCACCTGGAGGCCGCGCACACGCCGACGAACACGTCCGTCGGCGTCGTGGAGACCGAGTTGATGCGCCGGCTGAACACGACGCTGGGCGACCGGCTGAATGAACGGCAACGGCTCCGCGTGGTCGAACGGGCGCTCAAACCCGCGTTGCGCACACGGCAGAGCTCGTCGCGGTTGGAGGTGCCAGCCGAGTACCACCCGTGGCTGGTGGAGCAGGGCCGAGACCAGGCGGCCAGGCTGCGATCTTCGGCCTACCCGGTGTACGGCGACCTCGCCGACCTGTCGCCGACGCTGACGGGCGGCGTCGACCCCTCCATCGTCCCCGACCACGACCTGCTCGAGGCGGCGGTGGCCGGCCTCGGCGCCGTCTCTGAGCACTACGCCGAGTTCTGGTGGCGGGTTCGGCGCCGCAAGGACGCCGAGGACGTCTCGGCCCTGACACAGCTCGCCAGCACCCGGCGCGCCTGGAGCTACCAAGCCAAGGCGCGGGCGTTCGCCCTGGCCGACCGCAACCGGTTTGCCGCCCGGGCCGCCCGTTGGTATCTCCGCCGGCAGTAGTCGCTCGGTGCCGACTCAGTGCTGACCCTTGTGGGCGATCAGGCGTCGGTATGCGGCTCTGCGCAGGGGTTCCGGAACCAGCCGGTAGCCCCCGCGGAGCACGCTGTTGCGCACAAACTGCGCCCGGGTGGTGAAGCCCATTGCGTACAGGCTCCGTTGCAGTGACAGCTCGGACTTGAGCAACGCGAGCCCGCCCCGTCGTGCGTACGCGCCGGCACCAACCCGGTACAGCACGAGCGGCTCCGCGACGTTGGCCACCGTGGCGCCGTTGTCGATCATCTTCGCGAACAGCAGATAGTCCTCCATCAGGGACAGGTGGCGGTATCCGCCCACGGCCTGCACCGCCGAGCGTCGGTAGACGACAGTCGGGTGGTTGAAGGGCTGATGGAAGCGTGCGTAACGGACGATCTCGGCCGGCTCGACCGGTGGGACGCGTGTTCCGACGATGTCGTCCGGGTCGTCCGGGTCGGAGCCGAACTCCAGCAGCGCCGACCCGACCAGGTCGACGCCGGCCTCGACCAGGGGCACCTGGGTCGCGAACCGGTGTGGCAGTGCGACGTCGTCGGCGTCCATCCGGGCCACGATGTCGTGCGCGCAGGCGGCCATCCCCTGATCGAGCGCCAGTCCGAGCCCGACGTTGGCGTCCAGGGCGAGCAGCGTGGTCGCGACCGGCGACGCGTGGATCAGCCCCGTGATCGTGGCGTCGAGCTCTGGCGGGACCGGCCCGTCCTGCACCAGGACGACGTCGTCGGGCGGTCGGGTCTGGTCGTGCACCACCGACCGGAACGCCGCCTCGAGAAAGTCCGGGTCGTCGCCGTACCAGACGCTCATCAGCAGACTGAACTGTTCAGCCATCGCGACGCTCCTGCTCTCCGGCAGTCGGTACGACGGCGGTGGCGATCAGCTCCGAGGTCGGTGCCGGCCCGTGCCGCGCTGCAGCGACCAGGCCCCGCAGCAAGCCCCGGAGCAAGGTGCCTCGGTCTTCGGATCGGGCGACGGTGCGCACCCAACGCCGCAGCGTCGACCCGGCGTACATCGCCTTCTCGGCAGGGGACAAGCCAGGCGACCGGGTGAACAGCCAGACCTTGTTGCGCACCTCGAAGTAGAAGCGTTCGCCCGGGTCGGCGTCGGTCGACCCGAACGCCTTCGTCTTGTGCACCACCACGGAGGCCGGGCACCACAGACCGATCCGGCCGCGCAACAGCCGAGTGGTGTACTCGAAGTCGTCGTTCCACAAGAAGTAGTCCGCGACCGGGAGGTCGGCGGCCACGGCCGCTTGCCCGTCGACGAGGATCGAGACGAACGACGCCGAGCGGATGGCCATACATTCCACCGCCGCGGCTGCGGATCGTTCACGCGCCGAGATCCCTGGCTTCTCCCGAGGTGTGTTCATCGGATGGTCGCGACCGTCGGTCCAGACCACCCGCGAGGCGACCACGGTCGGCGGTCGAGCCGGATGAGTCGGATCGGCGAACGCCTGGCGGGCACCGATCAACGCTCCAAGGGCGCCAGCCTCGGGAATGGTGTCGTCATCCATCAACCACAGCGCGGTCGGGACGGCCGACGAGCCGCGCAACGCCCGGTCGACGCCGATCGCGAAACCGCCGGCGCCGCCGGTGTTGTGCCGAGTCGCGACGACCTCGACCGAGGGGAACGCGTCGGTCAGCAGCTGACCTGTGCCGTCGTCGGAGGCGTTGTCGACCACGATCACCCGGGCGGGAGCGGGGTGTTGAGCCAAGACGGCGCGCAGCGCCTCGGCCAGCAGGTCGCGACGGTTCCAGGTCACGACGACGGCAACGACGTCCGACGTGCTCACCGCCGCAGGCACCTCACCTCGTCGTGGCCGAACGGTCGAGCAGAGGCTCGAGCCGCTGACATCGTAGGTGCTCCCCGCTGCCATTACGCTGCGCTTCGAGCATCTCAGCATCACGCCGCGGCCCGCTGGTCCGCGTCGTCGACCACGATCCGCTGCCGCACCCACCCAGGAGTTGCCGTTGACGCTCGAGCTGGTCAAGGAGGACGGGGACTGGAAGATCGACGACCTCGGCTGACGCGGGTCCCGTCAGCAGGCGCGGGTGAGGTCGGTACTGCTGTTGGCGTCCCGCACCTGCCGATGTTCCCGGGGAAGCCAGCGGTCGGGGCGTAGGTCGAGCCCGTCCTTGACTGCCGACGCGGCCAGGCCGTCCTCGATCATCGTGCGGACGACGTCCCAGTCGGGAGCGCCGGTGTCGACAACGGGAGGCACGAGGGACACCGTCGAGACGGGCAGGTCCTTGGTCTTGAGCGTGAGCTCGGCGAACCGGTCCAGCTCACTAGCCGGGATGGACGTCGACAGGACCTGCTTTCCGGCCTCGGCGATGGACCCGAGGTTGAGGACGACGGTTTGCGGATCGAGCTGGCGCAGCATGGCGTTGAGGACACACTTTTGTCGTGCCATCCGCGAGTAGTCGCTGGACGTGGCCCGCGACCGGGCGAACCACAGCGTCTCGAAACCGTCGAGGTGCTGCTCGCCTGGCTCGATCCATCCCGTGATCGGAGCACCTACGCCACCGATCGGAATCCGCTCGCCAACGGTCACGTCGACGCCACCCACGGCATCGACGAGGTCGCGGAACCCCCGTAGGTCGACCAGCACGTGGTAGTTGATGGCGAGGCCGGTGATCTCCTCGACCGCCGACGTGGTCGCCTCGATTCCGGCCTCGGCGGAGTCGACCGAGTCACCGAACAGCTCGGGACGGTCGGCGGCCCACGTGTACACGCCGTTGAGGTAGCAACCGTCGCAGTCGTACCCGTCGGGGAACTCTCGATCCATCACCGAACCGTCCGGGAAGGGGACGTCGGCCAGGTTGCGGGGAAGCCCGACCAGCACCGTGCGACCGGTGTCCTCGTCGATGCTGGCAACGGTGATGCTGTCGGGTCGGATGCCGAAACGACCGGGCCCGGCGTCGCCGCCCAGCAGCAAGACGTTGTAGCGACCGTGCTCGGACGCGGTGACGGTGTCCCCGTCGAAGACGGTGGTCACGAAGTCGCGTTGCACCGCGGCGACGTGGCTGGCGAACAGCAAGGCGCCCGACAGACCGAGACTCAGCACGCCGTTCAGCCCGGTGAGCAGCAGCCGGTCGCGCCGCGGCAGGGCGAGCGGGTTCGCCAGGCGCCACGCGTCGACCAGCAGCAGCACCCACCCGACGGCGTACGCCACCAAGACGATCCGGGCCAGGGCAAGGACCCACGGAGTCGTGGCCAGCGACACCAGCCGCTGCGGGGCGAGCAAAGCCAGCGCAGCCCCCAACACGACGACGGCCAGCGCCACCGCGGCGGTGTGCATGGCCACCTTGGCGATGCGACGGTTGCCGAGCTCACGCTGGACGCTGCCCGGCAACACGACGGTGCGCAGCATGAGGATGGCTGCCCGCCGGAACGCGGGCGTGCCCGCAGGCCGGTGCGGACGGGGGGAAGGCACGAGGGTCAGTATCACCAGTCCCATCGGCCACTTTCGTCACGACCCGCCGAGGCACGCTCGCGGAGCACCGTCGCAGGCCCCGGCTTGGGTAGCGTGCTTGCATGCCCGACGACAAGCATCCGGACGATCCCGCGTTCGCGTGGCTGTACGGCGGACGACGCAACCCCGAGACGGGCTCCGGCGCTTCGCCCGACGGACCAGCCGACCACCCGGCTGACCCCGAGGCGACCCAACAGTTCGATGCAGCCGGAGCAGCCGGCGCGGGTGACGATGACAAGAACCATCACGACGACGACAGCCGTACCAGCGTCTTCCCGACCACCCCGCCCGGCCGATCAGACCAGTCAGACCAATCTGACCAATCTGACCAATCTGACCAATCTGACCAACCTGACCGATCGGCGACCCCCCTGTCACCCGACGGTTCGCCCTCGGACGCGCCCGAGCACACCCGGCCGCTCCCGGTGGATTCGCGGCCACCCTCCACCCCGCAGCAACCGATGTCGTTCGGTGGTACGTACGACGCGCCGCCACCGACCGCCGTCGAGCCCACGCAGGAGGGACCGCGATTCGCCACCCCGGTGTCCCCCGGCTCTGCTGGCCCGCCCGGGGGGCCACCACCTCACCAGCAGCCGCCACATCGTTCCCAGGGCCAGCCCAAACCGCCACGTCGACGCAGTCGCGCTCGCTGGTGGATTCGCGGTCTCCTCGCCTTGATCCTGATCTGGGTGGTGTTCCTGGTCGCCGTGCCGCTGTGGGCCGTCTCCCAGGTCAGCAAGGTCGACGCCGAGCCTGACGGCGACCGCCCGGACGACACCTCCGGCACGACGTACCTGGTCGTGGGATCGGACAGCCGCGAAGGTCTCAGTGAGGAGGAACGCGGCGCCGACGGCCTCGCCACCGGCAGCGCCGGCGGGCAGCGAACCGACACGATCATCGTCCTGCACGTGCCAGACGGTGACGGGCCGAACCTGCTGCTGTCGCTGCCTCGCGATTCGTACGTCGACATCCCTGGGCGTGGTCAGAACAAGATCAACGCCGCCTATGCCTTCGGCGGTCCTGAGCTGCTGGTCGAGACCGTCGAGCAGAACACCGGATTCCGGATCGACAACTACATCGAGATCGGCTTCACCGGCTTCGTCGACGTGGTGGATGCGGTCGACGGCATCGAGGTCTGTCCGAAGGAGAGGATCAACGATCCGAAGGCAGGCAACCTCGAGATGCAGCCGGGGTGTCAAGACGTCGACGGACGGACCGCATTGCAGTACTCGCGCTCGCGGGCATTCGGTGACGGCGACATCACCAGGGCGTTGCACCAGCGCGAGGTGATCAGCGCAGTCGGCTCGAAGGCCGCGTCCTGGCAGACGGTGGTCTTCCCGTGGCGCTACTGGCGAGTGAACAAGGCGGCCGCCGAGTCGTTGCGTACGGGCGACAACGTCGGCGTGTTCGACCTGAGTCGCTTCGCGTGGGCGATGTCCAAGAGCTCGGGCCCGGACGCGAAGCGCTGTGTGGTGCCGATCAGCAGCCTCGGCACCTCCACTCCTGCCGGTTCCGCGGTCATCTGGGACGAGGCGAGGGCCGAGGAGCTCTTCGGCCAGATCGCCGACGACGACACTGATGCCATCCGCTGCCAGGAGCGGGTCGGCTGACACCGCACTCGTCCTGGCTCGGGCTTGTGACGCAGCAGCGACGCCGGGTGCTCAGATCTTTGCCGTGGACGAGTGACCGAGGGTGTAGCCACGTCCCCGCACAGTCCGGATGGCGGCGTCATCGCCGATCCGCTGCCGCAAGCGACGGACGTGGGTCTTGATCGCCCCCACAGCAGCCCGCGGGGCAGCCGGTCCCCACAGGTGAGCCGTGATCTCGTCCGTCGTCACGACTCTGTTCGCGTGCAGGAGCAGGACGTGAAGCAGCTCCAGCTCCTTCAGGGGCAGTTCGAGCTCGATGTCGTGGTAGCGCGCCGAGAAGCTGGCCAAGTTGACCGAGAACTCGCCGTGCCGGAGCGTCCCTTCAGCATCGCGCGCCGACGCAATGGTCTCCTCGAGGCCGACGATCTGTCGGATCAGCTCGTGCGGGACGTAGGGACGTGTCACCAGTGTGGTCGCTCCAGCAACCAGGGCAACTCCCCCGGTGTCCGCATGTTCAGCTGCGACGCCGACAAGGATCGGCACCGCACTTCGGCGACGGATGGCACGCGTCCAGACGCCCACATCGACGTCGTGGAGGTCCGCTCGTACGATGATGACGTCGGGTAAGCGCTGGCCCAACGCGATGAGGGCATCAGCGCCACTGGCATGCGCCAGGAGCTCGACACCCTGAGCCTGCATCGCCGCGATCAGGTCGGGTACGTCCTCGACCCCGTCTCCGACGAGGGTGACCACGAGGCGACTGTGCCTTAGCCACTGGAACTCGTTCGGCGACACCCGTGCCACGGGCGAGCCGCGCGCATGCATGGGCCGGCGACGTCGATCGACCGGGGAGACTCAGCCGAAACGTCCGGAGATGTAGTTCTCCGTACGCTCGTCGGCTGGTGCGCTGAAGATCTTGGTCGTCAGGTCGTATTCAACGAGCAGGCCGGTACGGTCTCCCGTCCCTTCGTCAGCCAGGGCGGTGAAGAAGGCCGTACGGTCTGCCACGCGCGCGGCCTGCTGCATGTTGTGCGTCACGATGATGATGGAGTAGTCGGCACGAAGCTCCGTCATGAGATCTTCGATCCGCGAAGTCGCGATGGGGTCGAGCGCCGAGCACGGCTCGTCCATCAAGATGACCTCGGGGCGTACGGCGATGGTGCGCGCGATGCAGAGCCGCTGCTGTTGGCCCCCCGACAAGCCCAACGCGCTCTGCTTGAGCTTGTCCTTGACCTCGTCCCACAGGGCGGCTCTCGTAAGCGCCTCCTCCACGGTGTCGTTCATGCTGTCGACCTTCATCCCGATGACCCTCGGACCGTAGGCGACGTTGTCGTAGATCGATTTCGGGAAGGGGTTCGGCTTCTGGAAGACCATCCCGATCCGTCGACGTACCTCGATCGGGTCGACGTCCTTGCCATAGATCGACTGTCCGTGGAACGTGATCGCCCCCTCGACCCGAGCGCCATCGATGAGGTCGTTCATCCGGTTCAAGGAGCGGAGCAGGGTGGATTTCCCGCAACCGGAGGGCCCGATCAGCGCAGTGATCTCGTTGTAACCGAAACCCATGGAAACACTCGAGACCGCACGGAAATCGCCGTAGAAGACGTCGACGTCATCGCACTCCATGATCGGGCGAGGTTCGCTCGGAAGCTGGCGTGGCGACTCGCTCGCAAGCGCGATCAGGGGCGCTGCGGCTTGTTCCATCTCCTCGGCCTTCTGCTTGTTGGTGGAGTAGGTGTGAGTGGTCATGGTCACCAGCGCTTCTGGTAGCGGTTGCGGATGATGATGGCGAGCGTGTTCATGAGAAGGAGCAGTGCGAGCATGACGATAATCGCGGCTGAAGCCACTTGTTGGAAGGCCAACTGTGGCTCCTTGGCCCAGTTGTAGATCTGGATCGGCAGCGTAGTAAAGCCCGACATCAAGCCGTTCGGGTCGTAACTGACGAACACCAGGCCCCCGAGCAACAGCAGCGGCGCGGCCTCGCCGAGCGCCCGAGACAGGGCCAAGATGGAGCCGGTGGCGATGCCCGGTACAGCAGACGGCAAAGTCTGGCGCCACACGGTCTGGAGGGGGGTGGCCCCCAGCGCCAGTGATCCTTGCCGGATCTCCTGCGGGACAGCGCGAATAGCCTCGCGCGTCGTGATGATGACCACGGGCAGGATCAACAGGGCAAGTGCTATCGCGCCGGCCAGCACCACTCGGCGTGGCATACCGATCGACAGGGCGACCCCGGCGGTCAGCATGCCGTAGACGATCGCCGGAACCGCGGCCAGGTTGGTCAGGTTGACCTCGATGACCTTGTTGTACCAGCGCTTCGAGTCGGCGAACTCCTCGAGGTAGATCGCAGCCGCCACACCCAGGGGAATCGCCATCACCGCCGTCGTCACGATGACCAGGGCGGAGCCCAAGATCGCAGCCCTGGCACCTGCTCGCTCCGGCAAGACGATGGAGGAGTAGCGCGTGAACAGGTTCGCGTCGAGCCGAGTCGAGCCGTCGACGAAGGCCGTCACGAGGAGCGTCGCCAGACACACCACGGCGAACAGGACGGCGAACCAGAGCACCCCGAGGAAGACGATCGACTTGCCGTTCTTGTCACCCTCCCGCTGCGCCTTGAGGGGAGCGGTCGCGATCGCGCCGAGTGTGACCATCAGTAGACCTCTCGAATCCGGCGAACGATGGAGCCGGCGACGACGTTCATCAGCAAGGTAACCGCGAACAACAACAGGCCTACCGCGAACAGCGTGTTGTAGGTCAGGCTGCCTGGTGAGCTCTCGCCCGTCGCGGTCTGCGCGATGAACCCGGTCATCGTCTGCCCAGCCTCGGTCGGACCCGAGACCATCTGCGATCTGGTTCCGGCCGCAAGCGCCACGATCATCGTCTCGCCAACTGCTCGGGACGCGGCCAACACGATAGATGCGGTGATACCCGACACCGCCGCCGGGAACACGACGCGAAGGGTGGTCCGCATCCGGTTCGCGCCAAGCGCCAGCGAGGCCTCTCGCAGCGATCGAGGGACCGCGCTCATGGCGTCCTCGGAAAGTGACGCGACGGTCGGGATGATCATGATCCCGAGGACGATGCCGGCGGCCATCACGCTGAACGTGCCGACCTGCACATTGAGCAGGTCGTTCAGCACAGTCGGCGCGACGAAGTACAGGGCGAAGTACCCGTAGACGACTGAAGGGATCCCCGCCAGCACCTCCAGCACGGGCTTAAGGATCTTTCGCACGCGATTGGGTGCGTACTCGGCCAGATAGATCGCCGCCCCCAGACCGAACGGGACAGCAATGAGCATGCCAATCGCCGTCGTCCAGAGCGTCCCGGTGATCAGCGGCAGAACACCGAAGGACGCGTCTGAGAACGTGGGCGCCCACCGCTGCCCGGTCAGGAAGTCAAAGATGCTGACTTCCCTGAAGAATTCGAGGGCAGGAAAGAGCAGGGCAAAGAAGATGCCGACCGTAACGAGGATCGAAAGACCTGCCGAACCGACCAGGACACCCATCGCCGCCCGCTCGCCGTACCGACCGCGGCGCTGCCGAAGGAAGGCAGACGGGTCTTTCTGATACGACTCAGGGTCAAGACCCCGAGGGGTCGTCTGGTGCGACGACCCCCCGGTGGAAATGGTTGGGCTCACTAGTGTCTCCTGCAGACGGCGCGGCTCTGGCTGACGGTCAGGAACCCGAGCTCAACGTGC
>Ga0136617_10006622_pt1 | contig 10332 bp, 7 predicted proteins | sample AntDrymUQ3222106_2_FD_129672 | JGI IMG/M metagenome (GOLD analysis project Ga0136617, IMG submission 129672) | Polar desert sand microbial communities from Dry Valleys, Antarctica - metaG UQ322 (21.06) | ecosystem: Environmental > Terrestrial > Soil > Desert | place: Antarctica: Dry Valley... | reverse complement strand
GGCGCCTTGCCCTTGAAGCGCGGGGTCTCGGGCGCGCGCAGGAAATAGAGGGTGAGGATGCTCGCCAGCGCCAGCCCCGCCTCCCAGCGCACGAACACCAGCGCCGCGGCGATCGTCATCGCCAGCCCGGTCAGCCGGTACTGCCGGTCGAGCCGCGTGACATAATCGCTCTCGAGCCGGTCGTCGACATGACCGCTCTTCCTCCCCACCGTCCATTTGACCAGCCAGGTCAGCGACGTGACCGCCAGCGAGACCACATAATATTGCGCGGCCGCGGCGCGCGTGCCCGGGTCCATGACATGCTCGGCGAACATCCGCGACGGGAAGGAGATGAAGCCGATCGCCGCGAGGAACAGCGTCGTCGCGAGCAGGAAGCTGTGCCCGCTGGTCCGATAGATCGCGCCGGAGAAATGGTGGTGGACCCAGTAGGTGCCGATCACCAAAGCGGACAGCGCGTAGCCGAGATAGGAAGGCCACATTTCGATCAATTGCGGCCACAAGTCGCTTTCGCGTTCGGGCAGCTCGATATGGACGATCGGCAGGGTGAAGGCGATCGCGAACACCGCATCGGCGAACGCCTCCATCCGCCCCGTGCCCCGCGTCGCGCCGTCGCCGGGATGGTCGTCGCGCCGCGCGGGCTCGTCGAGAGTCTTCCGTTCCGTCATCGCGCCGCCATATCCAGCGCGCCGCGCGAAGGCCAGCCGCGGGCGCCTTGATCGCCCGGCGGCGCGGGTTCGTCGCGGATTCGCGCGCTTGTCGATCCGTCCGCGCCCGCCGTCGAACACCGCACCGATATTTTCCGTGCGGCCCTATGCCGCGCTCATCGGCCGATCGGGGCCGGCTTTTTTTCATGAAGGAACGCGACTATGACCGCCCAGCTTTTCCGCACCCTGTCGATCTGCGCCGCCTCTGTTTTCGTCAGCACCATGCTGGTGACCGCCGCCACCTCGATGCCGATGGCGATCTGAGGATCAAGACATGGCCAACCGCCGCCTGCTGGGCGACCCTGGAGATGCCGGCCGCGGCGCGTCCGCCGCCGCCGCTCCGGATCGCGCGCGTCGCAATCCGTTCCACGGGCTTTTCGGCGTCAATCTCCTGGACGCCCCGCCGGCCTGCGCCCGCGCCGAAGTCCCCGCGCGTCTCTATGTTCCGACGCTTCCCCGCAATTGCCGCTGACCGCCCCGCCTGAGCGCGGCGTCTGCTATTCGAGCGCCAGCGCGGCCTTGACGTCCGCGACGTAGCTCGGGCCGACCTGGACGTTGGCGCCGTCGCCCAGCACCAGGCACAAAGACCGCCCGATCCGTTTCACCTCCGCCACCTTGTCCGGCCGCACGAACGCCGAGCGGTGGACGCGAAGCAGTTTCGATCCCGCCAGTTTCTCCTCGAGCGCGGCCATCGTCGCGCGCAGCAAATGGCTGCGGATCGGGGTGTGGAGCAAAACATAATCGCGCGCGGCCTCGATCCAGTCGATGCTGTCGACCGGCACCCGCCGCTGGCCGTCGCGCTCGGGCACCCAGAAGCCGTCGTCGTCGAGCGTTCGCGCGCCGCTCGATTTCAGCGCCTCGACTTCCTCCTCGAGCTTGCCGGTCCGCTCGGCGCCTTCGCGCATCGCCTTGCGGCGCCGGGCCCGATCGACCGCTTGGCGCAGCCGGTCGAACCGCACCGGCTTGAGCAGATAATCGGCCGCATCGACGTCGAACGCGTCGGCCGCATAATGTTCGTGGGCGGTGACGAACACCAGCTCGGGCCTGGGCTCGATGTCGAGGTCGGCGGCGGCGCGCAGCCCGGTCTTGCCCGGCATCTGGATGTCGAGGATGACGAGGTCGGGCCGCAATTCGGCGATCTTCTCGAGCGCTTCGTCGCCATCCTGCGCCTGGCCGACCACCTCGACGCCCTCGATGTCGCCGAAGAACACCCGCAGCCGATCCAGCGCGAGCGCCTCGTCGTCGACCAGCAGCACCCGCATAAATGCTCTCCCGCAGCCGGCGTGCCCGGCCGCGTCCATATTCAAACCGCCAAGCGGTTAGTCAATGCGTCGCGTCACTCGCGCGGCTCGGGAATGCAGATCGTCGCGGTGTAGCCGTGCGCGTCGCGGCCGGTGGTCAGCGACGCGGCGCGGCCGTAAACCGCCTCGAGCCGCTGCCGGACGTTGAGCAGGCCCACGCCCTTGCGCCCGAACGACGTTTCCTGCTCGTGCTCGGGGCTGTCGTTGCTGACGGTGATGCACAGATTGCCTTCGCCGATCGCGGCGGTGACCGTGATCCGGACCGGGTCGCGCGACGGCGCGACGCCGTGCTTGATCGCATTCTCGACCAAAGGCTGGACCAGGAAGCCGGGCACCAGGGCCTCGCCCGCTTCGGCGGTGCATTCGATCGTGACGTCGAGCCGCTCGCCGAAGCGGACCGCCTCGATGTCGAGATATTCCTCGATCAGCGACAATTCCTCTTCGAGCGGTGTCAAAGCGGCGGGATCGGTGGCGAGCGAGGCGCGCAGGAAGCTCGACAATTTATCGGTCATCTGCTCGGCGTCGGCGTTGCGCTTGGTGACGATCAGCGCCGAGATCGAGTTCAACGTGTTGAACAGGAAATGCGGGTTGAGCTGGTAGCGCAACGCCGCCAGCTGCGCCTGCTGCGCGGCCGAGCGCGCGTCGATCAGCTTACGGTCCTGCCGCCGCTCGAACCGCCGGTTGCAGCTCAACTGGAACAAAGCCATGTTGACCGAGAAGACGAGCACATAATTGAGGATCGCGCTGTAGCTGCGTTCCAGCGTGCGCGGCATCAGCGCCCAGCTCGCCTCGACATTCGCGCTGATCAGTCCGGTCCAAAGGATGTCGAACATCCGGTTGACGATCCCGAGCGACACGATGGCGGCGACCAGGGTTGCGGTCCGCGCAACGACCGGCCAGCCGAGCGTCCTCCGGAACAAGGCGAACAGCGGCATCGCGAACAGCATCGACACCGGCACCGTCGCGCTGTCGAGCAGCACGCTCGGGATATCGCCCTGGTGGCGGTCGTAGATCACCGGCAGGAAGATCAGCAGCACGAACAGCCACACGGCGATCGTCAGCAAAATCGCCTCGGTCCAGCGGGCATCGCAACGCTGCGGCAACATGTGAGCGGCGCCCCCCCGGCTGGTCTCGCCGTCACTCTGCCGCGATATGGGCAGGCTGTCACTCAGCATTCGTATGCCGCCATCGCGGAACAATCGGCGGCGTTCGCGGCAAAACCCAGACGCCCGAGACAAAAGTGCGCAACCCCGCGACCAAATCGCGCCCATCGCGCTGTCGGGCCGGCACTTCGACGCCGGCGCGGCCATGATCGCGTGCCGACGCCGGCTCAACACATGATTAAATATGCGGAAACCAAAAGGAAACTTCTGTCCGATAGAGCGATGCGACCAGTGGGGACTGTGCATGCGATCGAGGCGCGAGGATAAAGCCGAGGAGGAGACTGCCGGCAAGCGGGCGGGCAAAGCGTCGCTCGCGACCTTGCTCGGTCTCGCAGCGCGCAACCGCGCGACCGATTTTGCGGAGACATTGGATGGGGCCGGCGCTGTCGCCCGCGCCGCGCCGTTGGCCATAGCCGCGCATATCACCGCGGCCGCCGCTACCGCGCTCCTTCAGCCAGGTGGGGCGCTCGTCGTCGGCCTGAGTGCGGTTGCGGCCGCGTTGCTGCTCGACGCGCTGCCGTTCCTCCTTGTCCGGCGTCAGTTTGTCGGCCGCCTTCGGCCGGTCGCGGTCTCCCGGCTCTTCGCGCTGCTGGGAGCGCTTGGCGGCGGGGCTTGGGGGGGCGCCTTCGCGTTCCTGCTGATCCGCTCGGGCACTCCGCCGAACCCGGTCGCAGTCGCCGCGATGGCGGCCGGACTGCTGGTGGGGCTCTTGTCGCTCACCGCAATTCCCGTAGCGGCCGTCGCGCATGCCTTTGCGTTCGCGCTGGTCCTGGCAGGAATCGCTCTCGATCCGGCGCTGGGCGCCGCGCTCGCCGGCGGCGCCGTCTTGTTTGCCGCGATGCTGATCGTCGAGGCGCGCCACCGCGAGTCCGCGTCCAGCGCCGGCCGCGAGCGGCTCCACGCGCGACACAAAGCCAGCCTTTTGCTCGCCGATTTCGAGGAGAGCGGGCGCGGCTGGTTCTGGGAAACCGACACCGAAGGGCGGCTGACCTATATCACCCCCGCCCTCGCCGCGCGGCTCGGCCATGATCCCGCGCAGATGCTCGGCACGCCGCTGACGGCGTTGGCGGTGCACGACCGCGACGGCCAGACCGGCGCCTCGCCGATCGAGCGCACGATCGGCTTCCATCTCAACGCTAAGATCGCCTTCGCCGACCTCGTCGTCCGCCACGCCGGCAGCGAAGGCCATTGGTGGTCGCTGTCGGGCTGCCCGATCACCGACGATTCGGGCCGCTTCGCCGGTTTCCGCGGCAGCGGCGCGGATCTGACCGAAATGCGCGAGGCCGACGCCGAGATCGCAAGGCTCGCCAAATATGACGTGCTCACTGGTCTGCCCAACCGGCTGCTGATGCGCCAGACCCTCGACGCCGCCTTGCACGGCGCGGCCGCCAAGCGCCAGGATTGCGCGCTCTTCCTGCTCGATCTCGACCGCTTCAAGAACGTCAACGACACGCTCGGCCATCCGGTCGGCGACGCCTTGCTCCAGCAGGTCGCGCAACGGCTCCAGCATATCGTCGGCGATCACGGCCGGGTCGGGCGCCTGGGGGGCGACGAGTTTAACGTCGTCGTCGGCAACATGCCCGACCGCGCCGAGCTCGCCGAGCTCGCGGAAGCGATCATCGCGCGGCTCTCGCTACCTTATGTGATCGAGGGGTCGACGGTGTCGATCGGCGCGTCGATCGGCATCGCCATCTCGCCGTTCGACGGCGACTGCACCGACGATCTCGTCCGCAACGCCGATCTCGCGCTTTACGCCGCCAAGGAGAATGGCCGCGGCGTCCACCGCTTCTACCAGCCCGACATGCACGCCGAGGCCAAGGACCGCCGCCTGCTCGAGATCGACCTGCGCGAGGTGCTGAACGGCAACGAGCTGCACCTGCTCTACCAGCCGATCGTCAAGGCCGACACCGAGGAAGTCGTGGGCTTCGAGGCGCTGGTGCGCTGGGACCACCCGGTGCGGGGGCTGGTCTCGCCGAACAGCTTCATTCCGATCGCCGAGGAGATCGGCCTGATCCCGCGGATCGGCGAGTGGGTGATCCGCACCGCCTGCGCCGAGGCCGCGCGCTGGCCCGAGAATCTGCGGCTCGCGGTCAATCTGTCGCCGCTGCAATTCGCGAGCCCGGGCCTTCCCGCGATCATCGTCAACGCGCTCTCGACCTCGGGGCTGGAGCCGCACCGGCTCGAGCTCGAGCTGACCGAAGGCGTGTTCCTCAACGACGGCGAGGCGGCCGACGCGATGTTCGCGAGCCTGAAGCGGATCGGGGTCCGGCTCGCGCTCGACGATTTCGGCACCGGCTATGCCAGCCTCGCGAACCTGAAGCGCGGGCCGTTCGACAAGATCAAGATCGATCAGTCGTTCGTGCGCGGCGCGGCGATCGAGGACAGCCGCAACGCACCGATCCTGCGCGCGATCGTCGCGCTCGCCGAAAGCCTCGGCATGGAAACGACCGCCGAAGGTGCCGAGACGCTGGACGAGGTCGCTTTGATCCGCTCGCTCGGCTGCTCGCAGATTCAGGGCTTCATCTTCGGCCGGCCGATGACCGCCGACGAGGCGCTCGAAAAGGCCAATCGCGCCGCCGCCGCGACCGCGCGGGTCGGCCAGGTCGAGCGCGAGCCGCGGCTGGCGGTGCTGCGCTTCGCGATGCTGCACAGCGACGGCCAGCGTTACCCGGTGCGGATCCGCAACATATCGACCGGCGGCGCGATGATCGAGCTCGACGACGACGCCGCGCTCGGCAGCGCGCTCGAGATCGAGCTCAGCGCGCAGCATAAAATCGCCGGCGATCTGCGCTGGATGAGCGGCCGCCGCTTCGGCGTCGCCTTCTGCGAGAAACTGGCCGCCGAGCATCTCGCTCCGCCGCCCAACGTCAAGGCGTTGAAGGCCGAGCCCGAAGCCGACGAAGCGCCGATCGTCCGCAAGGGCCGCCGGACTTAAACGAAGCCCAGATTCCAGGTGCTCGGATTGTAGTTGACGATGTTGGGCAGCACGGTCGGCATCTCGCCGCCGCCGACCCCAAACCAGCTCGCCAGTGTCGATGCATATTGATCGACCGACACCGCCGGCAGCAGCCGCCCCTGGCCGACATCGTCGGGGCCGTTATTCGCCACCGCCGGCGGCGTGCCGTAAAAAGCGCGGCCGCGGACCGCGCCGCCCATCACGAAATGCATGCCGCCCCAGCCATGGTCCGAACCGTTGGCGTTCGAGGTCAAGGTGCGGCCGAAATCGGACGCGGTGAAGCTGGTCACCTGGTCCGCGACGCCGAGCTCGACGGTCGCGTCGTGGAACGCCCGCATCGCGCCCGCCACCCGCGTCATCAGCACCGGATGGGTGGTCAGGATCGAATCGTGATTGTCGAAGCCGCCGAGCGAGACGAAGAAGACCTGGCGCTTGGCGCCGAGCTCCTGAGACACCGAGATCAGCCGCGCGACGATGCGGAGCTGGTCGGCGAGCGAATTGCCCGCCGGGAATGGCGTCGCCAGCGTCCGCGCGCCGGCCAGCGCGCCGCTGACCTGCGCCTGCAGATCGAGCGAGCGCTTGGTCACGCGGGCATGCTCGTTCTCGAGCAAATGGGTGCGCGGCGTCGTCATCAGCCCGCGCAAGGTGCTGCCGGCGACGGCGGATCCGAACAGGTTCGGGCTGTTGTTGAGCAACGGCACCGGGCCGTTGGCGGTGACGCCGTACTGGACCGCGGTCCGGCCCGACAAGAAGACCGCGTTGCCCGACGCGTTGATGCAGGTGAGCGTAGCCGATCCGTTGCCGGACTGGAGCAGATCGCCGATCCGCCCGCCCCAGCCCGACGTCGCGCCTTCGGCGTTCGACGCCTGCCAGAAGCTTTGCTGGTCGTTATGCGAGAATAATTTGGGCGGCAGCGGCACGTTGCGCGCGGTGTAATTGGTCTTGCTGGTCGGCTGGATCAGGGTTCCGACGTTGAGCGTCACCGCCAGCCTGCCTGCGTCGAACAAGGGTATCAGCGGTGCCAGCGTCGGCGCCAGCGCATATTGGCGCCCGCCGGCCAGAGGATTGGTCGGGATCAGCACGGTCCCACCCAGCGTGTCGCGCGCGTGGCCGATCGTGCCGCGCAGGCTCGCATAGAGATTGTACGATGCCTGGTCGTAGGGCGTGACCGTGTTGGCGTAATCGTTGCCGCCGAACAGGAAGATGCAGACCAGCGCCTTATAGTCGCCCGCGGTCGCCGCCGCCGCCTCGCCGATCGCGGCGAGGTTCATCACGAACGGGGTGGCGCCGCCGACCAGGCCGAGCGCGGCGGAGCGCTTGAGGAAGGCGCGGCGGGATTGGTCGTTCATCGCGCTGTCCCTCATTTCTGCACCAGATATTCGGGCGAGGCCAGCGTCAGCAGGATCGCCGCATAGACCCGGTTTTCGGGGCCGCCGGCCCCGGCGGGCGAGATCGAATCGACCGCGCTACGGATCGCCCCCTTGGTCGCGGCGCCGAGTTGCGCGCTGAGCAATATGTCGACCTCGTCGACCAGAGCGAGGCTGTCGCCCGCCCGGGTCAGTATCTCGCTATAATTGGCGCGGAAGTCGCCGGAGCCGTTGGCGACCAGGGCCTGCATGTAATTGACATAGGCGATCACCGAAGGCTCGTTGGTGATCTGGAATTCGGGCGCGACCAGTCCGGCGGTGGCGATCGCGCTGTTCGGCGGGGTGTAGCCGGGGCGGAAGAAGTTGAACACGCTGGGGCTGCGGCCCGGGCTCTGGCCGAGCCGGTTGGCGGTCGACGAGGTGTCGCCGATCGGCCAGGTGTTGGCCGGCGAATTGGCGTTGAACGCCCGCGCCCAGCCGGTCAGCCGCATCACCGGCTCGCGCAGCTTGCCGAAGCTCGGCGAGGCGAGGCCCGCGTCGCTGCGCGCTTCGGGGTCGAGCAGGATCGCGCGGACCAAGGCGCGCAGATCGCCGCGGACGCCGCTGCCGTTATTCTCGAACACGTTGGACATGCGCGCGACGTAGCCCGGCGACGGGTTCGAGGTGACCAGCCGCTGGATCAGCTGGCGCGAGACGAACGGCGCGACATTGGGGTGGGCGAAGATCGCGTCGAGGGCGAGCTTGAGGCTGTCGGTGCCGCCGGTTCCGGCCGGGATGGTGGTGCCGAGGAAGGTCTTGGGCCCGGTCTCGTGCTGCGCGGCGTTGACGATCATCGGCCGGCGCATCCGGTCGGGCGTACTGTTGTCGGCCGAATCGAGCGTGAAGCCGGTGAAGACGCGGGCGAGTCCGGTAATGTCGTCCTGCGTGTAGGTCTCGATCGGCCGGCCGCCGCTCATCTGCACCGATCCGTCGAGGTTGAGCCGGACCAGCCCGATCGTGAACAATTGCAGCAATTCGCGCGCGTAATTCTCGTCGGGCACCGCGCCGGTCGCGCTATTGGCTTTCCGGTTGCCGAGGAAGGTCAGATAATAGCCCATCGCGGCGTTGGTCGAGATGCGGTCGAGCAAGGTCCGGTAATTGCCGAACGCATTGTCCATCAATATGTCGACATAAGCGGCGGCCGAGAATTGGCGCCAGCTCGAATTGATCCCGTCGACGCCGACCACGAGGAAGTCGAGCAACGCCATGCCGACCCGCTGGCGCAGCTGGTCCGGGCTGGCGATCAATTGCCGCCACATCACCGGGTCGAAGCCCGTTGTGCCGTTCATGTTGGCGGGGACGGCGTAGCCGGCGGCGACCAGCCAGTCCCAATGGCTGGTGGCGCGCGGCAGGTTGAACTGCTCGGACAGCCAGACCTCGTAGCCGCCGCCCGCGACCCGGTCGATATCGGCGCGGGCCGCGCCCATCGCCGCCTGGCCGACGAAGCGCGTCGCCTGGATTCGGGTTGGGAGGATGATCGCGGGCGGAGGGGGCGGGGGCGGGGGCGCCGTCGATGTCGGCGGCGCCGGGGTGCCGCCACCGCCGCCGCAGGCCGCCAGCGTCAGCAAGGCGGCGAGCAGCGAAGGGGTCGCTTCGGCGGGGATTTGGGATTCGTCGGCAAGCCCCCATGACGCGTCTTCCGCGGCGGGATTGGCTGTAAAATCCTCGATCATATGCTGGTTCCCCCGAACCCTGAAGCATCACCCGCATATACCCTTCGCCGGCCAGCGTAAATCGCTGATTCGCGAAGTTTTTGTGACAAAATGGGTTAGCGCGACATTAAGTGAATTCGAGGATCACCGCGTCGACGGCGAGGCTGTCGCCCGGCTTCGCATCGACCTTGGCGACCGTCCCCGCTTTCTCGGCGCGCAATATATTCTCCATCTTCATCGCCTCGACCACGGCAAGCGGCTGGCCGGCCTCGACCTTGTCTCCCGCGCCGACATGGAGCGCGGTCAGCAGGCCCGGCATCGGACAGAGCAGATATCTGGACAGATCGGGCGGCGCCTTTTCGATCATGTGGCGCGACAGAGCGGCGACATGGGCGGGCAGAACGTCGACCAGGTGCGCCGCGCCGCGCGTGGTGAGTCGCCACTGGCGACCGCGGCGGGCGATCTGCACCGTGCGCGGATGATCGTCGATCGTGCCCTTGAACTGGAATTGCCCCGGCTGCCAGCGGCCGACCACATCGAGCGCAGGCTGGTCGTCGCCGTCGATATAAGCGAGCAGGCCGCCTTCATAGCCTTCGAACGCGATTGTGTGCTCCCGGCCGGCCAGCCGCACGATCCGATCGCCGGGCGGGATGACGGCCTCGCCCAATTGGCCGCTGATCGAGCAGGCGCGGCTCTCGGTTTCCATCGCAACCAGCGCGGCGATCGCGGCAAGATCGCGCACGAGCTCCTCGTTCGCGGGCGCGCCTTCGAAGCCCTCGGGATATTCCTCGGCGATGAAGCCGGTGGTGAGCTCGCCGGCGCGGAAGCGCGAATGCTGCATCAGCGCCGAGAGGAAGTCGATATTGTGGCCGATGCCGTCGACCGCAAACGCATCGAGCGCCGCGATCTGGCGGTCGATCGCCTGCTCGCGCGTGTCGCCATGGGTGATCAGCTTGGCGATCATCGGGTCGTAGAAGATCGACACCTCGCCGCCCTCGACGACGCCGTCGTCGACGCGGACGCCCTCTTTTTCGGCGGGCGGGCGATACCGCACGAGCCGGCCTGTCGAGGGCAGGAAGCCGCGATACGGGTCCTCGGCATAGACCCGGCTCTCGACCGCCCAGCCGGTCAGCTTCACCGCGTCCTGGCC
>Ga0136617_10006621_pt1 | contig 10332 bp, 10 predicted proteins | sample AntDrymUQ3222106_2_FD_129672 | JGI IMG/M metagenome (GOLD analysis project Ga0136617, IMG submission 129672) | Polar desert sand microbial communities from Dry Valleys, Antarctica - metaG UQ322 (21.06) | ecosystem: Environmental > Terrestrial > Soil > Desert | place: Antarctica: Dry Valley... | reverse complement strand
CGCCCCGCGCTCGCGCAGCTGGGCCACGACGTGCTTGTTGTGGACGATCTCCTTGCGCACGTAGACCGGCGCGCCGTAGAGCTCGAGCGCGCGCTCGACGGTCTGGACGGCGCGATCGACGCCGGCGCAGTAGCCGCGCGGGGCGGCCAGCAGCAGCCGTTCGGGCGTGGGGAGGGCGGTGGTGGCCATCAAGTCCAGTGTAGGCGGCGGCGAATCAGCGCCAGCGGCGCAGCAGCTCGAGCACGGCCTCACCGCTGAGGTCGAGCGAGCGCCTCGACACCGCGCTCATGTCGTCGCAGCGCTTGTGCCAGCACGGGAACTCGAAGTCGATGAGGTCGATCGCGGGCACGCCGGCGCGGGCGAACGGGGTGTGATCGTCGGTGATCTCCGAGCGCTCGAGGGCCGGGAAGGCGGCCTGCGCGCCGACGCGGCGCGCGGCGGCGCGCAGGCGCGCCCACAGCTTCCGGTCCGACCCCGCCTCGCGCGGGATCCGCAGATCCTTGTCGGCGATGAAGTCGAGCACCACGACCGCGCGCAGCTCGCCCTGGTGGCGGCGCGCGTAGGCCCGCGAGCCGCGCACGCCGGTGCCGTAGAAGTCGCCGTCGTCGGTCGCCTCCTCCCCGTCGAAGAGCACGAAGCGCAGCTCGGGCGCGCCGGTGGGGCGCTGCGTCCGCCGCAGGACGCGGGCCAGCTCGAGCACCACCGCGGTCCCGCCCGCACCGTCGTTGGCGCCGACGAAGCCGGCGATCGCCTTCGTGTCGTAGTGCGCGGCGACCACGACCGCGGGCTTGCTGCCGGGGATATGGCCGACGACGTTGCGCAGACCCCCGGGCACTTTCTCGTAGCGCCCGCGGGGGAGCGCGCGGCGGATCCGCGCCGCCAGCCGCCGCGAGGCCACCGAGCCCGCCGGCCGCGGGCCCATCTCGACCTGCCGCCGCAGCTCGGCGAACGCGCGCCCGCCGTCGAAGCGGTCGACCTTCAGCCGCGCCCCCGCCGCGGTGCGCACCGGCGCGTCCTGGTCGAACGCCCCGCTGACGGCGGCCACCAGCAGGCCCAGCGCGAGCACCGCGGCCAGCGCCAGCCCGACGGCGAGCCCCTTCATCAGTCGTTCGACGTCACGGTCTCCAGGAGGTCCGCGAAGCGCGCCCGCGCGGCCTCCTGGCGGGTCGGCACGTGCTCGGACGGCACGCCGTCGGCGGGCGCCTCGTATCCGCGGAGGATCTGCCGGGCGACGCTCTGGCGATGGACCTCGTCGGGGCCGTCGTAGAGCCGCGCCGCGCGCGCGAAGCGGTACATCGCCTCGAGCGGCAGGTCGGTCGAGTAGCCCAGCGAGCCGTGGATCTGCACCGCTCGGTCGACGACGTCGTGCAGCACGCCGGCGCCGAAGAACTTGATCAGCGCGATCTCCTGGCGCGCCGCCGAGGCGCCCTCGCGGTCCATCTTCCAGGCCGCCTGCAGCGTCATCAGGCGTGCCGCGTGCATCTGCGCGGCCGAGTCGGCGATCCAGTTCTGGACCGTCTGCTTCTCCGACAGCAGCGAGCCGTGCACATAGCGCGTCAACGCCCGCTCGCAGAGCATGTCGAAGGCGCGGCGCGAGACGCCGAGCCAGCGCATGCAGTGGTGGATGCGACCCGGGCCGAGACGCTGCTGTGCGATCAGGAAGCCCGCGCCGCGCGCGCCCAGCAGCGCGGCCTCGGGCACGCGCACGTCCTCGTAAAGGATCTCGGCGTGGCCGCCGATGCGCCCGAAGTGGTGGGAGAGCGGGTGCTCCATCGTCGGGATGTCGCGCACGAACGTGACGCCGGGTGTGTCGGCGGGGACGAGCAGCATCGAGGCGCGCTGGTACTTGTGCGCGTCGGGGTCCGTGACCGCCATCACGATCAGGAAGTCCGCCACCGAGCCGTTGGTGGAGAACCACTTGTGGCCGTTGATGACCCACTCGTCGCCCTCGAGCACCGCCGTGGTCTGCAGCAGCGTCGGGTCCGAGCCCGCCGTCTCGGGCTCGGTCATCGAGAACGCCGAGCGCAGGTCGCCGTTGAGCAGCGGATACAGGTACTGGTCCTTCTGGTCCTCCGTGCCGGCCATCGCGAGCACCTCGGAGTTGCCCGAGTCGGGCGCCTGGTTGCCGAACGCCGACGGCGCGAACGGCGACGAGCCGAGGATCTCGTGCATGAGGCCGAGCTTGACCTGGCCGAAGCCCTGCCCGCCGAGGTCGGGCGGCAGGTGCGCGGCCCACAGGCCACGTTCCTTGACCTGCTCCTGGAGCGGTGCGATCGCGCGCACGAAGCCGTCCTGGCCGAGCTCGTCGAAGACGCTCTCGATCGGCCAGATCTCCTCGCGCACGAACTCGCGCATCCAGTCGAGCTGCTGCTGGAACTCGGGTTCCGTCGAGAAGTCCCACGCCATCGTCCAACCGCCTCCTCAGTGCCTCGGTGTGATCTCGGCACCAAGGTTGGCAGGATCATCCGGTAGACACCAGGTGGTGGTGGGCGCCCTCGAGATCGCGGCAGGCGTCGCCGTGCTCGCGGGCGCGGCGCTGCAGTCGGCGACCGGCTTCGGCTTCGCGCTCGTCGCTGCGCCGATGCTGTTCGCGGCCGCCGACCCGGAGCGAGCGGTCGGGCTGCTGATCGTGCTCGGGCTGCTCGTCAACCTGATGACGCTCGGGACCGAGGGCCGGCGGCCGCAGCCGCTCGTGCGCGACGCGGCGAAGATCCTGGCCTGGGCGGTTCCGGGGGTCGTCGCCGGCCTGCTCGCGCTGCGATCGCTCGACTCGACCGCGCTGCAGGTCGGGGTCACGCTCGGCGTGTTCGCGACGCTCGCGGTACGCGCGTTGGCACGGCGGCGCCGCGAGGCGGGAGCGGGCGAGGGCGAGCCGCCCTGGTGGGCCGCGCCGGCCACCGGGTTCGCCTCGGGCGCGCTGACCACCTCGACGAACACCGCCGGCCCGCCCGTCGTGCTCTACATGCTCGCCCGCGGTGTGACGCCGGTGCAGACGCGCGACACCCTGACCGTCACCTTCGTCGGGTTCGCCGCGCTCGGGATGGCGGCGCTGGCGCTGAGCGGCACCGAGGGCGCGATCCCGCCCGCGGACGCGCTCGCGGCGCTCGTCCCCGCCGTGGTGATCGGCCACCTCGCGGGGCGGCCCGTGTTCGCGCGCATTGCCGACCACCACTACGAGCCGGTGCTCACCACCGTGCTGATCGCCACGGCGCTGGCCGGGCTGGCGACCGCTCTACTGTGAGCTGATGCACGTCGAGATCTGGTCAGACATCGCCTGCCCCTGGTGCTACGTCGGCAAGCGCCGCTTCGAGGCCGCGCTCGCCGCCTTCGAGCACCGCGACGAGGTCCGCGTCACCTGGCGCAGCTTCGAGCTCGACCCGGGCGCGCCGGCGGAGCGCACGGGCGACCGCGCCGAGCATCTCGCGCACAAGTACGGCTCCAGCGTCGAGCAGGCGCAGGCGATGCAGGACCAGATGACCGCCACGGCGGCGGGCGAGGGGCTCGACTTCCACTTCGAGACCGCGCGCTCCGGCAACACGTTCGACGCGCACCGGCTCGTGCACCTCGCGGCGCTGCACGGCCGCCAGGACGCGATGAAGGAGCGACTGCTGCGCGGCTACCTGAGCGAAGGCGAGCTGATGAGCGACCACGCCGCGCTCGAGCGGCTCGCGGTCGACGTCGGCCTGGAGGCCGAGGAAGTCCGCGAGACGCTGGCGACCCGCCGCTTCGCCGCGGACGTGCGCGAGGACGAGCAGACCGCGTCCGCGCTCGGCATCAGCGCGGTCCCGTGCTTCGTGATCGACCGCCGCATGGGCGCACCGGGCGCGCAGCCGGCCGAGGTCCTCGCCGCGTTCCTGCAGCGGGGCTGGGCCGCGCGCTCGCCGCTCGAGGGCGTCGCGAGTGGCGACGCCTGCGGGCCCGGCGGCTGCTGAGGCTCAGGCGCCGGCGAGCTCGGCGCGCTGCACACGCCGAGGCCCATCAGAAGCCACGCGCCGCGCTCGCTCGGGCCACGGATGCCCCGCACGAGGCAGAGCACCGCGGGGCCCAGGAGGCCGAGGTTCGCCGCGAACTTCATGAACGGGTCGGCGACGGCTTCGGGCAGGAACGTGAGCACGAACTGCGCCGCGAAGACGGCGAGGAGCAGCGTCAGCGCGACGAGGCCGAACCGGATCGCCACGGGGGCGCTGCGCAGAGCGAGCATCAGCCGCTTATCGGCACCTGCCGCTCCTGCGTGAGCCGCTACGCCACGGCGATCTCGTCCGACAGCGCGAACGGCGGCACGAGCTCGATGCGGTCGCCGCTCCAGAAGCGCCCCGGGTCGTACCAGCTCGCCGGCCTGCGCTTCGGCAGCAGGCCCATGTGCTGGTAGGTGGTGGCCACGAGCTCAGCGCAGTAGACGGTCTCCAGCGAACTGTCGCGGCGGCGGTAGCGGCCGGTGAGCCACTGGCGGGCGAGCCCCGCGGAGGTCGGGAACGAGCGGCCGTCGAAGCGCTCGATGACTCCCATCAGCCGGTCCTCGTGCTCCCGCTCGAGCGTCCCCTCGAGCTGGCGCAGCCATGCGCGCTGGCCGTAGCGCCGGCCCCAGGTCTTCACGGCGTCGGCCAGCACGTGCAGCTGGACGCCGCGCTGGCGCTCGCCGGTCCACACGTCGGGCAGCGAGCGGCCGAGCTCGGCGTGCCACAGCAGCGGCGGCAGGTCGTCGAGCGCGACGACCATGCCGACGTGGTTGACCGGCGCATTGGTTACGGTCTGGATCGCGCGGTCGGCGAGCGAGCGGCCGCGGAACAGCCACAGGTCGCCGGTCGCCGACGTGGCGATCGCGTCCTCGAAGGCCAAGCCCGGCACGCTCCCTAACCTACGCGAGCGGTGCGACCGAACTACTGGAAGCTCTTGGGCGTCGCCGGGGTGGCCGGCGTGGCCGCGACCGGCGTCGCCGTCGCGCGCCGGCGGCGCGCCCACAGCGAGCTCGAGCCCGACGAGATCCGCGAGCGCCTGCACCAGCGCCTCGCCGAGGCCGAGCGCGCCGCGACGGCGGAGCCATGGTGGAAGACGGCGGTCGTCTACCAGATCTACCCGCGCTCGTTCGCGGACTCCAACGGCGACGGGATGGGCGACCTCCAAGGCATCGCCGACCGCCTCGACCACCTCAGCGCGCTCGGCGTCGACGTGATCTGGCTCTCGCCCGTCTATCCCTCACCCCAGGACGACAACGGCTACGACATCGCCGACTACCAGGACATCGAGCCGAGGTTCGGCACGCTGGCGGACTTCGACGCGCTGCTCGCCGCGGTCCACCGGCGCGGCATGAAGCTCGTCATGGATCTCGTGGTCAACCACACGTCCGCCGAGCACGCCTGGTTCAAGGAATCGCGCGCGAGCCGCCAGAGCCCCAAGCGCGATTGGTACTGGTGGCGCGAGCGCCCCACCAAATGGCGCTCGTTCTTCTCCGGCCCGGCGTGGGAGCTCGACGAGGGGACCGGCGAGCACTACCTGCACCTGTTCGCGCGCTCGATGCCCGACCTCAACTGGGAGAACCCGGAGGTCCGTGAGGCGGTCTACTCAATGATGCGCTGGTGGCTGGACCGCGGCGTCGACGGCTTCCGCATGGACGTCATCAACATGATCTCCAAGGACCCGGCGCTGCCGGACGCACCCGAGCCGGGCGTGGGCATGATGCCCGACGGCGCCGAGCACTTCATCGACGGCCCGCGGATCCACGAGTTCCTGGCGGAGATGCACCGCTCCGTGTTCGCCGGCCGGTCCGAGCCGACGCTGACGGTCGGCGAGACGCCTGGCGTCACGGTCGAGGAGGCGCGGCTGTACACCGACCCGGCCCGCGGCGAGCTCGACATGGTCTTCCAGTTCGAGCACGTCAATCTCGACCAGGGCGCGACGAAGTGGGACGTCACGCGCCTGCGCCTGACCGACCTCAAGGCGTCGTTCGGGCGCTGGCAGGAGGGCCTGCAGGAGACGGGCTGGAACTCGCTGTACTGGAACAACCACGACCAGCCGCGCGTCGTCTCGCGCTTCGGCGACGACGGCCCCGAGCATCGCGTGCGCTCGGCCAAGATGCTCGCCACGGTCCTGCACCTGCACCGCGGGACGCCGTACGTCTACCAGGGCGAGGAGCTCGGGATGACCAACGCGCGCTTTGACCGCATCGACGCCTTCCGCGACATCGAGTCGCTCAACCACCACGCCGAGGCAGTCGAGCGCGGCGACCTCGAGGACGCGGTGCTCGCCGGCCTGCGCACGATGGGCCGCGATAACGCGCGCACGCCGATGCAGTGGGACGCGAGCGAGCACGCCGGCTTCACCACCGGCGAGCCGTGGATCCCCGTCAACCCGAACTTCTTGGAGATCAACGCCGAGGCGGCGCTCGCCGACCCCGACTCCGTCTTCCACCACTACCGGCGGCTGATCGAGCTGCGCCACGACGAGCCGGTCGTCGCGCACGGCGACTTCACGATGCTGCTCCCGGACGACGAGCGCGTGTATGCGTTCACCCGCCGGCTCGGCGACGTGGAGCTGCTCGTGCTCGGCAACTTCAGCGGCGAGACCGTGCCGGTCGAGCTGCCGGAGGCCGGCGGCGAGCTGTTGCTCGGCAACTACGCCGACGCGGGCGAGGAGCGCGTGCTGCGCCCGTGGGAGGCGCGCGTGCTGCGGCGGGCGGCATGACCCCGGTCGAGATCGAGACCCCGCACGGGCCCGCGCTCGCGCACCTGCACCCCGCCGGTGACCCGCGGGCGGGGCTCGTGCTCGGCCATGGTGCGGGCGGTGGCGTCGCGGCGCGCGACCTCGTCGCGGCGACGCAGGCCGCGCTCGAGGCGCAGGTGAGCGTCGCCCTCATCGAGCAGCCCTACCGCGTGGCGGGGCGCAAGTCGCCCGCGCCGGCGAAGCAGCTCGACGCCGCCTGGGGCGCGGTCGTCGAGCACCTGCGCGCCGAGGTGTTCAGCGGGCTGCCGGTGATCACGGGCGGGCGCTCCGCGGGCGCCCGCGTCGCGTGCCGCACGGCGGCGGACAACGGCGCGGCCGGCGTTCTCTGCCTCGCCTTCCCGGTCCACCCCCCGGGGAAGCCGGAGAAGAGCCGGCTCGACGAGCTCAACGCCGTGACGGTGCCGGTGCTCGTCGTCCAGGGCGAGAGCGACCCGTTCGGGATGCCGCCGGCCGCGCCCGGCCGGGAGGTTCTCGCGCAGGGCGGCACCCACGCCCTCACGGGCGACCTCGGCGCGCTCGCCGAGGCCGTGCGCGACTGGCTCGCGCGCCTGGTGGCTCACTAGCCATGGCGAGTTGGGACGACGTGCGCCGGCTCGCGCTCGCGCTGCCCGAGACCACCGAGGTGATCTCGCGCGAGCTGCGCCAGTGGCGCGTGAAGGACAAGCTGTTCGTATGGGAGCGTCCGCTGCGCCGCTCCGATCTCGAGGCGCTGGGCGACGAGGCACCCGACGGCCCGATCCTGGGCGTGCGGGTCGAGCACCTCGTCGCGAAGGAGGCACTGCTCGCCGACGACCCCGGCGTCTTCTTCACCACCCCGCACTTCGACGGTTACGCGGCGGTACTCGTGCGCCTGGACCGGACCGAGCTCGAGGAGCTCAACGAGCTGATCGTCGAGGCCTGGCTCGCCCGCGCGCCGAAGCGGCTGGCCAAGGCCTACCTCGACGCGATGGGCTAGCGCCCGACGGTCTGCATGCCCTCCGGCGTGTAGCGACCGCCGGCCACCGCGCCGGCGAGCGCATCGAGCTCGGCGAGGTCCTCGTCGGTGAGCTCGAGGCCGAGGGCGCCGAGGTTCTCCTCCGCGCGCTCGACACGCTTGGTGCCGGGGATCGCGATGACATCGTCGCCGCGCGAGAGCACCCAGGCGAGGGCGACCTGGCCGGGCGTCGCGTCGTGGCGCTGGGCGACCGCCTCGACCTGCTCGACGACCGCGAGGTTGGCCTCGAGGTTCTCGCGCTCGAAGCGCGGGAACCGGACGCGGCGGGCGTCGTTCTCCTCGAGGTCCTCGACCGAGCGGATCTTGCCGGTCAGGAAGCCGCGGCCGAGCGGCGAGTAGGCGACGAAGCCGATGCCCAGCTCGCGGATGGCCGGGAGGATCTCCTCCTCGACCGAGCGCTCCCACAGCGAGTACTCGCTCTGCAGCGCCGCGATCGGGTGCACCTCCGCCGCCTTGCGGATCGTCTGCGCGCCGGCCTCGGAGAGCCCGAGGTGGCGGACCTTGCCCTCCTGCACCAGCTCGGCCATCGCGCCGACGGTCTCCTCGATCGGGACCTCCGGGTCGACGCGGTGCTGGTAGTAGAGGTCGATCGTGTCGATGCCGAGGCGCTCGAGCGACGCCTCGCAGCAGCTGCGCACGTACTCCGCGTCGCCGCGGATGCCGAGGAACTCGCCGTTTTCCCCGCGCACGTTGCCGAACTTGGTCGCGATCAGCGGCCGCTCGCCGCTCCACTCGCGCACCGCGCGCCCCACAAGCTTCTCGTTCGTGAACGGGCCGTACATGTCGGCGGTGTCGAGCAGGGTCACGCCGAGCTCGAGGGCGCGGTGGATCGTGCGCACCGCCTCAGCCTCGTCGGCGGTGCCGTAGAACTCGGACATGCCCATGCAGCCGAGGCCGAGCGGAGCCGCTTCGAGGCCGTGGCTGCCGATGCTGCGCTTCTCGTTTTTCGTCATCCATCGCACTATAGGATCGCCCGCATGGCACAGGCTCACGGCGACCGGCTGACCTCGATCGATGCGTCCTTCCTCGCGCAGGAGGGGCCGACGTCGCACATGCACGTGGGCGCGGTGATGATCTTCGACGGCCCGCCGCCCGGCTACGTCGAGTTCGTCGACCAGGTGCGCGGGCGGCTGCACCTCGTCCCCCGCTATCGCCAGAAGCTCGCGTTCCCGCCGGTCGAGACGGGGCGGCCCGTGTGGATCGACGACCCGAGCTTCAACCTCGAGTACCACGTCCGCCACACGGCGCTGCCGTCGCCGGGGTCGGAGGCGCAGCTGCGCTCGCTCGCCGCGCGCATCCACTCCCAGCAGCTCGACCGGGCCAAGCCGCTGTGGGAGACGTGGCTCGTCCAGGGGCTCGAGAGCGACCGCTTCGCGCTGATCTCGAAAACCCACCACGCGCTGGTCGACGGCATCGCCGGCGTCGACCTCGCGACCGTGCTGTTCGACGCCGAGCCGCACCCGCCGAGGCTGCCCGACATGGGCGAGCCATGGCGCCCGCAGCCCGAGCCGTCGGCCGTCGACCTCGCCGCGCGGGGCATCCGCGGGCTCGTGCGCACGCCGTTCGAGCTCGCCGGACGTGCGGCCTCGGCGGCAACCCGCCCGGCGGAGGCGCTCGAGACGACGCGTGAGGCGCTCGAAGGGGTCGGCGAGATCGCGTGGGCAACGCTCAACCCGGCGCCGACGACGCCGCTCAACGTCGAGATCGGGCCGCACCGCCGCGTGATGTTCCTGCGCGAGGAGCTCGACGACTTCAGGCTCGTCAAGAACGCGTTCGGCGGCACGGTCAACGACGTCGTGCTGACCGTCGTGTCCGGCGGCCTGCAGAAGTGGCTGCGCTCCCGCGGCACGCGCACCGAGGGGCTGGAGCTGCGCGCGCTCGTCCCGATGTCGATCCGCAGCGCCGCGGACCGCGGCGCGATGGGCAACCGGCTGGCGGCGATGCGCGGGCCGCTGCCCGTCTACGTGGAGGACCCGGTCGCGCGGCTGCGCGTCGTGCGCGCCGCGATGGACGGCCTCAAGGAGTCCAAGCAGGTCGTGGGCGCGGAGGTGCTCGCCGGCGTACAGAACTTCACGCCGCCGACGGTGCTCGCGCAGGCCTCGCGGCTGAACTTCTCCACGCGCCTGTTCAACCTGCTCGTCACCAACGTGCCGGGCCCGCAGTTCCCGCTCTACGTGCTCGGGCGCCAGCTCCAGGACCTCTTCCCCGTCGCGTTCCTGCCGCGCAACCACGCGCTTGCGGTGGCGATCATGTCCTACAACGGCTCGATGGACTTCGGCCTGCTCGGCGACTACGACGCGATGCACGACCTCGAGGACTTCGGCACGATGGTCGACGACTCGCTCACCGAGCTGCTCGACGCGGCCAAGAAGCGGCAGCGGTCGAACGGTCGGACGAAGCAGAAGCCCGCTGCCCCGAAGCGCAAGCCCGCCGCGACGCCGAAGTCAAAGGCTCAGTAGCCGAGCGCGAACTTCGCGTCCTCGGACATCTTGTCCTGGGTCCACGGCGGGGTGAAGACCATCGAGGGCACCACTTCCTCGACGCCGGCGAGCTCGCCCACGAACTCCTTGATCTGCTCGGAGACCTGGGGCCCGATCGGGCACGCGGGGGTGGTGAGGGTG
>Ga0136617_10006620_pt1 | contig 10334 bp, 8 predicted proteins | sample AntDrymUQ3222106_2_FD_129672 | JGI IMG/M metagenome (GOLD analysis project Ga0136617, IMG submission 129672) | Polar desert sand microbial communities from Dry Valleys, Antarctica - metaG UQ322 (21.06) | ecosystem: Environmental > Terrestrial > Soil > Desert | place: Antarctica: Dry Valley... | reverse complement strand
CGACGGGCGGGAAGCTAGTGGCGAGGGCCGGAATCGAACCGGCGACACCACGGTTTTCAGCCGTGTGCTCTACCAACTGAGCTACCTCGCCCTGGAATGAAGCGGGTTTCAGGGTACCGACACATTCCCACGTTTGGGCCATGCTGACGGAGCTGAAAGACTCGGCGCGGAGCCCGTTCACGCGAAGAATCCTTCTCCCCTTCCTCCTCCTCGTTGCCCTGACCGCGTGCGGGAGTAGCGAGGACGCGGCGCGCCCGGCCGATCCGGCCAAGTCCTCGGCCACAGTCGACGGGTCCAAGCCCCGGCTGCAAGCGGACGGCCCCTGCGCGGAGTCGTGTTGGCGAAGGGTCTGGACGAGCAGGGATCGGTCGTAGCTCCGCGACTCGCGTTCACGACTCGGGACAAGCAGGCCACAGCCGTGATCGGGCTGGGGAGCGACGCTCCCGCGGCAGAGCTCACGGTGGCCTGGTACCGGCTGACGGGGATCGAGGGCCGCGAGCACCTCTTCTCGCACGAGATCGCCGTCGGGCCCGGCGCTCTCGCCTATTCGCAAGGAATCGCCGAAGGCGGCCTTGCGCCCGGTCTGTACGAGACGGTCGCGACGCTCGGTGAGCGCCAGGTTCGGACGCCGTGGGTCGTGCGTAGGCGCGGGTCGGCAGCGACCGCTTCACGCGCGGTCGAGGGGGTTCCGGCCGCCGCTCTCGTCTCGAACCGACTTGCGCAGACGCCGGAGTGGGACCTTCCGAGCCCGGGCGAGAACGGGGTGTGGGACAGCGAATTCGGAAGGGACCCCCGCAGCGGCCCGCGGGATGGGTGCGAAGTGGAGGACATCGACGCCGCGTGGAGCCCGTACCTGGACGTGAACGTGTCCGCGTCGTGGTTTGGACCGTGCTCGACGCGGACGCTCTCGGCGTCGGTCTCCGGCCCGCCTGTGACGATCGTGTCCGAGGACACTCCGCCAGACCCGCATGTCACGTTGATGTACGGTCAGGCGGGCTTGTGTGAGCTCCCCGGCGGAAGCGACCTGCCCGGAACGGTCGTTCGGCTCGAGGCGACCGGCAAGCGCAACGGGCCGAGCCGAGTACCGCGTGGAGGATCACGGCGAGACGCTCTTGGCCGATGTTGAGTCGATTCCCGCCGCCGGGAGCAAGGTTGCGCCCGGCGAACGGATCAAGCTGCACGCGCTTGCGATGGTGATGCCGCCCGCGCTGGGCGTCAAAGTGCTGTACGTCGACGATGGCAACGACCTGATCGAGTCGGTCGGCAACTTGTCGGGGGCCTCCACGCCGGTCGCTTGCGACCCTCGCCGGAACGTCGCTCAGCTCTTCTCCGAATACCGAGATCCCCCCGACCCGCCGCCTGTGATCGAGATCTGCGCAAACGCCGAGGGCTTCGACGGCACGCGCTCGCGCGGCTGCATCGAGTTCTACACGGGCGAGGTCTGGGAGGGCACAGCGAGTAGCGCCGTGACCACCCCGCCGCCGCACGGCCCATGCGGCAACCCTGCCCGCACGGAGGCCACTGTTCGGCTCCTCGTCGCGGAGGACGGCTCGGTCAAAGGGACGTACGACGTCACCGGGTGCGGTGTCTCCGAGCCCCATGCGGAGTGGACCGGAACCGTGACCGACGCGGGCTTCCTGTTCCCGGAGCTCGTGGTCTTCACGGACGGGAATCTCATTCCGAAGGTGAGTCCCACGCGCGCTGAAGCGACGCTCGAGCACAACGAGGCGACCGCCAAGTGGGTGACCACTTGGGAGCTCACGTGCACGTCGTGCGAAGAGTGACCTAGCGGCCCGTGCTCTCCCGCGGCGCTATCGTCGCCGCCATGCCGCCGCGGGACGTTGCCATCATCGGCGCTGAGCTGGATCTCGGCGTGGGACGCCGTGGCGTCGACATGGGCCCATCCGCGATTCGCTACGCGGGGCTCGGCGACCGGATTTCGGCGATCGGGGTCGCTGTCAGGGATCTCGGAAACGTCGACGCCGCCCTGCCCGAGACCGTCGCCGCCGGCAGCGAGCGCGCCCGCTTCCTCGCCGAGATCAAGGGCACGTGCGAGCGGATCGCCGACCAGGTGGGTCGCGCGGCGAACGACGGTCTCGTCCCCCTCGTGCTCGGCGGCGATCACTCGATCGCGCTCGGCACGGTCGGCGGGATGGCGCAGCAGTCAGGCGGCCCAGGGGCGGCGCTCTGGTTCGACGCCCACGGTGACCTGAACACTCCGGAAACGACCCCGAGCGGCAACGTGCACGGGATGCCGCTCGCCGCGGTGCTCGGGCAGGCGACCGACGGGTTCCGGAGTGACGCCTGGCCGCTCCCGGCGCTCGATCCGGCGCGCGTTTCCTTGATCGGCGTCCGCTCCCTGGACGAGGGTGAGCGCCGCCTCGTGCGCGAACTCGGCCTCGCGGCCTTCACGATGAGCGAGATCGACCGTCGCGGGGTCGAGGAGGTCGTCCGCGAGGCGCTCGCCCGTGCCGATGGAGCGCCGTTCGTGCACGTCTCCCTCGACATGGACGTGGTCGATCCGGATGTCGCGCCGGGTGTGGGCACGCCCGTGCGCGGCGGCCTCTCCTACCGCGAGGCGCACCTTGCGATGGAGCTCGTCTCGGAGTCCGGCCTCCTCAGCTCGTTCGAGATCGTCGAGGTGAACCCGATCCTCGACCGGATGAACGAGACCGCGGCCCTCGCCGTCGAGCTCGCCGCGAGCGCCCTCGGCGCGCGCATCCTTTGACCCCGTGAGGCGCGCGGCGCGAGACCCCGGCCCGATCGGAGGCGCACTACGCCCACGCCCCACCCAGGGTGGTGGTGAGTCACCCTGAGTTGTGGGGTCCACCCACCACCCGACGGAAGCCTAAGCCCGAAGGCGCGCCGTAGTCCCCACGGTCCGCGCCATCTTTGAGCCAACTTCGAGGAGGAACCATGCGTCTGTACCCCGATGTCCCCGGCCAGCGGTTGTCGACGGTCGCCCGCGACCTCGTCGTCCTCACCGTCCTCGCCCTCCTTGCCTGGCTCGCGTTCAAAGTGCACGACGCGGTCGACGCGCTTGCTGTTCTCGGCGAGGGAGTCGGGGAGGCGGGCACGGCGGTCGAGGGTGGATTCGGATCGGCGGCCGACGCGGTCGACGGGGTGCCCGTCGTCGGTGGGTCGCTCGCCGACGGCCTGCGCTCGGCCGGTGAGGGCACGGGAGGCAACGTCGCGGACTTCGGCCGCCGCGGCGAGGAGCGCGTCCACGACCTCGCCAACCTCCTCGGGGCCCTCACGTTCGCCGTCCCTGCGCTCCTGCTGCTCCTGCAGGCACTTCCGCCCCGGATCGCCCAGGTGCGGAGGCTGACGGCCGCGGGCCGCGCGCTCAGCCCCGCCGCGCCCGAGGATCTCGCCGAGCGCACGCGGCTCGTCGCGATGCGCGCGGCCTTCTCGCTCCCGTACGGTCAGCTCCTGCGCTTCACGTCGGACCCGTTCGGCGACCTCGCCGCGGGGCGCTACGACGGGCTCGTGCAGGCCGCCTACGAGGATGCCGGTCTGCTGCCTGAGCGCGTCTAGCGGCATTCCGCCAATCCCTCCTGGGCCTCACCGGCTTCGAACGGCCGCGTCGTCGAAGACGACCTCGCTGTCTCCGGCGACGCTCTGCACGACCACCGCGAGCCCGCGGAAGGACCGCGGGCCGTCCTCGTCGGAGGCCGCCCCGACCCGCCTGCCGTTCACCGAGAAGGAGAGCTCTACCCGGCCCTCACGTGACCCGGAGCATCCGGCCGAGAGCTCTGCCGGCGAGCCGGGCGCCCCGACCCGGGCACCTTCCCCGTCGGCGAGCACCACGAGGCCGCCACCGCCTAGCTCCTTCCGGATCGACCAGTTGCCTGTGCGGTCCACGAAGAAGAGGTAGCCGCGCTCCGCGAGCGCGTAGCAGCCGATCCCGAACGAGGCGGGCCGGCCCGGGAGCTCCGTCGCCGTCATCCGCACGTCCACGGCCCGCACGGGCTGGTCGCTGAAGACGAGCCCGCGCCGGATGCTCCCGCTCTGTTCCAGCCGTATCCGGTAGGCCTCGCCCGCGTAGCCGAACGAGCCGAAGCGAGCGCGCCCGATCGGCCAGCCGCTTTCGGGGTCGGAGAAGTCGTCGCCCAGGAGCTCCCGGGCGGAGCCGGTTTCGATCGTCGGCTCCTCCTGCTCGAGCGCGGCCTCGAGCTCGGCCGCCTCGAGACGGTAGGCCCCGAGGTCATCGAAGCGCACCTCCGTTGCGTCCTTCGTGCTCGCGACGTAGAAGCCGAGGTCGCCGAAGGAGGAGGGCCTCTCGGGGTCTGCCGCAGCGAGGACGATCTCTCCGTCGACCTCGAGCACCAGCCGTCCCACTTCCCCCTTTGGCGCCAGGCAGTCGGCGCGGACGCGCACAGGCTCGCCCGGCGCGGGTGGCTCCGGCAGCGCCTCGCCCGTCTCGGCCAGAGGGACGAACCCACCCACCTCGCGTTTCACGCGCGCGATCAGCGCAGACCCGTCCGGGCTCAGGAGGAACAGGTAGCCGTCCCCGTTCACGCGAGTCCAGCACCCGATGCCGTAGACGACGCGCTCGCTCTCCGACAGCGCCGACGGGCGGGTGAAGGTCGCGTCGGCTTCGATGCGAAGCGCCGAGGTCTTCGCGACCGACCGGTGCGCGGCGACCGGCCGGTCCGAGCGCTTGACGAGCACGCGGTAGCTCCCGTCGACGCATCCGAGCACGGCCGAGGCGCTGCTCGCCTGCGCCCACCGGCACTCCCCCGCGAAGTCGTCGCGGAGCGGCAACTCGGCCGCATCTCCGCCGAGCGACCCGCATCCCGCCAGGGCCGCGAGTGCAGCGACGGCTGCGAGCCGGGAGCCGGCGCGCCTCACCCCTCGTCCCGCGCGCGCTCCTCGCCCGCCCCCGACGGCTCGTAGTACGTGCGACCCTGGAGCTCCTCGGGCAAGTAGTCGTCCTCGTAGCCGGCCGGGTCGCTCGGCGGATAGCGGTAGCCCTCCCCGTGGCCGAGCTTCTTCGCCCCCCGGTAGTGCGCATCGCGAAGCGCCTTTGGAGGACGAATCGTTCCGTGCTCCTTCACATCGCGGGTGGCCGCCCCGAGCGCGCTCAGCACGGCGTTCGACTTCGGCGCGCGCGCCAGGTAGATCGTCGCGTGCGCGAGGTTCAGCCGCGCCTCGGGGAGGCCCACGTGCTCGAGCGCCTGCGCCGCGGCCGTGGCGACGAGAAGCGCGCGCGAATCGGCCATCCCCACGTCCTCCGACGCATGGACGATCAGGCGCCGGGCGACGTAGCGCGGGTCCTCGCCGCTCTCGAGCATGGCCGCGAGGTAGTAGAGGGCCGCGTCGGGATCCGACCCGCGGATCGCCTTGATGAAGGCCGAGATGAAGTCGTAGTGCGCGTCGCCGCCCTTGTCGTAGACGAGCGGGCGCTTGCGCGCGGCGTCCTCCACGTGGCGCTCCTCGAGGTCGCCGCCCTCGGCGCGCGCAGTCGACCAGGCGAGCTCGAGCGTGTTGAGCGCGGCCCGCCCGTCGCCTCCGGCCTTCTGGGCGATCAGGTGGACGAGCGGCTCGGGAACGTCCGCGTCGATCTCCTCCGCGCCGCGCCGGACGATGGTCGCGACGTGCGACTCGTCGAGGGGCTCGAGCTCGTAGATCTGCGAGCGGGAGAGGAGCGCCGAGTTGACCTCGAAGTAGGGGTTCTCCGTCGTCGCTCCGATCAGCGTGACGAGCCCGGTCTCGACGGCAGGGAGGAGCGCGTCCTGCTGGGCCTTGTTGAAGCGGTGGATCTCGTCCAGGAAGAGGATCGTGCGCCGGCTCGAGGTGCCGAGCCGCTCCTTGGCCCGCGCGAGGACGCCGCGGACGTCCGCCACCGACGCCGAGACGGCGGAAAGCTCTTCGAAGGCCGCGCCGGTCGTCTGGGCGACGATCCGAGCGAGCGTCGTCTTCCCGCTCCCGGGCGGGCCGTAGAAGATCGCCGAGCCGACGCGGTCCTCGGCGATCGCGAGCGCGAGCGCGGATCCCGGTCCGACCACGTGCTCCTGTCCGACGAAGTCCTCGAGCGAGGCGGGTCGCATGCGCACGGCAAGCGGCGCGACGTCGCCGAGCTGCTTGTCCGCGGCGTCCGAGAAGAGGTCGGCCATGTCGAAAGTATGCTCCGGCGGTGGCGGGGCGAGCGCTCCTCGACGAGGCCTCCGAGCTCCTGCGGGAGCTGATCCGGCTCGACACGGTCAATCCGCCGGGGAACGAGACCCGCGCCGCCGACCTCCTGCGCGCCTACCTGGAGGACGCCGGGCTCGAGTGCGAGACCTACGCGAAGGTGCCCGAGCGCGCCAATCTGGTCGCCCGCCTTCCCGGCGCCGGCGGGCGCCGGCTCCTTCTCCTCGGCCACACCGACACCGTGCTCGCCGACCCGGACGAGTGGACCGTCGACCCGTGGTCGGGCGAGGTTCGGGACGGGGCGATCTGGGGGCGGGGCGCCCTCGACATGAAGAGCCAGGTCGCGGCGAACGCGGTCGCGATCGCGACTCTCGCGCGTGAGGGCTTCCGGCCGAGCGGCGACCTGATCTTCGCGGCCACCGCCGACGAGGAGGTGGGGACGAGCGACTTCGGGGTCTCCTGGCTCTGCCGAGAGCACCCCGAGGCCGTGCGCGCCGAGTTCTGCGTGAACGAGGGTGGCGGCGACCGGATGCTCGTGGACGGCAAGCCGGTCTACCTCTGCGCGGTCGCGGAGAAGATGAGCTCTCCGTTCGTCCTCCGGGTTCGCGGCCGGAGCGGCCACGCGTCCATGCCCGGGATCGCGGACAACGCGCTCGTCAAGGCTGGGCGGCTGCTCACGCGCCTGGCCGAGCACCGGCCTGAGCCACGCCTCCTTCCCGAGACCGAGGCGTTCTTCTCCACCGTCTTCGGCCGCGTGCCCGCGCCGGCCGCTATCACGGGCGAGCTCGAGGCCCTCGACCCGTCCCTCGCCGCGATGGTCGAGCCGATGCTCGCGCTCACGATCTCGCCGACGATGATCGAGGCCTCGCGCAAGCGAAACGTCGTCCCCGCGATCTGCGACGTGACGTGCGACTGCCGCCTCCTCCCGGGCCAGTCCCAGGCGGAGGCTGAGGAGGCCGTTTGCGCGTGCCTCGGCGAGGACGACTACGAGCTGCACTGGATCGAGGGCGTGGGGGGAACGCGCTCCTCGTCGCACACGCCGCTCTGGGAGGCGCTCGAGCGGGCGATCGCCGAGGAGGAGCCTGGGGCCGCGGTCGTCCCGGTCATCCTCCCGGGCTTCACCGACAGCCACTACCTGCGCGAGGCCTTCGGCACGATCGCGTACGGCTTCTTCCCGATGCGGACGATGACCGCCGAGCTCGCCGCGCGGCTCGTCCACTCGGCCGACGAGCGGATCCCGGTCGACGACGTCGAGCTCGGCACGCGGTTCCTCGTCCGGCTCGCCCGCGACCTGCTCGGCTAGCCCGTCTGCGGGCCGCTCTCCGGTCCGTAGACTCGGCGGCATGGCTGAACGGATCCGCCTCGGAGGAATGGCGCTCGAGAACGGCGTGCTCGTCCATGGCCCGCGGAACTGGGCCTGCGCCGTCCGCACGGACGACGGGGAGATCAAGGTGGAGTCCGGCCCGAAGCCGCTCATCTCCGCGGACGTGAAGAGCACCCTCGCCCGCGGGCCGCTCAAGCTCGCCGAGACGTTCGCGCTCCTCCCGGTCGTTCGCAGGCGCCTGCCCGAGGCACGCCTGCCCTACGAGCGCCCGGGCGTGCTCGCCGCGCTCGCCGGCGGCGCGATTGCGACTCGAAAGCTCCGCACGACCCGCCTCGCTGCTCCGCTCCAGGAGGCCGCGGCCGCAGTCCTCGCCCTCGCGCCGGCGCTCTACGCGCTCAAGGGCTCGACCCTCGCCGAGTACCACGGGGCCGAGCACATCTCGATCGGAAGCTACGAGCACGGAAAGCCGAGGACGCGCGAGCACGAGCGTTGCGGCTCGCACCTCGTCGGCCCGCTCCTCGTCATGTCGGCGGCGGGAAGCCTCGTCGCGCGCGCCGCGCCGCCGCACCTACGCCTGCTCGCCCGCGCGACCGCGGCCGTCGGCGCGATGGCGGCCTCGACCGAGGTCTTCTCCTGGATGGTCAAGAACGAGCGGCACCCCGTCGCGAAGGCGCTCGCCCGCCCCGGGCACGAGCTCCAGCAGCGCGTGCTGACGGCCGAGCCGTCGGCCGAGCAGCTCGAGGTAGCCCAGGCCGCGCTCGCCGAATGCCTGCGGCTCGAGCAGGCGGACTCGACTCGCGGCCTACAATCGAACGGCGATGGCGGTCGAAGCGGAGACCCGGAGGAAGCGCCTCCCACCTGAGATCTTCGACCTCCCGGTCGAGAAGATGCGGGAGGGCTACTACACGGACGCGTACTTCAACCAGGCGCGCGACGTGCTCCTCGAGGACGGCCGCCACCCGCGCGTCGTCATGCAGGTCTTCCAGAAGCAGTCCGCCGTCCTCGGTGGAATGGACGAGGCGATCGCGATCCTCAAGCTCTGCTCGGACGAGTGGGAGGAGCTGACCGTCCACGCGCTCTACGACGGGGACGAGATCAACCCCTACGAGACCGTGATGACGATCGAGGGCGACTACACGCTCTTTGCCCACCTCGAGACGGTCTACCTGGGCGTCCTCGCCAGGCGCACCCTGGTGTCGACCAACGTGCGCCGCGTCGTCGAGGCCGCGAACGGCAAGCCGATCCTCTTCTTCCCCGCGCGCCACGACCACCACCGCGTGCAGACGGGAGACGGGTACGCCGCGCACATCGCGGGCGCGATCGGCGTCTCGACCGACGCTCAGGCCTCCTGGTGGGGCGGGAAGGGAGTCGGGACGCTCCCGCACGCCCTGATCTCCGCCTACGGCGGGAACACCGTCCTCGCCGCCTCCAAGTTCGCCGAGCACGGCGACCCCGAGGCCAACCTCGTCGTCCTCGTCGACTTCGAGAACGACTCCGTCCGGACGGCGCTCGAAGTCGCCCGGGCCCTCGGCGACCGGCTCTGGGGTGTTCGGCTCGACACCTCGCGCACGCTGGTCGACCGCTCGCTCTGGAGCGAGATGGGCTACTTCGACCCGCGCGGCGTCAACTCGCGCTTGGTCGAGAAGGTGCGCGGGGCGCTTGACGCCGAGGGGTTCGAGCGGGTGAGGATCGTCGTCTCGGGCGGGTTCGACGCCGACCGGATCCGCGAGTTCGAGGCGAAGGGCGTCCCGGTCGACTCCTACGGGGTCGGTTCGTCCCTCCTTCGCGGCGACAACGACTTCACCGGAGACGTCGTCCTCACGGACGGGCGGCCCTCCGCGAAGGTCGGCCGCCGCTACGTTCCGAACGAGCGCCTCGAGCTCGTCGAATGACTCATCAGGCGCTTTAGCCCGCCCGCGCACCCGCCGATGAGTCGGCTGTGGAGTACTTCAGCGACTGGCTCAGCATGCTCGGAGACCTCGCTCTCACGTGGCTCCCGCTCTTCTTCCTCGGTGCGATCGTCTACCTCGTCTGGCGCTCGCTCGCGCTCATGCCGCGGGTCAAGCCGACCGAGGTCGAGCCGGACTCCGCGTCCTCGGTCACCTGGGAGGACATCGCCGGCGTCGACGAGGCGGCCGCCGAGCTCCAGGAGGTCGTCGACTTCCTCCAGCACCCGCAGCGCTTCGCCAAGCTCGGCGCGCGCGTGCCGAAGGGCATCCTCCTCTTCGGCCCGCCCGGGACCGGCAAGACCTTGCTCGCGAAGGCGGTCGCGCATGCCTCCGGCGCGAAGTTCTACTCGCAGAGCGCCTCCGCCTTCGTCGAGATGTTCGCCGGCCTCGGCGCCGCCCGAATCCGCCGGCTCTTCGAGAAGGCCCGCAAGAACGCGCCGGCGATCGTCTTCATCGACGAGCTCGACGCTGTCGGGATGCGCCGCTCCGGGAACGGCTTCAACCGCGAGCACGACCAGACGCTGAATCAGCTCCTCGTCGAGCTCGACGGCTTCAAGAACCCCGACCAGGTCGTCCTGATCGCCGCGTCGAACCGGCTCGAGGACCTCGATCCCGCCCTCCTTCGCCCCGGGCGTTTCGACCGCCAGATCCTCGTCTCCCCGCCCGACTTCGGCGGCCGTGAGGCGATCCTGCATGTTCACACCCGCGGAAAGCCGCTTGCGAACGACGTCGACATCGAGCTGATCGCGCGTCACACCGCCGGGCTGACGGGCGCCGACCTCGCCAACATCTGCAACGAGGCGGCTATCTTCGCTGGCCGCTCCGAGCAGCAGCACATCCGGCAGGCGGACTTCGACGCGGCGATGGAGCGGATCGTCGCCGTCTTCTATCAGGGCAGCGTCGTCACCGAGAAGGAGAAGCGGATT
>Ga0136617_10006619_pt1 | contig 10334 bp, 7 predicted proteins | sample AntDrymUQ3222106_2_FD_129672 | JGI IMG/M metagenome (GOLD analysis project Ga0136617, IMG submission 129672) | Polar desert sand microbial communities from Dry Valleys, Antarctica - metaG UQ322 (21.06) | ecosystem: Environmental > Terrestrial > Soil > Desert | place: Antarctica: Dry Valley... | reverse complement strand
GACATCGGTACCCCCTCCGATCGCGATACCCACATTTGCCTGAACGAGAGCCGGCGCGTCGTTCACTCCGTCACCCACCATCGCCACCCGTTTGCCCGCTCCCTGCAGCTCCGCGATTTTCCCGGCTTTCTCCTCCGGAAGCACTTCCGCGAACACTCGATCGATGCCGAGCTCCCGGGCAACACTATCCGCCACCGCGGTGGCGTCGCCGGTCATCATGACGACTTCGATACCGGCGTCATGCAGCGATCCGACTGCGGCCTTCGACTCCTCGCGCACGACGTCGGCGATGACGAAGCAGGCGATCGGTGTGCCGCCTTCCAGGAGAAAGATCGCGGCCTGCCCATTGCGGTCAGCCCGTTCCTTCGCCGCGGCGAGGGCTGATGGCAGCTCCACGTTCTTCATCCGGAGGAGAGCCGGCCCACCGATGAAAAAATCGCGCTGCTCGACGCGGGCGCGCGCTCCCTTCCCCGGAATTGCCTCGAACCCTTCCGCCCTGGGTAATGAGAGATTCCTTGCACGCGCCGTACGCACTATTCCCTGCGCTATCGCGTGCTCGGAATCGAATTCCAGCGCCGCCGCGATGCCCAGCGCCGCGTCCGCTTCAATCGACTCGGCGGTTACGACTTCGACGACGCCGAACTCGCCGCGCGTGAGCGTACCCGTCTTGTCGAACACCACCGTCGTCAGATTCCGCGCCTCCTCGAGACCGCGGCGGTCGCGCACCAGCAGTCCGCTCTGCGCTCCGATCGTCGTGGAGATCGCGATGACCAGTGGAATCGCGAGCCCGAGCGCATGCGGGCAGGCGACGACGAGGACCGTCACCATCCGCTCTATCGCAAACGATGTGTCACCCGGCCGCAGCAAGAGCCAGACGATCAGCGTCCCGACACCGGACACCAGCGCTATGATCGTAAGAAAGCGCGCGGCGCGATCCGCGAGCGCCTGAGCTCTCGACCGCGACCGTTGTGCCTGCTCGACCAGCCGCATGATCCCGGCAACTGCTGTCGCCTCCCCCGTACCCGTCACCTTGACGCGAAGCGACCCCGCCCCGTTCACCGCCCCCGCGATCACCTTCGCTCCGGCCTTCTTGTCCACGGGCCGTGATTCACCGGTAATCATCGCCTCGTTGACGCTGCTCGCGCCCTGCATCACCGTGCCGTCGGCGGGAATGCGGTCGCCCGGCCGGATGAGCAGCATGTCGCCGGTGGCCAGCGCCGCCACCGGAACCTCCTCCTCGGAGCCCGCGTCATTGATACGACGGGCGGTCGCCGGCAGAAGCTTCGCCAGCTCCTTCAACGCGCCCTGCGCCTGCGAGATCGACCGCATCTCGATCCAGTGGCCGAGCAGCATTATGGTCACCAGCGTCGCGAGCTCTTCCCACAACGGCATTCCCGGAAACCCGAGCGCGACCGCAACGCTGTAGACGAACGCAACCGAGATCGCCAGCGCGATCAGCGTCATCATTCCCGGCAAGCGGTCGCGAAGCTCCCGCGCCGCGCCCTGAAGGAACGGCGTTCCTCCGTAGAAGAACACCGCGGTGCCGAAAACGCCGGGGATCCAGTGCGAGCCGGGGAACGCGGGAGCCGAATACCCCAGCGCGCTCTGGAGCATGTGCCCCCAGATAAGGGTCGGCGCCGTGAGCAGGAGACTTACCCAGAACCTGTCGCGGAACATTGCGACACTGTGTCCGGCGTGACGGTCATGGCCGCCGTGCGCATCCGGTTCCGGAAGAGCCCCGCCCGAATGGGAGGTATGATGGTGATCAGGCATGTTCACTCGCCAACGCGGCAGTTCGGAGCCCGCGGCTCCGTTCCTGCAGCAGGTTCACTGGTTCAGGGGCTGACGGCACCATGGATCTCCCCTTAGATTTACGCTGCATAAAATCCAAGTGCAACCACCAAGACCTCTCTGATGCCAAAGCGCAGAAATCTGCCACGTATACAGGACAACTTCCGCCTCGGATCCGAGGGGCTGGCGAAAGTCCTCGGCGATCTCGAAGCCCGGGTCATGCGGGCGGTCTGGGATCTCGGTGTCCCCTCCCCTGCCCGCAACGTGCACGATCGCGTCGTCGAGTCTCACGACGTCGCGCAGCTCACCGTGATAACGGTCCTCAACAAACTGGTGGTCAAGGGACTGTTGCGGCGCTTCAAGCGTGACGATCGCTTCCACTACGAGGCCCGCTGGTCGGAGGCCGAGTTTCTCCGGCACGCCTCCCGCCAGGTCGTCGCCCAGGTGCTGGCCTTCGAGCCCGATGTAGTCGCGGCATCATTCGTCGACGTGATGGCCGAGCGCGATCCGGCGCGGCTGGCAGAGCTGGCTCGCGCGATCCGACGCCGGCTCAGGGACGGTGAGTAGGGTCATGCTCGTCGGTGGGTTGAGACAAGGGGGGGATCTCTCGCGGCGGCGTGTGCTGGTGTTGCTCATCAGCGGGCTCACTCTCCTGGCGACGATCCCGGTGATCGGCCACCATGCTCTCGGGGCTGAAACAAACTTTCTGGATGGCAGAGACAATCTGGGAAGCCTGTGTCTCGTCGCCCTCCACATCATCCTCGGTCCCGTCCACTCGGGGTTTCACGCTGCTCTCGCGCTCGGGATCGTCTATGCCGCCGCCGACCGCGGACGCGCGTGGCTTCGCATGAATCGGGTGATCGGGAAGCTCGATGTCATCAGTCCGCTTTCGATCGAGCCGTTTCGCATGGCGACCGCCGCCGCGGGCGTCGACCCCGCGAAAGTGAGAATCGTCGACGGCTTGCCGAACCCCGCTTTCACGGCCGGGTGGTGGAAGCCCCGCATCTATCTTTCGGCGCAGCTGGCGGACACTCTGTCGCCTGCCGAGCTCGAGCGACTGGTCTCGCATGAGCGCGCCCACCTCGACCGTCGGGATCCACTCAGGCTCGCCGTGCTCAGGTTCTTCGCCTGCATGCTGTTCTGGATGCCGGCAGTCAGAAAACTGGCCGCCGACGTCTCCGACGAAGCGGAGTTCGAGGCCGACGACATTGCGGCCAGTGGAAAGCCTCTCGTTCTCGCCTCAGCGATCCTGACCGTCGCCGCCTGGAAGCAGACGCCGTTGCCGCCGGCCGCCGCTGCCGGATTCAGCGGCTACGACCTCGTGGAGCAGCGGGTGCGCCGCTTGTCCGGCGAGGTCCTGCCGAGCCGGTCCCATGTAACAACGCGCTCTCTGATCGCGGCCACGGCAATGCTCGCGGCCGTCGTCACCTCCGGGGTGGTAGTGACGCATCCACTCCATCCAGGTGCGCACGCGGACCTGGCCGGCTCCGTTCCAGACGGCGGCGGGCACCGTGGGCAATGCCGCGGGCACGAGGAGCCCGTGTTTTTCCACCTGCTCTGCGGCGGGCTTCCGTTCGGGCTGGGCGGCGTCGACTGTCCCCACCACGATATGTCCGGGATGTCGCATCGCTCCTGATATCGTGCCGCCGTGCCCGATTCTGGCACATTTTACGCAGAATAAAGCCAAATCGCAGCTCTGACATTTTTAGAGAACCCTTGAAACTCTTGATTCAGGCCCGGACGGCCTTTCTGCACGTGGCCGCCATCCTCGGCGCCGTGCTATCGGCCGGTATTCCGGTCTCGCTGGGCGCTCAGACGGACTTCTACAACACCGACGGGGGCCGCCCGATCACCGTCGAGGATGCATACGCGACCGAGCGCTATGCGTTCGAGCTGCAGCTTGCCCCGCTCAGGCTCGAGCGCGCCAACGGCGGGCAGTACACCTGGGAGGTGGAGCCCGAGCTGGCGTACGGGATTCTTCCCCGCACTCACGTCGAGATCGGAGTCCCGATCGCCTACGTGGACCGCGGTCTCGCTGGAAAGACCATCGGCGCCGCCGGCCTCGACATCTCGATGCTGCACAACCTGAACGCCGAAACCTCGATTCCCGCGCTGGGAATTGCCGGGGAGCTGCTGCTCCCTTTCGGCGGGCTCGCGGCGGACAATGCGTACTTCTCGGCAAAAGCGATCGCCACCCGCACCTTCACCTGGGCACGCTTTCATTTCAACGGTCGCTACACTTTCGGCGACAGTCCCGGAACAAATGCAGGAGTGATCGGGTCTGATGAGGGAGCGGCCGAAGTCTCGCGCTGGCTCGTCGGTCTCGCCGTCGACCGCTCCTTTCCGCTCAAGTCGATGCTCGTCACGGCCGAAACGTTCGTCAGCAAGCCGGTCGTGATCGGCGAGGAAGCCGAGTGGAATGCCGGAGCCGGCATTCGATACCAGGCGTCCCCTCATCTCGCTATGGATGCCGGACTCGGCAAGAGATTCACCGGCGACGACCAGGGCTGGTTCGCCACCTTCGGACTTGCGCGCGCATTCTCCGTTCGCTCGCTCATGCCTGGGCGTTGACCCGGGTCTTTTACCTCACTGATCGTCGCGCGGCGACGAGAGAGCACTCATGAAATCGAAACTTCTGCTTCTGACGACGCTCTGCACGCTCACTGTCAGCCCGAATCTGCAGGCGCAGTGGTCGACGACGTACGAGCAGTTTTACCTTCCCGGCAGCTTCAACTGGAAGTTCCGCCACAACTATCCCGCCGCCGACCGTCTGTTCAACGCGTTCGACTACGGCCACGCCATCCTCTATGAAAGGCTGTGGACGAAGCCGGGGGCTCCGACGTCGCTGCTCGAAGAGAAGGAGTACACCTTCATCACGCGCGAGCTGCTCGTAAACCCGCCCCGGCTGCCACTCGAGGAGGCGGCGATAGAGATCGCGTACGCGAAGCTCGCGCCGGAAGCGAAGACGATGTTCGACTGGGCGCACCTTTTCCACCGCCAGGTCTACGACGTCTGGGCCGACGAGAGCATTCCCGTGGCGGCGAAGGACGCGAAGGTTCAGGAGCTTATCCGCTACTACAAGACGCGGAAGGATCTCGCCTTCAGCTCGCGCCCCAAAACGATGGAGCTGATGGAGGGACAGCCGTACTCGCTGGCGTTCCGGAAGAACTATCCGAAGTTCAACGGCCTCATCTGGGCGTACCACTGGCTCCAGATCGGGCTTTACGAGCCGTTGCTCGCCGGCAGAAATATCGACGAGCGGCAGACCGGGGTCATCGCCGCGGTCGCGCGCTTCAAGCAGATGATCGAGAATCCTCCGACCTCAATGCCGCGCATCATGCCGATGTCACCCGCGGTCGCGCCGCTGTTCACCGCGAGATACCCGGAAGCGGCGATCATATTCGACAACCTGCATTCCATGCACGACGTGGTGAGCGACATCCTCGCCAATCCTGCTGTTCCGCGAAATGAAAAGCGGGCCCGGATTCTGGAGGCGGCGCGTCGCTACCGCGACGACACGTCTTACGTGATGACCGCGGCGCAATGGAAGGAGATGAGCGAGATGATGGGTGTCGAGAACATGGGTGGACCCGTCACCGGCTTCCTGGCGGGGTTTCCCAAGCCGACGGTCGAGCGAGGCGCTGTGATGGCCGGCATGGACCATTCCGGAATGCCGGGGATGGCCGGAATGCGGCACGGAGCGTCGACTGCGGCCACGACATCAATGGCGGGGATGCAGCACGGTACATCACCCGCTGCTGCTCCGATGGCGGGCATGGATCACTCGAAGATGCCGGGTATGGCGGGAACCTCCGACACCATATCCGATGACATGATGGCGCTTCACATGAAATTGATGTCGGATCCGGTCATCAGAGCCCGGATGATGGCAGATCCTGAAATGCGCCGCATGATGACAGCGATGATGGCGGATATGCCGGCCGAGCACCGGACGATGATGCAGGCGATGATGGCCGAAAAGCCGGCGAGCGCTGCCGCGCATGCGCACGCGTCGAAGAGAGCGACCGCCGCCAAGCCAACGGCGGCGAAGAAGGCCGTAGCGAAGAAGCCGGCGGCGAAGACGGCTGCCAGGCCCGCCGTGAAGAAGCCGGTTGCCAAGAAGCCGGCCCCGAAGAAGGACCCGATGGCGGGGATGGATCACTCGAAGATGAAGATGTAGATGGCCCGTGCGCTCGCAGGGCTGGTGGCCGCTTTGCTGCTATCGGCTCCGTCGGCCGCGTTCGCTCACGGGGGACTCAAGAGCTCCGCCCCGGCAAGCGGTGCCGTTCTCGCTTCCGTACCCAGAGAGATCCGTCTCGTCTTCACCGAAGCGGCGGAGCTCGCGTTCACCCGGGTAGAGCTGCGAGGACCCGACGGCCTCGTCGGGATGGAGCCGACGTCTTTCGGTGGCGACAGACACACCGTGGTCACCCCGATCGCTGGATCCCTCGCGGCCGGCACCTACACGGTATCGTGGCAGGTCGCCGGCGCTGACGGTCACCCGGTTCGTGGGACTTTCAGGTTCTCGATCGCCGCGGACGCAGCTGGGTTAGCGGCAGCGCACCCGCCGATCGGCGCCGGGGGGCTGGGCACTGGCGCGCCCCAGGCGCATCACGACACCGCCGTGTTTCCCGATGCCGGCAGATTCGACGCCGAGTCTCCACTCTATATCGTCATCCGGTGGGTTCAGTTCGTGGCGATCCTGGTGGTTACCGGCACGGTCGCGTTTTACCTGTTCGTGCTGGGATTCATAAGGAAAAAGCAGCGTCCTGATTCACCGATGCTTACTCCGGCGAGCCTGGCCGCTGCGCGCGTTGGCTATTACGCCGCAATCCTGCTGGCTGCGGTCGCCTTGGTTCGTCTCATCGCTCAGTCATACGCAATGCACCCCGCCGGTTCAGGGTTCGCTCCGGCTCTCATGTGGGCGATGATCGGCGACACTACCTGGGGCTGGGGCTGGCTCGTGCAGGTCGTTGCGGCAGTCGGAGCGATCATCGGGTTCTCCGCGGCGCGACGGGGATCGAGTCGTGGCTGGATAATCGCCACGCTCGGTGCCGTACTCGGCGCATTCGCTCCCGCGCTCTCGGGACACGCGGCGTCGGTGCCGGCGCTGCGAACGCTCGCCATTCTCGCCGACGGCCTGCACATCATCGGCGCATCCGGCTGGCTCGGGAGTCTGCTGGTGCTTCTTGCGGCGGGAATTCCCGCTGCCATGCGACTTCAGAACGAGGACCGCGGGCCCGCCGTCGCCGATCTCGTCAACGCGTTCAGTCCCACCGCTCTCGTCTTCGCGGGTCTCACCGTCGCCGCCGGCGTGTTTGCCGCCTGGCTTCACCTCGGATCGATACCGGCGCTGTGGCAGTCACAGTACGGTAAGACGCTGCTGGTCAAGCTCGCCATTCTCGGAGCAGTAATTGCGACGGGGGCTTACAATTTTCTGTACGTCAAGCCGCGGCTGGGCAAGCTCGAGGGCGTGACCCACATCAGGCGCTCGGCGACCATTGAGGTCGGTGTCGCCATCCTGGTGCTGCTGGTTACCGCGGTGCTGGTCGCCACGCCGACGGCGATGGATATGAGAGAGTAGCGCGACGCTTATCGAGAGGCCGGGCGCGTCGCACGACGCACCAGTTGTCTTGAGTGCCCCAGTACCTTGTCGCCTACCATGTAACCGTATAGACCACCGCCTCTATTGCCGGGTCACCCGGCCGCGTCCTCGTCTTCGGCGCGAGCGCGATCACGTACCTTCCCCCCGCCGTAGCGGCCAGCGCGACTCCAGCTCCGATCACCCGCGGTGATGGCGGGGGCGCCGTTCCCGCTGCTGCTTCGACGAGAGTGATGACCCCGCGCTGGCTCTCGATCGAGTAGCTCTTGCCGCCGCGCTCGACCTTGATCGGAGCACGGTTGTTCATGTCGACCGGCGGAGCGTCGCCGAGCTCGGGGCCCTTGGTAAACTCCGGCTCCGCCAGCTTCGCGCTCGAGGGCAGAGATGTATGAACCGACCCCGTCGCCGGATCGAACGCCGACCACGTCTTGCTCGGCTCGTCGTCGCCGACGCCTGATGGATTGTTGCCGAGCGCGAGGGTCTTGCTGTCGGCGGTCCAGCGCACCCGCCAGCCGCGGGCGACCGGGAACAGTCGCGGCACCGCGCTGTCGAGCGACGCCGCCTGTCGCGGATCGCCGGGAATGCGGATCACTCCCGGCTGCGCGATCGAGAAGTGCGTCACCATTCCGCTCGTCGGAAACATCGACGTGCGCAGTGTCGCGGTATCGATCGATGTCAGCCGTGACACGCCGGCCAGATTGTTGGTGACCGGCTCCTCGCCGTGCAGCACCGTATGAGCGCGCCCGTAGCCGATCCACCTCCAGTCGGGAGAGACCGCGACGTCCCAGACGCTGTCCACCTGCACCTGGAACGCGCGGGTCTCGTCGCCGAAAAAGAACGCGTTGGGGAGCGCATCGCCTTCGGTGCTGATCGGGTCGGCGACGACGAGCACGGCCTTGCGGTCGGGCGAGAAGAGCCAGGACAGCCGCTCCCTCAGTCCGTGAGTGCCGCGATTGACCGGCGTCACGATGACGATCGGATTGCCGGCGGCGACGGTGTCGGCCGTTGACTGCCTGGAATCAGGCTGGGCGACGCACGCTGAGAGCGCGAGAGCGGCCAGGGCGCAGTGCTTCATCAATGCGAAGGTACTATCTCGGCCCGGGAGTTGGAAGAAGCGTCACACGGGGCAACTGCGGACCGAAGTTGTCCCCGTCCGGAGCCTACACCGAAACCAGATTCCGCCCCGCAGCCTTTGCCCGATAGAGGGCCCGGTCCGCGCACTCGAGCAGATCATCCGCCGTCTCGACCCGCGGCTCCGGGAAATCCGCGACGCCGATACTGACGGTGAGGCTCAGCGGCTTCGGCTGTCCGATCTCGAACGGGTGGCTCTGGATCTTGTCCCGCAGCCGCTCGGCGAACGCGATCGCCCCCGCTTCGCTCGTCTCGGGAACCGCGATGACGAACTCGTCGCCGCCGTAGCGGGCGACGGTGTCGACGCTGCGGGCGGCGCGGCCGAGGAGAACCGCGAGCTCGCTGAGAACGAGATCTCCCGCGTGGTGGCCGTAGGTGTCGTTCACCATCTTGAAGTCGTCGACATCCATCATCAGCACGCTGAGCGGCGCGTTGTAGCGGCGCACTCTCTCGACCTCGGTCGCCAGCTGAACGTGCAGCGCGCGGCGGTTGAGGAGCTGGGTGAGCGGATCGGTGCGCGAGAGGACCTCGAGGCGGGCGTTGTCGGCCTTGGTGACCTCCACCTGGTGCGCGCGCTGCATCGCCGTCATCGCGCTCTTGATCACGGTCTCGGCGAACTCGGCGTCGCTCTCGTTGAGGGGCGGCTTGTCGGCGGTGCGGCGGAGGAGGAAGACTCCGGTGCGGTCGTGATCGAGGCGGAACGGGAGGGCGATGATGGAACGGACCGAGATCACGCTGCCGTCGCGCTGCCATGCCTCGCGCAGCGCCTTGTAGCGCACTGACTGCCAGATGTCCGGAATCAGAATCGGCTTCTCGCTGCCGAGTGCGGCTTCGACCTCGGGGTAGCGATCGAGATCGACCTGGAGGTTCTCGAGCTGCGGATCTTCGTGCGCTGAAGCGACGGTGCCGACCTTGTCGCCGCTCTGGGCGAAGATCACGGAGGAGTGGCTGAGGTTCAGCGCGCGGGCAAGGCGGCGGGCGAGCATGTGGAACAGCTCGCCCATCGAGAGCGACCCCATGACCTCGTGGAGGATGTCGACAAGCGCGCCGCGGGCGGCCGCTTCGTCGAGCAAGCGCTGCACTTCAGCCTCGGCTTTGCGCAGGGACGCGCGAAGCTTCTCGACCTCGTCTGGCTGGATAGCAGCCGCCTCACGGGTTGGTGTCGTCATTCGTCGGTCAGAGCCTCAACTTCCTCTGTGTCGGAGGTGGGTGAAGGGGCGCCAACATCGCCTTCCCCTTCGCCCTCCTCCTCAGGTACGACCCTGGCCACCGCGGTTACCAGGTCTCCCTCGTCGAGATTGACGAGTTTCACCCCCTGGGCGATACGTCCGGTCACCCTGACCTGGGCTACTGATGAGCGGATGATGACCCCGTGCTTGGTGATGAGCATGATCTCGTCGGCCGGGAGGACCTCCATCAGGGCGACGACATCGCCGGTTTTCTCGGTCCGGTTGACGGTGATGATGCCCTTCCCGCCCCGCCTCTGGACCCGGTAGTCCTCGATGTTGGAGCACTTGCCCAGGCCCCGCTCGGTGACGACCAGGAGGGTCGCATCGCGCTTGATGACGACCATGCCGATGACGGCGTCGCCTTCCCGCAGCTCGACTCCTTTGACGCCCGTCGTGTCGCGTCCCATCTCGCGGACGTCCATCTCGTGGAACCGGACCGAGAGGCCGTGGCGGGTGGCGAGAACTATGTCGTTGGAACCGCTCGTCACCTGGACGTCGATCAGCTGGTCATCCTTGTCGATCTTGATCGCCTTGATGCCCGTCTGGCGGACGTTCGAGTACTGGGAGAGCGCGCTCTTCTT
>Ga0136617_10006618_pt1 | contig 10335 bp, 8 predicted proteins | sample AntDrymUQ3222106_2_FD_129672 | JGI IMG/M metagenome (GOLD analysis project Ga0136617, IMG submission 129672) | Polar desert sand microbial communities from Dry Valleys, Antarctica - metaG UQ322 (21.06) | ecosystem: Environmental > Terrestrial > Soil > Desert | place: Antarctica: Dry Valley... | reverse complement strand
GTCGCGGGTGAGACGCGCGAGCGGGTGGTGGGCACCACGCTCGGGCGCCGGCACCGCCCGCACCTGCTGGAGGCGTGGGGCCAGCGCTTTAACCTCCAACTCGACGAGGGCGCCCACCTGGCGCTGTTTCGCTACCACGACCTCCCGGGCATGATCGGCCGCATCGGCACGGTGCTGGGCAAGGCGGGAGTGAACATCTCCTCGGCCGCCGTCGGGCGCCAGCCGCCGGGCACCGACGGCCGCCGCGATGACCTGGCCGTGATGGTGGTCACCACCGACATCACGGCGCCGCGCGACGCGGTCGGCCGGATCGCCGCCTCTGACGGCTTCCTCGACGGCCGCACCGTCTCGCTCTAGCCGACCACCTCGCCGGGAGCCAGATCGACTCCATCGGCCAGGCGCGACGGGTGCGCAGGCGCGCCGCGCCACCCTCGGCGAAGGTCCGCATGCGGTCGCTCGAAGGGCCGGGGCCGCTCAGGCGGGCTGGGGCGGGCGCGGCGCCAGGTCTCTGACGGCCAGCTCGACCGGCACCTCGCCCTCGAACAGCTCGAACGTGACCCGGATCGTGTTGGGCGCCTCCAGCGTGGCGGCCAGCACGTGGGCGACGTCCTCGCGCGTGACCGGCCCGCGGCGGCCCAGTGCGGTTGACACGTCGACGCGACCAGTGCCGGGGCCGTCGCCCAGGCTGCCGGGGCGCACGATGGTCCAGTCCAGCGCGGAGCCCGCGACGCGCTCGTCGGCCGCCGCCTTGGCTCGCAGGTAGGGCAGCATGGCCTCTGGGCCGCCCTCTGGGTCCTGTGCGCCGATCGAGGAGACGATCACGAAGCGCGCGACGCCCAGCTCCTCCGCCGCCTCGACGCACTTGACCGCGCCCTGGTGGTCGACGGTCTCCTTGCGGTCGGGGCCCGAGCCGGGGCCGGCGCCCGCCGCGAAGACGATCGCGTCGGCCGCGCCGACGTGCGGCGTGACCTCGTCGGCCTCGAGGTCGCACAGCACGGGGACGCCGCCGTCCGCTTCGATGTCGGCGGCGTGGGCGGGGTTGCGGATCAGGGCGCGGGCGGTGTGGCCCGCGCGGGAGAGGCGGCGGATCAGATGACGGGCGATCTGCCCGTGGCCGCCGGCGATGAGCACGTCCATGCCCCGCGCCTACCCCGCTGACAGCCCATCCGCACCGTCGCTCGCTGACATAAGCGTGACATACACGCTTATGTCAGCGAGCGTTGGCGGCAGACACAAGCGGCCGAGGTCCTCGCTCTCCTCACCAGCCGCAGTTGGCCGGCGGAGACGGCCGCCGCCAGGAGTCACCGCACGATATGGAGCCCGAGCCGTCCCGGCACCGCCGCCACCGCCGCGGTGACCGGGTCGGGGCGCGCGCCGGCCTCCTCGGCGGCCTCCTTGCGCACCAGTGCGCGGCGGATGACGGCCGCGCCGGCGATCCGCAGCGGCTCGGGCGGGACGCGCCGCGGCGGCGGGTCCACGAACGGCAGGCGCGTCACGGGGTCGCGGCGGTCGGCGCTCAGCGCCGCCAGCGTGCGGCCGAACAGGTGCGCCGGGCCGACTCCGTTGCCGGTGAAGCCGAACGCGGCCCAGGCCGGGACGCCGCGCAGGCCGACGATCACGGGGCGGTGGGTGGGGGAGACGTCGATCGGCCCGCCCCAGGCGTGCGCGATCCTGCGGCCCTCGAGCGCGGGGAAGAAGCGCACGAGGTCGCGTTCGGCCTGGGCCGCGACGCCCGGATCGACGTCCATCCGTCCGTGCGGCCGGGCGCCCGCGGCCATCCGCCCGCCCGCCCAGCCGAACAGGATCCGGCCGTCGCGCGTGGTTCGCGTGTAGTGCAGCAGCGCCCGTCCGTCGGAGACCGACTCCCCGCCCGTCCACCCGAGCGCCTCGATCACGTCCGGCACCGGCTCGGTCAGCACGATGTGGCTGGAGGAGACCGTGAGCCGGTGGCGCAGCGGGGGCAGGGTGCCGCTCGCCGCGTTGAGCGCGAACACCGCGGTGCGCGCCCGCACCGAGCCGGTCGCGGTCCGCACCGTGATCCCGGTCGGGTGCGGGGCGAGGCCGGTCGCGCGGCTGCCTTCGTATACGCGTGCCCCGCGGGCCAGCAGCCGCTCGCGCAGCCCGAACGCCAGCCGCGCCGGATGCACGTTGGCGCCGCGCCGCACGTACACGCCGCCGCGGATCACCGGTGAGTCGACTCGCGCCCGCGCCGCCGCGCCGTCGAGCAGGTCGACGCCGCCGCCGTCGCCGGATGCGGTCGGGCCGTCGCCCCAGGCGGCCGCGGCGTCCGCACCGATGCCGTCCTGCGCCGGGGCGGTGGAGACCACCAGCTCGCCGCCGTGCCGGTACCAGGCGTCGACCCCCTCCGCCTGGCACCAGTCCCCGATGGCGTCCAGGCTCTCGGCCGCCGCGTCGATCCACGCACGGGCGGGCTCCGAGCCCAGGTCGGCCCGCAGCGTCGGCAGCGAGAGGTCCAGTGAGGAGACGAAGCCGCCGTTGCGCCCGCTCGGCCCGTGCCCGCAGCGCCCCGCCTCGAGCACCACCACCGACGCGTCGGGATCGGCGGCGAGCAGGTGCCACGCGGTCCACAGGCCGACGTAGCCGCCGCCGACGACGACCACGTCGGCGCGCTCCTCGCCCGCGAGCGGCGGCAGCACCGCGGGGCTGCCGGCCTCCGCGATCCAGAAGCCGTGCGCGTCGTGCAGCACCGCGTTCACCGACCCACCGCCGTCGCTCCGGACACCGAGCCGTCCTGCGGGTCCGCGCTCATAGGCCGGCGGCCTGCGCCGCGGCCGCCACCGCGGCGCGCGCCGGCTCGCTCAGCGCGGTCGGCACGTCGCAGCCCACGGGATCCTCGGCGAAGGTCGGCGGCACGCCCATCAGCCCCTCCAGGATGGCGAGATTGGCCAGCGGCAGGTGCTCGAGCGAGTATCCGCCCTCCAGCGCGGCGACCAGCCGCCCGCCGCACAGCTCGCCGGCCAGCGCCACCGCGCGGTCGGCCAGCAGGCGGAACCCGGGCGCGGTGACCGACATGCGCCCCAGCGGATCCGAGGCCGCGGCGTCCTGGCCGGCCCCGATCAGGATCAGGTCGGGCGCGAAGCGCCGCAGGGCCGGCTCCACCACGCGCTCGAACGCCTCCTGGTACCCGTGGTCGCCGGTCCCGGGCGGCAGTGGCACGTTCACGTTGGCGCCGCCGGCGCCGCGCTCGCCAACCCTGCCCGTGTGGGCCGGATACAGCCCGGCCTGGTGCAGCGAGACGGTCAGCACGCTCGCATCCGCGAGGAAGATCTCCTCGGTGCCGTTGCCGTGGTGCACGTCCCAGTCCAGGACGGCCACCCGCTCGACGCCGTGCGAGCGCTGGGCCCAGCGCGCCGCGATCGCCGTGTTGTTGAACAGGCAGAAGCCCATCGAGGCGTCCGTCTCGGCGTGGTGCCCGGGCGGGCGGACGAGCGCGAGGGCGTTGTCGACCTCGCCGTCCAGCACCGCCGCGACCGCTGCGATCACCCCGCCGGCGGCCAGCAGCGTGGCCGCTCGCGAGCCCGGCCCGGTCCACGCGTCGCTGCCCAGCTCGACCGGCTCGTCCGTGTCCAGCGCGGCGAGCGTCGCGGCCACCAGCCGCTCCGTGTGGACCCGTCGCAGATCCTCCATGCCCGTCTCGCGCGGCGCCAGCACCACCACGTCCGCCAGCCGCCCGGAGCCCTCGAGCACGCGGTGGGTCAGCGTCAGCCGCTCCGGCCGCTCGAAGGCGCCGACGCCCGCCCAGTCCGGGAGCGTGCCGAAAGGCAGGCCGCCGGGCGGGTTGCGGTGGGCCAGGCAGCGCTCGTCGTAGACGAGCCCGGTCCGCCGCTCAGCCACGCGCGCCCACGGACAGCCGCTCCTCGGCCGGCGCCGGTGCCGGAGCGGCCTCGCCCGTGAAGGCCAGCCCGACCGGCTCGCCCTGCGTGCGCGCCGCCCGCCGCAGCACCAGCGCCGCCCCGCCGAGGCCCAGCAGCGTGATGGCCAGCATCATCGTCGCCGCGGCGTTGAGGTCGGGGGCCAGCCCGAAGCGCAGGCCGGCGAGGATCCGCAGCGGCCACGTGTCGTTGCCCGCGCCCGCCGTGAAGTTGGAGATGACCACGTCGTCGAAGGAGAAGGTGAACGACAGCAGCGCGCCCGCCACGATGGCCGGCGCCAGGCGGGGCAGCGTGACCTGGCGGAACGTGCCGAGCGCCGAGGCGCCGAGGTCGCGGCTGGCCTCCTCGAGCGTCGAGCCCATGGAGGCGAAGCGTGCCCGCACCACCAGCAGCACGAGCGAGGCGTTGAACACCGTGTGGCCGACGAACATCGTCGCCAGCCCGAGGTCGAAGCCGGCGTTGACGAAGAAGATCAGCGCGGAGATGGCGATCACCAGCTCGGGCACGACGAGCGTGAGGAAGACGAGCGTGTCGAACGGCGCTCGGATCCGCCGGCTCACCCGCGACAGGGCGAGCGCCGCCGCGGTGCCGAACACGGTGGCGATCAGCGCGGAGGCGAGCGCGATCTGCAGCGAGCGCCCGATCGCCGACGTGATCGTCTCGTCGCCGAGCGCGCGCGAGAACCACCGCAGCGACAGCCCCTCGAACACCGCGGTGTTGTTGCCGCTGTTGAAGGCGTAGACGACCACGATGACGATCGGGAAGAACAGGAAGAGGTAGACGAGCACCGCGTAGCCGCCCAGCAGCGAGGGCAGCGCGATGGCCCGCGGGATCAGCACGACCGCCGCGACGCCGAGCCCGAGCGCGACCGCGCTGCGCACCGAGACCTCGCCACCCGCCAGCCCGACGACGAACGTGGCGATGGCGATGAGGCCGGCCACGAAGGCCGTCGCGGCGAGCACGTATCCCGCCCGGCGCAGCGCCTCAGGCACCGTACTCCTGCTCCGTGCGCACCGACAGGTAGAGGTAGAGCACGACGAAGAACGACAAGGCGCCCATGACCAGCAGCGCCAGCGCCGACCCGAGCGCGTAGTCCTGCGCCTCCAGGAACAAGCGCTGGATCACGTTGCCGATCAGGTCCACGCGGCCGCCGCCGAGCACCAGCGGGATCACGTACTCGCCCATCATCGGGATGAACACGAGCAGCGTGCCGGTGATCAGCCCCGGCGCGGTCAGCCGCAGCGTGATCTGGCGGAACGCCGCCCACTGGCTCGCCCCGAGGTCGGTGGCGGCGTCGACCAGGCCCCAGTCCATCCGCCCGAGCGCCGCGTAGAGCGGCAGCACGAACAGCGGCAGGTAGTTGTAGACCAACCCGAGCTGGATCGCGCCCGTCGTGTAGAGCACCTCGAGCGGCCCGTCGGTGAGCCGCAGCGCCTCCAGCCAGTCCGAGACGAAGAACTCGGGCGAGAGCACGATCAGGTAGGAGTACGTGCGGATCAGGAACGAGGTCCAGAACGGGATCACGATCAGGGCGAGCAGCAGCCCGCGGCGGTTCTCGGGCGCGTAGCGGACGATCCAGTAGGCCAGCGGGTAGCCGACCAGGACGATCAGCAGCGTCCCCACCGCCGCCGTGCGCAGCGTGCGCAGGAAGACCTCGACGTAGAGCGAGTCCAGTCCGGAGCGGAAGTTCGACAGGTCGAAGCCGTACTGCACGCCGCCGAACCCGAGCGGCGTGGCGACCGCGAAGAGGATCAGGAACCCGAGCGGGATGAGGAAGAATGCGCAGTAGTAGGCCAGCGAGGGCAGCGCGAGCGCGAACGGATAGCCCGCGTGGTCGACCTCACCCGTGCCCACGAGCCGGCGGATCCCCGCGCCCGCGAGCAGGAACACCGGCACCGAGATCAGCAGCAGCACCAGGGCGGGGGCGAGGCTGAGCCCCAGCGTCCCCATCTGCGTGTAGACGCCGACCGCGGCCACCAGCAGCGCCACCCCGGCGACCGCGCCGACCAGCCGGCCGCGCGGGGCGGCGACCGGCCCCTCCCGCCCCGCGGACGCGATCGCCACTAGTGGCCCGTCCCCTGACGGTCGACGGGACGGACCACGATCAGGCCGCCTTGAACTCCGTGTAGACCCGGTTGCGCTGCTGCAGGCCCTTGGCCGTCTCGACCTGCGACTCGTAGCCGGCGATCTTGTCGTCGGGCACGTTGATCACCGGATCGGAGGCCAGCGCCTTCTGCACGCCGGTGATGCCCTGCACCGGCACCGGATACTGGTGGTAGTTCATCTCCGTGCCCGCGTTGGCGGGGTCGAGCACGAAGTCGATCCACTTGTGCGCCGCCACGGGGTGCTCGGACGCCTTCGGGATGGCCCAGTTGTCGACCCAGTACTCCGTGTTGCCCTCCGGCACCAGGAAGACCATCTCGCGGTCGCGCTTGGCCAGCGCCTCGATCGCCCGGCGGATGTCGCCGTTCCAGCCCATGCCGAAGTCGATCTCGCCGCGGGTGGCGCGGTCGATGAACGTCGAGCTGATCGTGTCGACGTTCGGCTTGACGTCGATCAGGAGCTGCTTGGCGGAGTCGATCTCCGCCTGGTCCTCCGTGTTGATCGAGTGCCCCAGCGCCGCGAGGGCCATGGCGGCGTTCTGCGTGCCGCCCTCGAGGAAGTTGACCCGCAGGCTCTTGAACTTGGGCGTCTTGAGCAGGTCGAACACCTCCTTGATCGAGGCCGGCTGCTCGGAGACCTTCTCCGTCAGCCAGTAGAAGCTCGTGATGCCGTAGTTCTTCGGAACCGAGTAGACGTTGCCGGGGTCGTAGTCGGTCTTGGTGAAGGCAGGGGAGAGGTTCGCCAAGTTGGGGATCAGCTCGCGCGTGAGCGGGATGATCAGGCCCAGCTCGGCCATCGTCTTGACCGCGTAGCCCGTCGGCACCACGATGTCGAACTTGGAGCCGCCGGCGCGGAGCTTGGCCAGCAGCTCGTCGTTGGACCCGTAGCCGGAGACGCTCACCTTCGGGCCGAGCTCGGACCGGTAGCCCTTGTAGTTGGCGGGATCGGAGTAGTCGACCCAGTTGGCGATCAGCAGCGGGCCGGACTCGACATCGCCGTCCGCCGGCGTGGGCGGCTTGGCCGCCGCGTCCTCGCCGTCGTCGCCTCCGCCTCCGCCGCTTCCACCGCCGCCGCCTTCGCCGGTGGAGCCGCCGCACGCGGCCAGGTACGCGGCCGCCATCGCGCCGCCGCCGGCCAGCAGCGCCTGGCGGCGGTTCACCATCTGCTGGACGCGGGGGCGCGCGGAATCGGGGGCCAGGATGCGCAGCTCGTCGTCCATGCGGTGGTTCCTTTCGGTCAAGCGCTGACTTCCACGGGTTCTGCCGCGTGCGCGGCGCCCGCCGCGTCGGCGGGCCCCAGCAGGAGCGTGGCGGTCGGGCTCCAGCCCAGCCACACGGGATCTCCGGGCCCGATGCCGCCGAGCCCCTCGTCGCCGGCGCGGCGCTGGCGCGCCACGACCGCCTCGCCGGTGGGCAGGCGCGCCACCACCTGGAGCTGGTGGCCGAGCACCATCGCGGTCTCGCACGTGGCCTGGCTGCCCTCGCCACGGGTGTTGGCGTGCAGCTCCTCGGGACGCACGCCGATCGCCACCCGGTCGCCGGCCGATGCCTCCCGCACCACGCGGCCGATGCCGAAGCGCGCCTCGCCGACCACCGCCACGAGCTGCTCGCCGTCGCGCTCCAGGGTCGCCTCGAGGTGGTTCATGTCGCCGATGAAGTCGGCCACGAACGGGGTCGCGGGCCGGTCGTAGATGCCCGAGGGTGCGTCGAGCTGGTCGATGCGCCCGGCGTGCATCACCGCGATGCGGTCGGCCATGGCCATCGCCTCCTCCTGGTCGTGGGTGACCACGATGAAGGTGATGCCGACGTCGCGCTGGATGCTCTTGAGCTCGACCTGCATGGCCTTGCGCAGCTTGAGGTCGAGCGCGCCGAGCGGCTCGTCGAGGAGGAGCACCTTGGGGCGCATGACCAGCGCCCGGGCCAGCGCGACGCGCTGCTGCATGCCGCCCGAGAGCTCGGCCGGCATGGCCTGATCGCGCCCGGTCAGGCGCACCAGCTCGAGCGCCTCGCCCGCGCGCCGGTGGCGCTCGGCCTTGTCGACCTTGCGCTGCTTGAGGCCGTAGCCGACGTTGTCGAGCACGCTCATGTGCGGGAACAGCGCGTACTGCTGGAAGACCGTGTTGACGTCGCGCTTGTTGGGCGGCACGCCGACCGCCGAGCGCCCGTCGATCTCGATCTCGCCCTCGGTCGGCTCCTCGAACCCGGCGATCATCCGCAGCGTCGTGGTCTTGCCGCAGCCCGAGGGCCCCAGCAGCGCGAGGAACTCGCCCGGGCGCACCTCGAGATCGACGGCGTCGACCGCGACCAGCTCCCCGTAGCGCTTCGTGACGCCCCGGAGAGCGACGTCTGGAGTGACCCCTCGCTCCATCGGGCGCGGACCATACAGAACGCACAGTGGGGTTGTCCAGGGAGGACAAAAGGTCGAGCGCCCACTGCCCGGCGGTCGATTCGCGCTACCGTGCACGGCGATGGCGCTCCGCCTCGACCTCGGCCTGCTCCTGCTCCTCCCCCTCCGGGGGGAATAGCGCGCCGGCGGCCGCTCAGCCGCACATCAGCACCGAGCAGGACCCAGAGGCAGACCGACAGACAGGAGCAGCCATGGACCCCGACCGGGTCATCATCTTCGATACCACCCTGCGCGACGGCGAGCAGTCGCCGGGCATCTCGCTCAACGCGACCGAGAAGCTGGAGATCGCGCACCAGCTGGCGCGCCTCGGCGTCGACGTCGTCGAGGCCGGCTTCCCGATCGCCTCGCCCGGCGACTTCGAGGCCGTGCGGGCGATCGCGCGCGAGGTCGAGGGCCCCGTGATCGCGGGGCTGGCCCGCGCTCATGCCGCCGACATCGAGCGTGCCGCCGAGGCGGTACGCGACGCGGGCCGGGGGCGCATCCACACCTTCATCTCGACCTCCGACATCCACATCGAGCACCAGCTGCAATCCACGCGCGCGGACGTCTGCGGCCAGGCGCGGGCGGCGGTCGCGCACGCGAAGTCGTTCTGCGACGACGTGGAGTTCTCCCCGATGGACGCCACCCGGGCCGACGTGGAGTTCACCGCCGAGGTGATCGCCGTCGCGATCGAGGAGGGCGCCACCACGATCAACGTGCCCGACACGGTCGGCTACGCGACGCCGGATGAGTACGCCGCCTTCCTGCGCCGCCTCTACGACCTGGTGCCGGGCCTGGGCGGCGTCGTGCTCTCCGTGCACTGCCACGACGACCTCGGCCTGGCGGTGGCCAACTCGCTCGCGGGCGTGCAGGCCGGCGCGCGCCAGATCGAGGGCGCCATCAACGGCATCGGCGAGCGGGCGGGCAACGCGTCGCTGGAGGAGATCGTGATGCTGCTGGCCACGCGCGCCGCGCACCTCGGCTTCACGACGCAGGTCAACACGCGCGAGATCGCGCGCACGTCGCGGATGGTGTCGCGCCTCACCGGCTACGTGATCCAGCCCAACAAGGCGATCGTGGGCCGCAACGCGTTCGCGCACGAGTCCGGCATCCACCAGGACGGCGTACTCAAGCACCGCGCCACCTACGAGATCATGGACGCCACCACGGTGGGCCTGGAGGGCAACGACCTGGTGCTGGGCAAGCACTCGGGCCGCCACGCCCTGCGCAGCGCGCTGCTCGAGCTCGGCTTCCAGGTCGACGGGCAGGCGCTCAACACCGCGTTCAAGCGCTTCAAGGAGCTGGCGGACCGCAAGAAGCAGGTCACCGCCATGGATCTCGAGGCGCTGGTGACCGACGAGCTGCGCGACGCCTTGCGCTCGTACGCGCTGGAGTGGTTCGAGGTCGACATCGCCCGCAACCGGCCGCCGCACGCGCGCGTCTGCGTGCGCGACCCCGACGGCGAGGAGCTGGTGGGCGACTTCACCGGCGACGGCCCAGTCGACGCGATCTTCCGCGCCATCAACGCCGCGACCCAGCGGGAAGCCCGTCTGCGCGAGTTCCGCGTCGACGCGGTCACCGGCGGCCAGGACGCGCTCGGCGAGGCCAGCGTGGTGCTCGAGCTCGCCGGCCAGTCGGCGGCGGGCCAGGGCGTCTCCACCGACATCCTCGAGGCGGCGGCCCAGGCCTACGTGCGCGCGCTGGCCAACGCCGAGCGCAAGGTACACGCGGCGGCCGAGGCCGAGCCGGCGGCGCCCGAGCCGGAGCTCACGCCCGCGCCTTGAGCGCGGGTGGCACAGCCGTCAAGTCGCGGGCGTGCCGATCGATTGCCCGGTGGGAGATGCCCTCGCCCCTGCCTGCGGCGCCGTCGGGCGACCACGCGTCCGGCGGGATGCGGCGCGTCGCCATCGCCTTTCTGGTCGCGGGGGCGCTCGCCGCGCTGGCGGGGACCGTG
>Ga0136617_10006617_pt1 | contig 10338 bp, 13 predicted proteins | sample AntDrymUQ3222106_2_FD_129672 | JGI IMG/M metagenome (GOLD analysis project Ga0136617, IMG submission 129672) | Polar desert sand microbial communities from Dry Valleys, Antarctica - metaG UQ322 (21.06) | ecosystem: Environmental > Terrestrial > Soil > Desert | place: Antarctica: Dry Valley... | reverse complement strand
CGATCGCCGCGTGCGCGGCGAGCACCGCCTCCTTCTGCACCCCCGCGATGCCCCAGAGCTGGACGTTGTCCGTGACGGTCGGCCTGCTGGGCGTGGATGATCGTCACGTCGGGCCGGACGGCGCGCACGGCGCTGACGGTCTCGCCCGTGAAGGGACAGTCGACGAAGGACACGTGCTCGTTGTGGACGGCGAGATCCGTCCCCGCGTAGCCGCGCAAGACGGCGAACGGCAGCCCGGCGGCGCCGGCGGCGTAGGCGTTGGCCAGCCCGGCGTGCGAGTGCTCGACCAGGTCCAGCGGGCGCGGCCAGCCACGCTCGACCGCGTCGCGGAAGCGGTGCAGCGACCCCACTCCCGGGTTGCCGCCGTAGGAGAAGATGAGCCGGCTGGCGCAGCCCATCCCGATGAGCTGGTCATAGATGACATCCGGAGTCATCCGCACCAGGGGTGAGCTCTCGCCGCTCCTGGCGGACCAGCTCGTGGCCCGCCGCGAAGGGGATGAGATGGGTGAAGCCCTCGAGCGCGACGGTCATCCCGTCGCGCACGTGCGCCGCGACCGCTTGTTTGAGGTCCACCAAGCCGGTATGTGCGCTGTGCGTACGCATGCGCGCTAAAAGCATGCAAGGTCGACGTCCGTGAGTCAAGCACCCATTCGAGAAACCGCCTCGGTCCAGGCCCTGGAACGCGGGCTGGCCGTGATCCAGGTGTTCTCGCGCGAGCGCCCGGCGCTCACCCTCAGCGAGGTGGCCCGCCTCGCCGGCATCACCCGGGCCACCGCGCGCCGGATCCTGCTGACCCTCGAGCGGATGCGCCACGTCCGCTCGGACGGCCGCCTCTTCGCGCTCACCCCGCGCGTTCTCAGCCTGGGCTGGGCCTACCTGTCGTCGCTCGATCTGACCGAGATGGCCCAGCCGTTCATGGAGGAACTCGTAGCCGAGACCGGCGAGTCGTCGTCGGCGGCCACGCTCGACTTGCCCGACGTGGTGCACGTGGCCCGTGTGCCCACGCGCCGGATCATGTCGATCAGCCTGAGCCCTCGCTCGCCCAGATGACGGTCGTGGTCGATCTCATGTCCTGGTGGACGGTCGCGGTCGTTCGTCGTACGGCCTCGCCCGCGCGCCGGTCACTACGGCCGCCAGCCGGCCGACGCGGTCGATCTCCACGACCACCAGGTCGCCGTCGACGATCGGCCCGACGCCCGCAGGCGTGCCGGTAGCGACGACGTCGCCGGGCTCGAGGGTCATCACCGAGCTGATGTACGCGACCAGCGTCGGAACGTCGAAGATCAGCTCCGCGGTGGAGGCGTCCTGTCGCAGCTCGTCGTTGACCCAGCAGCGCAGGTCGAGGTCGTCGGGATCGGCTATCTCGTCGGCGGTGACGAGCCATGGACCGACCGGTGTGAAGGTGTCGAACGACTTGCGGATCGACCGATCCTCGGTCGAGCGCACGGTGATGTCGAGCAGGCAGGTGTAGCCGGCGACGTGGTCCAGCGCCTGATCCGCCGATAGGTGACGGGCACGCCCGCCGATGACGACCGCCAGCTCGCCCTCGTGGTCGGTGCGCACGTCCGTGTACGGCAGCTCGATCGAACCCCCCGGGCCGATCACCGAGCTGTTCGCCTTGAGGAACACGCCGAGCTCGGCGACGGACTGCGTCACCTGCATCTCGTCCTTGTGGGCGGCGTAGTTGACGGGCGCGGCCACCACCTTGCCAGGCCGTGGCAGCGGCGCCCGCAACGCGACGTCGGCGATCGGGCGCCTCGGCGCAGACCGCAGGATGTCCGTATCGAGTTCGGCTGGAAGAGCGCCGGCGCGCAGCAGCGCATGCAGCGGCCCCTCGACGCCCGCGCCCTCGGCACCCACGAGGGCCGTGACGGCCACGACGTGGTCATCCATCACCACGCCAAGGCGGTTCTGATCGAAGACGGCGAGACGCATGACGCTACGCCCGGCGCTCCGCCGGCGCCTCGCGGTACAAACCGAGCGATCGCATCACCGGCTCGACGGTGTAGGAGAACAGCACCGCGTCATCGGAGTTCGACGGGTTGATGTGCTCGTGCGTCGCCCACACCGGGACGGCGAACACGTCGTGCTCGCTCCAGTCGAGGCGCTCGTCATCGACCATGGTCGCTCCCTCGCCTCGGATGACGTGGTAGACGGTGTTGGAGACGTGGCGGTGCGCGGCACCGTGAAAGCCCGCACGCAGGCGCTGGACGCGACAGCCGATCGTCGGCATCACGGGCCCGCCGGTCCACGGGTTGGTGTACTCGAGCAGGATCCCGTCGACGTCGCTGCCGCGCGCGTCGTCGGCGATGTCCGCGAACGCCGCGGAGGTCTCGCGCCACGGGTAGTTGCCGATCGGCGAGCCGTGACCGTGCGGCGTCTCCCAGGTGGGACGCAGCTGGCCATGGATGAACTGGCGCGCGGAGAGGTCGTCGGGCACGAGCGTCTTCTGCACGCGCTCCCCGTAGACTTCGAAGAACCCCGCTTCGAGCATGTTCACCAGCGGGTAGTCCAGCCCGTCCAGCCAGATCATCGGGCCCGGGAACTCGTGATGATGATCGTGCCAGTGCCATCCCGGCGTCAGCAGCAGGTCCCCGGGGTCCATGTGCACGCGCTCGCCGTTGACCGTCGTGCATGCCCCGTGGCCCTCGATCACCAAACGGAAGGCTGCCGACGCGTGCCGATGCGCCTGGGCGGTCTCGCCGGGCAGGATGATCTGGATGCCGGCGTAGAGCGTGTTTAACCGTCGCGGGCGGACCCTGGATTCCGGGGTTGACCAGCATCAGCACCCGCCGCTCGGCGTCCTCGAGCGAGAGGCTGCCGGCGAAGTGCAACAGCCACGGTCGCAGATCGCGGAACCGCCAGACGTGTGGCACCGCCCGGCTCTTGGGCTCCGGGGCAAACAGGTTGCCGTAGGAGCGCCACAACGGCGCGGTGCCGGCCGCGGCGATGGCCTCGTACGCCTCTTGCTCGGTGGGTCGTGACTGCGTGTTCATGATTCCTCCTGCTCGCTTGCGAGCGCGGCGCGGATGCGATCCTCGTCCGGCGGGATGCGCGTCAGAACGTGTAGGTCTTCTGCTTCTCGCGGAACGTCACCCATTGCCACTGGGTGAACTCCTCCCGGTTGGAAGGCGCGCCGAAGCGCCCACCGTTGCCCGAGGCGCCGATGCCGCCGAACGGCACGTTCGCGAAGTCCGCGATCGTCTGGTCGTTGATGTGGACGATGCCCGTGCGGAGTTGCTCTGCCATCGCCAACCCGCGGGAAAGCGACGTCGTCTGGACGGAGGCGACGAGGCCGTAGGCGGTTCGGTTGGCGAGCCGGATCGCATCGTCGTCGCTCGCGAAGACGCTGATCGGCGCGACGGGGCCGAAGATCTCCTCTGCGAACGCGGGCATCGACTCGGTGACGGCGTCGAGGACCGTCGGTTGGTAGAACAGGCCCTCGTGGGTCGCTCCGGCCAGCACGGTCGCGCCGGCCGCGACGGTTTCGCGCACGATCCGGTCCACCCGCTCCACCTGGGTTGGGTTGATCATGGGACCGACGGAGACGTCATCGGTGTTGGGATCGCCGACGGCGAGCGCCCGCGCCCGCGCGGCCAGCAACTCGCCGTAGCGCTCTGCGACGCCCTCCGCGACGAGGTGGCGCCCTGCGGTCATGCAGATCTGCCCCTGGTGGAAGAAGGCGCCGAAGGACGCCGCGGAGCTTGCCGCTTCGAGGTCGGCGTCGTCGAGGACAATGATCGCGTTGTTGCCGCCCAGCTCGAGCGAGACCTTCTTGAGCCGCGCGCCGGCGAGCGCGCCGACGCGCCGGCCGGCCTCGGTCGACCCGGTGAACGAGACCATCCCGATGCGCTCGTCGGTGACGATCGCCTCGCCCGCGGAGGCGCCGCCGGGGAGGACTTGGAGGATCCCGGGGGGAAGGCCGGCCTCCTCGAGCAGCCGCGCGAGGATCACGCCGCCGCATACGGGCGTCTGCGGATCGGGCTTGAGCACGACCGCGTTGCCCAGCGCGAGCGCCGGTCCGAGCACCCGCATGGCGAGGACGAGCGGGGAGTTCCACGGCGTGATCGCCCCGACGACGCCGATCGGCAGGCGCCGGGCGAGGTTGGTCTGGCCGAGCTCGTTCGGCGCCAGGAGCTCGCCCGAGGACTGGGTGGCCAGCGCCGCGGCCTCCATGAACTCGGCGAAAGAGGCCTTGATCTCCCATTGCGCCTTGAGCCGGACGGATCCCGTCTCGCGCACGATCCACTTGGAGATCTCCTCGGAGTGCTGCTCGAGCAGCAACCCGGCCGTGCGCATCACCGCCGCCCTGTCCGCCCCCAATGTGCCTGCCCAGCCCGGCTGCGCCTCCGCGGCGCGCTCGCCGGCGCGGCTGACGTCGGCGGCGGTGGCGAGGCCCGCATGCGCGAGCAGCTCGCCGGTGGCCGGCTCGCGGACCTCGATCGTGCCGCCACCGGGCTCCTGCCAGCTTCCGCCGATCCAGAGCCGGCCCTCCCAGCGGTCCGGGGCCATCAGCTCGGTTTCGAGCCTCTCGGCGGTGGGTGTCTCGAGTCTGTGCGTCATCGCGAATGCCTCCTACGCGGGTCGGGCCTTGCGGCGGTCATGCGCGGCTGGCACGTGGCTCGCGCGAGCGCACCAGCCGCGCGGTCAACCGATCGACGCCGAGCACGCGATCGAGGCTGTAGCGACCGGGACCGGCGATCACGAGCGCGATCGCGACGACGATCAGCATGAGGTTGTACTCGAACCCTTCGTTCTGCACGAAGAATCCGTTGGCGCCGGTCACCTGGAGGATCGCCACCACCATGACCCCGATCACAGCGGCACCGGCGAGCGGGGTGAGCAGCCCGGCGAGCAAGAGCAGGCCGCCGCCGAACTCCGTCACACCGGCCAGGACGGCGAACAGCTCGCCCGGCTCCAGGCCGTGCCCGCGCATCTGCTCCGCCGTGCCGTCGATGCCACCTCCACCGAAGGCTCCGAAGAGCTTCTGTGAACCATGGGCGACGAACACCGCGCCGATCATCGCTCGCAGAAGCGCCAGCGCTACGTCGAACTTCCGATCATCGTGCGAGAACATCACGATCCTTCCTGCTCGGTTACCTTGTCGTTCTGATGCTTAGTGCTAAGAAAGTCAACTCTCCGTAAGCGTCGGTCAGTAGTCGCTGTCGACCACGTCCGAGGTTGCAGCCCCGATGAGGTGGCGGTGGGTGTCGACGATCCGGCTCGCCGGGCTGTCCCTGGTTCACGTGACTCCCTCGCTATTGGATGTCAGGAGACGGCATGGCTTGCGGTCGACTGCGTATGCGTCTGGGCGAGCCAGCTCCTCCGGCAAGCGGTCGCGTGCGCCGGCGCCGAACACGATGCGAACCGGCAGGGGCTTCATGCACGAATGCTTCCATCGCAGCCCTCCTCTCGCGGGGGCCGCCCGAGGTCGTCGTCGACCAGAGGATCGCTAAGACCTAAGATACTTAGTACTCGGACCAAAGTCAAGTGGGCGGATTCATTCGGTCGTCGCAGCGCTCGATCGGGAGGAGTTGCGATGAGCGGGAGGGTTCAGGCTTGGGAGCGTGCGGGTCGGCCGGTGACGCGTTCGCCGGGGCGTCCGCCGGTGGGACGGCTGGAGCATCGGCAGCGGTTCTGGGCAGCGATCGCGCGGGGCGCCTCAAGCGAGGCCGCTGCGGCGCAGGCTGGCGTGTCGGGTCCGGTCGGCGTCCGGTGGTTTCGGGAGGGTGGCGGCAACACGTTCACCGGAGAACCGTGCTCGCATCCCGTCGATCTCGTCGGCCGGGTCGGCGCGACGCTCGATGTGGCGGCCGCACGCGCGCCGTACCAGCTGACGGCAAAGCTCGTCGACGTCGCCCCTGACGGCCGAGCCCGCAGGATCTGCGAGGGCGTGCGTAGGAGGCCCGTGACCCGGCCGACGTGGACCTCGGCCATACCGCGTACCGGGTCACGCGGGGACACCGGCTGCGGTTGGAGATCGCCGGCAGCAACTTCCCCCGCTACGCACCGGAGGGCGGGCGGAACGAGCTCTCGCTTCGCACCGGCGGGCGGTGCAGCTCCGTGCTTCGTCTCTCCGTTCTGAACTGACGAAACTGGCGGCGCTGTAGGCGGCTTGCGGGCGTCGGCCGCCGCCGACGAGCACGTGCAGCGCGAAGCCGCCAGCGCGTCTTCAAGCATGTAGCCGGGTGGTCCGAGCCGCAAGCCCGCCCACATCCGCACTGCTAGGGCACGCGACGAGCGCGGTGGCATCGGCCGGCGTGCGGCGGGAAGGTGGCCACCTGAGGCTGGCCGCCAGCGCCATCGGGCCGTCCAAGGGCCGCAATTGCGCACCGGAGCCGATCGGCCGCGGCGATCGCCGCTTGTGCCCGATTTCCCGCAGCACCACCGCGAACTCCTCGCCTCCGTAACGCAGTCCGCCGCGTTCACTCGGTCAGCTAAGCCCCAATCCACCGATTCGGCGGTGCGGTTCCGTCCGGCCGGTGGCGAAGAATGACCTCCTGAACAGGACTTTTAGCGGTTGATTGGAGCAACCGCGGCCTGCGCCAGGAGGTCATCTACATGGTGCAGGATTCCAGGGCCGTCGGATGCGATCGGTTGCAGGTCCGTTTCGACGACGAGCGGTCGGTCGCCAACGCCGGGATCGTGCTGCCGGGCCTGTTGGCCGACCGGCTCGGGCTTGAGGCGTTGGTCGACGCGCACGTGGATCTCGGCGACCGGGTCGGGGCCGCGAATCCGGGCCGCAAGGTGATGTCGCTGGTTTCGGCGATCGCGTTGGGCGCGGATTGCATCGATGACTGCGACGTTCTGCGGTCGGTGCCCGTGAGCGGCGAGCTGGTGCGCTGCTACTCGGAGTACATGCACGACGAGTACGGGAACCTGGACTCCGACTACGTGTTCGTCAATCTGTGGGGCGGTCAGGTCGGGCGCGCGATGACCTACGCCAACGTCAACGAGATCGTCACCCGCACCCACGCGCGCGTGGATTTTCACTTCACGGCGCACATGCTGCGCCACACCTACGCGACGCTCGCGCGTCGCGGCCGGGTGCCGATGGAGGTCATCAGCACGCTGCTGACGCACACCTCGGTGCAGACGACCAGCGACATCTGCGTGCACAGCACGGCGGAGGACCGGCGCGGCGAGCTGGAGCGCGCCGGCGTGATGGCGACCCTCGAGCGAGCGCTGTGACCCGTGTGGCGCTGCGGGCGCTGCCCGGCGGCTGATGACCCCGAGCGCTCGTGGGTTGAGGTGCTGCGCGCGGCGGTGCGTGAGGAGTTCCAGCATGAGGTCTACTGGCCGCGCCCGGGCGATCCGGTGCTGTTCGGGCCGACGTGCGCGGTGCAAGGGTGCCCGGGCCGGGGCGTGAACCGGTCGTTGGGCCTGAAGGCCAAGGGCGCCAATCGCTCGACCGGCACGCGGTTTCGCGGCTACGTCTGCCTCGCGCACGTGGGCATGTGGCGCCGCGACGGCGAGCCGCCGATCGACGCGTGGGTGCGCCACGCCGCGCGCGCACGGCGCAGCCAGGCGCTGCCCGATGGCTGCCTGGTCGGCGCGTGCCGCCGGTCGACCAACGCCTACGGCTTCTGCGCGATGCACAGACGTCGCTGGGAACGCGCCGGCAGGCCCGGGGACCGCGTCGCGTTCGCGGCCACGGAGACCGCCGGGCCAGCGGGCGACGAGCGCTGCGCGGTGGCGGCCTGTCGCTTCCCGACCGTCGCCAAGCAGAAGCTCTGCGACGGCCATCTGCAGCGCTATCGCAACGCGCGCTACTGCTGCCCGCAGCTGACCGCCGCCGGCTATCTCGAGCATCTGGCAGCGGCGCGATGCGTCAGCGCCCCGAAGTTCGACATGCGCGGCGTGCCCGGAGTCGTCCGGCTCGAGCTGCAATACGCGTTGCAGTGCCGCCACTAGGCGGGCCAGGCGGCGATGGGACCACTGATCTTCGATCAGGTCGTGCGCTGGGTCGCGGATCTTGGCGTCGGCTCGGTGCTGGAGCGCTCCGAAACGTTCTGGACGCGCTCGGCGACCGAGCGCTTCCGCACGTCGCTGCGCGCAAACCCGTTGGGCTGGCTGCGCTACACGCGCCACGCCGCGCTGGAGCTGCGCGACCGGTCAAGCGGGGTGGAGATCTGGAGCTTGGACACGTGGCCGGTGGACCGCCTCGACGTCGACGGCCGCTACGCCCACCAGCCCGCTCGGCGGATCTACTTCTCAGAGATCGACCCACCGTGGCTGCGCGAGCTGGTCAAACGCTGGGCGCGCTGGCGGATCACCACGGCGACCAAGTCGCCGGCGTCGATCTCCTGCAGCACCTCCTCGATCCGGCGCTTCTGTCGCTGGGCCGAAGGCGACGGCGTCACGCTCAGCTCACCGGCGGCGATCACGCGGCCGCTGCTGGAGCGCCACCCAGAGCGGTCCGTGCGCTGGATCGGTCGGTCGGGCGCAAGAGCAGCCTGGTGACCGACCTGAAGGTGTTCCTCGACGACGTGCGCCTGCACGACTGGGCGCCGGGCCTTGCGGCCAACGCGACCTACTTCAAGGGTGAGGTGCCGCGCGAGCGTCACCACCTGCCGCGGTTCATCGACGAGTTCGTGATGGGCCAGATCGACCATCAAGCCAATCTCGCGCGCTTGCCGGATCTCACGACGCAGACCGCGATCGTGATCCTGATCGAGACCGGCCTGCGTTCGGTCGACGCGCTGCGGCTGCCGTTTGATCCGATCACCGTCGATGAGGCCGGCGCGCCGTACCTGATCTTCGTCAACCACAAGCTCTTGCGCGAGGCGATCATCCCGATCTCCGAGCGCCTCACACTGCAGATCCGCCGCCAGCAGCGCGACCTGGTTGAGCGCTTCGGCGCGCCCCGGCCGCCCTACCTGCTGCCCGCCCCGCGCGCCAACGCCGGCGGACAGCGCCCGCTGACGTGGGGAACGCTCTCACGGCGACTGGACCGCTGGATGCGCAACTGCGACATCCGCGACGCCACCCGCCTACCGGTCCGGGTGACCGCGCATCAGTTCCGCCACACGCTCGGCACGCGGATGATCAACAACAACGTCTCGATGCCCGCCGTCCAACGAATGCTCGACCACGACTCGCCGGAGATGACCGCCCGCTACGCCCGCATCAAGGACCAGACGCTGCGCCGCGAATGGGAGCGCTACCAGCAGCGCATCAACGTCCGCGGCGAAGGTCATCCACCTCGACCCCGACGGGCCGATCAGCGACGCCGTCTGGGCCAAGGAGAACCTCGCGCGCGCCAAGCAGACGCTGCCCAACGGCTACTGCGGCCTGCCGTTGCATCAGACCTGCCCGCACCCCAACGCCTGCCTGACCTGCGACAACTTCCTGACCACGGTCGAGTTCCTGCCGGCGCATCGCGACCAGCTACAGCGCACGGAAGAGCTGATCGCGGCGGCCCAGACAGCGGGCTCCGAGCGCCTCGTCGAGATGAACGAGCCGGTGCGGCTGAACCTGGTCCGCATCATCGAGGGCCTCGACGCGCTGCCCACCCTCCCCAAGCACGGCGGCGCTGATGGCTGACACGAGCGCCCTGGAGCTGGCCGCGCAGCGCAAGCGCGCCGCGACGCTTCAGCGCGCCACGGTCGCGCTGGCCGAACTCGCCGACGAGGGCGCCGAGATCAGCTTCCAGCACGTCGCCCGCCGGGCCGGGGTGTCGCGCCAGTGGCTCTACCGCCAGCCGCACCTGCGGGCGCAGATCGAGGAGTTGCGCCAGCGCCCGCGACAGGGCGTCCCGGCCCGCGAGCGCTCAAGCGAGGCGTCACTGCAACAGCGGCTGCGTGGCCTGCGGGAGGAAAACCGGGCGCTGCGCGAGGAGAACCGCGACCTCAAGCACGAGCTCGCGCTCGCGCTCGCGCTCGCCTACGGTCAGCAGCGCGCCCCGGCAGTCGCTCAGGTCGCGTCGGCCGTCTCGCCGCTGCGCGGCTCGTCGAGATAGGCGGCGATCGCGTCCTCGATACGGCGGGCGATCGCGTCGATGAGCTGCGCCGCCTCGGTGACCGCCTCAAGCGCCCCGCCTTCGCCCCAGCCGGCGAGATAGGGGATCGACTCACCGCCGGTCTGCAGATGCAGCCCGGCTGCCACCACGAACGCCGCGCATTCCACGATGACCTCGGCACGCTCGCGGCCGAAGCGCCGGCTGGAAACCCCGAGCGCGTGGGCGATCTCGTGGTTATGCCGACATCGGCATAACCATGAATATGCCGACCTGCTGGTTATGCCGATGTCGGTAGGAGAGTCCAGGCGGAGTGGGCTGATCGCCGCGTAGTTGTCGGCATAACGCGACGCGGTCTTGTGATTGTCGTCCTTCTTGTT
>Ga0136617_10006616_pt1 | contig 10339 bp, 8 predicted proteins | sample AntDrymUQ3222106_2_FD_129672 | JGI IMG/M metagenome (GOLD analysis project Ga0136617, IMG submission 129672) | Polar desert sand microbial communities from Dry Valleys, Antarctica - metaG UQ322 (21.06) | ecosystem: Environmental > Terrestrial > Soil > Desert | place: Antarctica: Dry Valley... | reverse complement strand
CTCGGTGCTCGGCAACCGGGAGATCGGCGGCCGGAGCGGCACGATCCTCGAGGGCGAGTCCGGAGCGAACGACCCGGTCGGAATCGCCCTCATGATCGGCGTGCTCGAGCTCGCCACCCACGACGCTTCCGGCTGGTCGATCGCCTCGGAGTTCGTGATCGAGCTGGCGGTGGGGCTCGCGGTCGGAATCGTCGGCGGCGTTCTGCTGACCCGGCTGATGCGGGTGAGCCTCCCCGGGGAGGGGCTCTACCCCATCCGCGTGCTCGCCGCCGGCGGGGTCGTCTACGGCGCCACGTCGGTGCTCGGCGGCTCGGGTTCCTCGCGGTCTTCGTGGCCGGCCTGCTGATCAGCGACGTCCGTGCGCCGTACAAGGGCGAGATCGAGCGCTTCCACACGGCGCTCGCGAGCCTCGCGGAGATCGCCGTCTTCGTTGCGCTCGGGCTCACCGTCGACGTCACGGATCTCGTCCTGGACCGACAGTGGCTCGACGGCCTGCTGCTCGCGCTCTTCCTCGCTCTGGTCGCCCGCCCCGTGGTCGTCGGGCTTCTCCTCCTGCCCGCGCGCCTGGGAGGGAACGAGCGGCTCTTCGTCGTGTGGGGCGGGCTCAAGGGCGCCGTGCCGATCCTGCTCGCGACGTTCGTGCTCCTCTCCGGCGTGGACGACGCCGAGCGGATCTACAACATCGTCTTCGTCGTCGTCGCCTTCTCGGTCATCGTGCAGGGCACCAGCATTCCGCTCGTCGCGCGGACCCTGCGGGTTCCGATGCGCCTCGTCGAGCCCGAGCCGTGGGACGTCTCCGTGCGCGTGCGGAACGAGCCTCACGATCTTCGCCGCTTCGTCGTCGCGCCCGGCGCCCCGGCCGTCGGATGCGCAATCCGCGAGCTCCCGTTCGGTGAGAGCACCTGGATCAGCATGGTCGTGAGCGACGGCGGGGCCCGCCGCGCGCGCGGCTCCTACCGTTTCCGGGTCGGAGACGAGGTGCTCGCGCTCGCCGACAGCAGGGACGAGCCCGCGCTCCGGCGCCTGCTGGAGGAGCGCGCGTAGAGGAGCGAGCGGCCGCGGGACGAAGAATTCCGGCCCGTGATCTCTGCCGGCCAGAAGGATGGGAGCGCGAGCCGGCTGGCGGAGCGACTCGGCGAGCTGGCGCGGGCGGTCGGCCGGTCGGACGTACGAAGCAGCGAGGCCGAGCGACTCCTCGAGCTCGCCGCGATGGCCACCGTGCACGCCGCCGCGCTCGAGGTTCTCCTAGCGGTCGATCGGCAAGAACCGCCGAGCGCCCGCTAGGGGCACAGACTTACTCGAGCTGCTGTCCGCCGAACTGCATTGTCCGCTTCGCGGGCTGGCGGTAGGAGCTGTTCGGAGATGCGTCGCTTCGGCCAACGCTCCGAGAGATGAACGGGTCTGAACCCGGCGGTTCACGTTTCGTCCACAGCCCGGGGGTCTGACCGCTTCACAGTTCGTCCACCGCCGAGGGGTCTGACCCCCACTGCCTCGTGAAGTGGCCCTACCGCCATCGCCCGCCTGGCGAACATGCAGTTGGCGGCGAGGTGCTCGAAGAACCACGCCCCTCATCCGGAGGACGATCTCCCCTCCGGATACTCGTAGAAGCCCCGACCCGTCTTGCGACCGAGTTGACCCGCCCGGGCCATGGCGACGAGGCGCGGCGGGGGCGCCATGCGCGGCTCGCGCAGCGCGTCCCACAGCGCTTCCGAGGCGTGGACGTGCACGTCGACTCCGATCAGGTCGATGAGGGCGCACGGGCCGATCGGCCAGCTCGTGCCGAAGCGCATCGCCCGATCGACGTCCTCGGGCGAGACGCGCGCCTCGTCGATCACGCGCACGCAGTCGTTGAGGAGCGGGATGAGGATGCGGTTGACGACGAAGCCGGGCGTGTCGTTGCAGACGATCGGCTGCTTGCCGAGGCGCTCGGCGAATGCGTACGCCGCGTCGAAGACCGCCCGGTCGGTCAGCTCCGTCCGCACGACCTCGACGAGCGGCAGGACGGGCGCGGGGTTGAAGAAGTGCATCCCGACCACCCGTTCGGGCCGCGCGGTCGCCGCCGCGATCTGCGTGACCGAGAGCGCCGAGGTATTCGTCGCGAGGATCGCATCGGGCTCGAGCAACCGGTCGAGCTCGGAGAAGACGTCCCGCTTGACGTCCACCTCCTCGACGACCGCCTCGATCACGAGGTCGCAGCCGGCGAGGTCGCCGAGCTCGGTCGTGAGCGACAGCCGCGCGAGCGCGGCGTCCTTCTCCTCCCGTGTCAGCCGGCCCTTCTCGACGCCGCGCTCGAGGTAGCGGTCGATCGTCGCTCGGCCGCGCTCGGCGAAGGCCGGCTCGACCTCGCGTCCGACCGTCTCGACGCCCGCCTGCATGCAGACCTGAGCGATACCGGCGCCCATCGTGCCGAGGCCCACAACCCCTACCCTCCGAATCTCCACGGCGCTCAACGTGGGGGAACCCATGGTTCCCCCACGAGCCCCCTCTTTCGGAGGCAGACGCGACGGGGCCGCGAGTTGGCTGCGCCGGGCAAGCCCGGCTCCGCCGAAACAGTCTCCAAGTCACAGACGAGCTGCGACGATTCGCTTGGCTCCATGCTGGGTGAGCCTACGCCACTGGTAGCCTCCCGCACGATGGCTCGGCGGTCGCTGCTTGCCCCGTTCCGACGCACGGGCGCCGAGCTGCACGACTCCCCGAGAACCGTCCGCCGGGCGCCGAGCGACCTGCGCCGCGAGCGCCGCGCGCTTCTGCGGCTGCGCGAGGAACGCATCCGCGACCTTGGCGGCCTCGTCCTCGAGATGTACCGGCAGGACAGCTTCCGGGAGCATCTGCTCTACGAGCAGTGCGCCGACGTCGCCGAGATCGAGGAGCGGCTCCACCAGCTCGACGCCCTGCTCGTCCCCCGGCGCGCTCCTACGCCGCGCTGCGTCTGCGGAGCGCCGATCGCCTGGGCCTCCCACTTCTGCACGAACTGCGGTCGGCCACTCGACGCCGAGCCGGTCGCGCCCTGCAGCGCGTGCGGCCACGCCCTTGCAGCCGATGCGAAGTTCTGCCCCGTGTGCGCGACGCCGAGCGAGGGCCGGCCGGAGCCCGCGTAGCGCCGATGGCCGCCTCACCGACCCGGGAGCGCGAAGAGAGGGTGGAGCTCGACTGCCCACGCTGCGGCTCGCCGCACACGCCCGCGCAGGAGTACTGCCTCGAGTGCGGTGACCGGTTGTCGACCCCCCAGTCCACAGCGACCGTTCGCTCCGCACGTCCTCCCGCTGCGCGACGGTTGGTGGCCGCCTGGCCCCTGCTCGTCGCGCTCGTCGTCGCGACGCTCGCGGCCACCGTCGTTCTGATCGCGGAGAGGACGGAAACCGCCGCGAACGACTCGATCATCGCACCCCTCCCCCGGCCTGACGGCCCTCCTCCGGAGGAGGAGCTCGCGGAGATCGAGCCGCCCCCCGAGGCGGCGCCTACCCGGGCCGCGCAGCCGGCGCGGAGACCTCGGCCGCGCCGGCCCGACGCGGCCGGCGGCGCGATCGTTCAGTGGCCCGCCGGGCGCAGGCAGGGCTTCACCGTCGTCCTCGCATCGATTCCCGACGTGCGCGGTCGCGGCTCTGCAACCGAGAGCGCACAGGCGGCGGCCCGCGCCGGCCTCCCCCGCGTCGGAATCCTCAACCCGAACGTGTTCTCGAGCCTCCACCCCGGCTACTACGTTGTCTTCAACGGCATCCACAACTCGCGGGCAGCGGCCGAGCGGGCCGTGGATGCCGCACAATCGGCGGGGTTCGACGACGCCTACGTGGCCGAGGTTGCCCGGTGATTTGCGGCGATTTTTTCCTCCGCGCGCCCGTGCCGATGTTGGCCGGCGAGAAAACCTGGGCTCCGACTTTGTAACAGGGCCGGAAATCGTTAGACTCGCAGTGTGAGCGTCGAGCGAATGACGCGCTAACCTGCACCAACAAAGCTTTGCTGCCCGTTCACAGGGAGGTGGGCAAACTGGACATCGAAGAGCGAACCCTCCGGCTGCAGAGCTGTATGTATCAGTATTCGCGAGCCATCTACCGCTCGATCAAGGATTTGATCGAGCCTTACGCGGACTACCAGGCGCGGGTCGATGCGCGCCGGGACGTGCTCCTCGTGTGCGAGCAGACGATGGAGCGGCTCGCCAAGGATCCGCTCTACTTCTCGAAGCCGGAACGGGCGCTCTTCCAGGACATCCGACGCTATTTCCCGATCACCGCCCAGGCGCAGGTCGCGTGGGCCGTGCACGAAGGCGTCACGGCGGCGGTGACCTTCATCGAGGAACAGATCGAGGCCGGCGCCCTCGACGGTGGCATAGCGCGCTGCCGCGCGACCACGCGCAAGGGCAAGCCGTGTCAGCGGACGCCGCTGCCCGAACGCGACTACTGCCCCTCGCACCAGCACCTCGAGACCCGCGTCGCAGCGTAACGGCCTGCGGTCGTTACGTCAGGAAGGCAGTCGCCCGCCTCTCGATCGCGCTGTCGAGACGGTAGTCTCGAGCGCGCGATGTCGCACGACACCGACAAGCTGATCCGGCAGCTCTCGCTCGTCGCCTACCTGATGGCGGAGCACCGAGCGCTGACCGCCCGGGACGTCAAGACGCACGTCGAGGGCTACTCCGAGATGTCCGACGAGGCCTTCGCGCGCCGGTACTACTCCGACCGGGCCGAGCTGCTCGCGCTGGGCGTGCCGCTCGCATCGCAGCGGGACGAGTTCACGGGCGAGGAGCTCTACACGCTCCGCTCCGAGCAGTACTTCCTCCCGCCGCTCGAGCTCTCGGACGAGGAGCTGGCGGCCCTCCAGACCTGCTTCTACCTGCTCGAGGGCAAGTTCGCCTACGCGGAGCCCCTCCGGCTCGCCCTCCAGAACCTCGCGCTCGGCCGGCCGGGCTTCTCCGAGGCGACGAGCCAGACCGCCGTGCGCGTCGAGGTTCTCGACCCCGACTACTCCGTGCAGATGCCCGGTCGCCTGTCGAAGCTCGAGAACGCGATCTCCAAGGGTCGCACGGTCAAGTTCAATTACTGGTCGATCGGCCGCGACGAGGAGCACGAGCGGACGCTCAACCCCTACGCGCTCCTGCCCGAGCGCGGTGTCTGGTACGTGATCGGCCAGGATCTCGAGCGAGGCGAGCCGCGCACGTTCAGGGTCTCGCGCATCCGCGGGGAGATCCGCTTCGCCACCCGCCGCGAGCGCGACTTCCGCATCCCGGCCGACTTCGAGATCGACCGTTATCGCGACCGCGCACCCTGGCAGGTCGGCGAGCTGGCCGGCTCGGCCAGGATCGAGGTCTCGCCGCCGACGGCCTGGTGGGTCGAGCGGACGTACGGGCGCCGCGGACAGCTCGAGGAAGACGTGTTCGTGACCGACTATGCGAGCATCCCCCTCCTCGCCTCGTGGGTTCTCCGTCAGGACGGAAGGGCGTTGCCACTCGAGCCGGTCGAGCTCGTGCGCGAAGTGGAGGAGGGACTCGAACGAGTGCTCCTGCGCCACCGTGAGGAGCCGCCCGCACTCGCGCCGGAGGTGGTAGCTCCGGAGGTCAAAGGCAGCCTCGAGCGTCCCGCCGGGCCCGTCGTGCCCGAGCGCTTCGCGGTCCTCCAGGCGCTGCTCGCCTACCTCCTCGCAGCGTGCGGTGAGGAGCCGCGCGCGCGGGTCGCTGCCTCGGAGATCGTCGGGCGCTTCCGGATCCCCCACGAGGCGCTCGAGGAGCACCTCTCGCTCCTCAACCTCGTGAACTTCGGCGGCGGCTGCTACACGATCTACGCAGAGCTCGAGGGCGACACGGTTCGGATCGACAAGGAGCTCTACGGCGACACCTTCCGGCTTCCGCCCCGACTGACGCCGCTCGAGGCCCGCGCGATCCGGCTCGCACTCGAGTTCGTCGGACCGATGATCGCGGCCGACGCGCACACCCCGCTCGAGCGCGTGCGCCGCAAGCTCGAGGAGACGTTCGGGCAGTTCGAGCTGGCCCAGACTCCCGCGCCGCACGTCGACCTTGCCGAGGAGGATCTCATCGCCGCGCTCAGCGAGGGCATCCGCGAGCGCAGGCTGGTCGAGCTCGAGTATCTGAAGGAAGGTGAGGAGGCGCCGTCGACCCGAGTCGTCGAGCCCTACGCGCTCGAGCGTCGCCTGCCGCACTGGTACGTCCATACCTGGGATCGCACGAGCTCGGGCGAGCGCAGCTTCCGGCTCGATCGCATGCGGCGCGCCCGCGTCACGGAGGAGGCGTTCGAGGGCCGCGAGGCGTTTCAGCCGCAGGGTCTGCGCCTGGCGCGCGCTGCGAGAATCTGGTACTCCCCGGCCGTCGCACGCTGGCGGGTGGAGCGTGAGGATGCCCGCCCGCTCGCGGACGGGTCGGCCTTGGCCGAGCTTCGCGTCGGCAGCCCCGAGTGGCTCGTCGGCGAGATCTTCTCGTTCCGCGGTGAGGCGGTCGTGCTCGAGCCACAGGAGCTCCGGGAGCGGGTGGCCGAGCGCGCCGAAGCGCTCCTCGACGAGCTCAGCGCCGCGCGCGTTCGCGCGTAACCGTCCGCGACGACCTACGCCGAACTACTCGGCGGGCAGTGCGAGCGTGAACGTCGCGCCCAGGTCGGGCGCCGAGCGCACCTCGAGCGAGCCGCCGTGGGCCTCGGCGATCGAGCGTGCGATGAAGAGCCCGAGCCCCGTGCCCGGCTTCGCCCTGCCGGGCGAGTGCGCGCGCCCGAACTTCTCGAAGATCACGTCCTGCTGGTCGCGCGCGATGCCGTGACCGTGGTCGACGACGTCGATCCGTACGTGCTCGGCGTTGCTGGAGGTCGCGATCCTGACCTCACCGCCGTCGGGCGAGTACTTGACCGCGTTGTCGATGAGGTTTGCGAGCACCTGCCGCAGGCGCTCCCGATCGCCGCGCACGCGCGGCAGACCGTCGGCGCAGCTCGTCCTGATCCGCACTCCTCCGCCTCCTGCCTCCGCTGCCGCAGCAGACTCGCGGACGAGCCCCGTAACGTCGACGTCGGAGAAGGAGAAGCCGAACGTGCCGGCCTCGATCCGCGACGTGTCGAGAACGTCGTCGACGAGGGTCGCGAGGCGCGTCGTCTCCTCGCCGATCAAAACGAGAAGCGCTCTGCGCTGGTCGTCTTCGAGGTCGGGCCAGCGCTTCTGCAGCGTCTGCGCCGACCCGATCACGGCGGCCATCGGGCTGCGCAGCTCGTGGGAGACGAGCGAGACGAAGTCGGCCCGGAGCTCCGAGAGTCGGCGGAGCTCGCCGACGGTCTCGCGCTCCCGCTCGTAGGCCCGGATGTTCTGCATCGCAGCGGCCACGAGCCGGCCGAGCAGGGTGAGGAGCTCGATCTCTTCGGCGCTGAAGGCGTTCGGCTCGTCGCGGCTCAGCGAGAGCATGCCGATCGAGCTGCCGCCGAGCAGCAGGGGCGCCGCGAGCCGGCTGCGTAGGCCAGCGGCGGCGAGCTCCGCCTCGTCCGGGTAGGCGCGGTCGGCCATGTCGGCGCGGTAGACGGGTCGGTGGCCGAGCAGGTCACGGAGGAGGGACTGCTCGAGCGGGATCATCGTGCCGCGCGGGAAGACGACGCCGGCGCTCTCTCCGGCTGTGGCGACGACCTCGGCGCACTCCTCGCGGACGAGGACGATCGCCACGCGGTTGAACGGCATGAGCGCCCCCAGCTCTCGGATGAAGGCGGCAAAGGCATGCTCCAGCTCCAGCGAGGACGCGAGCGCCCGAGCGCAGCGGTTGGCGGCCTCGATCGAGTCGATCCGCCGCCCGAGCTCGTCTCGAAGCCGCTCGGCCTCCCCGGCGCGGACCTCCGCACCACGGCCCGCGTCCCTGAGCGCGCCCGTCAGCTCCCCGACGAGCGCCGCGATCACAAACAGCAGCGTCCCCCGCAGCACGACCGGGTCCGCGTGAAAACCGAAGTCGAACTGGGCGCTCCGCCACCACTCCGCGGCGAGGAGCAGCAAGGTCGAGACAGCGGCTGCCGCGTACGCGCCCCGCCGGCCGAAGCGAAGCGCCCCTTCGATCGCGACCAGGAAGGTGAGCGAGCGAAGCGGTTGACCCGCCTCGAAGGAGAAGATCAGGACGAAAGCGAACGTCGCAGCAAGGTCGAAACCGAGGGCGAGGAGGTCGAAGCGCTCCCGGCGAGCCGGTCCCAGGTCGCGGCTTCCCGCGAGGAAGAGCGCGGCGGCACCGGCCGCCAGCACGACGCAGGCGACCCAGGCGATCGGCCGGTAGCCCTGGGGGAAGTCGCTCTCCAGCCCGGTTGCGAGGATGGCCGCGGCCACCAGCGCCAGGCGCACCCACCTGAACCAGCGGCTGACCCGCTCGATCGGCTGCTGTTCACGCATCGCGATCCTCGTCCAGGCGCGCCAGCGCCCACTCGGCGTGCTCGCGCAGGATCGGATCAGCGTCCTCGAGGAACGGCTCCAACGCCGCCCGGTGCTCGGCGCCGCCGGCGTTTCCGAGCGCAACGAGAGCGTTCCGCTGGAGAAGGCGCCCGTCGTTGCGCGGGACGTAGAGGCGGCCGTAGCGGGCCCGCAGCTCGCCCGGCTCGGCCTCGAGCCACTCCACGAGCGAGACGTGCGGCTCGGCGTCGGAAGGAACGGGCTCGCCGGCGCGGCGCTTCTCGATCCCGCGGTTCCACGGACAGACGTCCTGGCAGATGTCGCACCCGTAGACCTGCGTACCGAGCTCGGCGCGGTAGGGCTCGGGAATCGACTGGGGCGACTGGGTCCAGTACGAGAGGCAGCGGGTGGCGTCGAGGGTGCCGGGCTCGTCGAGCGCTCCCGTAGGGCAGGCCTCGATGCAGAGCGTGCACGAGCCGCAGTCGAGTCCGAGCGGTGGAGTCGCCTCGAGCGCGACGTCGGTCACGACGGTGCCGAGCACGACCCATGAGCCGTGCAGGCGCGTGATCAGAAGCGTGTTCTTCCCGTAGAAGCCGACGCCCGAGCGAGCCGCCGCCTCGCGGTCGACGTGCTGGTTGGCGTCGACGAGCACGCGGAAGGTTCCGCCGAGCCTGCTTCCGAGCACCTCGAGACGCTCGCGCAACTCGGCGTAGCGGTCGTTCCACGTGTAGCGCGGCAATCGCCCCTCGCCCGGCGCCTGCTCCGGCTCGGGGACGTAGTAGCAGAGCGCCGCCGAGACGACGGTGCGGGCGCCGGGCAGCAGGCGCTCCGGGTGGCACGAGATCTCGGGGCGGGCCATGGTGAAGCGCATGTCCGCGAAGAGGCCGCGCGCGCGGCGCTCGCGGATGTGGCGCTCGGTCTCCTCGTAGGGCTCGGCCGGGGAGGCGCCGACGACGTCGAGACCGATCTCCTCCGCCAACCGCTGGAGCTCCGCGGCCGTCACGCGGCCATTGTGCCTAGGATCGGCGTCGATGAAGGCAGTGCGCATCCACGAGGACGGTGGGCCGGAGGTGCTCCGGTACGAGGATGCGCCCGACCCCGTCGCGGGTCCGGGCGAGGTGCTCATAGAGCTGCGCGCAGCGTCGCTCAACCACCTGGACCTCTGGGTGCGCAAGGGACTTCCGTCCGTGCCGAAGCCGCGCATCCTCGGTGCCGACGGTGCGGGCGTCGTCGCCGCGGTCGGCGAGGACGTCTCCGGGTTCGAGGTCGGGGGCTCGGTGGTGATCAATCCGGGCCTCGAGCACGACGGGCACATCTCGGTGATCGGCGAGCACAGCGACGGCACCCACGCCGAGCTGATTGCGGCGCCCGCCTCCAACGTCTACCCGCTGCGACCCGGCCTGACCTTCGAGCAGGCAGCCGCGTTTCCGCTGGTGTTCGAGACGGCGTACCGGATGCTCGTAACGAAAGCCCGACTTCAGGAAAGCGAGTGGGTGCTCGTCTGGGGCATCGGCGGCGGCGTCGCGACGGCGGCGCTCGCGATCGCAAAGGCCCTCGGTGCTCGCGTCATCGTGACGTCCTCGAGCGAGGAGAAGCTGGAACGCGCGACGGAGGAACTCGGCGCCGACGCGACGGTGAACCACGCGAGCGCCGACGTCGCCGCGGAGGTGACGCGCATCACGGAGGGGCGCGGGATCGACGTCGTCGTCGAGCACGTCGGCGAGGCGACATGGAAGACCTCGCTCGCCGTGGCGCGCCAGGAGGGACGGATCGTCGTCTGCGGCGCTACTTCGGGTCCGAACCCGCCGGCCGCTCTCCACCGCGTCTGGTGGAAGCAGCTCGCGATCCTCGGCTCGACGATGGGAACGAGGGCCGACTTCGAGGGTGCCTACGACCTCGTCGCGAGCGGTCGCGCGCTCCCCGTCGTCGACCGCGTCTTCCCCCTCGCCGAAGCTCGCGCGGCGCACGAGCGGATGGAGGCGGGCGAGCAGCTCGGCAAGATCGT
>Ga0136617_10006613_pt1 | contig 10342 bp, 8 predicted proteins | sample AntDrymUQ3222106_2_FD_129672 | JGI IMG/M metagenome (GOLD analysis project Ga0136617, IMG submission 129672) | Polar desert sand microbial communities from Dry Valleys, Antarctica - metaG UQ322 (21.06) | ecosystem: Environmental > Terrestrial > Soil > Desert | place: Antarctica: Dry Valley... | reverse complement strand
TGCCTCGCTCAGCGCACAGAACAATCCCTCGCCGATGCTCGGTGTCTTTCGTCAAAGATGGCGGGAGAGCCTAGAGTCTGCGGGCCTGTGGCTTGCGCTGGAAAATATTCGCGATCCGGGAAATCTGGGCACCATCATCCGCACAGCCGACGCGGCAGGCGCTTCGGGCGTCATTCTCGCCGGGCAGTCCTGCGATCCGTGGAGCAACGAGTGCGTGCGCGCCACCATGGGCTCGATCTTCGCGATACCGCTGGCGCGGATGCCGGTTCCTTCTCTCATTGACCTGTGCAAGAGCTGGCCCGGAGAAGCCATTGGAACGCATATTCAGGGCACGGAGGACTATCGGCGGGCCTATCGCGACCCCACGCTCATCGTTATGGGGAGCGAAGGGTCAGGTTTATCAGATGCACTGGCGAACGCCTGCTCAACGCTGGTGCGCATCCCCATGCGCGAAGGGCCCGACTCGCTCAATGTGGCGGTAGCGGCAGGACTGATGCTCTTCGAGGTGCGGAGAAAAGACCTCCAATCAACCGTCATCCCGGCGAAAGCCGGGACCCACGGATCAGTCATTACCAATACTAAATAGGGAGTCCTCACGTGGATGAATGGGTCCCGGCTTTCGCCGGGATGACGGATTTCGGGGTACCTCACACTGCCATGCCAGCCTTTAAGCCATCATACACGGCTTCCTCGGCGGTGCGCGGCGTCAGGCAATCGCCGATCAGGTGAAGCTCGATGCCTTGGGTTTTCACCGCTTCCGAAAGTTCATCGACGGGATGGTTGGGAGCGGCCAACACCAGCGTATCGACATCTTCGAAGACCACCGGTTCGCGCGCAGCGGTGTGGATGAAATAGGCGGTGCGATCGTCCGCGCCGTAGAGCCTGAGCCAGGGATGGACTTCGACGCCGAGCTTGTGGAGCCGGCCGATGATCTCAAACCGAACATAGCTCTGGATGCTGGCCGCGGCACACATGCCGTTGACCGCGAGCCGCACATGCGCCCCTTCGGAGACAAGGCGTTCGGCGATCCCTGCGCCGATCCAGTCCGCGTGCCAGTCGTAGATCACCACGCGGGCGCCGGTTTTGACATTGCCCGCGAGGATGTCGGCGGCGTGAACCATCTGTGCGGCTTCACCCTCAATGGGTGGCAGATGCGGGCGACTTCCGGTGGCGAGCCGCCATACTGATCGCTACGGCGGTTGACAGTGGGATTCATGAATTGCGCCGGCAGATAACCGTGACTTGCCACGATCTCGACGCCATCGGCTCCAGCCTCCGCCATGCGCCGCGCCGTTGCGCCATAGCCTTCGACGATCTCGCCGATGAGATCGGTGGACATCGCACGCGGGATGACATGAAACCGTTCCGAGGGCGAATGGGACGGCGCAAAGGCTGGCTGCACCACGCCATCCGGGCGGCCCAGCAATTCGCGGCCGGGGTGGAAAAGCTGGACGAAACATTTGGCGCCATGCGAGTGGATGGCATCGGTGAGACGGCGGAAATGCGGGATGCAATCATCCGATGTGCCCATCAGCAAGGCTTCGGTGTAACGCGAGGACTCATGTACGCCCACCACCTGGATGACGATGAGGCCGGCCCCTCCCCTGGCGCGGGCGCGCTGATAGGCGATCAGCGCGTCTGAAGGCAGGTCGCCTACGGTTAGATACGTGTCATGCCCGGTCGAGAAGATGCGGTTGCGGATTTCGGTTTTTTTTATGGTGAAAGGGGAAAACAGATGGGGGAAGCGCATGGCGGTTCTTTAGCCTATTTTTTTAGCGAGCGCTCCTCATAGGCCACGAACCATTCAACCATCTGGGTCCACAAGGTTTCGATCAAGGCCGGATCGGCACTATGGGTTTGCGCAAGCCGGCGGGCATTTTCGATCACCTCGTTGATTCGCGCGGGAATCCGCGCCGGAATACCGGTGCGCTTCTTCACCGCAATCGCCTGTTCGACGCAACGCTGGCGTTCGGCAAGGAGTTTAACCAACTGCTCGTCAATGCGGTCGATCTCGCGGCGAATTTCGTCCATGGCTCACAGGTTGGGTTGCCGAAACGCAAGCCGCAATGCGTAATAGCGCCGCAAACACATCCATTCTCTCCATGGCAGTCCCCCGGGTTAAACCCGGGGTTGACCCTGCCATCCAGGCTGGATCACCGGCTCAAGGCCGGTGATGGAGAGAAAGGTTTGTATTTATCCTTGCGCCGCTCCGGTATCACAACCCACGGCCGTTCGCCCGCCTCGGCGCGCGCTGTGGTTATGATGGGCTGATCGTCGTGGAGCCACAGGGCATGAGCGCCGTTTTTCCAGACGTCAAAGCGGTCAATGCGGAGGGGCACCGTCTTGCAGGCGCCGCGTAGCGGGTAGTTCGCAACCAGAATGTCAATGCCCTGACAGGCGAGCGGGCCACCCTCTTTCTGCACATAGGCTACGACTTTGCCGCGCACCTGCGCGGTGCAGCGGGTTTCATCGCAATTCCACCCGCTCCGTTTCGCCGCCTCCGGCGGCTGCGCCTCCTCGCCATTGGCCTGGAGCCATTTTGAGACTGGAAAGCGCCCCTTGCGGCCCGGAACTGGAACGAGCAGGCCCGCTTGATCGACAATGGCCATCGTGGCCGCGGTGCGGTCGATGAGAACATCCGGCATCGGTAGCCGGCTTCCGAGAAAGAGGCCGGCCAATACCACAAGCGGCCCGACGAGCCGCGCTGGTCCTCGCAGCAGGCACAGCATGGCAGCTCCAGTCGCCATGAGCATCGCGGAGAGCGGCGATTGCTGGGGCAGCACCATGGCGGCGGACGGCAGGCCCGCCACCCAATCGGAAATCGCGATCATCAGCTCGATTCCCTTGCCCATGAGCCACAAGGGCGGAGCTTCGAGCCCCAGCGGCATGAGGAGGAAACCGGCAAGCGCCATGGGCATGACGATGGAGCTGATGACCGGCAGGGCCAGCCCGTTGGCCAGCAGGCTGTAGGGCGCGATCCGGCCGAAATGATAGGCTGCGGGGATTGACGACATGGCGCCTGCAACGATGGTTGTGACAATCGCCGCGGCCAGCCAGACGCCCAGCCTTTGCGCAAGTCTGATGAACCAGTGGCGTTGTTGCCGGACCTCCTGATCGCGTGCCTTTCGCCAATCGGACCAGAACTCATAGAACGCGGTGAGCCCCAACACCGCCATGAAGGACATCTGGAAACTGGCCTGGATCGCAGCGGCGGGTTCGAGCGCCAGAATGATAACCGCCGCGAGCGCCAGGTTGCGCACCGATATGGCCGGGCGATCCACCAGGATCGCAAAGAACATGACCGCGATCATGATGTACGAGCGCTGGGTGGCGACACTCGATCCCGCCAGCAGCATGTAGAAGAACCCCGCGGCAAGTGCCACGCCAGCCGCCCATTTCTTGATCGGCCATCCAAGCGCCAGAACCGGTATAGTTGCCAATGCGGCGCGCACCGTCCAGAACACGCCGCCCGCCACCAGCACCATGTGCAATCCCGATATAGACAGCACGTGGGCGAGACCGGAAATCTGGAAGCTCTGATTGACCTCGCGGGGAATGGCGCTGCGCTCGCCGGTGATCAGCGCTTCGGCGATGGCGGCGGTGACGCCGTCAAGCGTCTTGCGGATGCGTGCGCCAATGGCTTGGCGCAGCGATTCAAGGGTTACCGCGAGTTTGAGCCGGAGCGGCGGCTCGAGGCCAAGCGTTTCGATCTTGCCGGTAAGCCGGCCCGTGCCGCCGATTCCATTGAGCCATAGCTGGCGGCCATAATCGAAGCCGCCTGGCATGACAGGAGTGGGCAACGGCGCCAGCACGGCTTTGACGGCGATACGCGCGCCAATCGCGGCATCGCCCTGCTTCAATGAGCTGGTGAGCCGCAAGCGGCGGGGCAGCGCGGCCGCAGCCATGCCTTCAATCGCCTCGACGCGCAGAACGATAACTTGCCGTCCCCGCCCGCTGGGCGAGCGATCTTCGATGGTCCCAGTGATAAGAAGCGGGGGCGTCGTAGCGCGGAGCGCAGGTGCTGACACCATATCCACGTGCGCCTTGGCGAAAAGGCAACCCAGTATCGCCAGTGCCAGGAGCGCCAGTGCCGGGCGTGAACGGCTCGCCCATAACAGCACCGCTGCCAGAGCCGCGAACGGCACGAGAAAAAGCCATGATGGCTCCTCGGCCAAGCCGAAATATCCCCAAATCCCGAAGGTAAGCGCAATGGGCGCCCACAACATGCCGCGCCCCTGTTGGGCTTCCGCCGCGGCGCTGATCCAATCCCGCAAGGTGGCCTTGCGCGATTCTTCGGCGACCGTTCCCCATGTTTCGGCAACCATGGGTTCCCCTTACGCCCCGGCCAGCTCTGTGCTAATCGGCGCTACCCCCATTTCCTTGATCCAAGCATATACGGAGTACGGCGGTCATGTCATCGCCCGTCATCACGCGGTTTGCCCCCTCCCCCACCGGCTATCTGCATATCGGCGGCGCGCGCACGGCGCTGTTCAACTGGGCGTATGCGCGTCGTCATGGTGGCAAGATGCTGCTGCGTATTGAGGACACCGACCGCGAACGCTCAACCGCTCCAGCCGTTGATGCAATTCTTGACGGGCTGACTTGGCTTGGCCTCGATTGGTCCGGGGACGCCGTCTCGCAGTATGGCCGCGTCCATCGCCACCGCGACGTGGCCGAACAGCTTTTGGCGAAGGGCAACGCCTATCGCTGCTATTGCTCGCCGCAGGAGCTTGAAGCGATGCGCGCCCGGGCCGAGGCTGAGAAGCGCCCCATCCGGTATGACGGCACGTGGCGTGATCGTGATCCCGCCGAGGCTCCCGCCGGGATAAAGCCCGTGATCCGCTTCAGGTCGCTCGATGATGGCGAAACCATTGTGGACGACCATGTGCAGGGCCGCGTGGTTTTTACCAACAAGGACCTTGACGACCTGATCATTCTCCGCTCCGATGGAAATCCCACCTACAATCTTTCCGTGGTGGTGGATGATCACGACATGGACGTGACGCACATTATCCGCGGCGTCGATCATCTCACCAATGCGGCACGGCAGATGCAGATTTATCAGGCCATGGGCTGGCCTGTTCCCGAGATGTCGCACACTCCGCTGATCCATGGGCCGGACGGCGCCAAGCTTTCGAAACGCCACGGGGCGCTCGGCGTCGAAGCTTATCGCGCCATGGGCTATCTGCCCGATGCCATGCGCAACTACCTCGCCCGTCTAGGCTGGAGCCATGGCGATGACGAAATTTTCTCAACCGAACAGCTTGTCGAGTGGTTCAGCCTCGAGAATGTCGGCAAATCCCCTGCCCGCTTCGACTTCGCCAAGCTGGAAAATCTCAACGGCCATTACATCCGTCATACGGTCGACGAGAAGCTGCTGGAGCAGTTTCTCAACTTCCTGCCCCATGTGGAGGGCGGCCCTGCGATTTTGGCGAGGATCGACGAGACTATGAAGGCCAAGCTCCTCAGGGCCATACCGGGGTTGAAGGAACGGGCAAAGACGCTGGTGGAATTGCTGAACGGTGCGCGCTTCCTGTTCGCCTCGCGGCCATTGGCGCTCGATGACAAGGCGCGCCAGATCATTACCGATGGCGGCGCTGCTGCCGTGAATCAGCTGCTCCCGCTTCTTGCCTCCTCAAACGACTGGACTGCATCTACTCTGGAGGCAGCGGTCAAGGGCCATGCGGAAACCAAAGGGATCAAGCTCGGCAAGCTCGCCCAACCCTTGCGGGCGGCATTGACGGGCTCCACCGTCTCGCCCGGCATATTCGACGTGCTCGAAGTTCTCGGCCGGGAGGAGTCGCTCGCCCGGTTAAGGGACCAGGCCAGTTGAGCCCCACCCCTTTCCGTCATCCCGGCGAAAGCCGGGACCCATCTTTCAGCGTAAAGACTCTGCGAGAATTCGTACCTTGTTTATCGTGGGTCCCGGCTTTCGCCGGGATGACAAATTTACCAAGCCTTTGACCTTCTATTGCTGCGGTGCAATAGATTTAGCGAACAGAAGGAAACACCTATGGCGGACGCGGGCAAGACGGCGACCCTGAAAATCGGTGAAAGCTCCTTGGACCTTCCCGTCAGGTCCGGCACGCTTGGTCCCGATGTGGTGGACATCCAGAAGCTCTACGGCGATGCAAAGGTCTTCACCTATGACCCGGGCTTCGCCTCAACCGCGTCCTGCGAGTCCCAGATTACCTATATCGATGGTGATGAGGGTGTCCTGCTCTATCGCGGTTACCCCATCGAGCAATTGGCAGAACAGGGCGACTTCATCGAAACTTGCTACTTGCTTTATTACGGCGATCTGCCGACACCCTCGCAACGCCGGGAGTTCGAGCATGCGATCACCCACCACACGATGATCCATGAGCAGATGGCGCGCCTGTTTCAGGGCTTCCGCCGCGACGCGCACCCCATGGCAGTGATGGTGGCGGTGGTGGGCGCCCTCTCTGCATTCTATCACGACTCAACCGACATCAACGATCCCAAGCAGCGCGAGATTGCGTCCCGCCGCATGATCGCCAAGCTGCCGACGATCGCGGCCATGACCTACAAATATCATATCGGACAGCCCTTCGTGTATCCGAAGAACGACCTCACCTATGCCGCCAATTTCCTGCGCATGTGTTTTGCTGTGCCCTGCGAGGACTACGCGGTAAATCCCATACTCGCCCGCGCCATGGACAAGATTTTCATCCTGCACGCCGACCACGAACAGAATGCCTCGACCTCAACCGTCCGGCTTGCCGGTTCTTCCGGCGCCAACCCCTTCGCTTGCATCGCGGCCGGCATTGCCTGCCTTTGGGGTCCCGCCCATGGCGGCGCCAATGAGGCAGCGCTCGAAATGCTGACCCAGATCGGCGATCCCGCAAAGGTGGGAGACTTCATCGCCAAGGTGAAGGACAAGAGCACGCACATAAGGTTGATGGGTTTCGGCCATCGCATCTACAAGAACTACGATCCGCGCGCCAAAATCATGCAGAAGACGGCGCACGAGGTTTTGGGCGAACTTGGCATCAAGGATGATCCACTCCTCGATGTGGCGCGCGAGCTGGAAAAGGCGGCGCTGTCGGATTCCTATTTCATCGAGCGCAAGCTCTATCCCAATGTCGATTTCTATTCGGGCATCATCCTGCGCGCCTTGGGTTTCCCGACCTCGATGTTCACCGTGCTGTTTGCGCTGGCCCGCACCGTGGGCTGGATTTCCCAGTGGAAGGAAATGATCGAAGACCCGAGCCAAAGGATCAGCAGACCGCGCCAGCTCTACACCGGCGCGGCCAGGCGAGATTACTTGCCGATGAGCAAGCGCGGCAAGTAGCCGCTCTTCCTGATTAAGCCGGGACGGGTTGGGGACCTATGCGCCCCGCTCGTTCATCAGCATGGCGCCGATTTCGGCTTCGGCGACCTTCTTGCCATCCACATGGGCTTCCGCCCAGTATTTCCACACGGGCGGTCGCTTGTGGGTGAGTTTCACATGGAAGTGGACCGTGTCGCCGGGCACCACGGGCTTGCGGAAGCGCGCCTTCTCGATCGACATGAAAAACACCAGCTTGCCGGCGTGAGCGTCGCCAAGATGATTGAGCACCAGGGCGCCCGCCGTTTGCGCCATGCCCTCGATGAGAAGAACCCCCGGCATCACCGGGCGGCCCGGGAAATGCCCCTGGAAGAACGGCTCATTGATCGTGACGTTCTTGATCGCGGTGCCGCTTTGCTCGCCGTCGAGGTCGACCATTTTATCGATGAGCAGAAAAGGATACCGGTGCGGCAGCAGCTTCATGATATGCGCGATGTCCGCCGCACCCAGGGTCTTCATGCCGGTATCTTCGGACATTGCCAGTTCCTCAAACGAAGCGGACGGCCACCAGGACCGCCCGTTGTAACCGGTGATTTGTTCCTTCTAGAAGCGAGTTCCGATCGAAAAACGGAACAACTCTTTTTCGTCGTAGCTAGCCTTGGCCAGCGGATAAGCGGCCTCGAAGCGCAACGGTCCGAAAGGCGACTGCCAGATGACACCGGCACCCACCGCCGCGCGGAACGCCATAGTGTCGAACACCGTGCAGCCGGCAGATCGCTCGCATCCATCCTCCCCATCGGAGGACGACTCTTCCTCCGCGCCAAACACCGTGCCGAAATCCGAGAACAACGCGCCTTCGATACCCCACTCCTCCGGCAGGCCAACGGGGAATGTCACCTCCACCGTGCCGATGGCGTAAGTCTGGCCGCCGATCGAGTCCTTGTCGCCGTCATTGCCGAATTGCCGGGGACCCACCCCTGACTGGGCAAAGCCGCGGAACGTGTCGGAACCCTTGTAGAAGCGGTCTTGCAACGGAACATTATCGCTGTTCAGCGATTCGATATGACCCGCGTTGCCTTCAAGCTTGAGCACGATTGATTCCTCGTAGACGGGGAGGAAGTACCAGCCATGCGCCTCGAGGCTCGCGGTATAGACATCCCCGCCAAGTCCAGCGATCTCGGATTCGAGCTGCCCGCGAAAACCGTTGGTTGGCCGGACCGGGCTGTCGAGATTGTCCCACGTGTAGGTGCCGGCCACGAAGGATTTGAGAGTGTTCCCTTCGCTGTCAATGACGGCGGGAGAGGCGTGATCCCTGTCGATACCCTCGAGCTCGCGCCAGATGATGCCGTATTTCAGGTTCAGAGAAGAGTATTCGTCCAGATTAAACCCGGTGCGCAGGGCACCGCCTATTTGCTGGCTTCGATAGGACGACACCTTCGTGTTGTCGGTCCGCGTTGCAAATACATCGAAGCCCGCCGATATCGGCAACCCCATGAAATAGGGGACGGTGTAGCTGAGATCGATCTGCTGGCGCTTGAAACTTAGCGTGGTGTTGAGCTTGACGTTATGGCCCTTGCCCAGGAAATTGCGTTCCTGCAGTGAAACCGATCCGACGACAGCTTCGGTCGTTGAATACCCAATCGAGAAGTTGATCGAGCCCGTGGATTTTTCCTGCACTTCGACCACAAGTATGATCCTGTCGCCCGCCGACCCGGGGTCCTCACGGAAATCGATCTTGTCGAAATAATCGAGACTGGTGAGTCGCCGGCGCGCACGGTCGATAAGCACGCGGTTAAAGGCATCGCCTTCAAACAGCCGCAGTTCACGCCGGATCACTTCATCTTCGGTCCGCAGATTGCCCACGATATCGATACGCTCGATATAGGTGCGGGGGCCTTCCACGATGTTATACGAAATATTGAGGGTGCCTTGCCCCTCGTTGCGATCGATCTGCGGATTGACCTTGGCGAAAACAAAACCCTGGCGGGCCGCCTCGAGGGTGAGATTCTCGACTGTCTTGTCCACCAGGCTCGCGTCGTAATCGTCGCCGACGCCGGTTTTCACGCCCTCGCGCAAACCGTCCGAGTCAAGCGACGCCTGTCCCACGTTCACGGCGACATCGGCCACCTTGTAACGCTCGCCTTCTTCCACCGTAAACACGATGACGAAGCTCTCGCCATCGGGCGTCAGGCTGGCGTCGGCGGCAATCACCTTGATGTCGGCGAAGCCATTCTTGAGATAGTAACGACGCAGAAGCTCCTTGTCGTATTCCACGCGGTCGGCATCGTAGGTGTCATTGCGGCTGAAGAATTTCCACCAGCGGTGCTCGGCGGTACCGATGACGCTCTTGAGGTCGCTGTCGCTGAAACTGGTGTTGCCGATGAAATCGACGGACTCGACGGTCGTTTCCACGCCCTCGGTGATTTCGAAAACCAGATCGACGCGATTCTGCGGCAGGCGGATGACCTTCGGCGCCACCTTCACTGAATAATAGCCGGTGCGGCGGTAGAGCGCGATAATGCGCTGCACGTCGCTTTGCACCTTGGAGCGCGTAAACATCGTGCGCTCGCGCAACTCGACTTCCTTGGCGAGATCCTTATCCTTGACCTCGCTGTTGCCCTCGAAGTTGACCCGGTTGATTAAAGGGTTTTCCTCGACGCGGACCAGGAGTTGGCTGCCGTCCCGGAATATTTGCACGTCGGAAAACAAGCCGGTGCGGAACAAAGCCTTGACCGATTCGTCGATCTTCTCGGCATTGAAGGCATCGCCCTGGGCGACCTGCATGTAGGACAAGACCGTCTCGGTCTCGACGCGCTGGTTGCCTTCGACGACGATGCGGGAGATCGATTGGGCCTGGGCCATGGAAACGAAGGCCGCTGGGCCCGCGACGGGTGTAAGCGCCACCAGAATCAATGCCAGCGCCGCCGCGGTAGTAAACCGATAAATCATCAAAAAACCGATCTTCCCCAGCAAAGCCGTCCCACCTAGAATCCTTGCCCGTCCGACGCCGTTTTATCTGCTTTGCTCTTGATTGCAAATGAAAGTTACCCT
>Ga0136617_10006612_pt1 | contig 10343 bp, 8 predicted proteins | sample AntDrymUQ3222106_2_FD_129672 | JGI IMG/M metagenome (GOLD analysis project Ga0136617, IMG submission 129672) | Polar desert sand microbial communities from Dry Valleys, Antarctica - metaG UQ322 (21.06) | ecosystem: Environmental > Terrestrial > Soil > Desert | place: Antarctica: Dry Valley... | reverse complement strand
GGTCGATGTCGTCCGCGCCCTGTCGTCGCCTCACACACGATGGCGACGGCCTGGCGGCGCTCGAGTCCGCTTTGGTCGAGTTCACCGCGAGCTGAGTACCTGCGAACACGCTCCAACAACCCCTGCGGAGGACATCACTGTCGTATCGGCGCCGATCTCACCGCTCCGCCGCCGCCCGGTGTTCAGCGGTTCTGGTGCGGGAAAATTGCCGATGTGCCCAAAGCTGATCGACCCACTCCATACCGGTCGGGACATGGCGTTACTGGGTTCGCCGGCCACGCCATGAACTGCCTGCGCAGCTGTCGGGCGCTTCGCCGGCGCTCGGTCGCTCGCACGGTGAGGTCGTCGCTCCATGGCCACTCGGTACCCGACCGACTTCCTGGCGAGACACGGCGAAGGGACGGGCATCGCGTCCTACCCTGGGGTAGCGGCCGTCAACGCTTCCGGGTCGCCAGCCGCTACCCTCTGCGGGGAAACCGAGCGGTCTCGCGTCGGTTGTCAGTCGCCTGTCCCGTTTGGCCCCTCTCGACCACTGTCGTCGGGGCGGGAGGCCCAACGGCATTGCCGACTGGGAACCGGCTACTCCGCTCCGAAGCACCCAACGTCCCGAGCGGGCCGTTGGCCATCGAAAGGAGCCATTCGTGGCTGAACCCATCCGCGTCAGCGGTCCCGTGTCGGGAACCGACAAGACGCTTTCGTTCGAAACCGGCAAACTGGCCCCCCAAAGCCAGGGAGCCGTCGTCGCCGGCATTGGTCGCACCTCGGTGCTCACCACGGCCAACGCCTCCCGCGACGTCCGCCCCGGGGTCGATTTCTTCCCCCTCACCGTCGACGTCGAGGAGCGGGCCTATGCGGCCGGCAAGATCCCCGGTTCGTTCTTCCGTCGCGAGGGCCGTCCCACCGAGGACGCCATCTTGACCTGTCGGCTCACCGACCGTCCGTTGCGTCCGTCCTTCCCGAAGGGCTTCCGCAACGAGACCCAGGTGGTCACCACCGTGCTCGGCGCCGACCAGGAGCACCCGCACGACGTCTTGTCGATCAACGCCGCCTCGGCCGCGTTGATGATCAGCGGCATCCCGTTCGACGGCCCCATCGGGTCCGTGCGCATCGCTTACTCCACCGACGGCGAATGGATCGCCCACCCGACGTTCGCCGAGAGCGACGCCGCCACGTTCGAGCTCGTCGTGGCCGGCCGGGAACTCGACGACGGCGACGTCGCCGTGATGATGGTGGAGGCCGGCGGTACGCCGCGGTCCTTCGCCTACTACGCCGAAGGCGCCCCCAAGGTCGACGAAGGCGTGCTCGCCGGTGGACTGGAGGCCTGCAAGGTGTGGATCAAGGAATCCATCGCCCTCCAGCGCGAGTTGGTGGCCGGTGTGATCGCCGCCAACGGTCCCATCGAGGCGCTCGACTTCACACCCGTGCACGATTACGGCGACGACGTGTTCGCGGCCGTCGAGCGGGTCGCCACCGACAAGCTGGCCGGCCCCATCACCATCTCGGCCAAGGCCGACCGCGAAGCCGCCCAGAGCGAGGCCGCCGCGGCCACCCTGGTGGAGCTGTGCGGCACGGCCGAGTCGCCCGGCGAGTTCGTCGGACGCGACAAGGAAGTAAAAGAAGCGGTCCGTTCGCTCACCAAGAAGCTGGTGCGTTCGCGCATCGTCAACGACGGCATGCGCATCGACGGCCGAGGCGTCGCCGAGCTGCGGCCGGTGTCGGCCGAAGTCGGGGTGCTCGGCACGGCTCACGGCTCGGGACTGTTCCAGCGCGGCGAGACCCAGGTGCTCAACGTGTGCACCCTGGCCATGCCCCGCATGAACCAGCTGCTCGACACCCTCACGCCCGAGACCCAGAAGCGATACCTGCACCACTACAACATGCCGCCGTGGGCCAACGGGGAGACTGGTCGGGTCGGTTCGCCGAAGCGACGCGAGATCGGCCACGGCGCCCTCGCCGCCCGGGCCGTGGTGCCGGTGGTGCCCAGCCAGGAGGAGTTCGCCTACACCCTGCGCCTGGTCTCTGAGGTCATGAGCTCCAACGGTTCCACGTCGATGGCCTCGGTCTGCGCGTCGAGCCTGTCGCTGATGGACGCTGGTGTGCCCATCAAGGCGCCGGTGGCGGGCATCGCCATGGGCCTGGTGTACGCCGACGGCAAGTACACCACCCTCACCGACATCCTCGGGGCCGAGGACGCCTATGGCGACATGGACTTCAAGGTGGCCGGCACGGCCGACGCCATCACGGCGCTGCAGCTCGACACCAAGATCGACGGCATCCCGGCCGACGTACTGGCCGCCGCCCTCGATCAGGCCAAGGTGGCCCGCCTGGAGATCCTCGAGGTGATGAATGCCTCGTTGGGTGCGCCCCGCACCGAAGTGGCCGCGACTGCGCCGAAGATCACGACGCTCCACATCCCGATCGACAAGGTGGGCGAGGTCATCGGACCCAAAGGCAAGGTCATCAACACGATCACCGCCGAGACCGGGGCCGACATCAGCGTCGACGACGACGGCGTACAGGGCATCGTCACCATCGGTGCCGTCGAGGCGTGGCGGATGGAGGAGGCCAAAGCGGCCATTCTCGCCATCGTCGATCCGCCCAAGGCCGAACTCGGCAAGGTGTACAACGGCCGGGTGGTCAACATCACCAAGTTCGGGGCGTTCGTCAACATCCTGCCCGGGCGCGACGGACTGGTGCACATCTCCAAGCTCGGTGGTGGTCGCCGGATCAACGCCGTCGAGGACGTGCTCACCCTTGGTCAGGAGTTCGAGGTGCGCGTCGAGGAGATCGACGACAAGGGCAAGGTCAGCCTCACGCCAGCGGGCGACGTGGCGGCCCCGTCGGCCCCGTCGGGCGACGCCGGCTCGGTACCGGCATCGGTCGGGGCCAGCCAGCAGTCGTCGACGGCGAGCCGCCCGGCTCCGACCGGCGGCGCCGACGAGCTGACGTTCGAGGATTCCTTCGACTCCGAGCTGCGCAGCGAACTCGGTGATCTGGGCCCGGCCAGCGACCGTCCCAGCGAGGATCGCGGCGGTCGGCGCAACGACCGCAGTGACCGGGGCGGCGATCGTGACCGTGGCCGTCGGCGTCACCGCTGACTCTGTTTCGACCGCTGATGTGAGCTCGCTTACGTCAGCGGTCGAGTTCTTCTGGAGCGGCCTGCGGCCGCGTCGCAAGATGCGAGTGAGCGAGCGCCAGCGAGCGAGTGTCCAGTGGCTGCGCAGGCAGTTCATAGCGTGGCCGGGGAACGCAGCATGAATGGTGTTGAGCCGCGTCGCAAGATGCGAGTGAGCGAGCGCCAGCGAGCGAGTGTCCAGCAGCTGCGCAGGCAGTTCATAGCGTGGCCGGGGAACGCCGAATGACGGAACACATCACGCGACTCGAGAGCGGCCTTACCATCGCTTCCGATCGCGTCACCGGGGCGCGTTCGGTCGCGATCGGCGTCTGGGTCGGCATCGGATCCCGGGACGAGACCGCCGCGGCCTCGGGGGTCAGCCACTTCCTCGAACACCTGCTGTTCAAGGGCACACCCACCCGTTCCGCCACCGACATCTCCCGGGCGGTGGATCGGGTCGGTGGTGACATCAACGCATTCACGGCCAAGGAGTACACGGCGTACTACTGCCGGATGCCGGCTCGTCACGCGACGGTGGGTATCGAGCTGCTCGGCGACGTGCTGACCAGATCGAACCTGGCCGAGCCAGACGTCGAGAGCGAGCGCCAAGTCATCCTGGAAGAGCTGGCGATGGACGACGACTCGCCCGACGACGTGGCGCTACGCACCCTCACCCGCGAGGTGTTTGCCGATCACGGACTCGGTCGCGACACTGCCGGCGAACGCGACACCGTGCGTGCCGCCACCGCCGACGACATCCGCGCCTTTTTTGCCAGCCACTACACCACGGCCGCCACGGTGGTCTCGGTGGCCGGCGACGTCGACCACGACGACATCGTCGGAGCGATCGACGCCGCGTTCGTCGACATGCCGGGCGGCGACGGGCGCATCGCCCGGCGGGCGCCCGGGCCGGTGGGCGACGACTTCGCCATCGACGACGACTCCGAGCAGGTACACCTGGCGATCGGCGGGCGCTCACTGCCGCGCGATCACGCGGACCGCGAGGCCCTCGACGTGGCCAACCACATCTTCGGCGGTGGGCTGTCGAGCCGGCTGTTCGACGAGATCCGCGAGCGCCGGGGGCTGGCGTACAGCGTGTACTCGGCCACCTCCGCTTACGCCGATACCGGCGCCTGGACGGTGTACGCCGGGTCAATGCCTGAGCACGCGGGCGAGGTCGAGGAGCTGGTGCGCCGGGAGGTGGAGCGGCTGGTCGACGACGGGATCACCGCCGACGAGCTCGATGTCGCCGTCGGATACCTCACGGGGGCGTACGAGCTGGGTCTCGAGGACACCGGCGCCCGTATGAGTCGGCTGGGCGGCATGCTGGTCACCCTGGGCAAGGTGCACAGTGTCGAAGAGCAGCTGGCCCGCTGGGAACGGGTCACGAGCGAGGACGTGCACCGGGTCATCAAGACGGTGTACGGCGCCGCCGACCCCATCACCGTCACGGTTGGCCCGGACTACTGACGCCGCCCCGGCGGCCACGCTGCCGCATCGGGTACGTTCGGCACTCATGCCGTTGGAACGGGACGACCAGAATGCGGCCGGCCCGACACCCGTCGTCCCGACGCCGGATGATAAGGACTGGACGTGGGTGCTCGAACGGCGTTGCCCCGAGTGCGGGTTCGACGCATCGTCGGTGTCGTTCGAGGCGATCCCGTCGCTCACCCTCGAGAACGCGGTGCAGTGGGTGGAGGTACTCGGACGCGAGGACGCGACGAGTCGTCCCGCCCCGACCGTGTGGTCGCCGTTGGAGTACGCCTGTCACGTCCGTGACGTGTTCCGGCTGTTCGACACGCGCCTGGGTCAGATGCTGGTCGACGACGACCCGCACTTCGCCAACTGGGATCAGGACGCCACCGCCGCGAACGACCGATACGACCGGCAGGATCCGGCCGCCGTCAGCACCGAATTGGTCGACGCCGCCAGCGTCATCAGCCGATCGTTTGCTGCGGTCGGTGCGGACCAGCTGGAGCGCTGCGGTTGCCGCAGCGATGGCGCCCGCTTCACGGTGCGAACGTTCGGGCGGTACTTCATCCACGACCCGGTCCATCACCTCTGGGACGTCAGGGCCGTCGGGAGCGATTCGGCCGGTGGTCGGCCGTGATCCGGGTCGGGGTCAACGGGGCCGGCGGCCGCATGGGCGCCACCGTGTGCCGGGCGGTCGCCGGCGCCGACGGGCTGGACCTCGTGGCGGCGGTCGACCCCGGCGCCGGCGGATCGACCGTCGAGGGCCTGGCCATCGACTCGGTTTCGACCAGCTTCGTCACGGCGGAATGCGAGGTGGTCGTCGACTTCACCACGGCCGCGGCGGCTCGGGAGTCGGTACCGAACCTGGTCGAGCAGGGGGTCAACGTGGTGGTCGGCACCACCGGCCTCAGCCAAGGTGACCTCGATGCCTGGGACGCGGCGACGAACGCTGACGGCGCCGGGCACGTGCTCGTCGCCGCCAACTTCTCCATCTCGGCCGTGCTGATGATGCGACTCTGTGAGCTGGCGGCGCCCCACTTCGACACCGCTGAGATCATCGAGTTGCACCACGACGCCAAGGTCGACGCGCCGTCGGGCACCGCCCTCACGACTGCCGCGCGCATGGCGGCGGCGTCACCCCACTGGGCCGCCGATCCGACCACCGACGAAAAGCTGCCCGGCGCCCGCGGCGGCGTCGGACCGGCCGGCATCCGCGTGCATTCGGTGCGGATGCGCGGCATGGTGGCCCACCAGGAAGTGATCCTGGGCGCCGCCGGCCAGACGTTGACGTTGCGCCAGGACAGCTACGACCGGGAGAGCTTCATGCCCGGGGTGTTGCTGGCCTGCCGGCGCATCGGGGAATTTCCCGGACTCACGCTGGGCCTCGACGCCCTGCTTGCTGATTGAGGCTCGATGGTTGAGGCTCAACGGTTACCGGGTCGGCTGGTCAGTCGAGGGCGGCGAGGGCGGCGTCGTAGTCGGGTTCGCTCCCGATCTCGGGCACCAACTCGGTGTAGGCGACCTTGCCATCGGACCCGACCACGACCACGGCGCGAGCCAGGAGTCCGGCCAGCGGGCCGTCGGCCATGGTGACGCCGTAGTCGGTGCCGAACGAACTGCGGAACGTCGATGCCGGCGTCACCTTGTCGATGCCCTCGGCGCCGCAGAATCGGCTCTGGGCGAAGGGCAGATCGGCCGAGACGCACAGCACGTTCACGCCCTCGTGCGCAGCCGCCCGCTCGTTGAACGTACGGACGCTGGTGGCGCACGTCGGCGTGTCGACCGACGGGAAGATGTTCAGCACCACCGGCCGGCCGGCTTGGTTGTCGCTGCTGAGCGCGCCGAGGTCGGTGCCGGTGAGCGAGTAGGCCGGCGCCTCGGCGCCGACGGCCGGGAGCTCGCCGACGGTGTTGACGGGGTTGCCGCGCAATGTGATCTCTGCCATGGGGGTCAGTGTGCCAGCGGATGCGGTGGCGACCACCGGCTGGCGGCCCTGTCAGCGCTCGGCGCCGCGCCGGAAGTTGCGCACGTTGACGACCACCACCAAGACGATGGAGATGGCGATGATCCAACGGTCGTAACGTTCGACGAAGCGGAGCACGTCCTTGACCTGCGACTCGAAGGCCTTGGCCAGCCACCACATCAGTGCCAGCCGCCCGGCGATGCCGATGGCGAGCAACGTCGCCAGCCGCAGGGGCGGCGTCTGGCGGATGCCGGTAAGGGCAGCGACGATGTTGCTGCCGGCGAAGAAGGGGATGAGGATCACTTCGGCCTTGTCCAGGCCCCGGTCGTACACGGCCATCGCCTCGGGAGTGAGCCCGAGGTAGCGGGTGAACACGCGCAACAGATCGTTGCGGTAGGCGCGGCCGGCGAGGTGGCACACTGCGAACGCGGCGGCGATGCGCAAGGCGCCGATGACCACGTAGGGCAGCACCCCGATGCCCCCGGCCGCCACGAACACCAGGTAGCGCTGGCGGGAGCTGAGCATCAGCAACAACGCCTGGTGGTCGTTCACCCAGCTCGCCCAGACCGCGTTGGCAACATGGGTGCAGATGACGAGTCCGACGAAGGCGACGATGGTCAACGGCGCCCACGGCGGCCGCACGTGGGTCGGGTCGGGCTGGAAGCCGGCGACTTCCGCATCGACGGGTTGCGCCGCGGGCCCGAGCGGATCGCCTCGACGTCCGGAGGGGTCGCGGCTGGCATCCATGGTCGCCGAACGCTACCGGGGTGGGCGCCGAGGGGGCGCCCGGGCGGCCGGTCCGGACGCCGGGGCGGCCGGGATCGTCTTGTACGTTCGGGTCATGCAAGGACTGATGCAGGACGTGCCGCTCTCGATCAACCACATCTTCGAGCGGGGCGAGCGGCTGTTCCCCCACAAGACCATCGTCACCGCCCGCGCCGGTGAGCGAGAGCGGCGGACCTACGGCGAATGGGCCGACCGCACCCGCCGGACGGCGACGGTTCTCGACCAGCTCGGCTTGTCCGACGACGCCCGGGTGGCCACGTTCGCCTGGAACACGGCTCGCCACCTCGAGCTGTACTTCGCGGCCCCGTGCGGCGGGCGGATCCTCCACACGTTGAACCTGCGCTTGTTTCCCGAGCAGCTCACGTACATCGTCAACCACGCCGACGACGAGGTGATCTTCGTCGACCGCTCGCTCCTCACGCTGCTTGCCCCGCTGCTGCCCACGTTCGAACGGGTGAAACACCTGGTACTGATGGACGACGGGGTGGGCGACATCCCCGACGCCGACGCCCTCAACGGCCACGAGCTCCTGGATGACGAGGCACTGCTGGCCGCCGCCGAACCGGCCGAGTTCCGGCCGGTGGACGAGGACCGGGCCGCCAGCATGTGCTACACGAGCGGGACCACCGGCAACCCCAAGGGCGTCGTCTACAGCCACCGCAGCACGTTCCTGCACACCATGGGAGCGCTCATGGCCGACTCGCTCGGGGCCAGGGAGACCGACCGCATCCTGCCGGTGGTGCCGATGTTCCACGCCAACGCCTGGGGGCTCGCCCACGCCGGGGTCGCGTGCGGAGCCGACCTCATCATGCCGGGCGCCGACCTCTCGGGCCCGGCGATCGCCAACTTGATCGTGGAGGAACGGGTGACCATCGCCGCTGGCGTACCGACCATCTGGATGCAGGTGTTGCCCGAGTTGAAGGGCCGAGACACGTCCAGCCTGCGGTTGATCCCGTGCGGTGGTTCGGCGGTGTCCAAGGCGTTGTCGGAGGCCTACCGGGAGCAGCTGGGCCAGCCCATCCTGCAGGCGTGGGGGATGACCGAGACCAGCCCGGTGGCCTCGGTGTGCCACCTCGATGCCGATCAGCTGGACCGGCCCGATGACGAGCAGGCCGAGCTGCGCACCGGCGTGGGCCGGGCCAGCTACGGGGTCGACTGCCGCGTCGTCGAGCCCGACACCAGCACTGCGGTGGTCCGCGACGGTGAGTCGAGTGGCGAGCTGCAGTGCCGGGGACCGTGGATCGCCGCCAGCTACTACCGGGACGACCAGGGTGCCGACAGCTTTACCGAGGACGGCTGGCTGCGCACTGGTGACGTGGCGACAATGGACGAGCGGGGGCGCATGCGTCTGGTCGACCGCACCAAGGACCTCATCAAGTCGGGCGGGGAGTGGATCTCCTCGGTGGAGTTGGAGAACGAACTGATGGCCCATCCCGACATCACCGAGGCGGCGGTGATCGGGGTGGTCGACGCGAAGTGGGGCGAACGGCCCCTGGCCTGCGTGGTGCGGGCGGAGGGGACGTCGCTGGCCGAGGGCGACGTGCTCGACTTCCTGGCGCCGAAGGTGGCCAAGTGGCAGCTTCCCGATCGGGTGGTGTTCATCGACGAGGTGCCCAAGACCAGCGTCGGCAAGTTCTCCAAGAAGACGCTGCGCGAACGCTTCGCCGACGGCATTCCCGCCCCCGACTGATCCACCCGAATTCCCGGAATGAGCTGTCAGTCCGCGACGTCCGACGCACGTGACCGAGCGCCAGCAAGGGAACGGCTACTACTTGCGCAGGCAGTTCATGGCGTGGCCGGGGAACGCAATGATCGTGATCGGACATGATGGCCGCCATGGAACTGCTGGTACTCGGAGGGACCCATCACGTCGGGCGGGCGGTCGTCGAGGAGGCGCTGGCCCGCGGCGACACGGTCACTACCTTGACCCGCGGGCAGAGCGGGGCACCGGCCACCGGCGCGTCGGCTCGGTACGCCGACCGCACCGACATCGACGCCTTCGGCGCGGTGCTCGGCGACGACTCGTGGGATGCGGTGATCGACACCTGGTCGTCGGCGCCGGTGGCGGTGCAGGCGGCGGCCCAGCTGCTGGCCGGGCGGGTCGGCCACTACGGCTATGTCTCCAGTTGCTCGGTGTACCGGTGGCCGATCCCGTCCGGGGTCGACGAGTCCGCCCCGGTGGTCGATGCCGATCCCGGTGCAGAACAGGGTGACGACTACCCGGCCGCCAAACGGGGTGCCGAACTGGCCGTCGAGCAGGAGTTCGGCGGGAGAGTGCTCGTGGCCCGGGCCGGTCTGATCCTGGGGCCGTACGAGAACGTCGGTCGTCTGCCCTATTGGCTGAACCGGATGGCACGCGGCGGGCGGGTCGCCGCGCCGGGACCGCCCGACCGACCGCTGCAGTACATCGACGCCCGGGACCTGGCCCGGTGGATGCTGGCCGCGCCCGGAGCTGGCGTGAGCGGCTTTTTCAACACGGTGAGCCGACCAGGTCACACGACCATGGGTGCGCTGCTCGAGGAGACCAAAACGGTCACCGGCGCGGCCGCAGATCTGGTGTGGGTCGACCCGGCCACCATCGAGGAGGCGGGCGTCAGCCCGTGGACGGATCTGCCCATCTGGGTGCCGCCGACGGGGGAGCTGGCGGCCCTGCACAACGCCAACGTGGCTGCGGCGCACGGCGCCGGGCTGGTGTGCCGACCGATGCCCGAAACGGTGGCCGACACGTGGCGATGGCTGCAGACCGAGGGCGTTCCCCAGCCGGCCACCGGACGAGCGGGCTCGGCGATGGACGTCGCGACCGAGGCCCGCCTGCTGGCCCTCCACGACGCAGCCGGCCGCTGAGCCCGACTCGGTCAGAAGAGGTCGTCAGCCGGTGAAGCGATTCGGCCATCGTCGACCGTGGGCGCCATCAGTTGTGGCGTCGGCCACACGGTCCGTCGGCCGGCGCCGGCCCGAGGTTCAGCGGGCGGTCCAGCCGCCGTCGACCACGATGGTCTGGCCGAT
>Ga0136617_10006611_pt1 | contig 10343 bp, 10 predicted proteins | sample AntDrymUQ3222106_2_FD_129672 | JGI IMG/M metagenome (GOLD analysis project Ga0136617, IMG submission 129672) | Polar desert sand microbial communities from Dry Valleys, Antarctica - metaG UQ322 (21.06) | ecosystem: Environmental > Terrestrial > Soil > Desert | place: Antarctica: Dry Valley... | reverse complement strand
ACTGATTGAGAACGGACGCGCTTACGAATCGGACGGCTCGATTTATTTTCGCATCGCGGCTTTTCCCGGCTACGGCAAATTATCGAAGATCAATTTTGCGGGCAATGTCTCCGGCGCGTCCGGCAGAGTTGACACCGACAAATACGACAAGGAAAACGCCAACGATTTCGCCGTCTGGAAATTGGTTGACGCTGACGAGGCGACCGGCTGGGACGCGAGCTTCGGGCGCGGTCGTCCCGGCTGGCACATCGAATGTTCGGCGATGGCGATGAAATACTTGGGCGAAACTTTCGATATTCACGCGGGCGGGGTTGATTTGAAATTTCCGCATCACGAAAACGAAATCGCCCAAAGCGAAGGCGCAACCGAAAAACAATTCGCCAAAGTTTGGCTGCATTCGGAACATTTAAAAGTCGAAGGCGAAACAATGTCGAAAACTACGGGCAACTATTACACTTTCCGCGATTTAATTACCAAAGGTTATTCGGCGGCGGCGATTCGTTATTTGCTGATGAGCGTTCCGTATCACAAGCAATTGAATTTTACGTTTGAGACTTTGGACGGCGCGGAAAATACGATTGAACGTCTGCGCGATTTTCGTGCGCGTCTCGACGAATCAAATCTGAAGGACGGCATCAATCTTGATTTGCAGGAAAAAGTCAAAAATTATTTGGCTGATTTTGAAGCCGCGATGGACGACAATCTCAATACGTCGCAGGCACTGGCGGCACTTCATAATCTCGTGCGCGAAGTCAATACGGCTTTGGCAAACGAAACGGTTTTAGCCGAAGACCGCGAGTTGATTTTACAAACGATTGACAAATTTGACTTGGTTTTGAATATTTTCGGCGAAGCAAAGGAAGAAATGCTCGACGCGGAAATCGAGAGTTTAATCGAAGAGCGGACGACGGCGCGGCATAATCGAAACTTTGCGCGTTCGGATGAAATCCGCGATTTATTGAGCGAAAAAGGAATCACTTTGGAAGACACGAAAAACGGCGTAAGATGGAAACGAAAGTAATTTAGATATTGGAGAAAATTTATGGCAGAAATTACCATTCAAATTTCCGAAGAAGAATTAAAAGGCGTGGTCGAGGCTTATCAAACTTTGCAAAATTTTCTGGAGAAATTTGCTTCACCCAATGAATTATATCGAACCGAATTTTTAGAAGGTTTGCACGAAGCCGAAGCCGAAGCCGAAAACGGTCAAACGTCGGAGGTCAAAAACTTTGCCGACTTTATTCAATAAACGCAAAATCCAACGGACAAATCGTTTCGGCAGAGATGTCAAAAAACTTTCCGAAGACATTCAAAAGGAAGCGTTTGATATTGCCCGACTTCTTTCGGAAAATATATTTGACGAAACTTTGAATGTTCGGCAAATGACAGGTTTCCGGGATATTTTTCGCGCTGTCGTGTTCAAAGATTATCGGATGATTTTCTCATTTGACACGGAAAGTTTATATCTCTTGAGAATCGGACATCGGCGGGAAATTTATCGCGGCTTAGAGTTATAAAATCTATTGTTTCCTTATTACCTCAACCAAAAATGCTTTCAAGCCTTGCGCCTCAAAAATTTGCGGTTCGCCGATTCGATAGCCTTTTGAAATTAAATTTTGCAAAGGCGGCGCAGATTCGTTCCAATCTTTCTCACGAAAAGCGATAAAAAATCTGTCCTCTTGAAAATCTTCAATCGAGATTATTTCGTCGAAACCGCGAGGCAGAAAATACGCTTTGTCTTCGGTCAAGCCTTCGATTCCATTGATTTTTATAATTTGAAATTTCCTATCTGAATCGCGCAGGACGAACCAAAAATGATACGCGACTAAATCTTCAAAGACGTAAATTTTTGCAGGCTCTTCTGAATCAGTTTGAGTTTGCGGCAAATGAACCGCCAGACTTTCCCATGCACACCAGATATATTTCGGTTCGTCCCGTGTTGCTTGCAGCAAAAACGCCGCTCCGAAGAGCAGGAAAATTATCGAAAGGCTCGCAAATTTTATTTTCTGAAGCTTTATTTTTGAAATTGCAATCGCCGGTAAAATTGCCAACGGCGCGAAGACGATTATTAAATGCCGCGTTCCCCAAATCGAATACGGCAAAATCCAACTTGCAACGAAAGCCGATAAAATCGGTGCAAAAACAAAAATCAAAAGCAAAAGAGAATTTCTTTTTTCAACTTTTGATTCGCTTTTCCAATCTGCAAAATAAACGCCGAGAGCAATTGTTCCGATTGTTAAAATCGGCAGGGTTATCACAAAAATCGCCGGCTCATCCGTGTTACTTTGCTCGAAATAAATCGGCTCGAATAAATCGAAAATAAATTGAAAAATTGATAATAGATTCGGCTTTGTCATCCAACCGATGTTTTGACCGAGGTTTGAATTTATCTTTGAGGCTTGCCAAACGGTGTAAATCCAAGGCACAAAACTAATCGCCGTTATGCCGAGCATCAAAAAAATTCGTTTCAATCTTTCACCGGCTAAAATCACAACCGCGAGAACTTCCGACAGAACAATCAACCAACCGAAATAATGTGAATAAACGAGAAGAATATTAAAAATTATCAGAAGGAAAAAGCCTTTGCCTTTATTCAAAAACCGCACGAAAAGCCACGTCGAAAACAACCCGAAACAGAGAAGCAAACTATACATCCTGATTTCCTGCGAGTATTTGATAAGCGAGCCGTTGGCTGCGAAAAATGTTAAAGCAAGCGCGATTGTCGGAAACGGTAATTTAAGTTGTCGGCATAAAAGAATGAAAGGAATTATCGCAATTGAAGAAAACAAAACAGGAAAAAATCTCAGCCAGAAGAGACTTTCGCCGCCGACGGAAATCCATATTTTTAATAAAGCGTAAAAAAGCGGCGGATGAATCAAATCCTGCGCGACAAACCAAAACAGATTTCCCCAGGAAAGTGATGCGGCGTGAATGCTGAAAATCTCGTCAAACCAAAGACACGAAGCGGTTAAATTCCACATTCGCAGCAAAACATAAACAACCGAAACCAGACCGATAATTATCAGCCAAATTTTACCGTTTCGCTTCATTTTAAAGTTTTATGTGGTTGCAGAGTTTGCCGCCGACGCTCGTATAAAAAAGCGGAACTTCGGCAAATTTATTGGTTTCGCGGCAATAGGAAAGGCATTTATCGAACGGTTTCGAATAAATATGCAGGCTGACGGCGCGTTGGTCGAATTCCGGCAGGTTTAAAATTTGATGAATCGGTTCTTCGAGTTCGACTTTGGCAGTCAAGCAATCGGAAAGGTCAAAATTATCTGTCTCTTCGAGTTTGCAAAAGTTTTTAGATTCGTCAATTTCAACGGCGTGAAAATTTTGTCCGCGAAGTTTGCCGACCGGAACACTCATCCAACACATCTGGTCGGCGTGATTGTGTATGCGCGAAACTTGCCCTTTGTTCCAGCACAAAGCCATCAATTCAAAACGCTCGTCCTTATAAATCAAATTTCTCGTGTAAAATTTTTCGCTCCAAAAGAAAAATCGTGAAATCGTGTCAACATCAACCGGATTTTCAGCCAGCAATTGATAGACGTTATCGCAGGTAAAATCTTCGTCGGAGACTTGGCAAAGACCTTCGATTAAATTTTCGACTTTGACCGTTTTCATAAAATTTTTTAGCCACAGAGAACACAGAGATTAATGAGAAATGCGTTTTATGCCATCAACTAATCTTTTTTCTCCGAAGTTGATTATTAAGCCTCGATTTAGTCCGGTTGCCATTAAATAGGATAAAATTTGCGCCATTGCATATTCAGGAAGTTTTGCTAAAGATTTTAATTCAATTATGACTTGTCCTTCAACCAGCAAATCGATTTTTTGACCTTTGATTATTTTGCCTTTATAAATTACATCAATTTCAACTTGTCTTTCGTATTCGATACTGCGAAGTTCAAATTCATAGCAGAGTGCTTCCTCATAAATTGATTCGAGAAGACCGCAACCCAAACTTTTGTGAACTTCGATTGCCGCGCCGATTATCTTCCCGGTGAGAAAATCGTTCATATTATTTTTAACCGGAAAGAATCTTTAGCCACAGAGAACACAGAGGAAAATGAGAGAAATTATAAAAAATATTTAGGTTGAAGGAAAAATCAAAAAAGTTTAACTAAAAAATTTTCTCAAAAAAATCTCTGTGTCCTCTGTGGCTAATTCTTTTCCGCTTTCTTCAAAAAGTCAACAAACTCTTGCACATTTCTTGTCAAGCCCGGAAATGTCGCAACAGCTTTGCCGTCGCTGCCGATGATTGCATAAAAAGGCAGCGCAACCGTTCCAAAAGTATTTTGCTCAAACTCTTGCTGTTTATTGTTGATGTCGCTTCCGTCGTCGGTGTAAAGCCGGGCGCGGACGAATTTTGATAATTCCGCTTCGACTTCTTTTTTCGGGAAAATATTCGCTTCCATCCAGCGACAATTCGTGCAGGTGTAGCCCGTAAAATCCACGAAAACAAGTTTATTTTCCAATTTGGCTTTGGCTAAGGCGGCTTCGTAATCGTTGTCAATCCATTTCAATTCTTCCGAGTTTCCGCCGAACATTCTTACGGAAGAATTTTCCAAATCGGGCGGCAAAAACGCTTCAAGCTCGCCGAGTTTTGCACCGAAAAGTCCGGTCAGCAAATAGAAACTTATTGCCAGACTGATAATTGCCGACATCAAGCGAAACGCGCCGATGCGTTCGGGCTTTGAATCGTGCGGAAGCTGGAATTTACCCAGCAGATAAATTGCCAGAATTATTCCAATCGCAATCCAAATCGCCAACACAATCGGGCGCGTGAAAATTCCCCATTTCCAGATTAAATCTACATTCGAGAGAAATTTCATCGCCGCCGCGACTTCTAAAAAACCCATCGCTACTTTGATTGAATTCATCCAGCCGCCCGCGCGCGGCAATGACGAAACATATTGCGGCGCGAGCGCGAGAACGAAAAACGGCAGCGCGAAAACCGTTGAAAAAGCGAGCATTCCGACGAGCGGTCTTTGCCAATCTCCCTGCGAAGCCGAAACCAGAATCGTGCCGACAAACGGCGACGTGCAGGTAAAAGAAGTCAGAGTAAACGTCAAACCCATCAGCAGCGCGCCGATAATTCCACTTCCCTCGCCTTCTTTGCTGCGCGTTAAATTATCGAGTTTCGTTAAAACGCCGGTCGGCACGGTGATTTCATACGCGCCGAAAAGATTGAATGCAAAAAATAAAAAGATGCCGGCGATTAAAAGATTGACGTATGGATTCGCGGCAAAAAGCGTAATGCCCGCCGCGCCGACGAAAACCGCCAGCAGCATTCCGAGAATCGTAAAAGTTAAAATTATTCCGAGCGAATAAATTGATGCGAGTTTTATTGCTTTGCCGCGATTGCCCGCCGAGTGATTTGTAAAATAGGAAACCGTAATCGGAATCATCGGAAAAACGCACGGCGTTAAAAGCGAAAGCGCGCCGAGCGTGATTGCCAGCCAAATGAAGGACGAGATTGGTAATTCATTTTCATTTTGGATTTTAGATTTTGGATTTTGGATTTTATTTTCAGAATCGCTTTGACTGCTGACTGCTGATTGCCGATTGCCGATTGCCGACTGTTGACTGCTTTCTGCCGACTGCTGACCTCCAGCCTCTAACCTCTGACCACTTTTCCTGACATCTTCAAAACCCGCGAATGTAACTTTGACGGTTTTTGGCGGCAGACAAAATGTGTCGTTGCAAAGTTGGAAGCGGACATTGACCGCTAAATCTTCGGCGTTTGCTTCGGCGATTTTTGTGACGGGCAAAATAAACTCAGCCTGTTTTTCATAGAATTTCGTATCGATATTGAAATTCGGATCGAATTTCGTAATCGGCGTGGGCGATTCGACGTTTCCGTTTAACCGAAAGGATTTTTCTTCTTCGAGTTTTATCGTCGTGGCGATTGGTCCGCCGGCGGGCTGTTCGAGAGCGTAGAGATGCCAGCCGTCTTCGATTTCGGCTTTTAATTTAACTTTGAAATCTTCGCCTTGCTTGAGGTTTTTACCTTTAGCGTCGGACTCCAAACTCCATTTCGTCGGACTCTGAGCGAGCGAAATCGCCGGTAAAGCGAAAATGACAAAACTAAAAATGATAAGAAATTTTAACTGTCGAATGCGAAACATATTTTTCCTGATAATCAGATGCAATTTTACCACTGAATTAAATAAACTTAACAATTGGATAAACCGACAACTTTTTTGTTTTTGCACAATTTGCTTTCTGTCGCTTATAATTTACTTTCTGTTATAAAAAGTTATTAGCGACAATTTTTATTCCAATTGTGGCGCGAAGGAGAAAATTTTGCCAACAACAGCAACTCGCCAAAAAACCAAAACTAAAAATTCGAAAAGTTCTACCAACGGAACAAGCGGAACTGCACCGAAAGACGGCGGCGTGACCGACACGGTAAATCGAAAGGAAGCGCGAGCCGAAAATATAACGCGCCAAAAAGCGCAAGCCGGTTCGATAAAAAACACCGAGCCTGCGCTTCTCAAAGAAATGCTCTACCAGATGGTTTTGGGCAGATACTTCGAGCAGAAATGCGCGGAAGTTTATCGCATCGGTAAAATCGGCGGTTTTTGTCATCTTTATATCGGTCAGGAAGCCGTCGGTATCGGTTCGATGATGGCTCTGCGCGAAGATGATTTGGTGATTACGGCTTACCGCGACCACGTTCAGGCGATGGTCAAAGGCATCACGCCCGAAGCGGTGATGGCTGAACTTTACGGCAAAGCGGGCGGAAACGTCGGCGGCAAAGGCGGCTCGATGCATATGTTTTCCGCCGAACATCAGTTTTACGGCGGACACGGAATTGTCGGCGGGCAAATCGGAGTCGGCACGGGAATGGCTTTCGCCACCAAATATCAAGGCACTGACAAAGTTACGCTCTGCTTTTTCGGCGAAGCGGCGGTCAATCAGGGAATGTTTCACGAATCTTTGAATATGGCGCAGCTTTGGAAATTGCCGGTAATTTACATTTGCGAAAACAATCAATACGGAATGGGAACGTCGCAAAAACGCGCGATGTCAATTTCGAGCGTCGCGCAAAAAGCCGAAGCCTACGGAATGGCAAACGAATTCGTTGACGGGATGGACGTTTTAGCCGTCCGCGAAGCAACTTTAAGAGCCATCGAACGCGCCAGAAAAGACGGTTCGCCGACGCTGCTCGAAATTCGCTGTTACCGTTTTATGGGACATTCGATGAGCGACCCCGGAAAATATCGCACGAGCGACGAGATAAAAAAATATCAAGAGCGCGATCCGATTGTTTTATTCAAAAAAAGTTTGACCGACGCGAAAGTTATCACCGATAAAGATTACACGGAAGTTGAAAATCGGGCGAAAGAAGCGGTTGAGAAGGCGATTAAATTTGCGGAAGAAAGTCCGCTGCCGGATGAGAAGGAATTGTTCACGGATGTTTTTGCGTAAGACGATTTTTCGATGAAATATAAAATCGAATTTAAGCCGCGTGCGGCGAAAGATTTGCGGTCAATCAACCGCGATGATGCACAGAGAATTTTGGCGAAGATTCGAGCAATGGAAAATGATTTGGCTGGCAATGTAAAACATCTGACCGAGTTTGAACCGCAGTATCGCCTTCGCGTCGGAAATTATCGCGTGTTGTTTAATATCGAAAACGATTACATAATTATTTACCGCATAAAACATCGTCGGGAGGCTTATTTTTAATGACGGCTATCGAATTACATCCAGAGTTTCTAACTAAAAACGGTGAGAAACAATTTGCCGTTTTATCGTATCAAGAATTCGTCGCGCTGCAGGAATGGCTTGAAGATGCGGAGGATTTGTTAGACCTCCGCGCCGTCCAAAAAGAAGAAGCGGACGCGCCGACAGTCAGTTTATCGGAAGTTGAAAAGGAATTTGGAATTCAATAAATTATGGCAATTTTGACAATCCGCGATGCGCTCAATCAAGCGTTGCGCGAAGAAATAATCAGAGACGAAAATGTTTTCATAATGGGCGAAGAAGTCGCCGAATACGACGGCGCGTATAAAGTTACGCGCGGGCTCTGGAAAGAATTCGGCGACAAGCGCGTCGTCGACACGCCGATTACCGAACTCGGTTTTGCGGCGGTCGGTGTCGGCGCGGCGATGGCTGGCTTGCGTCCGGTCATCGAGTTTATGACATTTAACTTCTCGATTCTCGCCTCAGACCAAATCATCAATCACGCGGCAAAAATGCGTTATATGTCTGGCGGACAATTCAAAGTTCCGATTGTTTTTCGCGGTCCGAACGGCTCGGCTTACCAAGTTTCCAGCCAGCATTCGCAGTCACTCGAAGCGTTTTACGCCAATTTTCCCGGCTTGAAAGTCGTGATGCCGTCAACGCCTGCCGATGCCAAAGGTCTTTTGAAATCTGCAATCCGCGATGATAATCCGGTGGTTTTCCTGGAACAGGAAAGAATGTACGGCATCAAAGGCGAAGTTTCCGATGACCCGGAATTTTTGATTCCTTTAGGCGTGGCTGATGTAAAACGCCAAGGAACGGACTGCACAATCGTGGCGCGTTCGATGACCGTTCCGCTGGCGATGCAAGCCGCCGAGCAGATGCAAAAAGATTTTGATGTTTCGGTTGAGGTTGTTGACCCGCGCACGATAAAACCGCTTGATATTGAAACGATTATCAACTCGGTTAAAAAAACGAACCGGCTGGTCATTGTCGAAGAATCACACTCCTTCGCCTCGGTCGGCGCGGAGATTTCGCACCAGATTATGGAACACGCCTTTGATTATTTGGACGCGCCCGTAAAAAGAATTTCCTGCGCCGAAGCACCGATGCCGTATGCAAAAAACTTAGAAGAACTTGCGTTGCCGGACGTTCCGAAAATCATCGCGGCGGTCAAGGAAGTTTGTTACTTGTAAAAAAATAATTCTAATCAAACATTTATGGCGAACAAAATTTTAATGCCGAAACTTTCTCCGACGATGGAAGAAGGACAAATCGCGCGTTGGGTGAAAAATGAAGGCGACGAAATCGAAGCGAACGAAACGATTGCCGAAGTTGACACTGATAAGGCGACGATGGAAATGACTTCGCTCGAAGCCGGAACGCTTTTGAAAATCCTCGTTCCGGGCGGCGAGAATGCGAAACTCGGTCAAACCATCGGGATTATCGGTAACAAAGGCGAAGATTTCTCTGCCCTTCTCGACGGTGCGGCTTCAAACGGCGCGTCAACCAACGGGGCGGGAAAAGTCGAGAGTCCAGAGTCAAAAGCAGCGAGTGAAGAAGCGGAGAAGTCCGATTCACCTGCAACAACCGACAGAACAAACGAACAGAACAAAGACCAAAAACCGAAAACCGAAGACCAATCGCAAAACCTCTCTGAAACCGAAGGTCGCAGTTACGATTATCAGCGTCCTGACGCGGTTGAAGATGCAAAAAATGTTGAGGAATCGCAATCCAAAATCCAAGATCCAAAATCCAAAATCGAACGGCTGATTGTTTCGCCGATTGCGGCGCGAATGGCGGCTGAAAATGGCGTTGACTTGAAAGCCGTCAAAGGTTCGGGTCCGAACGGGCGGATTATCAAGCGCGACATCGAATCTGCTCTCGCGTCTGAAGTCCAAAACCCGGAGTCCAAAGTCCAAAGTCCAGAAACCGCCACTTCGTTCGGTAAAACTTCCGAAGTTCAGGGCGCAAGCGCGTTTCGTGAAGAAACCACATCGCAGATGCGGCGGATAATCGCCAATCGTCTGGCAACTTCCATCGGACCCGTTCCGACATTTTATCTAACCGTCGAAATCGAAATGGACAGCGCGCTTGCCTTGCGAAAGCAAATAAATTCGAGTGTCAAAGAAGAAGAAAAAGTTTCGGTCAACGACATTATCGTCAAAGTCGCGGCGATGGCTTCTCTAAAACATCCGTTCGTCAATTCTTCCTATCAGGACAAGATGATTCGCTTTTACGAAGACGCGGACATCGGCGTTGCCGTCGCCATTGACGAAGGTTTGATAACGCCGGTCGTGCGCGGCGCAAACAAAAAAGGCATCGGTCAAATTTCTCGTGAAATCAAAGAAATGGCGGCGCGGGCGCGTGAGAAAAAACTCCAACCCGAAGAATACACCGGCGCGACGTTCTCGATTTCAAATCTGGGAATGTTCGGCATCGAACAATTTACGGCAATCATCAACCCGCCCGAAGCCGCGATTTTTGCAATCGGTTCAGCTGCTCAGAAAGCTGTTGTGCGCGACGGCGAAATCGTCGTCAGAAACGTGATGAACGTAACGATGAGTTGCGACCATCGCGTAATTGACGGCGCGACGGGCGCGAAATTTTTGCAGACGTTCAAGCAGATGTTGGAGAATCCGATT
>Ga0136617_10006610_pt1 | contig 10343 bp, 8 predicted proteins | sample AntDrymUQ3222106_2_FD_129672 | JGI IMG/M metagenome (GOLD analysis project Ga0136617, IMG submission 129672) | Polar desert sand microbial communities from Dry Valleys, Antarctica - metaG UQ322 (21.06) | ecosystem: Environmental > Terrestrial > Soil > Desert | place: Antarctica: Dry Valley... | reverse complement strand
GGTCGCCCGACGGACGGCGGATCGCCTTCTCGGCTCCGTCGGGCATCTGGGTCGTGAGCGCCGAGGGCACGGGCCTCCGGAACGTCGTGCGGGGCACCGGGCTCAGCACCCCTGTATGGCTGCCGTGAGCCCTCGCAGGCTCGCGTGCCTGCTGCTCGCCGTCTCCGCCGGCTCTCCCGGCCTGGGGAATGCTGCACCACCGCGCGACGAGCTCGTCGCCTCGGGCCTCCAGGTGCCGACCGCGTTCGCCATTCTCCCCGACGGACGCATCGCCGTTGCCGAGCACGCGGGTCTGGTGGTGGCGCTCCGTGAGGGCGTCGCGGCGCCCGAGCTGCTCGTCGACCTCCGCGCACGCGTCAACAACAGCCGGGAGCGGGGGCTCGTGGGTCTCGCTGCCGACCCGGGCTTCGCCCGCAACCGAGCGCTCTACGTCCTGTACGCCTACGAGGACGATCCCGCCCGCCCCCACGCGCCGAAGACCGTGCGCCTGAGCCGGATCGACGTGCGGTCGGGACGGGAGAGGGTCGTGCTCTCGGGCATCCCTGCGGACTGCCGCTGCCACATCGGCGGCTCGATCCGTTTCGCAACGGATGGGTCGCTCTTCGTCTCAACGGGGGACGGGGCCCGCGCGGGCGGAGCCAACGCCCTGGCGCTGCGCGCGCAGGATCTCGACTCGCCGGCCGGAAAGCTCCTGCGCGTGAGCCGGGAGGGGAGGGGACTCCGGGACAATCCCTTCTGGAACGGCGACCCCTGGGCCACCCGGTCGAAGGTCTGGGCACTCGGCCTGCGCAATCCCTTTCGCCTCGCTCTGCACCCACGGAGCGGCGTGCCCTGGGTGGGAGACGTCGGCTGGCGGGCCTGGGAGGAGATCGACGTGGCCGGGCGCGGCGCCAACCTCGGCTGGCCCTGCTACGAGGGAGCCGGCCGCCAGGGGGCCTACGCGAGCACGCCGACCTGTCAGGCGCTGTACCGGCGGAGGGGTGAGCATCGCGGGCCGTTGCTCTCGTATCGGCACGGGCCGCGGGCGAGCGTCACAGGCGGCGACTTCGCCCGCGACGGTGCCTACGTCTACGGGGACTTCACCCGGGGCGGCTTGCGGCTCCTCGGGGCTCCGTCGCGCGAGCTCGCTCCCGCCGCTGCCCCCGTCGACATCCAGTTTGCCCCGGACGGGAGCCTCCTCTACCTCTCGCTGACCCGGGGCGAGCTGCGCCGGATCGTGGCGCCCGCGTCCCGGCCGACCGTGACGGCGGCGGCACATCCCGCCGTAGGGGCGCTCGTCCTCCTCTCGAGCTCGGCTCCCGCGGAGGGCGGCCCCTACCTCTACAGCTGGAGCTTCGGCGACGGCGCGCACTCCTTCTCCACCGAGCCGAGTCCCCCTCACGCCTACGCCTTCGCGGGCACCTACGTGGCGACGGTGACGGTCACCGACCGGCGCGGCCGCTCGGCGCGCTCCTCGGCCACCGTCACGGTCGAGTGAGGAGCAGCGACCCCTCGCTCCGCCGCTCGACGCGAAAGCCGCGGCGGGAGAGCGGCTCGACGGCGCGCTCGTGCGAGGTGATGACTCCCGCGATCCCCCACGGACGCAGCAGCTCGAGGCGCTCGCCGCGCAGGAGGTCGTAGGCGGCGCGTAGCTCCTCGGCGGGGTAGTTCTCGAAGCGGCCGTCGATCGTGACAGCCTGACCCGGGGCCCGCCACAGCAGCAGGCTGCCGGTCCCGGCCGGTGCCGCCAGGCGACCGTCGACCGGATGCCGGCGCACCTGCTCGACGAGGGTCGTGGCGAGCTTGCGCTCGTTCGGCGCCGGCGCGAGCGCGGCGAGCCAGACCGAGACGAGCACCGCGCTCCCCCCGAGCGCCGGCAGCGACCACCGGCGCGAGACCGCGATCCGGCCCGGGGGACCGATCCGGCGCAGGAGGTAGAAGGCCACCGGCCCGAGCCAGATCAGGTGCCGAGTCGCCGTGAGCGCGAGCGCGCAGAAGCCCGCGGTCACGAGCACCGGCTCGAGGGGGCGGGGCGGCGGCAGCCGGCGCAGGAGGTAGGCGGCGAAGCCCACGAGCGCCGCGATCGCGAGCAGGAGCGCCGGGTGCTCCCAGGTGGGATCCCACTCGAAGGTGAGCTCGGGCAGGAGCGGGTTCCCTCTGAGCGCGCCCAGGTAGTCGAAGATCCCCGTGGCGAGCGGCGTCACGAGCATCGCCGGCAGGGCGAGGCCGAGCAGCAGGAAGCGGCCGGGAAAGCTCTCCGCCCGCCGGCCCAGGCGGGCGTCGAGGGCGCCGCCGACCGCAACGAGCGCGAAGAGCACGAGCCCGACGAGGAACGCGCCGTGCAGGTTCGCCCAGAGGGCGACGAGGAGCGGGATGAGCCAGATGCGCCAGCGCCGCCGGTCGCCGTCCACGAGCACGACGAGGAGCGAGAAGCAGAGCAGGCTGAAGCCGGCGGCACGCGGGTCGATCACCGCCACGAGCAGCGGCAGGAGGAACGCCCAGGCGGCGAGCACCTCCCCGATGCGGCGGTTGCGGCTGCCGAGCAGGAGCGGGAGCAGGCTCAGACCGAGCACGAAGCTGTAGGCGAGCGAGACGAGCGTCAGGCCGCCCAGCCGCTCGAGCCCGTAGAACGCGAGTTCCGCGAGCCACTGCTGGTTCTCCCAGGCACGGCCTTCGTTCAGCGTCGGGAAGGGCTCGCTCGCCGGCAGCCCGTTCGCCGCGATCTCGCGCCCGGCGGCGAGGAGCCAGTAGATGTCGCCGTTCAGGTGCCGGTTGGCGTAGAGGGCGACCGTCGCCGTCAGTCCCACGAGGGCCGCGCTGACGGCGGTGCGGCGCCAGCCCTCTAGCCTGGCCGCCACGGGTCGCGCCGCAGGCGCAGGACGACCTCCACGCCCTCGCGCTTGATCGCAAGGGACATCTTGGAGTCGCCCTGCTCACGCTCGCGGAAGACGATCGGCACCTGCTCGACCCGCAGGCCGGCGAGGAACGCGCGCCGGGTCGTCTCGATCTGGAGGACGTACCCCTGCGAGATCGTCGAGGCGGGCTCGATCCGCCGCAGCGCCTCAGCGCGCCAGAGCTTGAAGCCGCCTGTGAGGTCGGACACCGGCGTGTGCAGCAGAAGCCGGGCGGGGACGATCGCCGCGTAGCTCTGCGCCTTGCGCCACCACGGCCAGTCGACCGTGCGCCCGCCTCGTACGAAGCGCGAGCCGAGCACGAGGTCGGCTCCGCCGAGAAGCCGCTGCCACATGGGCTCGAGTGCCTCCACGGGGTGCGAGAGGTCGCAGTCCATCTGGCCGACGGCGAAGTAGTCGCGCTCGAGACACCAGGCGAAGCCGGCCCGGTAGGCCCCGCCGAGTCCGCGCTCCCCCTCGCGGCGGAGCACATGCAGCCACGGGCGCTCGCGCGCGAAGTCCTCGGCCCACTCGCCCGTGCCGTCGGGCGAGCCGTCGTCGACGACGAGCGCCTCGAAGCCCGAGCGCTCGAAGGCGGCCAGGAAGCGCGGGAGCGTCTCCCGTTCCTGGTAGGTCGGCACGACCACGATGCGTCTGTCGCTGCGCGCGCTCACAGCCCTCCCTGTCGGCGTTCCGCAGCCCGCACGATAATCCCCGCATGGACGCGCGCGGGGACGGCCCCGCCGTCGTGGTCGTGATCATCGACGGGCTTCCGGTCGATCTGCTCGAGCGCGAGCTGCCGCGTCTGCCGTTCCTGCGCGAGCGCGCGCCGCACGGCGGCCAGGCGGTCTCGTGCTTCCCCTCGACGACGGGTCCTGCGTACTTCCCCTTCCTCGCCGGGACGACGCCGGGTCGCGCGAACGTCACGGGCATCCGCTGGTTCGACCGCACGGTCGCGACGCCGAGCCGCTTCCCCCACCGCGGCCTGCGCAGCTACGTCGGCCCTGACGCCGCCAAGATGCGCAGCGACACAGAGGCACGCACGATCTTCGCCCGCGACGCTTGGCCGGCCTCGACGCCCGTGAACAAGGACTCGCCGAAGCGTCGGGAGCGGAGCCGTGACCTGCTGTGGGCCCTTGCGCACGTGCTCGACACCTGGGAGCAGGCCGACCGCCGGACGGCCTGGAAGCTCGGGCGCGGGCTCGAGAAGGGACGCCCGATCGTCTTCTCGGTATTCCCGTCGGTGGACGAACTCGGTCACGTGCACGGGCTCGAGGACGCTGGGCCGGGCGAGGCGCTGCGGCGCATCGACGACATGCTGGCCGAGAAGCTCGACGGATTCGCGGGCGAGCTGCTCGTCTCGGCCGACCACGGGCTGACCGACACGGAGCGCCACCTCGACCTGCGTGCGCTCGTCGAGGAGCGCGCGGGGCCGACGCTCGCCTATCCCCTGATCGTCAAGGGCGATCCCGAAGCCGTCGTCTGCGAGTCGGGCAACGCGATGGCGAACGTCTACCTGCGCGGGGAGGACGGCTGGGCCGATCGCCCCTCCCCTGACCGTGCGCGCGACCTGGCGCGCGAGCTGGCCGGGCTCGACGGCGTGGACTCGGTCGCGATCCGGGGAGCGGAGCCCGACTCGGCCGAACTGCACACGGCGGAGGGCTCGGGCGAGGTCGGCTGCTCCGAGGGAACCCTGTGGCAGCGCGGCGTCGTCTTCGCACGGGAGCTCGACGGCGCCTCCCCGGCCCAGGCGCTCGCCGCCTCGTGGACGGACGAGCGGCCCGACGCCGCCTTCGCGCTCACCTCCCTCTTCGCCTCCGAGCGCGCGGGCGACCTGCTCGTCTCGGCGAGCGTCGGCTCCGACCTGCGCGCGCGGCGGGAGTGGCCCGAGCACCACGCCTCCCACGGCGCGCTGCACCGCGATCACACCCTCGTACCGGTGCGCTCCTCGGCGCCGCTCCCCCAGGGGCCGTTGCGCACTCTCGACCTCTTCTCCTTCACGCTCGAGCTTGCCGGGATCCCGCTCGCCGACTACCCCGCCTCCGACGCCTACCTGCTCGCGCAGGACGCGTGGACGCCCGGGGTGGCTCGCTGAGCGCCCGCCTGCGCCGGCTTGCGTCGGTGCTCGGCCCGCACTTCAAGCTGCTCGCGGCGGTGGGGACGCTCGCGGGCGTCGCGCTCGCGCTCTTCACCCAGCGGGAGGCGATCGCCGAGTTCGACTGGCAGCTCTCGTGGCGGGCGTTCCTCGGCTCGGTGCTCCTCTTCGCCGTGGCGCCGCTCGTGCAGGGCCTCTGCTTCTGGCTCGTGCTGCGAGGGCTCGGGCTGCCGACGCGCTTCGACGAGGCGCTCGTGATCTGGACGCGCTCGTTCCTCCTGCGCTACGCGCCCACCGGCGCGCTCGCCTTTGTCATCCGCATCCGCGAGCGGGAGCGGCTCGAGGCGACGAGCGGGGAGGTCTGGACGGCCTCGGGCTACGAGCAGCTCGTGGCGCTCGTGTCGGGGGCGATCGTATGCGTGCTCGGCTTCGCGCTCGCGCAGCTGTGGCCGCCGCTCGCGGCGATCGGGATCTGCGCCGCCGCTCTCGCGGTCGCCGTGGCGGTGCGGCCGCGCTTCCTCGGCCGCGTCGGCCAGAAGCTGCTCGCCGCGCGGGGGATCGACGTGCCGCGGCTCCTGCGCGGGCGTGCGCTGGCGGCGGTGATCGTGATCAACGCGCTCGGCTGGGTCGCGACGGGTGCGGCCACCTGGACGCTCGTCAACGCGCTCAGCGAGGAGCCCACGCCCGCGTTCGCCTGGCTCGTCGGGGTGTACGCATTCGCGTGGCTGCTCGGCTTCCTGGTGCCGCTCCTGCCCGGCGGCCTCGGCCTGCGCGACGGCACGCTCGTCGTTTTCCTCGCTACGCGCTTCGGCACGGGGGTGGCCACGGCGCTCGTGCTTGCGCTGCGGCTCGCCAACACGCTGGGCGAGCTCCTGGCGATCGGGCTGACCGAGCTCGTCTACCGCATCTGGCGCCGCCGACGCGGAACGCGCGTCGCCGCCGCCGCTCCCTGAGGACGCGCCTCGGCGAAGGAGTTGGGGTGTTCGATCTGGAGACCTGACCCCGTTTGTTGCACTGTTCCATCTTGAGACCTGACCCCGACCTTGGTGCACTATCGCCGTTGACGCGCAATCGCAGATTGCGCGTCCTCCGTCTCGAGATCAGAGGCAGCTGGAGGCCGACCGCCGCGCGGTAGCCCGGCGGCAGGCACGCTCTGGACGTTGCTTTAGGTGCTCTACCTCGAGCCGCTGCTTCTGGCCGGAGCCCGGCTCGCCCGGGCGGGAGGCCAAGCCGCCGCTCAGGAACAGCACGCTGCACGGGAAGGGGGGCCATGGGGGGAAACCGGAGGTTTCCCCCCATGTTCACCAGTCCGAGAACCACGCGCGCGCGCCGCCGGGGGAGGATCGCCGCGACCCCGCCCGCACACCCCTGCCCGAGGAGGACGCATGCGCCGCCTGTCACTGCTCCTGTCCGCTCTGCTCCTGGCCACGCTCCTGTGGACGATCGCCGGGTCGGCGCAGCAGGCGCCGCTGCTTCCGCTCGGCTCGCCCACCCTCCCCGAGACGAGGACGAGCGAGCAGCTCGCGCCGGGAGTCCTCCACACGCAGATCGTTCGCGGCGAGACCTCGGCAACCGACGTCTACACCGTCGACGTCGCCTTCCTCGAGACGCGGCCGGCAGCGCGCGCCCTCTCGGCGCGCCTGCGTGCGGACGGGTACCTGCCGCGCACCCGCGTCGTCACCGAGCGCGCCCAGGACGACGCCGACCGGCGGCCGCTGGGCTTCCTCGTGCGCGTGGGCTCCTTCGCCGAGCAGGCGGGAGCGGACGAGCTCCGGCTCGCGCTCACCGCCCGCGGCTATACGGGCCTGCGCACGATCTACACGGGGGAGGACGGCGGGCGCACGAGCGGCCCCTGGGTCGTGAACGTGCTGCAGATCGATCCCGCGAGCTTCGGAGGCACGGTCGTGCCGGAGCTCGGCACGGAGATCGTCCCCGGCCTCGAGCGGCTGTCGGAGATCGCCGAGCGCACGGGCGCGCTCGCAGCGATGAACGGCGGCTACTTCGTGATCGGAGCGGCCGACGGCACGCCCGGCGATCTGGCCGGGGTGTCCGTGCTCGACGGCGCGCTCGTGAGTGAGGCGGTCAACGGGCGCACGAGCCTCGTGCTGCCCTCGGCCACCGGCGAGGGGGCGAGAGTGGCCGCGCTCTCGACCGAGCAGACGGCCACCGCATCGGACGGTGCCACGCACGAGGTTGACGGCCTGAATCGGGTTCCGGGTCTTGTGCGCGGCTGCGGAGGATCGGGTGGGGACTTCCCGACCGAGGCGCCCAAGCACGATTTCACCTGCACCGACGCGGGCGAGCTGATCCAGTACACCCCTGACTTCTTCGGCGCGCGCAGCCCGTCCGGGGAGGGCGTCGAGGTCTCCCTCGATGCCTCCGGCACGGTGCTCGAGCTGCGCGAGTCGCGCGGTGGCCCGATCCCGCTCGGCGGCTCGGTGCTCGCCGGTACCGACGACGGCGCGGCCTGGCTGCGCGCGCACGTCGCCACGGGATCCCGCGTGGAGGTCGGCTTCCGACTCGTTGCCGACGACGGGGCTCCGCTCGAGCTCGCGGGAGAGCTCGGCGTCGTCAACGGCGGCCCGCGCCTGCTGCGCGGCGGCGCGATCGATATCCCGGCTACGGCCGAGGGCTTCCACTGGGAGGAGCGGCCGGAGTTCCTCTATCGCTTCGGCGTGCGACGCAACCCGCGCACGCTGGCGGGCGTGACCTCGGAGGGGCAGCTGCTGCTCGTGACGGTCGACGGGCGGCGGCCCGGCTTCAGCGTCGGCGCAAGCTTCACCGAGAGCGCGCGGATCATGCAGGCGCTCGGCGCGGTGGCTGCCGTGAACCTCGACGGCGGCGGCTCGACGACGATGACGATCGGCTCCGAGCTCGTCACCCGGCCCTCCGACGCGACGGGGGAGCGCCCGATCGGCGACGCCATCGTCCTGCTCGACTGACGGCAGGGGCGGAATAGCGCAGGCGCGAGCGCGTTCTTCCCCATCGACATGATTCTCGTCACCGGAGCGACCGGGAGGGTCGGCACGGAGCTCGTCAGGGAGCTCGTTGCGCGCGGGGAGCCCGTGCGGGCCTTCGTCCGCGACGCCGCCGCCGTGCGCTCGCACTTCGACCCCCGGGTGGAGATCTTCGAGGGTGACCTCGACCGGCCCGAGACGATCGCCGCCGCGCTCGAGGGCGCCGATGGTGTCTTCCTGCTCACGCCCTCGAGCGAGGCGCAGCCGGCGCAGGAGCGCGCCGTGCTCGAGGCCGTGGAGTGGGCGGGCGTGGAGCCGATCGTGAAGCTGTCGGTGCTCGGGGCCGACGACGCGTCGCCGCTCCAGCTCGGGCGCTGGCACCGGGCGGGCGAGCGGGCGCTCGAGGAATCGGGGGTGGAGTACACGATCCTGCGCGCTTCCTCCTTCATGCAGAACCTCTACGGGATGTCGGGCTCGATCGCCTCCGACGGCGCCATCTACACGGCCGCGCAAGGGGGCAAAGTGGGGATGGTCGACGTCCGCGACATCGCCGCGGTCGCCGCCGCCGCGCTCACTGAGGAGGGCCACGAGGGGCAGACCTACGTCGTCACCGGCCCCGAGGCCGTCTCCTACGGCGAGGCCGCGGCGGTGCTCTCGCGGGCGACGGGGAAGAGGATCGAGCACGTCTCCGTCCCACGGGAGCAGCTCGCGGCCTCGCTCCAGCAGGCAGGTCTGCCGGAGTGGTACGCCGAGGACATGGCCGCGCTCCAGGAGGGTTTCGCCGCAGGCCGCGGGGAGACGGTCACCGATGTCGTTCGGGACGTGGCCAAGCGCGAGCCGCGGACCCTCGAGGCCTTCGCGCAGGAGCACGGAGCGGCGATCGTGGGCCAGGCATGACGAGCCTCGATCACATCGTCCCCGCTCCCGATTTCCAGGAGCGCCACTCCCTCTGGGTGGACGCCTCTCCCGAGCGCGTGCTCGCGGCGGCCAGGGCGGCCACGCCCGCCGAGATGCCGATCGTCCGCCCGCTTTTCGCCCTTCGCTCGCTCGGCTCGAAGCGGGGGCTGCCGGCCGTGGGTGACGCCCCGCTCCTCGACCAGCTGCTCCGCTTCGGCTTCAGCTCGCTGGGGGAGGAGCCCGGCCGGGAGGTGGCTCTCGGGGTGATCGACCAGGCGTGGAAGCTCTCCGGCGGCGAGACCGTGAAGGTCGCGGGCGCCGAGGAGTTCCGCGCCTTCGACCGCCCCGGCTTCATCAAGGCTGCCGCGAACCTCCGCGTCACGCCGGAGCGGGGCGGCACGCGGCTCGAGACGCAGACCCGCGTCGTCGCCACCGACCCGGTCTCCCTGCGCAAGTTCGGCCGCTACTGGCGCGTGATCCGGCCGGGCAGCGGCCTCATCCGGCGGAGCTGGCTGCGGGCGGCGAAGCGCCGAGCGGAGCAGCCGCGGTAGCCGCCGGGGCCCGCGCCGGATGTGGCGCGGGCCCCCTGGCGGAACAGCAGTTGCTACGGCTTCTGCTGACCCTTGGTGTTGTCGAAGCCGCTGGACGGGTCGTTCTGGTAGGGGAAGGCGCCGAGGCTCAGGACGTCGTTGGCGTCGACGCCGTCACCGAGCAGGTCGGCATTCGGGTTCATCTTCAGCTTGCCGGCCACTGCCCGCTCGGAGATGTCGATCACGTCGTCCTCGAGCCGCCGCCCGTTCGGGTAGCCGGCGGTGTCGCCGCCGAAGACGCCGAGGCGGTTGGGCGTCGCGGCAGGGGCGATGGACATGTTCAGGCGCAGCATGTCCGCCGGCTTCGTGCCCGTGAAGTTCAGGTTGGGCACACCGGTGAGCAGCACCGCCACCAGGTCGTCACGACCGGAGGTGGGAGCGTTGATCACGCCGGGGTAGAGCTGGTTGATCAGCGCCGCGAGAACCGGATCCGTGAAGAAGCCCTGGAAGCGCGAGTCCTGCGCCGGGGTTGCTCGGTTCCACTCGTCCTTGCGGTTCGTGGGGATGATGAGCTCGTTGACGAGCGGGTTCCCGATGCGGGAGACCTGCACGAACGGCCGCGAGACGACTGTGCGGCGCACCGTCCGGGTGATCGTCCGGAAACGGCGCGTGTTCTTGATGCGCACGCGTGCCCTGACTCTGGAGCTGACCGTGCGCACCGACAACTGCTGCCGGTCGGTGGAGGCCCAGACGCCGATCGTATGGTCGGCGTCGTCGAGCTGCGAGATCGGGATCTGCAGCGCGATCGAGTGCACGCCGTACCCGGCGAAGAAGTCCTTGCCGCCACCGGTGATGCCCGTGCCACGGCGGAAGCCGAGGGAGTCGAAGATGGCACCGATGTCGGCGAAGAAGGCGTCCTCACGCTGGCCGGCGAAGACCTGGCCGCCGCCGTCGAGAGGCAGCACGCCGGCAGCCGCGAGCGCGCGGTAGTTCG
>Ga0136617_10006609_pt1 | contig 10344 bp, 8 predicted proteins | sample AntDrymUQ3222106_2_FD_129672 | JGI IMG/M metagenome (GOLD analysis project Ga0136617, IMG submission 129672) | Polar desert sand microbial communities from Dry Valleys, Antarctica - metaG UQ322 (21.06) | ecosystem: Environmental > Terrestrial > Soil > Desert | place: Antarctica: Dry Valley... | reverse complement strand
GGACGCGGTACTGCTTCCCTCCGACTGAGATGATCGCGTAGGCCATAGCGTGGAAAACGCGGGCAGGGCCCGCGAGGCCGGGGAAGTGTAGCCGAGCGGTGAGCTAGGCGGCGCTCTCGGTGGGCTCTTCGGGCTGTTCGCCGACCGTTGTCGACGTGCCGGCCGGCTTCCGACGCCTGCGGCCGCCACGCGACCCGCGCCGCGTTTTCTTCTTCGGCGTCGGCTCCGCGCCGTCCTCGGACGGCTCCGAGTCCGCAACCGCGTCGGGCGTTTCGGCTTCGGACTCCTCGTCGAGCGCGCGGTCCGGGATGTGGATCCGCGGGGCGACCGCCTCGGCCGGAGCGCCACCGTTCGCGCTTGCCGCCTCGGCGGTTCCCGTCTTGCGACGACGTCGGCCGCCGCGCGAGCCGCGCCGCGTCTTCTTCTTCGGGGCAGGCGTCTCGGCGCCGTCCTCCGTCGCCTCCTCGCCGTCGGCTGCGGCTTCCGCTTCGATGTCGTCAACGGCTTCGGCATCGGGCTCGGCTCCGGGCTCGGCTTCGAGCTCGATCGCCGCAGCAACGGCCGGCTCGGGCTTGGCCGTAGCGCTCTTCGCCCGCGACGCCCGCGTCGGCTTCTCCGCCTCGCGCTCCGCGGTGATCGGTGCGTCCACCGCGGGCTCGCCGAGCATCGTGGCGTAGGCGGTGCCGTCGAGCACGCGGTTGACGCGCGCGTTCACCGTCTTGCCGACGAGCTTCGCGGCGCCTGCCACCGTGACGGCGATGCCATCGAGCTTCGCGACTGCCGCGTTCGGGTCGTAGAGCCCGACCTCGACGAGCTTCAGCTCGAGCTCGGCGCCCTCCTCGACCGGCGCCTTCGGCGTGAGCTTCTCGAGCGTCCCCTCCTCGAGCACGGCGAGGTGGTCCGAGTGGAGCCCGTCCTTCAGCTCGAGGAAGAAGCGGCGCTTCGTCGAGGCCTCGATCTGCTCGAGACGTGACGCCCCAGGACCGATCAGGATGCTGCCGGCCCGCGCCGAGACCTCGATGCGGAAACCCCGTGTCCGCGGCTTCGCGGCCGCGAGTGCGCGCAGCTTGCGCTCGAGGTCGACCGCGGCGGTCGCCTCCGATACGACGATCCCGTCGCCGGCGCAGGTCGGGCACTTCTTCGTCAGGATCTCGCGCGGTCCGTCGGTGACGTTCTGCCGGGTCATCTCGACGAGTCCGAGCGGCGAAATCTCGACGACGTACGTCTTCGTCCGATCGCGCTCGAGCTCGTGCTGCAAGGCGTCCTCGACCGTTTTTCGGTTGGACGGGTTCGCCATGTCGATGAAGTCGATGACGATGATCCCGCCGATGTCGCGCAGCCGCAGCTGGCGGACGACCTCCTTGACGGCCTCGAGATTGTTCTTCGTGATCGTGTCCTCGAGCCGCGCGCCGGAGCTCTTCGACCGCGAGCCGACGAACCGTCCCGTGTTCACGTCGATCACGGTGAACGCCTCGGCGTAGTCGAAGATCAGGTAGCCGCCGGACGGAAGGTTGACGCGGCGGTCGAGCGTCGACTTGATCTCCGCGTCGACGCCGAACGACTCGAACAGCGGCGTCTTCTCCTTGTAGCGGATCACCTTCTCCACCATGTGCGGCGAGGTCTTCTTCAAGTAGCCGACGACGCGCTTGTACGCCGTGTCGTCGTCGATCAGCGCACGCTCGAAGTCGCCGGTGAAGAGGTCGCGCGTGACGCGAAGCGGCAGCTCAGACTCCTGGTAGACGAGCGACGGCGGCTTCGACGCCTTCGCGTGGTCCTGGATCGACTTCCAGAGCTTCTGCAGGAAGACGAGGTCGCGCTCGACGTCCTCCGCGGACGCGCCCTCGGCGGCCGTGCGGACGATCACGCCGCCCTCTTTGATCTTGAGCGCCTTGACGATCTCCTTCAGCCGCGCACGCTCGTCGTCGTCGAGCCGGCGGGAGACGCCAAGGCCTTCGCCGAACGGAACGTAGACGACGAAGCGGCCGGGGAGCGAGATCTCGGTGGTGAGCCGCGCGCCCTTCGACTTCATGGGATCCTTGACCGCCTGGACGAGCACCTGCTCGCCGCGCTTGATCAGGTCCTGGATCTTGCGGCCGTGACCCTTACCTTCGAGCTCGGGCACGACGATCTCGTCGACATAGAGGAAGCCGTTCTTCTCGAGCCCGATCTCGACGAACGCCGCCTCCATGCCGGGCAGCACGTTGTCGACCGTTCCGAGGTAGATGTTCCCGGCGATCGAGCGACGCTCCGGACGCTCGAGATAGACCTCGGCGACGCGGTCGTCCTCGAGGATCGCGACGCGCTGTTCGCTGACGTCGGTCGAGACGAGGAGCTCGCGCTTCGCGGGCGGAAGCGCGGGTCGCTTCTGCGGCGGCCGGCGACGAGGCTGGTTTGCACGCCGCTCACGGCGTTGTGAGCGAACCTCCTCCTTCTTTTTCTCCGCGCGCTCGGGCTGCTTCTTGCGGTCGGCCTTCGGCGGAGCGGCCTCGGTGGCCGACGTCGCTGCGGTCGCCGACGCGGTCGCGGACTTCTTGCGGCCCTTGCCGCCGCGCGTGCCGCGGCGGCGCTTCGGGCGAGTGGGGTCGGTTGTCGTTTCCCCGCCGGCTGCGGCGGGAGTGGTCGTTACGTCTGTAGGCGGGGTTGGAGCGGCTGCCTGCGGTGCCGGCGCCTGCTCACGCTTTCGGCGGAACCAGGGGAGTGGCAAAAGGTGTCTCCTTGCTTCGCGCGCGGCCGAACGTCGGTCGCCACAGGCGACCGGGGCGCGCGTTGGATTGTCAGAGGCGAAAACTCGTGCATCGCTCCTCGCAGGGTACCAGTGGCCCCGGGCGGGCTCTGCCGTCCGGTCCTGGACCTAGCCTTCCGCCCGTGAGCTACGGCGAGGAGGCCCCGATGAGCCTGAGCCCCACGGAGGAAGCTTTCGAGCTGCTCCTCATCGAGGAAGCGGACGCCTGGTTCGAGTATCTGGAAGCGACCAGGGGTCAGACGGAGTTCCGGTACAAGGAGGTCGAGCCCTGGGCGTGGGCTCGGCTGAGCCAGCGCCTACGCGCGATCCGTGCCCGGCGCGCCCGCCTCCGCCCCGCCGCCTAGCGACTCGAAGTAGCGGATCGCCGCTTCGCCGAGCGCCCGCGTTCCCGTGTAGGCGACCGCGCCCTGCACCGCCCAACCGGCGATCGGGACGAGGCCGATCGCCTGGCGCGCGAGCGCGCGGAATCCGAGCGCGGTGCCCACGACGCCGAGGATCTCGGGCAGCCGCTCGGCGTCGACCTGCTGCCCGTACGCCGCAGCGAGGCGCAGCACGAGCCGCAATTGGTTCAAGGTCAGCACCGGGAAGTCGACGCCCGGCACGAACACCGCGGCGGCGATCACCGCGTTCTGGCGCGCGACCCGCGCGATGAGTGCTTCCGCGACCCCGCGGCGAATCGCGGGCAGCCTCCGCGCGAGCGCGACGGCGGCATCCTCGTCCTTCGCCGCGAGCAGCCGGCCGAGCTCCCCGAGCGGGAACCCCTCTCCGGGACGCAGCGGAAGAATGTCCGTTGCGAGCACGTACGGGACAGGCGCGGTCGGCTCCGGGCCGACGACAAGAAGGGGCACGCCGGCGAGGTCCGCAGCGCGCAGCGCGCGCTCGTCCTCCTCCGACGGCTCGCCGCCGAGCACGTAGACGAGTGCGGCCGCGCCGTCCACGGAGCCGGGCGACGTTACGCGCACTGCGCTCGCGTCGCCGTCTCTCACGAGCTCCCGGCGCAGCGCGTCGACGAGCGAGCGAGCACCGCCTAGTGAGAGCGGGCGGTGGTCCGAAGTCGCCGAGCGAAGCTCGCGCAACAGCTTCACGACAGTGAGCGGGGCGAGCGGGACCTTGCGCACTACCGTCGTCGCCCGCGGGCGTGAATCGCCTGCAGCACACCGATGCCGAGCAGGTTGGTCACGAGCGACGAACCGCCGACACTGACGAACGGGAGCGGGATACCCGTCACGGGCGCAATCCCCATCGTCATGCCCACGTTCACGAAGACCTGGAACAGAAGCGCAAAGACGATCCCCGACGCGACGATCGCCGAGTATGGGCCGGAGGCGTACGTGACGACGCGAAGCCCGCGCCAGACGACGAGCAGGTACAGCAGGAGCAGGACCGCCGCCCCGACGAACCCGCGCTGCTCGGCGAGCGAGGCGAACGCGAAGTCGGTCGCGTGCTCGGGCAGATAGTCGAGGTTCGTCTGCGTCGAGTTGTCCACTCCGCGTCCGCGCAGGCCGCCCGCGCCGACCGCAAGAATCGACTGTTGCACGTTGTAGCTCGCTCCCTGCGGATCGGACTCCCGGTCAACGAATGCAGTCAGTCGGTCGCGCTGGTACGGCTCGAGCACGTCGACCCCGACCGAGGGCAGCAGCCAGACGACGAGTGCTGCCGAAAAGGCGATCGTCGTGACGAGCACCGTGACATGCAGCCACCGGGTTCCTGCGACGAAGAGCATCGCGGCGAGCGCCGCGCCGTAGACGAGCGAGGTCCCGATGTCGGGCTGAACGAACACGAGCAGGGTCGGGATCGCGGTCAGCCCGATCGCTCCGAGCACCGTCTTGACCTCCCCGACGCGGCGCGCCCGCTCGGCGAGGAATCCACCCACGGAGAGGATCAGGAGGAGCTTGCCGAGCTCGGATGGCTGGAAGCTCAGCGAGCCCACGCCGAGCCACCGCTGAGAGCCGCGTAGCTCGGTTCCTAGGGGGATCACGAGCACGAGCAGCAGGAGGCAGACCGCGTACAGCTGGCGCCAGTAGCGCCGGAAATGATCGGGATCCAAGAGCGACGCGCCCAGCATCGCGATCCCTCCGGCGACGGCATAGATGCCCTGCCGGAAGAGGTAGTAGTCGGGGCTGCCGGCGACGTCGTCGCGTGTGATGCCCGCGACGAGGTGCAGGCCGTAGCCGACGAGCGCCGCGATTGCTCCGACGAGGATCCAGTCGAAGTTCCGGACAAACGCCTCTGCCCCAGCCTCGACGCGCCGTGCGCGCGTCCGCGCGCGGCGCGGGCCTGCGTAGTCGACGGCCATCAGTGGCTCCTCCGAGGAGCCACTTAGTCCGTCTCCGACGTGGAGATGACGTTGACCTCGCCGATCTCAGTGTTGAAGTACTTCGCGAAGACCTCGAGCGCCGCCGGCGCAGCGGACGTGCCGCCGTGACCGCCGTTCTCGACCAGCGCGCACACGACGAGCTCGGCATCGTCGGCGGGGCCGTAGCCGCACCACCACGCCTGGTCGAACAGCCGCTTGTACTCGCTCGAGTACTTCTCCGCCGTTCCGGTCTTGCCCGCGATCTCGACGGGGAAGGGCGCGAAGACCCCGGTCGACGTCCCTTCAGGATCGTGGGTCGCCCGAAAGAGCCCCTCACGAACGACGGAGAGCGCCGACGGCGAGACGTTGATGCGCTCGGGCGCCGGCGGCGTCGGGTGGGGGACGATCGAGAGCTGGCCCGGACCCTGCACGTCTTTGAACAGATGCGGGGTGACGAGCCGGCCGCCGTTCGCGACCATCGCGTAGAAGCGCGCCATCTGGAGCGGCGTCGCGGTCATGTCCTTCTGGCCGATCGTGAGCTGGATCGAGTCGCCGGGCTTCCAGAGCCTCTCGATCGGGTCGTCGAACGTGTCGCGGCGCCACTTCGGCGTCGGCACGAGCCCCGTCGCCTCTGGGCCGAGCTCGATCCCCGTCGCCTTGCCGAAGCCGAACCGGCTCGCCCACTCCTGCAGCGGCGACGTTGGCTTGTCGTAGAACTCCACCCCGAGTCGATAGAAATAGGTGTCGCAAGACCACGCGAGCGCGACCGGCATCGTGATCGCCGTGTTCGTGTACGGGTTCCAGTTCTTGAACGGATAGAGGACACCGTTCTCTCCGACGTACGTGTACGACGGCGTGCACGGGACCGCCTCGTACGGTGAGACGATGTGCTCTTCGAGCGCGGCGATCGCGGTGACCGGCTTGAACGTCGAGCCCGGCGGATAGACGCCCGCGAGCGCGCGGTTGAGGCCTGGGTAGTTGTTGCGCTTCGCCGACGCTTCGTTGACCAGCGGACGGATTCTCCACGGGTTCGGCTTGCCGACGAAGATACGCGGGTCGAACGTCGGGTTCGAGGCGAGCGCGAGCACCTCGCCGTTGCGCGCGTCGAGTGCGACGATTGCGCCGCCGTTCGCGTTCCAGCAGCCGCCGGAGCACTCCGAGTCGCGCGCGATCCGGATCCCGTGCTCGAGCGCGCGCTCCGCCGCGTACTGCAAGCCGACGTCGATCGTGAGCGTGACGTTGTTCCCGGGCAGCGGCGTCTTCAGCGGCGTGAAGTCGCTCCGCGGCTGGCCGAGCGAGTCGACGAGCAGGCGTTGGAGCCCGGCCGTGCCGCGTAGGTAGCGATCGAATGCCGCCTCGACGCCCGCCTGGCCGACCTTGTCGCCTCCTACGAGCTCGGCGTACGCACGCCGCTTGAGCTGGTCGTCCGTCACCTCGCCGACGTGGCCGACGACGTGCGCTGCGAGCTTGCCGAATGGGTAGTCGCGGACGTGGCTCTTGACCAGCTCCATCCCCGGGAACTCCCGGGAACGCTCGCTGAGGTAGGCGAGTTCCGCGCGGCCGATGTTCTCCTTGACCACGACGGGAGTGAGTGGATCCCTGCGGCGCTGGTCGATCTCCCGTGCGATCCGGATTGCCGGCACGTCGAGGATCTTCCCGAGCCGCTTGAGCATCTGGTAGCGCCCCTTCTTGGGCAAGTCGGCCGGCCACAGCTGCACGGCCGTCCCCTCGACGTTCCCGACGAGGATGTTGCCGTTGCGATCCCGGATCACTCCGCGGGGCGCGTCGACGCGGACGGTGCGCAACCGGTTGTTCTGCGCCGCACGCAGGTACTGCTCGCCCGAGAGCACCTGCAGCGCCCAAAGGCGCAGGAAGAGGATTGCGAACACGCCGAGCGCGACCGCTCCGAGAATCGCCAGGCGCAGCGCGAGCTTCGGGGTCAGCCGGTAGGGCTCGACGACGCGCGGGTCGGGCGGCAGGAACCGTCCGGGCGAGCGCCCGTTACCACGACTAGCCAAGGAGCCGGACCTTCTGCGCCGCCCACTCGGGACGGCCGAGCACCCGCCGTACGAGGGCGTGGACGGGGAACGCCAGGAGCAGGTTCAGCAGTACGCCGGGGATGAGCGCGCGGACGAGCACCGTGCCTGCGTCGACGGGATCGCCGAGGACGACATGCAGCGCGAGCGCACCGACCGAGTACAGGATCGTCACGACCGCGACCGAGAGCAACGGCGCGTGCGTGCGGTCTCGCCCCGTCGTCTCCCCGTAGCGGCCGATCCAGTAGCCCGCGACGGTGAGCAGGAGCGAGGTCTCGCCGAGGCGCGCGAGGTTCGCGGTGTCGAACAGGAGCCCGGCCGCGAACCCCGCGGCGGCGCCCCAGATCGCGCCGCGCAGGAGTGAGACGGCGACGAGCGCGACGAGCAGAAGGTCGGGTGTTGCACCCGCGATCTCGGTCGAGCTCACGATCGCGGACTGCAACACGACGGCAACGAACACGAGCGCAAGCATTTTGAGGACGTCGATGCTCATCGGACGAGGACGGTCACGGCTCGCAGGTTCGAGAGGTTGACGTTCGAAACGAGCTGGATCTGCTTGAACGGCTCGGTGTCGGTCTGCGATGCGCTGGTGACAATCCCGATCGGAATCCCTCGGGGAAAGAGCGACGGTAGGCGCGGGACGCTCGAGCCGGCGGTCGCGACCAGGTCGCCGCGCGCGACATCCTTGTCTTTCGTGACGTTCGAGAACGCGAGCGAGCCGCCCTCGCCTGACCGGATCAGTCCAAGGGCCCCAGTGCGGATCGAGTACGCGGCGACCGCGCTCGACTCGTCGGTGAGAAGCGTCACGACTGCGGTATCGGGCGAGAGCTCGGTGATCGCTCCGACGAGAGCGCCGGCCGAAAGCACGGGCGCGTTCAACCGGATGCCGTCGCTCGAGCCGGCGGCGATCAGGAGTCGCTTGCCGAACTGCGAGTGCTCGCCGAGCACCCGCGTGTTCACCGACCGGTAGTCCTCGAGTCCCGGCAGATCCTGGTAGTCGAGCTGCTCCTTCAGGTCGAGGTTCTCCTGCACCGCCGTCTGGTTCTGAGTCGCCTCCAGACTGAGCCGCGCGTTCTCCTCCCGCAGACGTTCGTTCTCGTCCTTCGCAGTCAACAGCCCGTCGAACCATCCGTAAAGGTCGCGGAACGGGCGCGCGACGCGCTCGGCACCGACCTGGAAGGGGCGCATCGCGGTCGCGCCGACATCCTGCGCGCCGTGCAGCGGCCCGTCGCTCGACTCGCGGAAGTAGACCGAGAGGAGCGCGAGCGAGAGCACGACGAGGATGCCCACCACCACGCGGCGCCTGTTCGCGCTGCGAGCTTGGGAGGGATACGGCGCGGCGGGACGCTGGACCGGACGGCCCAGCACCGCCGTTCGGGCGGTTCTGTTGCGAGGCACGAGCTTCGCCAGAGGTTAGCGACCTCGCGCGCTAGTAGCTGCGCAAGCCACGAATCCGCTCGCGCGGATCCGCGACGCGCGAAAACCCCTAAAGGCGGCCGCTTCGCGACCGCGGTCGCAGCGTTTCACATCAAAACCGCTAGCGCCGGTGATTGTTGCGGCGCGCACGAGCGGAACGGTGGATCACCTCGAACTCCTCCAGGCTCCGGCCCGAGCCGACCGCCACGCACGTGAGGGGGCTTTCGGCCAGGTGAACCGGCATCAGCGTCTCGTGGCGAAGCCGCTCGTCGAGGCCCGACAGGAGCGCTCCGCCCCCGGCGAGGACGATTCCCCGGTCCATGATGTCCGCTGCCAGCTCCGGCGGGGTCTTGTCCAGCGTGGACTTGATCGCGTCGATGATCTGGGCGACTGGGTCGTCGAGCGCCGTGCGAATCTCCTCGGAGCTGAGGACGACCGTCTTCGGGAGCCCGCTCATCAGGTCGCGGCCGCGCACCTCGGCGGAGACCTCTTCTTTCTGGTGGAACGCGGAGCCGACCTCGAGCTTGATCTCCTCGGCGGTCTGCTGGCCGATGAGGAGCTTGTACTCCTTCTTGATGTGGGTGACGATCGCCTCGTCCATCTCGTCGCCGCCGACGCGCAGCGACTGCGAGACGACGATGCCGCCGAGTGAGATCACGGCAACCTCGGTGGTGCCACCGCCGATGTCGACGATCATGTTGCCGGTCGGCTCGGCGACCGGAAGGCCCGCGCCGATCGCGGCGGCCATCGGCTCCTCGATCAGGTACGCCTGACGCGCGCCCGCCGAGAGCGTCGCCTCCTCCACTGCTCGCTTCTCGACGCCGGTGACTCCCGACGGCACGCACACGACGACGCGTGGGTGCGCGAAGCGGTGTTGGTGGACCTTCTGAATGAAGTGACGCAGCATCTGCTCGGTGACATCGAAGTCGGCGATCACGCCGTCCTTCAGCGGCCGGATCGCGCTGATCGTCCCCGGCGTGCGGCCGAGCATCCGCTTCGCCTCGACGCCGACGGCGTGCACTTCGCCGGTGCGCGTGTCGACCGCGACGACGCTCGGCTCGGAGAGCACGATCCCGCGTCCACGCACGTAGACGAGCGTGTTTGCGGTGCCGAGGTCCACGGCCATATCGCGGCCCCCGAAGCCAGTCAGGGAGTTGAAGATGCCCATAGGAGTCCTCCCAGAGTACTAGCCGAAGCCGTAAACGCCTGCAAAACGCTCTGCGAGCAGGCGGACGAGGAGCGCAGCGGGCAGTCCGACGACGTTCAGATAGTCGCCGTCGATCGCCTCGACCAGGGTGGCGCCGAGCCCTTGGATCGCGTACGCGCCCGCGCGGCCCTCCCACTCGCCGCTCGCAACGTACGCGGCGACGTCACGCGGCGTGAGCCGCCGAAACGCGACGCGCGTGGCGACGTGGTCGACGAGCTCCCAACCCGGCGTCAGCAGCGCGAGGCCGGAGACGACGAGGTGCGTCTTCCCGCCAAGCGCGTCGAGCATCTCCGCCGCCTGCTCGGCGTTCGCCGGCTTGCCGTACAGTCGCCCGCCGAGCACGACCGCGGTGTCGACACCGAGCACCGGCCGCCCGTCCGCGCTGTCGGCGACGGAGCGCGCCTTCCCGAGCGCGTGCTCCTTAACGAGCTCGACGGCGTCCGCCTCGGGCGGGTCGTGCTCCTCGTAGTCGGGAGCGACGACGTCGAACGGGATGCCGAGCTGCTCGAGGATCTTGCGACGCTGCGGCGACGTCGACGCGAGCAGCAGCGGCGGCGAAGGCGGGGCGCTCACCCGCGTTTGCTCGCAACCCAGATCTCCGCGTCCGGCCAGTTGCGCGCCCACTCCGCGGTGACGTGTCCGTAGT
>Ga0136617_10006608_pt1 | contig 10345 bp, 10 predicted proteins | sample AntDrymUQ3222106_2_FD_129672 | JGI IMG/M metagenome (GOLD analysis project Ga0136617, IMG submission 129672) | Polar desert sand microbial communities from Dry Valleys, Antarctica - metaG UQ322 (21.06) | ecosystem: Environmental > Terrestrial > Soil > Desert | place: Antarctica: Dry Valley... | reverse complement strand
GGCTCGGTCCCCAACACCGCCGACCTCGGCCTCGACCAGGCCTGCGTGAGGACCGACGACGGCGGCAACATCTCCGTCGACAAGGTCTCGCGGACCTCCGTACGCGGGGTGTACGCCGCGGGCGACTGCACGGGCGTGCTGATGCTCGCGTCCGTGGCGGCGATGCAGGGCCGGATCGCGATGTGGCACGCGCTCGGCGACGCCGTGACCCCGCTCGACCTGAGCCAGGTCTCCTCCAACGTCTTCACCTCCCCCGAGATCGCCACGGTCGGCTGCTCGCAGCGCGCAGTCGACGCCGGCGAGATGGTCGCCGACGCCGTGACGCTGCCGCTCAGCGGCAACGCTCGCGCCAAGATGCAGGGCGTCACCGACGGCTTCGTCAAGCTCTTCTGCCGCCCGGGCACCGGCATCGTGGTCGGCGGCGTCGTCGTCGGCCCGCGCGCCAGCGAGCTGATCCACCCATTGTCGATCGCGGTGGCCGAGACGTTGACAGCCGACCAGCTGGCCCACGCGTTCACGGTCTATCCGTCGATGAGCGGGTCGATCGCCGAGGCCGCGCGTCGGCTGCACCGCGTATGAGTCCGTCCGCCGCCGTACGTTGCGATAGTCCGCCGCCGCATGCATCAGTGATGCCCGCCGTACGGTGCATCGGGCGGCGGACTATCGAGCGAACTACGGTCCTGTAGTTCAGGCGAACCGCTGGCGGGTCCCCGCGGGGCGTGGTCCGATTTCCCACGAACCCCATTCGTCACACGCCCGGAGTCCCCCATGCCCCGCCTCGGCACGATCGCTGCCGCGTCCCTCGCCGTCTCCCTCGCCGGAGTCGCGAGCGGCCTCGTCACCTCTCCGGCCTCGGCCGACGACACCTGGCAGGTGCCGCAGTCGGCGTCGATCACGATCAAGGGCCACGGCTACGGGCACGGCCGCGGGATGTCGCAGCACGGCGCCGAGGGCGCGGCCCGCGAGGGGCTGGGCTGGCGCGAGATCACGTCGTTCTACTACCCGGGCACGGCCGTGGGTCGCGCGGGCGGTCGGATCCGGGTCCACGTCAGCGCCGACAGCACCGACGACCTCGTCGTGGTCCCACGCTCGGGTCTCACCGTCTCCGACCTCGCGACCGAGGAGGCCTGGACACTGCCGCAGAAGGACACCAACCGCTGGCGGGTGGTCAACCTCGACGGCCGCAACCGCGTGCAATGGCTCGCCGGCCCCCGCTGGCGCACCCTGCGCACCCTCCAGGGCAGCGGCGCCTTCGCGGCCGGTGGAGAGCCGGTCTCCCTGGTCACGCCCGGCGGCACCCGTGCCTACCGCGGCCGGCTCGCCGCCGTCCCGCTCTCGGGCGGCCGGGTCACGGTCAACACGGTGCGGCTGGAGTCCTACCTGCGTGGGGTCGTGCCGCTGGAGATGCCGGCGCTGTTGTCGCCCGCGGCCGTCCGCTCCCAGTCGGTCGCGGCGCGCACCTACGCGGCGTACGAGCGGGCTCACCCGCGCTCCTCGGCCTTCGACGTCTACGACACCACGGCCAGCCAGGTCTACGGCGGCGTCGGTGCCGAGCACCCCGCCTCCGACGACGCCGTCAAGGCCACCCGCCGGCGGGTGCTGACGGCCGGGGGCGCGCCGGCGTTCACCCAGTTCAGCTCGAGCAACGGCGGCTGGAGCGTGCGGGGCACGCTGTCCTACCAGCAGGCCACGAAGGACCCGTACGACGACTGGGCCGGCAACCCGGTCCACGACTGGAAGGTCTCGGTGTCCGACACGACCCTCGAGTCGAGGTGGCCCTCGCTCGGCAACCTGCGCCGGATCACCGTCGTCCGCCGCGACGGCAACGGCGACTGGGGCGGCCGCGTCACCTCGCTGCGACTCGTCGGGTCCCAGAACACGGTCGCCGTCTCCGGCGACACGATGCGCTCGGTGCTCGGCCTGCGGTCGACCTGGGTGACCTTCCGGGTGGGCTGATCGTCTGGGCGTTCCCGTCAGTGTCGGATCTGGGTCACCTGGTGGCCTCGATCCCACATAGTCGCGGCGGAACGGCTCCTCCCGTGCCGGCCGCCGGTCGGCATGTGGGTGGGACCCGGCGAGGCCGCGCCCGCGGAGGCCAGGATCACCCGAGGCAATCATGATCTTCGGCGCCCTCGTCGTTCGCCGCTGGTGCGAGAGTTTGGTTCCGCGCTCCGTTCGGCAGAGCTCGACGCGGGCCATGTGAGTTCACCGACAGTTCGTCTCCGTTTCGCCACGGCGCACCCTCCCGAAGGTCTACGGTGTCGTTGATCACAGAAGCTCCGCCCCCCAGGAGAATCCATGGCCACCTACGACGCATCGGCGAACCCTCCGGCCGACGCGGACCTCGTCGCTTGGATCGGCGCCCTCAGGTGGCTGTCGGTCGCGCTGCTGACCGGCCTCGCGGTGGCCGCCGTGTTCGCCGGGGCTTCGAGCGAGGGCCTGCCCGTCCGGCTCGTCGCCCTCGTTGTGGCGATCTGGGCGGTGGTCGCCGCAGTACCGGTCCACACGATCCTGGGTGGCTTGCAGCGCGGCCTCGCCGAACGGGACGAGATCCAGGAGGGGACCGAGAGCGGGGCCGACCTCGAGACGTCCTTGGCGCCGGTCATCGCGCTAGGGGTCTACTCCCGCGTCAGCTGACCACCGGGCAGCGCGTCGGCGCTGGGCCCTGATCTCGCACTGGGCCCTCGCCGCCCTTCGTCAAGAACCGAGGCATCGGCGCCTTCCTGCGCCCCGTGAGGGGAGTCCGGATGGACCGCGGACTGCGAGTCTGTCCGAAGTCGCGGTCGATCGGTGATGCGCGACAACTCCGACGGGCCGCACACACCGGCTGTGGCGAGTTGGTGCACGCCCGAGAGGGACATCAACCCCTGATCAGGCAGAACGGGTGGCCGGCCGGGTCGAGGAACACCCGGAACCCGCCGTCGGTCGACGGCTGGTGGTCGTGCTTGCGGGCGCCGGCGGCGAGCACGACCTGCTCGCTGCCGTCCATGTCGGGCGTGGCCAGGTCCAGGTGCATCTGCTGCGGGTGCGCGCCACTCGGCCAGGTCGGCTCGACCCAGTCGTCGATCCGCTGGAAGGCGAGCGTCGATCGCCCGTCGGGGTTGTCGGGCGAGATGCCTCCGCCGGGCGGGATCAGCGTGGCCCACCGCTCGTCGGAGCCGTCCTCCAGTCCCCAGTCGAGGATGCCGGCATAGAAGCGGGCGAGCGCCAGCGCGTCCGGGCAGTCGATGATCACGAGGTCGAGCTTCGGCGTGATGTCCATGCCGCCGACCGTACGACGGGTTCCGGACGTCCTGCGACCGGAACCCAGCCGTCTCCGGCCGCCGTTCAGCTGTAGCGCCGGGTTACTTGCTGTACCCACCTGGTCCCGACCGGGTGGGAACAGTGACTAACCCGGCGTTACAAGCGATGCCGAGCCGGGCACGCTCGCCTACAACGCCGGGCAGAGCGACGACCCGTTCTGGTACTACCCGCCGCTGGTGGTCATCGAGCTGGAGCTGGTCTGCGTGCAGGTGGTCGTCGTCGCCACCTGGAAGCTGTTGGGGATGGTGCAGCAGGGCCGGATCTTCAGCGACGCGGCGTTCCGCTGGGTCGACCTGATCCTCGCGGCGATGGCCCTGGCATGGCTGGTGTGGGCCGGGCTCGGCGCGTTCATCGTCCTGACCAGCGACGATCCCGGGCTGCCGCTGATGATGGCGATCATGCTGCTCGCCGGTGCCGTGGTCGGCCTGCTGATGCCGGTGATGCGTGCCCTGCTCAGGCAGGCCACGATGCTGCGCACCGATATGGACGCGGTCATCTGATGTCCATCGTCGTACGCATCGACGTCGAGCTGGCGAAGCGGAAGATGAGCGTCGGCGACTTCGCCGACCAGGTTGGACTCACCCCCGCCAACATCGCGGTGCTCAAGAACGGTCGCGCCAAGGCGGTCCGCTTCAGCACCCTGGAGGCGATGTGCCGGGTGTTCGACTGCCAGCCCGGCGAGCTGCTCGAGTGGGTGGATGAGTGACCACCCCACGAGCCGGCGCCTCAGGGGCGTCCCCGAGATGACCCCGGACCCGCGCGTCGCCACTGTCGCATCGACCCGCCCGTACCTACGGTGATCTCGTGATCACCACCGAGGGACTGACCAAGCGCTACGGGCGGGTGACTGCGCTCGAGTCGCTGAGCATCGACGTCCAGGCCGGGGTGACCGGACTCGTGGGCGCCAACGGCGCCGGCAAGTCGACGCTGCTGAAGATCCTGCTCGGCCTGCTGCCGGCCACCGAGGGCGCGGCCCACGTCCTCGACATGGACGTACGCACCGACGGGCCGGCGATCCGTGAGCGGGTCGGCTACATGCCCGAGCACGACTGCCTGCCGCCCGACGTGACGGCGACCGAGTTCTGCGTACACATGGCGCGGATGTCTGGGCTGCCGGCGACCGCCGCCCGCGAGCGTACCGCCGATGTGCTGCGCCATGTCGGACTCTACGAGGAGCGCTACCGACCGATGGGCGGCTACTCCACCGGCATGAAGCAGCGGGTCAAGCTCGCCCAGGCGCTGGTCCACGACCCCGGTCTGGTGCTGCTCGACGAGCCCACCAACGGCCTCGACCCCGCCGGCCGCGACGACATGCTCGGCCTGATCCGGCGGATCGGCGCCGAGTTCGGCATCTCGGTCCTCGTGACCTCCCACCTGCTCGGCGAGCTCGAGCGGATCTGCGACGGCATCGTCGTCATCGACGGCGGCACGCTGCTCCAGCACTCCACCACCGCCTCGGTCACCGCCGAGACGGCGGTCGTGGCCGTCGAGGTCGACGGCGACCCCACCGCGCTGGCGGCCAGGCTGGGGGCGCACGGCGTCGGCGTGCAGCGGCGCGGGGGACTGCTGCACGTCGACGTGACCGACCCCGCGTCGTACGACGTGGTCCGCGACGCCGTCTCCGAGCTCGGACTCGGGCTGGTCCGGATGGAGCAGCAGCGGCACCGGATGACCGAGATCTTCACCGGATCGGCGCCAGGGGGCGAGCATGTCTGAGACCACTACACCGACCGCGGGGCCCACGGGCGCGATCCACGACATCGGCTACCGCCACTACGACGGCCCGCGGCTGGGGGCGGCGTACATCGCCCGCTCGCTCTACGTCGACACCCTGCGTGGCGCCTTCGGGCTCGGCCGGTCGGCGAAGTCGAAGATCATGCCGTTCGTGCTGCTGGGCGTGATGGTGATCCCGGCGGTGACGATCGGCATCGTGACCGGCTACTTCGGCTTCGCGGAGCTGCCGCTCGGCTACACCCGCTACTCCTTCACGATGCAGGTCGTGATCACGATCTTCCTCGGCTCGCAGGCGCCGGCGGCGATGTCGCGGGACCTGCGGTTCCGGGTCGCGCCGCTCTACTTCTCGCGCCCGCTGAGCCGACAGCAGTACGTCCAGGCCAAGTTCGCCGGGATGTCGACGGCGCTCTTCATCCTGGTAGGGCTGCCGATCACGCTGCTGTTCCTCTCGGCGCTGCTGGCCGACCTCACGCTGGAGGACCAGCTGCCCGACTACCTTCGCGCGATGGGCGGCGCCGTCGTCCTGGCGCTGGTGCTCGCCGGGATCGGGTTGGTCGTCGCGGCGATGACGCCCCGTCGCGGGCTGGGCGTGGCGGCGGTGGTCGGCGTACTGCTGGTGCTCTCGGGCATCCAGGTGACCGTCCGGGCGATGGCCGAGGAGTTCGGCAGCGACACCTTCGCCGGCTATGCAGGGCTATTGTCGCCGTTCACGCTGATCGACGGCATCCAGGCCGGTCCGCTCGGCGCCGACTCCGTCATGGGCACCCCACCGGAGGGCGCCGCTATGGCGACGGTCTTCTGCCTGGTCGCCGTCGGCCTCGTCGCCGGCGCGTACGCCGTCCTGCTGGTCCGCTACCGGAAGGCTTTGTCGTGAGCACGCTGGAGCTGGAGCAGGTCTCCCGCTGGTACGGCAACGTCGTCGCCGTCAACGACGTGACGATGCGGCTCGACCCCGGCGTGACCGGCCTGCTCGGGCCCAACGGGGCGGGCAAGTCGACGCTGATCCATATGATGGCGGGCTTCCTCGGGCCCTCGGCCGGCACCGTGACGCTCGACGGACGAGCACTGATTCGCGACCCCGAGATCTATCGCGACATCGGGCTGGTCCCCGAGCGCGAGGAGATGTACGACACGGTCAGCGGCTGGGCGTTCGTGCTCGCCAACGCCAAGCTGCACAAGCTGGCCGACCCCGAGGCGGCCGCGCGGCGGGCGATCGACATCGTCGAGATGGCCGATGTCCAGGAGCGCGACATCCGCACCTACTCCAAGGGCATGAAGCAGCGGATCAAGATGGCGACCGCGATCGTCCACGACCCGACGGTGCTGCTGCTCGACGAGCCGTTCAACGGGATGGACCCGCGGCAGCGGCTGCACCTGATGGACCTGCTCCACCGGCTCGGCGACGAGGGGCGGACGATCCTCTTCAGCTCTCACATCCTCGAGGAGGTCGAGCAGATCGCCGGCCGGATCGAGGTCATGGTCGCCGGTCGGCATGCCGCGTCCGGCGACTTCCGGGAGATCCGGCGGCTGATGACCCAGCGGCCGCATCAGTACACGATCCGCTCCGACGACGACCGCGCCCTGGCCTCGGCGGTGATGGCCGACCCGAGCACCGCCGGCGTCGAGCTGATCCCCGCCGGTGACGGCTCCAGCCTGCACGTCCAAGCGACGGACTTCGCGGCGTTCACCCATGCGCTGCCCGCCGTCGCGACCCGACACGGCATCCGGCTACTCGAAGTACGCCCCGCCGACGAGTCCCTCGAGTCCGTCTTCTCCTACCTGGTGACCCGATGACTAACCTGATGACTCTTCGCCCACTCAACGGGACCGTCGCCCAGCTGACCGCCCGCAGCCTGCTGGGCCGCAAGCGCACGGTCCTGCTCTCGCTGCTGCCGCTCGCACTGCTCGCGCTCTGCGCCCTGGCCCGGATCCTCGGCAGTCTCGACCCCGGCATCGCCGACGAGCTGCAGGGCCCACTCGCCGCCGACCTGCTGGGCGCCTTCGGGATCGCGATCATGATGCCGCTGCTCGGCCTGATCGCCGGCACGGGCTCGATCGGCCCTGAGATCGACGAGGGCTCGATCGTCTACCTGCTCGCCAAGCCGCTCAACCGCTACTCGATCGTCGTCACCAAGCTCGTGGTCGCGATCGGTGTCGTGATCGCCTTCGGCGCGGTCCCGGTCTTCGTCGCCGGTGTCGTACTCACCGGCGAGGTGGGCTCGGTCGCCATCGCGTACGCCGTCGGGGCGCTCGCCGCCGGTGTCGCCTACTCCGCGGTCTTCCTGATGCTGGCCGTGATCACCCGCAACGCGGTCGTCGTCGGCCTGATCTATGCGCTGATCTGGGAGTCGCTCGTCGGCGGCCTGGTCCCCGGCGCCCAGGCGCTGAGCATCCAGCAGTGGGCTACCGCCGTCCTCAAGCAGGTCTTCGGCGACGGTGCCTACAGCCTCGGCATCGGCGCCGCCGTCGAGTTCACCACCGGCCTGGTCGCGCTGATCGTCGTCACCCTCGCTGCGACCGGGTACGCCGGCCGGCGGCTGCAGACGCTGCGCCTCAACGACGACAGCTGAATCCCCCCCGGAGCGGCGTCAGAGACACGGGGCAATCACGAATCTCCGGTCTCGACAGGGTCGCTGTGGCGCACCGGGTCCGGGACGCCGGCGGTGATGCGGCTGCCGTCGGCGCGCACCCCACCGGTGCGCGGTCGCCTGCCGAGCCTCCCGGGAAGGCGAGGCCCGTGGCCGTCGAGCCGGAGGCGCAGCTGCTCACCCGGCATCACCTCGTGGGACTCGCCGCGCACCGTGACGTCGAAAGAGGTGGCGCGTTGCATGCCCGGCCCGCTGTCGACGAGCGGGTCCGTGACGGCGGTGACGTCGAGATCCTGGACCGCCAGGTCGAGATGGTCCTCGGTCACCGCGACCGCTACGTCAAGCCCCCGCCAGACGAGGTGGAAACGCAGTGCACGCCAACCCTCGGGCAGCCGCGGGTCGAAGGACATGGTGCCGCCGTGGTCCCGCAGCCCGGCGAACCCGTGCACCAGCGCCTGCCACACGCCACCGGCCGAGGCGACGTGCAGACCGTCGACGGTGTTGCCGTGCAGGTCGAGCAGGTCGACGTACAGCGCCTCCTGGAAGTAGTCGAAGGCCTCCACGTCATAACCCACCTCGGCGGCGATGATCGACTGGGCGATGGCTGACAGGCTGGAGTCGCCGGTCGTGATCGGGTCGTAGTACTCGATGTTGGCGCGCTTCTCCTCGAGGGTGAACCGGTCGCCCTGCAGGAACATCGCCAACACCACGTCCGCCTGCTTGAGCACCTGGAAGCGGTAGATCACCAGCGGGTGGTAGTGCAGCAGCAGCGGGAAGAGCTCCGCAGGGGTGCGCGAGAGATCCCAGACCTCGCGGTCGAGGAAGAAGTCGTCCTGCGGGTGGATGCCCAGGCCGGTGTCGAACGGGATCGACATCCCTTCGGCACACGCACGCCACTCCTCGACCTCGCCCTCGAGGATGTCGAGGCGCGAGACGGCACGCATCCAGGCTACCGGGTGGCTCTCCCGAACGTGCTCCACGGCCCCGACGGCCGACTCGAGGTTGCCTCTCGCCATCACGTTGGTGAAGAGGTTGTTGTTGACCACGGTGGTGTACTCGTCGGGACCCGTGACGCCGTGGATGTGGAAGGAGCGCTCCTCGTTGGTGCGCCAGAAGCCCAGATCCACCCACATCCGGGCGGTCTCGACCAGCAGGTCGATCCCCTCGCGCACCAGGAACCCCTCGTCGCCGGAGACCCGCGTGTACTTCACCAGCGCGTAGGCGATGTCGGCGTCGATGTGGACCTGCGCGGTGCCCGCGGCGTAGGCGGCCGACGCCTCCTCCCCGCTGATGGTGCGCCACGGGTACAGCGCGCCGCTCTGGGCCATCTCGCCGGCCCGCTCGCGCGCCGACGGCAGCATGTGCGTGCGAAAGTGGAGGACGTTGCGGGCGACGTCGGGGAGCGTGTAGCTCAGGAACGGGACGACGTAGATCTCGGTGTCCCAGAAGTAGTGACCCTCGTAGCCGGAGCCGGTCATGCCCTTGGCCGGTACGCCGTGCTGGTCGGAGCGGCCGGCGGCCTGGGCGAGCGAGAACAGGTTGAACCGAATGGCCTGCTGAGTGGCCGGCTCGTCGTCGACCTGGACGTCGGCTCGCCCCCAGAAGCGGTCGTACCAGTCCCGCTGCTCGGCATGGTAGTGCTCCGCCCCGTGGCCGTGGCTGCGGTCGAGCGTGCGGTCGCAGCGGTCGGAGAGCTCGCGCACCGGCACTCCGCGGGAGGTGTGGTAGGAGACCAGCTTCTCCACCCGGACCGTGCTGCCCTCGGTGGCTTCCACCCGCAGCGCGAGCTTCGCGAGGTCGTCCTCGTGGTGGAGCCTGACCTCGTGCTCCCGGTCGGACTCGATGCGGTGGTCCGCCGCGACCGCGATGGTCATACCGGACCTGGCACAGCGATAACCGAGGCCGAGCCGACCGGCGTCGGCGTAGGACATGCGCGGCATCAGTACCCGCTCCTCGAAGGCCGAGGCCCGGCGCGGGTCGACGCCCTGGCCCATCGCCGCCGACGGCACGTGGTACTCGTCGCGGCCGTCCTGGCGGTTGAGCAGCTGGGAGGAGATCACGAGGGGGGCGTCGCCGGACAGCATCGTCACCTCGAGCGTCAGCACGACCAGGTGGCGCTGGGTCATCGACACCATCCGGGTCGAGCGGATGCGCACCCGTTTGCCCGACGGGGTGCGCCAGACGACGTCGCGACGCAGCACCCCGTCGCGGAAATCCAGGCTGCGCTCGTAGCTCTCCAGGTCGGCAGTGGCCAGCAGCAGCGGCTCGTCATCGACGTACAGCTTCATGACCTTGGCGTCCGGGGCGTTGACGATCGTCTGGCCGGTGCGCGCGAAGCCGAAGGCCGACTCCGCATGCCGGATCGGCCAGGTCTCGTGGAAGCCGTTGACGTAGGTGCCGTGGGCGTGGGTGTCACGCCCCTCCTCGGGGTTGCCGCGCAGGCCGAGGTAGCCGTTGGAAACGGTGAAGAGCGTCTCGGCGACGCCGAGTTGCTCGGTGCGGGGATCGACCTCGACCAGCCGCCACGGGTCGAGCTGGAACCGCCCGCGATTCATCGGGTCGTGGTCGAGCCTGGCCCGCTTCACCGCCCGCCTCCGGGCACCAGCTCGGCGAGGTCGGCGACCACGAGCGCAGCGCCGGCGACCCGCAGCGCGTCGCCGGCACCGCGGTCGACCCCGATCACCAGGCCGAAGTCGCCGGCCGCGGCGGCGCGGACGCCG
>Ga0136617_10006607_pt1 | contig 10345 bp, 9 predicted proteins | sample AntDrymUQ3222106_2_FD_129672 | JGI IMG/M metagenome (GOLD analysis project Ga0136617, IMG submission 129672) | Polar desert sand microbial communities from Dry Valleys, Antarctica - metaG UQ322 (21.06) | ecosystem: Environmental > Terrestrial > Soil > Desert | place: Antarctica: Dry Valley... | reverse complement strand
TGACCTCGGACCGAGCGGTCATCAACCTGGCGGCGGGCGCGACACTGCTCGCCGTTCTCGGCCTGATCCCGATGATGCTGTCGCTCAACGTCGCCGGCGTACTCCGCGCCGCGGGCGACAACAACACCGTGATGAGGGCCTCGCTCGTAGGTGACTATGCCGTCCTGGTGCCGCTGTCCTGGCTGCTCGGCGTCCACCTGGGCTGGGGACTGAACGGGATCTTCGTCGGGTGGCTCGGGTTCGGGCTGGTCGTCCTGGCGGTGGTGTACCGCAAGTACCGAACGGACGCGTGGCGGACGAGCGCCGTGTGACCCGGCACGATCTGGTCGCCCACCTCGTCCACGGTGCCGGGCACCGTGGCCACCATCGTCACCGTGGCCTTGGCCAAGTTGACCGACACCGCTTCCTCAGCCGGCGTGCTGACCTCCGGGCGCTGGGCGAGGGCCACCGGCGCCGTGCGTTCCAGGCCGACCGGCGGCCGGGCGCTGCTGCTCGTCAGGGTTGACCATGCTGCCCGCTCCGGCGAGCACGGGCGGGTGACGCCGTGCGCAGATCCCTCGCCGTATGCCGACGCACCAGCGTGGCGCTGGTCAGGATGGCCAGGGTGGAGCGCTACTGTACGTCCTGCCAATAGCCACCGACCGGGGAAGCGGTGATCGTCGTGAGCTACGGCCACGCCGAACGTATTATTGCCGGAGCAGCTGGTGCTCCAGGGGCGGGGAACGCTTTGCCGGACCCGAAGGCGGAGGAGGAGAAGATGCGCAGACGCGCCCTTATCGCCGCTACCTCGTTAGCGGCTCTCGGTCGCGTGGTGACGGGTCTGGGTGAGTTCGCCGAATTAGCTATGCCGCGGGCCGGAGACGGGCTGCTGCCGTCGCGGCTGAGCATGTCGCACGTGCAGGCCGTTGAGGCTGTCACGGACCGGTTGCGCACTGTGGTTCGCCAGTACGGCGGGCAGGCTGAGGTGTTCGGTACTGCCGCGAAGCACTACGCGCGGTGGATGGGGGTGTCCGCGGTTGCTGCGGTCCAGACCCGGTTGGGCTGCGCGTTGGCGGAGTTGCACACCGAGGCCGGGTGGGCCTGCTACGACTCCGGTGTGGACGGGTCGGGCTACTTCACCCGGGCCCTGCGATTTGCTGATGACGCGGGGGACGGCTTCGGGATCGGCAATGCAGCCTGGCATGCCGGGGTGAGTTTGGTGCGCAGCGGCCACCCTAATGACGCGCTCAAATGCTTCCAGCTCGGGCAGCTCTCAATTGGAGGGCGGTTTCAGCCTGGCAAGACCACGCCGGCGACCCTGCGCGCCGATGATCCCCGGATGCCGACTCTCACTGCGCGGCTGAATCGGCACTCCGCTACTGCCTATGCTCTGCTGGGCCTCTCGGATCAGGCTAAGAGCCACCTCGCCAAGGCGAACGATGGGTGGGTGCCTCGTAATGCGTTTGAGCGTGGGGGCATGGAGCTTGCGACGGCGGGCGTTGAGCTGGACCTGGGCCGATTCGATACTGCGGAATCCTTCGCCGCGGGCGCGGTACGTAACTATGGCGATGTCCATGGCCGGGGGCGGACGGCGGCCGAACTCACTCTCGCCGAGGTGCACGTGCGTAGTGGCGAGCCTCGCGGGCTAGTGCTGGCCCGGCAGGCCCTTGATGCGGCGAGCGTATTGCAATCCGTCGCGGTGCGGCGGGAGCGGGTGCAGCCACTGGCCGAGGCGCTGGCGGCCCGACCGGGTAGCGATGCGCGCGAGCTGGCCCGGATGGCCCGGCAGGTGGCCACCACGGTGGTGTAGCTGTCGCTGCCCGATGTGGTGAGTGTTGCCGCTTCGTGGTGGATCTCCGCGCAGTAATCGTCACGTAGTGAGACGTGGCTACCTGTCCAGGCGGTCGGAGGCATCACCGGAGTCGATCAGTCGCCAAGCTGGAAGCCGGACGGTGTCGGCGCCGAGGAGCTCACGCTGGCGCAACATTCGGCGCAGGTGGGTGGTGGGGTCCATCCCGACCGGAGTGCCGAGATCGACGACGAACGACTGGTCGCGGCCGTCGGCAGTGAGCACGGCGTCGGCGCGATGGCCGTTCACCGCCACGCCCAGCTCGACAGACACCCCGGGTTGCTCGGACAGCGCCCCGTAGAGCCGCCCGGCCAGGTCGTCGTCGAGCGCATTTCCGAGGGCCGACTCGGGTGCGCGCGCCGCGCGCAGGAGCTCGGCGCCCACCCCGCCGCGACGCTCCCACAGTGCCTCGTCGCCGACGACCACCAGATGCGAGCGGGCCCGGGTGATGGCCACGTTCCACAGCTCCCGCTGCTGGTCTATCCAGTCGAACCGGCGCGGGGCCCCGTTGGCGGCGGCGACCAGCGACAGCACCATCACGTCGCGCTCGCCGCCCTGGAAGGTGTGCACGGTGCCCAGCTGCACCCGATCGTGGTCGCGAAGCCGCCGATCCAGCTCGTCGACCTGGGCCCGGTACGGGGTGACCACGCCGATCTCCGCCGTCGGGAGCTTCGCGAGCAGCTCCTCGACGCAGGCCAGCACCTGCTTGACCTCGGGGAGGTTGCGCCACGACGCCCCGCCGGGGCCCCGCTGGGCGTGCCCGTGCACCTGCTTCCAGATGATCGCCGGCGCGTCGAGCGCGGGACGCCCGCGCACGTCGGTCAGCACGGTGAGCCGGCCGCCGTAGAAGAGCCGGTTCGGGACGGCGGCGATGTCGGGGTGGCAGCGGTAGTGCTCGTCGAGTAGCAGGCTCCCGCCCGCGGCGTGCTCCGTCGCAGCGAACGCGGAGTGCCGGACCGGGGAGAGCTGGTGCTCCGCGAGCCATTCACGCGCGATGACGTGTCGGCGTCGCAGTGCGGCGTCTGTCTGGGCGGGCAGCGTGCTGATGTGCGGCAGCTGCATGGCGTCACCGATCACGAGCGCTCGGCGGGCCTGGAACAGCAGCGGCACCACGGCCGGGATGCCGCACTGGCTGGCTTCGTCGATGATCACCAGGTCGAACAGGGCGGCCCCGAAGGGGAAACGCTGCGCCGATAGGCTGGTGACTGCCCAGCCCCGCACGTGCGGAAGCGCCCGGCGGACCTCGCCCCAGTCGCTTCCTTGTCTGCCCTGCGCGCGCCGCAGGTTCTCGATCGCCTGCCGCTCGGTACGGGCATTGTCTCGCACGGCACCGGTCAGCAACTCCGCGGACGCCCGCTCCAGGTTCTGCTCGGCCGCGGCCAGGGCGGCGGTGAGGGCGATGTCGGACCGGGCGGATTCCACGGCTGCCCGTGCCGTACGCCACCGGTCGTCGATCTCGTCGAGGTCCGCGAGCGTCGTGCAGGTCTCGGATGTCCCGTCGGTGGCGGGCAGGCCAGTTGGACGCAGGAACCGGCGACGCCGCCACTCGCCGAAGAACCATGCTTCGGCGAGCGCCCGCGCGCGGGCACCCCACCTAGCACCTAGCAACCGGGCCAGCTGGTCGGCCGGCTGCCCGACCCGATGCGTGGCGGCCGTGCGCGCCCGCCCGAGCGCCAGCAGCTCGGCCTCCTGCTCGGCGACCCGGCACAACTCGGTCTCGACGGCACCGAGCTGCCTGGTCGCGTGCTGGTGCGCGGCCCGCCGGGTCTCCGGACTGCGCTCGGGCGGTTCGGCGCCAAGCAGCCGTTTCAGGCCGTGCGCCTCAGTGTCGCGGTTGTCCCCGGAGCCGGTTCGCACGAGCAGACCGGGCATGATCTGCTCGCACCGTTCCCATACCTCGTCGACGGCCTGGTTGTTGGTCGAGGCGACGAGTACGGACTGCCCGGCAGTGATCGCGGTGGCCGCCGCGTCGACGACCAGTTGGCTCTTGCCGGTGCCGGGCGGGCCGGTGGCGACGGTCAGTCGCTCTGTCATGGCGCTGCGCAGGACGGCGCGCTGGGCGGGATTGGCCGCGCGGGGCATCACCAGCGGCGGGAGCGGCTCGGGTCGCGGGGTTGCGGCGCCAGGAAGGAGTGCGGCGAGAGCGGATCCGGAGATCACCGCGGGCTTCTCGATGATCCGGTCCAGATCGCGCAGGAGCCCCTTGGCGTACCCGGCCGATGCCACGGCGAACAGCACCGCTGCGTTGCGCGCACCCGCACCCGGGCTGGTTGCGTCGACGTGGTCGGTGAGCTGGCCGGGGGCGGAGTTCCTCCACGCAGGCCAGCCCGAAGTCATCGCGCAGCAGATGGCCCGCGTCCTCAGCCATGCGCGCCGATTCGCCGCCGTGCCAGTTCGGCTGGTAGGTCGACACCAGCAGCTCGGCCTCCTCGGCGCCGAGCCAGATCTTCGCCAGGCCGGGGTGGGGTATGGGCGGCCCGACGGGGCGCAGTCGCGGAGCCATGGCTTCGTCGGACACCACTTCCACCTGCCGCATCAGCAGCGGCGCGAACTTCAGCTTTGGCCACGGCCGCTTCCCGGGTGGGCCGTGCAGCACGACGGCGGGACAGCCCACCCAGAGTTCCGGACCGTTGTCGGCGCTCGCCTGCGCCACGAGCTGCTCGGCACCGGTGGGCATCGGGATGCAGTCGTCGTCGTCCACGTCGCCGGACAGCACCCGCTCCCGGTCGGGCAGGCAGACATACTCGCCGCCATAGACCTCCAGCAGCGGTAGTTCGCCGGACTCGGCCCGCACCGCGTCGCGGTAGTAGGCCAGCAACGCCGGCCACCCCGGAACGACTCCGACCTCGGGGCCGGTCTGCGCTTTTTTGCTCGGCGGCGTCGCGAGGTGCGGCGCACCGCCCAGCGGACGAGCGGCGATGGAGAACCGCCCGCTCACCCCGAGGGCGGATTTGATCGGCGTCTGGCGCGGCGTGCCGTGTTGAAGGCGGTTGCTGACGACGTCGAAGAGATCGTCCACCGACACCAGCCCGCTCGCGGCCGTTCCCGCGCTGCCAGAGCGCAACGTCTCGATGATCGCGGCGGTGAACACGGACGGCTCCGGCTCGGCGACGGTGCCACCGCCGGCGTAGGAGTCCTCGGCCACGTCGGAGGACGACAGCACGTAGACCCCGTGTGGGGTCAGCGGAGCTCCGGGCAGGGGCTCATCGCGTACCGACTTCGCCGTACCGGTCCGGAACCTGACGGCGAACCCACCGCTGCGGCAGCAGTCGAGGATAGCGACCTTTGGACCGACCAGCAGTCCTCCAGGCACGTGTTGACGAAGCCGGCGGTCACTGCAGTTTCGTCAAGCCGGTCGGCATCGGTGTCGGCGGCCACGAACACGAACTCGCCGCCGGGCACGCGCGTGCCGTGACCGCTGATGTAGAGCAGCGCCAGCTCGTCGGTCTCGCGTTCGCGGAAGAACGCAGCGATCACCTCGCGCATTTCGGTGGCGCGCCGGTCGGAGCGGATCATGACCTCGAAGGCGCCGATGTTGCGGTGCCTGAGCACCTCGGCGAGCTGTGCGGTGTCAGCTCGGGTGGACGGGAGTGAGTCGAAGCGGCGGTCCTGGTGATGCTCGGTGCCGATCAGCAGAGCGCGGCGGCGCAGCGGTGCGGTCACGGCTGCGAGGCGCCGTCCCCGCCGCGCCCGCGCCAGAACTTGTCCAGCATCTCCCGCTGCTCGTCGGTGGGGTTGCCGACGATCTCGGCCGTCCGATCGCCGTCCTTGATCCGCACCACCACCCGCTCGTCGCGGGAGTACCACCGTTCGATCGCGCTGGTCAGCACGTCGGCTGCAGGCTGTGCGTACGGGGCGCCTGCGACGAGCAGGGCGATGACCGTCTCGACGGTGCCCTTGCTGCCCGGCAGCACCGCGGCTGGGGGAGCGGAACTGACCTTGATATCGGTGCCGGCGAGGACGGTGTCCGTAGCGAGCGCGTTGTACAACTCGCGGGTCAGCCGCTCCTGCCGGAGCGGGTCGCCCCCGGCCAAGACTTCCAGTCGCACCATCGCGTCACCCACGACCTCTCCCGGCGTCGATCATGGCTATGGCTCTTCATGCGCATCTCGAAGCCAAGGGTGTACCTCCGCGCGAACGAGTTCTGATCGTCGGTCGATTTCCAGAGTAAAGGCCAACCTCGGCACGCTGTCGGTGGCACACACCGTCTGGTGCCCGCACACCCGTCGCAGCATGTGTGCGGCACGAGAAGGTGTGTGCGGCGACTCGACCCAGGCCGGGGGGTATCCCACACGACCAACGCGAACGGTGGCGACCCTTCGATGAGTGCCGGCGGGTCCAGCGGCGCTGGGTTCACGCTGGACCCGCCGGTGGCCGAGACACTCTGGCGGTGGGCAGCCCCGACAGCCGCATCGGTCGCCGGCGCATCGAAGTCTCAGCGGCCGCTGGAGCTAGGTCCGGACCGACCGGACGGCACCTGCTCACTTGCCGCCGCCGACACCTCCGAGAGGCGCTGGGCGTGTTCGGCGACCAGCCGCAGAGTGCAGGGCCAGGTCGGTGTACCAATCAAGGTCGAGCGGCATGCCGGGCAGTGCCCCGTCTGGTCGGAGGTGCGCTCGGCCAGCAAGCGTCGCCACACGACAGGGTCGTGGGCGGCCAGCAGCTGGGCCACGCCAGAGACGATCTGTTCGGGCGATCGGGGGCTCATTGGTGTCGCCGCCAGTGCCGTGCCTGCGGTGCCGTGCAGCTCCGCACGCTCGAGATCGCTTCCGTAAGGACACCCGCTCATGGCCTGCCTACACCACCCGTGTGAGATGTCAGCTTGTCGCGTATCGTTCAGATGCGCAGAACCGTACTTGATAAATATCCGAGACACAAGGGGTTTCTATGGCGCGTAAGGTCGTGCCATCACCGCTGCGCTGGCTGATCGGGGTCGAACTCGCCCGCCACCGCAACGCGGCGGGCTTGACCTTGGCTGGAGCGGCGCAGCTGGCCGGTATCCCCAAGCCGAGCATCGGCCACCTGGAGTCCGGTCGGATGCAGCAGGACCCCGAACACATCGGCCGGCTGCTCACCGCGTACCAGGCCGGCCAGGCCGAGATCGACCGACTCACCACCCTTACCGGCAGAGCGGACGAGGCCACCTGGTGGGCGCCCTGGGCACGCGTGGTGCCCGATTGGCTCAAGACCTTCGTCGGTCTGGAGGGGCTGGCCGCCGACGAGTTCAGCTTCGAGCCGACCATCATCCCCGGCCTGCTGCAAACCGAGGACTACGCCCGCGCGGTCACGGCCGGCACCCCACGGGTGCGGCAGGACCACGGTCAGCGCTTCGTGGGCTTCCGGATGGCCAGGGCCGCCCGGCTCACCGACGCCGACCGCCCGCTGCGGCTGCATGCCGTGATCGCCGAGGCCGCGCTCAGGCTCGCCGTCGGCACCCCGGAGCTACGCCGGGACCAGCTTCGGCACCTGCTAACGATGGCCGAACGAGACAACGTGACGATCCAGATCGTCCGCCCTGAGGACGGGCTGCACACCGCGCTCAACGGCCCGTTCATGGTCCTCGGCTTCGACAACACCCACTCGCTCGCCTACGCCGAGCTGCCCGACGGCGCGGTCTACCTGCAGGATCCGGATCAGGTCGAGACCTATACCATGATGGCCGAGACACTCCAGTGCGTCGCGCTCGGTCCCGACCAGTCGGCCGCGCAGGTGGCGTCGATCATCGGAGACTGAGCAAACGGAGGCACCATCGTGGACACCTCGCTCCGCAGCGCGCGGTGGGTCAAGAGCAGCTTCAGCGGCAACAACGGTGCCTGCGTGGAGCTGGCCGCGCTTGACGAGGACCAGATCGGCGTACGCAACAGCAACCGGCCAGAAGCCGGGATGGTCATCTTCACACACGCTGAACTGGCCGCATTCCTGGCCGGTGCCAAAGCCGGCGAGTTCGACCACCTACACGTCCAGTGAGGTCACCGCGAGCGTGATCGAGCGGCGGCCAGGAGCTGAGACCCTCGCCGATGATCTCGCCGGGCCCGGTGACATCACTGGAGGACTGTGCGGTCGTTTCAGCGGGGCACCCTACACGCTCGCTACCAGCACGTTCATCCGGTCAGGAGTGCCCTCGGTCTCGCCGGAAGCGGCCACGCTGCCCGGTCCGGCCGAACAACGACGGTCGGCCTCGACGCCGGCGACCGGTCGCTGATGTCGAGTCAGATCGTGAGCGAGCTCTGGACGAGGTCGTGAGTTTTCCCTCGTCACATCGTGGGACGGCAAAAACTCACCCCGAACGACCGCTCGGGCCCAGAATTGTCGGTGTCCCATGGCACGGTCACGTTCATGAGCAACTACTTCGATGACCCCGGCCGGATCGGCCCGCCTGACGGCCTCCTCGACTGGAGCGATGAGCTCGACGACGACGCGTTCTGGGACGACGATCAGCGCGGCCGGAGCGCGCCGTTGACCATCCTTCCTGCCCGGCAGGCCGCACTGGCTGCGGCGATCTACGGGAGTGTTCAGGGAGCGTGGCTGCGACAACACCTTGCGGTCCGCGCAGGAGTGGGCCGCCCACGAGGGCCTGGGCTGGGCGGGTTTCCAGGCTCAGCTCGAGAGCCACGGCGGCTACTGCGACTGCGAGGTACTGCTCAACGTGCTGCCATTCGACGAGCCGGAACCCGAATGACTCCGCATACCGGTGTTCACAACGGCCGTCCTCGGGATAGGCGTCCGCCAGGTCATCGAGCCTCTCGACGTCACCGAACGGGGCTCCACCCGCCGGGTAGCCCACGACGACTACGCGCTGGTCCCCGATCCAGATCCACTCCGGGTCCGGCTGCGTGGATCCTCGGGTCAATCGTCGCCTCCGGGCCCGGTCCGATATCCGGTCGAGCATCCTATCGACACCGCCGCGGCCGGCGCGCCCGGCTCGTCGCGGCTACCCGAAGTCGCCGCGTCCGCGGAAGCGGGCCGGACGGCGAGCCAGCACCGGTCTGCTTTCCCACATCTGATAGGAACGCGGTCGTCAATTCAGCTGGAGGAGCGCAACCGTGAGCGAGTACCAGTACTACGAGTTCGTCGCAATTGACCGGGCGCTCGACGAGTGGCAGCTCGCGGAGCTGCGCGCCCTGTCCAGCCGGGCCGACATCACGCCGACGAGCTTCGTGAACACCTACCACTGGGGTGACCTTCGCGGAGATCCGCGAGTGTGGATGGGCAAGTACTTCGACGCGTTCCTCTATCTGGCGAACTGGGGCACGGGCCGGTTCATGCTCCGCCTGCCTGCCGCGGTACTCGACTGCCGTGAGGCCGAGCGGTACTGCATCGGGGACGCTGCGAGCGTCTGGGCCGTCGAGGACAACGTCGTCGTCGACCTGGTTTCGATGACCGAGGACGGCGACGACTACTTCGACGAGAGCGGCGAGGGACGGCTCGCGTCGATCGTCCCGGCCCGGGCCGACCTCGCAGCCGGTGATCTTCGGATGCTCTACCTCGGATGGCTGCTGTGCGTGCAGCAGGGCGAAGCCGATGACGGCGAGGTGGAGCCACCAGTCCCGCCCGGGCTGGGGTCACTGCCGGCGTCGCTGCGGGCACTGGCCGACCTGCTCCGCCTCGACGCAGACCTGTTGGACGTGGCGTCGGACGCGAGCTCCACGCCGGCGCCCACTGAGATCTCCGATATGGAGCGATGGGTACGGGAACTTCCTGAGGCCGAGAAGGACGCGCTGCTGGTGGCGCTGGTCCGCGGCGACGATCCGCATCTCCGAACCACCATGGTGCGCCGTTCGCGGGGAACGCCCGAGAACGCCCCCGGAAGCCGAACCGCAGGGGAGCTACGAGGTGCTGCCGCGACGCGTCGCGGCGAGCGGGAGCGGGCGGCTGAGCGGGAGCGGGAACAGCAGCGGGTCGAGCGGGAGCGGCGGGCCGAGGCGGCTCGCGAGCGGCGGCTCGCCGCGGTGGCGACGGAAGGCGAGGGGGCCTGGCAACGGGTCGGGGCGCTGATCGCGACCCGGAAGCCGGTGGAGTACGACGCCGCGGTGGCGTTGCTCCAAGATCTCCGAGTGGTGGATGACCCGGCCGTGTTCGGTCGCCGGATCACCGATCTCCGCGCCGAGCACGGCCGCAAGCCGAGCTTGATGGAGCGGCTGGAACGGTTCGGCATGTGAGTCCGACGGGTCGAGCTCGTTGTCGACCGCCGCCGGCGGCTGGTCAGCTGGCGGTGACTGGGCCGAGCGCGTAGCCGAGTCCGCGCGCCGAGGTGAAGGCAGGTGCCGTTCTCGGCCGCGCGACAGCTGGCAAAGGCGCCTCGGCCGCGTCGTTCAGGCACTCTTCGCCGGGCGATCGTTGAGCAGCTGGTGTACCCGCTGATGCGAGATTCCGAGCAGCGTGCCGATGTCGCGCAGGGGAAGACCGTCACGGGCCAGCTGTGCGGCGACCTCACGTCGCCGTCGCCGGGCCTCGGCCTCGGATTCCTGAGCTGCGCGCGTCAGTGTCTCGGCCTCGCCCAGCTCGTTGCGGAGGTGC
>Ga0136617_10006606_pt1 | contig 10346 bp, 8 predicted proteins | sample AntDrymUQ3222106_2_FD_129672 | JGI IMG/M metagenome (GOLD analysis project Ga0136617, IMG submission 129672) | Polar desert sand microbial communities from Dry Valleys, Antarctica - metaG UQ322 (21.06) | ecosystem: Environmental > Terrestrial > Soil > Desert | place: Antarctica: Dry Valley... | reverse complement strand
TGGGCACGACGTGGAACGTGCCCCAGCCGCCTCCCATTCGTCCGAGAATCGGGCGCATGAACTTCGGCACGAGGCTGAATTGATCGAGGTCGAGCGTCTCCCACGGAATCGAGGGGTAAGGTTGCAGGGTCGGCTTGCGATCCAGACCTTTCGCGTCGCGCTCCGGCTGGTAGATGTCTTTCAAACTCCCGCGCGCCGCATCTTCGACAATCAGCGGCCACGTTTCATCAGCTTCGCCAAGCGCCACCGCGTCGGCATGCCGCACCCCGCCATCGCGTCCGAGCGCTTCGTCCGGCACTTCCGTAACGTGCGGGCCGCCCATCACGACGGGCACGCCGGCGGCGCGCAGTGCATCGGCGACGCGATACGCCTTCGCCACCATTCTCGTCATCGCGCCGATGCCGACGAGTCCGACACCCTGCTCGCGCACAAACTGCACCAACTCTTCCTCGTTCATCGCGCGGGCATTGCCGTCAATCAACAATACTTCATGTTCAGGGGGAGTCAGCGCCTGAAGAAGAAACATCCACAGGTGCGGCATAAAGTTGCGCGTCACACCGTTGTCCGGGTTATACAACAGAATCTTCATTGCTCTCTTTATTCTCCTTCGTCACGAAACAATTCTTCGCGACGGCGTATCGCAGCACGAGGCCTGCCAAGCGTCGCTGTTACCCTAGATGGCCGCGCTAAAAAAACTCTTCTCCAATCGAAAGGCACACAGCGCTCCCTCAACCTAAAGCGTTAGGGAAGCGCTGGATTCTTCGCCGAGCGATGGTCTGAGATTTAGCAACAGACGACGCGAGCGGGGGGTCAGAAATTCAATCAACACGCTGAGATGTGAATTAGCGGGCGGAGTATATCAGAGATGTTTACTACCGTACACTTAGCCACGCCAATTTCGACGATGAGGAATGAGTTAGAAGTTACGCAGAAGGAGTTCAGAGTTACGCCTTCAGGCCAATGGCATTAAGTTAAGGAGTCAATGAAGCCGAACCGCAGTTTGGACAGGTCATAACTCGTTGACTCTACAGCGAGGCATTTTGATAAACAACGTTATCTTAATGCCATTGGCCTTCAGGCGTGAAATGACGGCCACCACTCACGGCTCAAGCCGTCGCTCTAAACTTTTTCGCTCATCGGCGTAACTTCTATGAGTTTAAACCGTTCGTGTTTAGCCGCGTTCACGCAAGAGCGCGCCGGATTCCCGGAAGCAGCGGATAATTTTAATCTGAGGGCACAGGCGCGGCCTCAGTTAAGCGGGGGGACGCGGCTCACGCTTTCGGCGAGTTGCCGGGCGCCGGGCAGGGCTTCGAGCGCGCGGAGGAATTGCGGGTCGCTTTCGAGTAACGCTCGTCCGCCCGCCTCGGCGCTGTACGCGGCGGTCACTAATTCGTCACGGATACGAAGCTTCGCGTAATCGAGGTCGGCGTCAATCTGCGCGAGGCTCAAACCAAGCTGCGCGTCGCGCCGCACGAAGTTGCGAAACGCTTCGACGACTCGATCCGTCACCGGATAATCGGTCGGGCGTAGCGCATGATTAAACTGCGTGTCGCCGGTGCGATAACTCTCAAGGCCGTTAATTTCACCGGCGGCAAGCCGTCGCGCAAACTGGAAAGCCGCTTCATAGATGCGACCGCGCGTCGGTAAAGTAACGTCGAGCGGTTTCACTTCGACATCGGGCGTGATTCCGCCGCCGCCGTAAAAGATACGCCCGGCAGCGGTTTTGATGGCCGGGCCAGCAGGAGCGGGCGGCGGCGGAGTGGTCAGAGGTGTCGGGAGAGCGCCGGGCGCGATTGCCGGTTGCGTGGACAGAGTCGGCGAGCGGGGCGTCTGCGGTTTCGGCTCGTCGGCGGCATCGTGACGCACGTAGTAATCGTAGAGCGAGCCGTTCGAGTAGTCGCGCTGAATCAAGCGTCCGTAGGGCGTGTAGTACTTCGCCGTCGTGAGCGTCAATCCCGCACCGAAAGGAAGCGGAAAGACGCGCTGCACTAAGCCTTTGCCGAAGCTCGTTTCGCCGACGACTAAACCGCGTCCGTGATCCTGCACCGCGCCTGCGACGATCTCCGACGCGGACGCCGAGTTGCGGTTAATCAGGACGACGAGGGGAATGCCGATTGGCTCGGTGCCGGTGTTTTTATACGCTTTCGACCCGTCGTCATCGCGCCCGCGAACCGAGACGATGGCTTGGCCGCGCTCCACGAATAGACTACTGACGCTGATTGACTGTTCGAGCAATCCGCCGGGATTATTTCGCAGGTCAAGCACGAGTTGGCGCATGCCCTGTTTTTCGAGGTTGCTGATGGCCGAGCGCAATTCGTCCGTCGTGGTGTGGTTGAAGCCGCGCGTCAGCGCGATGTAACCAATGCCGGGGCGCACCACGTAAGCTGTACTGATGGACGGCAGAGGCACCGAGTCGCGCACGATGTCTCGATAGATGGGAGCATTCGCCCCCGCGCGCTCGACTTTGAGCGTCACGGTTTTCCCGCGCTCGCCGCGCACCACCGATGAGACTTGAACCTGTGACCAGTCGCGCGCGTCCTTGCCATCAACTTCGGTGATGCGGTCGCCGTAGCGCAATCCGGCGCGAACCGCCGGCGCGCCCTCGAATAACGAGTGAACGTAAACGCCGTCGCGGTGTCGCCCGATAGTCACGCCGATGCCGACGTAGCGCGAGTCCTGATCCTGAAGTAGTTTTGTGTATTCCGCTTTGGTGAAGAAGTTGGAATGCGGATCAAGCGCGGAGAGCATGCCCTGAATAGCAGACTGGTTGGCCTTTTCGTAGTCTATCTCGTCAACATAATTGGAGGCGACGACCGAAACAGCTTCCGTATACGCATCTTCAATAAAAGCGTTCCGGTCGTTGCCGGCGCTGGCGGAGAATGCCCTAAGCGACGGAGCGCCGATGACGCCACCGATAATGACTGAAGCAATAATGACGACAGCGGCTGCCACCAATCCAAAACTCTTTTTGCTCATGCGCTGCTCCGAAAAAACTATAAATCACCAATCACGGCACCGCTCTACTATGCGGTGAAAGATTTTAACACAGCCGTCGCCCGCGTCCGAAAGCGCGCCTCCGTTTGCCGGCTTATGGTATAAAAGGTTGTCAATCGTGCAGTACAAATATCCTGAACAATAAGTCGTGATTCGGCGACGCTGCCGGGCGATTCACCCTTCACGATTGACGATTTATTCGGAACTCGAGGTCAACGCTTTTGACGACTCCAACCCTCTCAGTTGTCATCCCCGCATACAACGAGGCGCCGCGTCTCGGCAAGTCTCTTCAAACAATTTTCGCGTATCTGAATGAACAGTCGTCCGACAGCGAAGTGATTGTGGTAGACGACGGCTCGACCGATGAGACGACGCAGGTGTCCGAGCATGAGTTCGCTGCCGCCGGCGCACGCATAAGAACGCAGTTGATAAAAATTCAGCCGAATCGTGGCAAAGGCTACGTCGTGCGAACCGGGCTGCTCGCGGCGCGCGCGCCGGTCGCGCTCTTCTCCGACGCCGACCTTTCGACTCCAATCACCGAGACGCCGAAATTAGTCGCGCCGATTCGCGCCGGGCAATATGATTTGGTCATCGGATCGCGCGCGCTCGACCGGAGCTTGATCGGCGTTCATCAGTCGTGGCGACGCGAGCAAGGCGGTCGCCTCGTCAACCTACTTGTGCGGCTTGCGACAGGCATGAAAATCTGGGACACACAATGCGGCTTCAAAGCTTTCCGCACCGACGTGTGCCGACCCGTGTTTGAGGCGGCGACAATTGATCGTTTCGGTTTCGACATTGAGTTTCTTTTCATCGCGCACCTCGCGGGCCTGCGGCTGCTCGAACGCCCGGTGCGCTGGGATCACTCCGAGGGAAGCAAACTGAATCCCGCGCGCGACGGCCTGCGAATGCTTCAGGAGATCAACCTGATTCGCGCACAGGCGCGTCGCGGCGTCTACGACGAAGCGATCCGCGCCGCCCGCGCGGCGGCAGAGAGCGAGGGTGCCCGCCCGCTGTTCACCACCGGCGACAGCCCCGCGACCGAAAGCGACGTTTCGCCGGAACTCGCCAGCGCGGCGCGAAGAATCTAAAGCGAGAGGTCAGAGGCTAGAGGTCAGAGGTCAGTAAGACCTTTTGCCTTCCATTGACCTCTAACCTCTAGCCTCTGACCTCTACTCCTATGGCTGTGCGACTCAATATCAACATTGACCACGTTGCGACGGTGCGGCAGGCGCGGCGCGCGCCGGAGCCGAGCGTCGTCGCGGCGGCGATGGCGTGTGAATTGGCGGGGGCCGACGGCATCACGATTCATCTGCGCGGCGACCGCCGGCATATTCAAGATGGGGATTTGTACACGCTACGCGGGGCCGTGACGACTTACCTGAACGTCGAGATGGCGACGACGGATGAGATGTTGGAGATCGCGCTCAACGCGCGCCCCGACGCGGTCACGCTGGTCGCGGAAAACCCGCACGAAATCACGACCGAAGGCGGATTGGACACGCACGCGAATCTTGATGCAGTGCGCCGGAGCGTGGATCGTTTGCGCGAGGGCGGCATTTTGGCGAGCGTTTTTATTGACCCGGAGGTGCGGCAGATTGAGGCGGCGCGCGAGGCCGGCGCGCAGCAAATTGAGTTATGCACCGCCGCTTACGCGGAAGCGACTTTGGGAGCCAACGCGGCGCATGCGGAAGGACAAGAGCGCGCCGCCGAAGAATTAAAACGCCTGCGTGAAGCCGCGACACTCGCGGCTCAAAACGGCCTGCGCGTCGCCGCCGGCCACGGTCTCACTTACCGCAACATCGGCGCGGTCGCTTCCATCGAAGAAATCACCGAGTTCAACATCGGCCACAACATCGTCTCCCACGCCATCTTCGTCGGACTCGACGCCGCCGTGCGTGAGATGCGCGAGCGGATTAGGAAAGGAAGCCACAGGCACTGACGAAGTGCCGACGGGCTGACGCCGCGGCCTGCGCGCCGGCGAAGTCTCACATTCAAACCGCAAGGGAAGTTAGAAGTATGAAGGCAAGTCTTCTGCGCTGCGGTTCGGCTAAACTCACCGCGCGCACAACTCACACAAAGCTTTCCCTCATTTTAATTTCGTCGCTCACGTTCACGATTTCATTTGCGGCGTTCGCGCCGGGCGCGCGCGCGCGGCAAGCGCCCGAAAAGCCGCGCCTCGTGAAGATCGAAGTCACGGGACTCGAACGCTACGGCAGAGAGCAATTCATCGCCGACAGCGGCCTGCAACTCGGTCAATTAATTGACGTCGAGGCGCTCGACGCCGCGTCCGAGCGTTTGATGAGCGGCGGTCTTTTGAAGAATCTATCCTACAAGTTAACCGCGAAAAAGAATGAGGCCGTCGTGACTTTCGTCACCGAAGAGGCGAAGTCGAGAGTGCCCGTCGTGTTCGACAACTTCGTGTGGTTCACGGACGACGAACTGAAAGCCGCGATCCGCGAACGTATCCCGGCGTTCGACGGGACGGCCCCTGATGCGGGCGGTGCCACGGACACAATTGCCAAAGCGTTGGGCGATTTGTTGCGGGGAAAAAATATTCCCGGCCAGGTTGAATACACGCCCTCCGCCGAACTTTCCGGCAGAAACCCCGAACATCTCTTCGCGGTGAAAGGCGGAAGCCTCAACGTCTGCGCGCTGAGCTACCCCGGCGCGCGGGCGGTGCCGGAACAGACGCTGGTGCAAAAGTCCGTCGGGATTCTCAGTAACGAATTCTCGCGCAAGTTCGTCAGCGCATACGCCGAGGGCAATCTGATTCCGCTCTATCACGAGCGCGGATACCTGCGCGCCGGATTCCTGACGCCGCAGGCCAAACTACAAACGACGCCTGATTGCACGGGCGTCGCCGTCACAATAGAAGTTGACGAAGGTATGGCTTACGTGTGGGAGAAAGCGGAGTGGGCCGACAACCAAACACTCTCGGCGCAGGAACTCGACGCCGCGCTCGGCATGAAGCGCGACGAGATCGCCAACGGGTTGAAAATAGCGGGCAACCTCGACGCGGTGCGCAAGGCTTACGGGCGCAAAGGCCACCTCACGCCGACCTTCACCGCCGCGCCCGATTTCGACGATGCCAAGCGGCGCGTCACCTACCGCTTCAAAGTCGGCGAGGGGCCGCAGTATCGCATGGGCACGTTGATGATTAACGGCCTGTCGGAAAGAGACGCGAACGACCTGAGAGTTCGTTGGAGTTTGCAGTCGCGTGAAGTATACGACGCTTCTTATGTTGACGAATTTGTGAGGAAGAGCGTGCCGGAATTCGTCAAAGATGCGCTCCGGGACGGGCGCAAACTCGGCGCACTGAAAATCGAAAACTCTGTAAGACTGAATCCCGAAAAACAGACCGTTGACGTGACGCTCACCGTCAAACAATGACAAGTTAGTTGGCAGCTATCTTGCCGAAATGAACACACGCCGGGCGCGCGTCGCGGAGGCTCCCGATCCATCCGCACACGCCCCCGGCGCCTTTTCCGGCTGAGAGCTTTTAGGAGCAGCAGCCGAAACTGATGAATTTGCGATTTTCGATTGGAAGCAGCGCGCGTGCTAGCAACGGCTCTTCAAATCGCAAATCGGCAATCGCAAATCCCTTTAGCTTGCTAAAGCCCCGTGCTGGCTCTTCGGCGGCGCGAAACCGAGGTGCTTGTAGGCGGCGCGCGTGCAGACACGTCCGCGCGGTGTGCGGTTAAGGAAGCCGATTTGAATCAGGTACGGCTCGATAATTTCCTCAATCGAGTCGCGCTCCTCGCTGATTGATGCCGAGATTGTCCCAACTCCAACGGGGCCGCCATCGAACTTCTCAATGATCGTCGTCAAAACCTTGCGGTCAACTTCGTCGAGGCCGAACCGGTCTACTTCCATCTCGTCAAGCGCGCGCCGCGCGAGCGCCTGCGTGATGCGTCCGTCGCCGAGAACCTGCGCGTAATCGCGCACGCGCCGCAGCAGGCGGTTGGCGATGCGCGGAGTGCCACGCGCCCGCCGCGCGATCTCGCTCGCGCCGCTCGCCTCAATCTCGACGCCGAGGATTTCCGCCGAGCGATGGACGATGATTTCCAAATCCTTCTGCGAATAAAAGTCGAGATGGAAGACGATGCCGAAGCGACCGCGTAAGGGGGCGGAAATCATCCCGGCGCGCGTCGTCGCCCCGACGAGTGTGAACTTCGGCAAGTCGAGCTTGATTGAGCGCGCCGCCGTGCCCTGCCCGATCATCAGATCGAGTTGGTAATCCTCCATCGCCGGGTAAAGGACTTCTTCAATCTGCGGCTTGAGGCGATGAATCTCATCAATGAACAGCACCTCGCCTTCCTGCAAATTAGTCAGGAGCGCCGCGAGGTCGCCGCCGCGCTCGATTGCCGGCGCGCTGACACTTTTAAGTGGCGCGTCCATTTCCTGCGCGATGATGTTGGCGAGAGTGGTCTTTCCCAAGCCCGGCGGGCCGAAGAAGAGGACGTGGTCGAGCGCCTCACGCCTCGCGCTCGCCGCGCGTAAAAAAATCTTGAGGTTACTGGTGATCTTGGTCTGGCCGATGTATTCGTCGAGGCGGCGCGGACGCAAACTCGGTTCGGCCTGCTTGTCTTCCGGCGTCGCCTCGCCGGCCACCGGGCGCGGCATTTCCGCCGCTTCAGGCATGGATTGTGACATCAACTTTCCTACCCCTTTTGAACATTAAATGTTTGTCTAAATGAGGTGCGTAGAATACCATGTCTGGGCTACTGTTTCAAGTGTGAAACAGGTTGACGAAAAGAAAGCGGAAGCCTGACGGCGAGAGACAATATGCCCTCTTCTACGGTCAGGCTTCCGCCATTTAAGCTTATCTGCCGCTGCTCAATTCGAGCCGCGCGGCGGCGCGTTCAAGGCGGGTGCGCATCTGCGTCATCTCCTCTTCGGAGCCGCTGAAGGAGCCGAGCGCTTTCTCCGCCGCCTCACGTTCCTGCCGTGCCTGTGTCGCGTCAACTTCGTCAGGACGCTCGGCGATGTCGGCCAGCACCGAGACGCGCTCGTCGTTGACTTCAACAAAGCCGCCGGAGACGAGCATGCGGTGTATCGTCGTTCCTTGCGTGTAAGAGAGCACGCCGGTTTGGAGTTGCGAGATGAGCGGCGTGTGCCCCGGCAGGATGCCGATCTCGCCGTTCATTCCCGGCACCGTCACCGCATCAACCGTCTCGGACAACAGGCGGCGTTCGGGTGTAATCACGTCGAGTTGGATACGTTCAGCCATAAACTAAGGGATGAGGGCGGAGGGATAAGGGATGAATAAAAATCCATCCTCTTCGATTCATCCCTCATCCCTCATCCTTCATCCCTTCCTTATGCTGCTGCCATGCGCTCGGCTTTCGCGCGGGCTTCTTCAATGCCGCCGACGTAGAGGAACGCCTGTTCGGGCAGGTCGTCGTGCTTGCCGTCAACGATCTCACGGAAGCCGCGCACGGTGTCCACGAGCTTGACGTACTTGCCCTCGTAACCCGTGAACTGCTGCGCGACGAAGAAGGGCTGCGAGAAGAATCGCTGAATCTTGCGCGCGCGTGAGACAGCCAGTTTGTCTTCTTCGGAAAGCTCGTCGAGTCCGAGGATGGCGATGATGTCCTGCAATTCCTTGTAGCGTTGCAGCACGCGCTTCACGTCCTGCGCCGTGTCGTAATGGTCTTGGCCGACAATGCGCGGGTCGAGCAAACGCGAGGTCGAGGCGAGCGGATCAACCGCCGGGTAGATGCCGAGTTCGGCGATTTGGCGAGAGAGCGCGGTCACGGCGTCGAGGTGCGCGAAGGTCGTCGCGGGCGCGGGGTCAGTGTAGTCGTCCGCCGGAACGTAGACGGCCTGAATCGAAGTGATCGCTCCCGTCTTGGTCGAGGTGATGCGCTCCTGCATTTCGCCCATCTCGGAGGCGAGGTTCGGTTGATAACCGACCGCCGAAGGCATGCGCCCGAGAAGCGCCGACACTTCCGAGCCGGCCTGCGTGAAGCGGAAAATGTTGTCAATGAAGAGCAGCACGTCCAAGCCCTGATCGCGGAAGTATTCGGCGATGGTGAGGCCGGAGAGCGCGACGCGCAGACGCGCGCCCGGCGGCTCCGTCATCTGCCCGTAGACGAGCGCGACCTTCGACAACGGCAGCGCCTGCAAGTCAACTTTCGTCATGTCGAACGCGCCGGTCTCCTTCTCGTGCTGCTTGAAACTCTCGCCGTAGCTGACGATGTCGGACTCGACGAACTCCCGCAAAAGGTCGTTGCCTTCGCGCGTGCGCTCGCCGACGCCCGCGAACACCGAGAAGCCGGAGTGAGCCTTGGCGACGTTGTTAATCAGCTCCTGAATCAGCACAGTTTTGCCGACGCCCGCGCCGCCGAACAAGCCGATCTTGCCGCCGCGCAAAAACGGCTGGATCAAATCAACGACCTTGATGCCGGTCTCGAACATCTGCAACTCGGTGGACTGTTCTTCGAGCGTCGGCGCGTGGCGGTGAATCGGGTAGCGCTCGGCGGAGTTCACCGGACCGAGGTTGTCAACCGGCTCGCCGATCACATTCAGCACGCGCCCCAGCGTCGCTTCGCCGACCGGCATCGTGATCGGGCCGCCGGTGTCAACGGCTCTCATGCCGCGCACGACGCCGTCCGTCGGCTTCATCGAGACGGTGCGGACGCGCCCCTCGCCGAGGTGCTGCTCCACTTCGCAGATGATGTCAATTGGCTGCGGCACGTCGAAGCCTTCCGAGATGACGCGTAGCGCCGTGTAAATGGACGGCAAATACTGATCGCTGAATTCCACGTCAATCACGGGGCCGATGACTTGCACCACCTTCCCCTCATGGTGTCCGTTCGTCGTTGGCTGTTCAATAGGCGTAGACATACTGTTTCCGAAAGCGCTCCTTATTTGAGTAAGCCATCAAGTCGAGAAAGTTGTCCGTGATAAAAGCCCGACAGGGTAACATACGAGCATGTTCCCAACCAAACGCGCTTTCAATTCTCGCCGCAGGTTCTCTTTAAGTTATAGACGTGCGGGGCCAACGGCGTAAGTCTAGCGGTAAAGCTTGCGTGAGTTGAGCGCGGCGAGCAGGGCGACGGCCGCGACGACGACGAGCAAGCCGAAGATCATCAGGAACCCGCCACTCACAACAATCCCCAATCCCGGCAGCACGATAGCCGTCCCGGAGAGCGCCGCCTGAAGGCCGATGATGAAAATAAGGAGCCCGAAGAGACCAATCAAAAACAGGAGAAGCTGAAGCAATGCTTTGAGTACTAACATGCCTGTGTCCTCCTTCGACCGATTCTCACTCCGCTTCGTCGAAGCGAATCTTCATGCTGCGGAGCGTGCGCCGGTCATCATCCGTCAATTCAAGCTTCGCGCCGTCA
>Ga0136617_10006604_pt1 | contig 10350 bp, 6 predicted proteins | sample AntDrymUQ3222106_2_FD_129672 | JGI IMG/M metagenome (GOLD analysis project Ga0136617, IMG submission 129672) | Polar desert sand microbial communities from Dry Valleys, Antarctica - metaG UQ322 (21.06) | ecosystem: Environmental > Terrestrial > Soil > Desert | place: Antarctica: Dry Valley... | reverse complement strand
CTTTGCCAGTCGCGTAAAATCGCTTGAGCCACGCTTCGCGGTTTTCGGCGGCGTGTTTGAGCAGCGTGAAACTCGATGCGGTCATATAATTCGTGATGTCGCGCAGCGTCCAATCGCCACCTTGCCACGGTTTCGGGAAATTCGCCGACGCTTTTTGCGGGTCGTAATTGTCGCTTCCCGCAACGCGCAGTTTTTCAAACTCGACTTTTATCGGCGAAGCCAATCGCGCCGAAGCCGTTTCGGTCAAAATCCGCACGCCGCCGTGATAATGCGAATAGGCGCGTGCCGGTGTCCAGGCATCGTAAATCGAATCGTTCGTGATTCCCGCAAAACCTTTGGCGGTCATCTCCGTCAAAATATAATTGCCGAGTTCCGTGTAGCCTTCGACGATTTCCTTCGGCACGTTCGGTTCGACCGGCTTCATATACGGCGGCACGAAAAGGCGCGCGCCGCGTTCGCCTTGCTGGTGAATGTCGTTGACGATTTGCGGATGCCAGACGTTGTGAATTTTATCTACCGTTTGCTGCGTCTCGACCTGCGTGAACGCATACCAATCGCGGTTGTTGTCGTGTCCGACGTATTTGTGATAAAGCTCGGGCGGCGTGGTTCCTTCAAACTTTGTTCCCAGAGTTTTGTCATACCAGTTTTTTACGATGTCAACGCCATCGGGATTCAAAGACGGAACGAGCAAAACGATTGTGTTTTGCAGAATCTTCTGAATTTCCGGCTCGTTCGATGTCGCCAGGCGATGCGCGATCAGCATTGACGACAAATAACTGCCGACTTCGGTTGAATGAATGCCGCACGTTATCAAAACTATCGTTTTTCCCTGTTTGATTAAACTGTTGGCGAGATTGTCGTTCGATTTTATCAATCGCGGATCGGCGAGTTTTTTGTTTATCTGTTTGTATTTTTCGAGATTTTTTAAGTTTTCCGGCGCGGAAATCGTCGCATAGACAAAGGGAACTTCCATTGTTGTTTTGCCGATTGATTCAAAGCGCACGCGCGGACTTGCGTCTTCAAGCTTCTGGAAATAAGTCAAAACCTGATTCCACGAAGCGAGTTTTTTATCGTCGCCGGGCGTAAATCCGAGAACATCGGCGGGCGCGGGAATTTTTGTTTGGGCAAAGGCTGCTGCAGAAAGCAGTAGAAACAGGAAGAAAGCACGAGAAATTTTTGGCATATTTTGGAAACTCCGTTAAGGTTTTCCCAAAGTATAAATCAAATTCGGGCGTATGAGTAATGAATGCCCGACGCGCGGGGAATCTTTTTTCGACGGCGCGGAATCATATAAGAAATTTTCGTCTGCCTGATCGGTTTGGCAGGAGGAAAATGTTACTTGCTTGTTTGCGCGATGCAATGTAAATTAACGCAAGATTTGCACTAAAAAACTTTCCCTGCAGTTTTTATAAAACAATTTCGGAGGTCTTAGTTTTCTTTTATGACTAATAATCCCTTTTTGGCGGTTTTTCGCCCTTATATTCCCGACAGCGTTAAAAATATGCGCGAGCTGACCATATTGCCAATTATTGTCGGCACGGTGCTCGGTATAATTTTCGGCGCGTCGTCGCTTTACCTGGTTTTGAAAACCGGCTTGACCGTTTCGGCTTCGATTCCGGTCGCCGTTATTTCCATTACGCTTTTCCGCCTTTTGTCGAAGGCGAGAATCACAAAGGACGCAACGATTCTGGAAAACAACATTGTGCAGACGGCTGGCTCGGCAGGCGAGTCAATCGCATTCGGCGTCGGCGTGACGATGCCCGCGATTTTGATTCTCGGCTTCGATTTAGAAATCACCCGCGTGATGCTCGTTGCCGTTCTCGGCGGGCTGCTGGGAATTTTGATGATGATTCCGCTGCGCCGCGTGCTGATAAAGGAACAGCACGGGTTTTTGAAATACCCGGAAGGAACGGCTTGCGCCGAAGTCTTGAAAGCGGGCGCATCCGCCGAATCACGCGCCGTCGCCAACGAACACGCCGTAGTAAAAGTGTCGGAAACCGACGACTCGGCATTGCAGGGCGGAAAAATTATCTCAATCGGCTTTCTGCTCGGCTTCGTTTATAAGTCCTTGATGGACGTTTTTTATTTCTGGAAACCTGAACCGGAAAAGGTGTTCAGCGACACGACTTTGAAGGGCGGCTCGGTCGCGCTCGAAAACAACCCGGCGCTGCTCGGCGTCGGCTACATTATCGGTCCGTATATTTCCTCGATTATGCTGGCGGGCGGCGTTTTGTCTTACCTGGTTATAATTCCGATGATTAAGTATTTCGGCGCGGGCATCCCTACGCCGGTCGCGCCGGAGTTGACGAACACGATTGACAAGATGAGTCCGGGCGCGATTCGCGGGGCGTATGTTTTATACATCGGCGCGGGCGCGGTGGCGACGGCGGGAATTATTTCTTTATTCCGCAGTTTGCCGACGATTTGGCACGGGCTGAAATCGGGGTTGAGCGACTTGCGCGGAGGTCAGGCGGGCGACGGCGAGGAAGCTGCGCCGCGCACCGACCGCGACCTTCCGATGAAATACGTCGTCATCGGCGTTCTCGCGCTGATGGCGGCGATTATGCTCGCGCCGCAGTTGGGTTTGAGCGTTTTTTCAAACCCGATTGTTTCATTCTTGGGCGCGATTTTAATCATCGTTCTCGGCTTTTTATTTGTCACGGTTTCTTCGCGTTTGACGGGCGAAGTCGGCTCGTCCTCAAACCCGATTTCGGGAATGACGGTAGCGACTTTGCTGATAACCTGTCTGGTTTTTCTCGCGCTTGGCTGGACGGCGCCTTCGCCGTATTTCGTTACCGCTTTGAGCATCGGCGGCATCGTCTGCATCGCCGCCTCGAACGGCGGCACGACTTCGCAGGATTTGAAAACCGGCTTTCTCGTCGGCGGAACTCCGCGCAATCAGCAAATCGCCATTCTCATCGGCGCGCTCGCTTCCGCACTCGTGATGGGCTGGCTGCTCATCATTTTGAACGACGCGAAAACTTATTATCAAAAAGTTGACCCGGCGAAATTCAGCGCGGTTACTGTTTCAGAGCAGCAGCTTTCGCGCAGCGGCGATACTTTTTTGAGCGAACGGGCGGGCGGAAAATTCGCGGACGATGCCGCGGGCTACCGCGTCTGGCACAACAAGGATGAAAAGGTCGGACAAAAAGGCAAATATCTGATTGATATGCAGGGCAAGCCCGTCTATTTTGTTGACCCGACGATTAACGGCGTGATCAAAGAAGACGAAGAAGGAAACGCCATCGAGCGTTACGACGCGCCGAAAGCGACTTTGATGAGTTATATCATCGAGGGAATCTTAGGTCAGAATTTGCCGTGGGGCTTGGTTTTAATCGGCGCGATGATTGCGATTATGTTGGAGTTGACGGGCGCGCCCGCGCTCGCCTTCGCCGTCGGCTTGTATCTGCCGATTGCGACCAGTATGCCGATTTTCGTCGGCGGAATGATTCGCTGGGGGGTTGACCAGTATCTGAAGCGAAAATTCGCCAGCCAGAATTTGACCGAAGCGGAGCTAATCGCCGAAACCGACAAATCGAACGGCGTGCTGCTCGCCTCCGGCTACATCGCGGGCGCGGCGGTCGCCGGAATTTTGTTTGCGATTTTCGCGTTTCTCCCGGCTCTGGCTAATCTGCAAAAAGGCTTTAACGATTGGGCAAAAGAAAATAACCCGTTTTTTGAAGGCGTAAATGCCGACTGGCTGGCGATGCTGCCGTTTCTGGCTTTGGCAATTCTTCTTTATTTCGTCGGGCGCGAAATGCTTCTGAGCGGAAGAAAAACCATGAAATAGATTTGCGGAAAAATCAATAGAAATAAAAGCCGTTTTGCATTATACTTCGCCGAACGGCTTTTATATTTTAAAAAGTCCTGAACAAACGGAGGCGTAATGTCAAAAAATTCTGAGTTTAAATCGCAGCAATATCTTTTTCCAATCAAAGTCGCAACTTGTTTTTTCGGCTTGTTGCTCGGCTTTTTTGTTTTTGCGCCGACCGCTTCGATGCAGGACGAAGAAATGATGACCGGAGCGTCGAATATGAACACCATGGTCAATGGCGTCTACCGACCGGCACCTCAGCCGCCGAAGTCAACGATTCGCGGGCGCGTGATTTACGCTGATACGGGTCGCCCTGTCCGTCGCGCGGGTTTGATGCTGCTTCCGGCAAAAGGTTTGGGCGGCGGTGGTGGTGGCGGCGGTCGGGAAAATGCGGGTTTGACGAACGAGCGCGGCGAATTTGAAATAAAAAACGTCGGCGAAGGCAGGTATTTTGTTTCAATCAACACGCCAGGCGTCGTTACGCCATTCAGCTCGCTCAGTAATTTTGAACAACTGAAGGGAAACAATTCGGAACTGGCGGACATCGCCCGTGAATTTCAGGAAGTCGTCACCAACGGCATCACCGATATTGACATCACCGTGACGGCGCGGCGCGGCGCGGCGATTACCGGCAGAATTATGTATGCGGACGGCGAATCGGCAATCGGCGTGCGCGTCGAAATTCTGCGAAAAAAAGACGGGCAGTATTCAGCCGTGATGCCGAATATCAGCGAGGTATTCGGCGCGATGTTCGGCGGCGCCGCGGGCGGACTCAAAACCGATGACCGCGGCGTTTATCGCATCGCGGGACTTCCGGCGGGCGAATACATCGTGCGCGTCGTGGAAAATGTTTCGCACAGCGAAAAGGGCAATAACCGCGATGATGAAATGATGATGATAATGGGTTTTAATCCGGGTTCGATGGTCGCCACTTATTACCCGAATACAACCGATGTGAAAAAAGCCGACGTGATCAAAATCGAACTTGGACAGGAACAGCCGGAAATCAACATTACGATCAACGAACGTTCCCTGCGGACGATTAGCGGCATCGTCATCAATAAAGCCACGCGCCAGCCGATAAAAGATGCGCGGATCACCATCAAAAGCAATGACGACGTAGCTTCTTTATTCAGCAGCCTTCCCGATTTTGGGGCGGGCGGCAGAGCGGGCGAGAAAGGCGTTTGGAGTTACAAGGATTTGCCCGCGGGAAAATATACTGTCACCGTTCAACCGCCCTACAGCTATGAATCGCCGGAGGTTATCCCGCAAAATCCGCAAAATCCGAAAACACCAAAACTAGCGCAACTGAAAAAAGAGATTGTTATCGAAGAAAAAGATTTGACCGATTTGGTTCTCGAACTCGGCTATGGCGGAATCATCTCAGGCACCGTCAGTTTCGACAACCAGCAGGTTTTGCCGCAGACGATTTCAATTATGGCAGCGGACGAAAACGGAACTTTTTTCGAAAACGCATTTGTTCACACGCCATATTTGGACGGCAAGCCGACCCCGAAAAAAATCGCAGATTTCAAAATCGAAGGCATCCCGACGGGTAAAGTTTACTTGAATATCGGTGGCGGGCGCGATTACGGTGGGGAAAAGGAATCCGAATTTTATGTCAAAAGCATTCTTTTCGGTGGTAAAGATATCAATTACGCGACGCTCGAAACTAAAGAAGGCGAGGAGCTCAAGAATGTCCAAATCATTCTCTCGAAAGATGTCGGAAAGCTCAAGGGGAAAGTTTTGCGAGCCGATAAAACGCCGGTCGCCGGCGCAAAACTCGCCTTTGTTTCAACCGATAAACAGAAATGGGGAAACTCCGGCGCGAATCCTTTTGCCGTGACAAGCGGGGATGGCGAATTTGAAATTTCTGGCGCGCCGGGCGAGTATTTCATTATTTTCGTTAAGGATTATGGTTCGTCCGTTGAGGAAGATAAAGAGAAAAGCCTAACTGAAAAACGGCGCGCCTGGCTTGAAAGAGAAACTGCTAAGGCGCAAAAAGCGATTATAAAAGCCAAAGAGACGGAGAAGGTTACGCTGACTTTACCGGAATAGAAAATTTTGTTTACCTTTTTCAATCAAACGCGCTATAATCCCTGTAGCGCGTTTTGCCATTTCTTCTTAGACGCGTCTCTCTTCAAACAAATTCTTTTCTGTCTGTAATCAAATTTTCGGAGTGAATTTAATGTCCAGTCAATATTTCTATCTAAAGAACTGTCTCTTGATCATGATTTTTTCATCCGTCCTGCTTGGCGGCTGCGCGGTTGAAGCCGCCAAAGACGAACCTGCCAGCGATAAGGAAAATATCATTACCAAAACTTCTGCCCCGATTGATTTAAAAAATCCCTCCTCAAAAGCAACAATCAAAATCCAGCCGAATTCGCCTGCCGATACCGTCAGAGTTTTTTACCAGCATCTGCGCGAGAAAAAATTCCGCGAAGCGATGTTTCTGACGAATCTGCGTCCGGCAATCGAAGGTTTGACCGATGCGGAACTTAAAGAATTGCAGGTTGATTTTGAGCCGCTCGCCGCGCAAGTTCCGGCTGAAGTGGAAATCAACGGCGAGATAATTTCAAAAAATAAAGCGACCGTCACCGCCAAACTGCCTGACAACGACACGGACGAAATCAAGCTGCAGGAAATCAAGCTGCGCGAGGAAAACGGCGTGTGGATAGTTTTAACCGTTGACGAAAAAGCCGAGACGGAAGTTAAAAAAGAAAGCAAAAACTATTTCTTCGCGCTGCGCATTAAAACTCACCACGAAGAAGCCAAAGCGATGCTCGAACGCGTCAATAAAGCACAGATGGTTTACGCGACGCAGAACGGCGGGCTTTACGGCGACGCGCCGACATTGATCAGTAAAGGCTTTCTGCCGAAAGATTTTTCGACCGCCGAGACGACCGGCTATAATTACCAAATTAAAATCTCCGACGACCATAAAAAATTTAAGGCGAGCGCCACGCCAGCGGTTTATGGCAAGACGGGCAAATTGTCTTTCTGGTTTGAAACCGACGGTAATAAAACTTCTCTTCTCAAGCACAAAGATACCAAAGGTCAGGCGCTGAAGATGTAACCGACAGTGTAAATTTACAAAACTACTGTTGTAATTTACGGAAAATAAGTTTATAGATATATAAACCATCCAATGTTTTTGTTGATTCCGACGAAAAATCAACCGAGACGGAAAAATGATAAGAAAGCTGATAGCAAAATTTAACCGCTCGATGGCTAAACGTGTCGCTTCTATTCGGCATAAACGCGAAGTGCCGATAAAATTATCGTTTGCGCCGAACAGGAGCACGGGAAGACTGGACGCGCCGCCAATCTACGTTTATATCACGGGTGAAACGACGGATTTGAGCAGTTCGGGAATCGCTTTTGTCGTCGCTTCCATCCGCGTTAAGGAAAGTTATCTGGTCGGCGAAAATCGCGTACTGAACGCCGAACTTGATTTGCCGAACGGAAAAGTTTCGATGAAGATTATCGGGCGCAGATACGAACAAGTTGGCGAGCATATTTCGACGGCGCGGTATCTGGTCGGCGCGAGCATTAAAGAGATGACCGACGAACACCGTGAAACCTACAATGTTTTTTTGCGTTTGAGCGGTAAAAAGGGAAATACCGGAAGTTTGAAATTCGGAGTTGATGAGAGCTGACGGATTTACGATTTGGGATTTGGAATTTTTCTGAAACCGAAAAAATTTAGACGAAACAGAAGGCGCGAGAAGATAAAAATTCTTACGCTTTTTTCTTTGCTTAATTCGTGGTTTAATTTTCTTAATGAAAGAAAAAGTTCGTATTGGAATCATCGGAACGGGTTTTGCCAAAACAGTGCAAATTCCGGCATTTCAAAAAATCATCGGCGCGGAAGTTGTTTCCGTTTCGAGCGCTCGTCTTGAAAACGCCGAACGAGTCGCGCGGGATTTCAACATCGCGCATTACACGGACAACTGGCGCGAAACAATCGGAAACGAAGCGGTTGATTTGGTTTGTATAACTACGCCGCCCGTGTTTCACAAAGAAATGACGCTGCTGGCGCTCGAACACGGCAAACATGTTTTGTGCGAAAAGCCCATGGCGATGAACGCCGACGAAGCGCGGGAAATGCTGGAGGAATCAAAAGAGAAAAATGTGCTCGCGCTAATAGATCACGAACTTAGATTTTTGAACGGCAGACGCAAAGCGCGGGAAATGATTCAGAACGGCGAGATCGGGCTGATTCGCCACTTGAAATATAATTTTCGCGCTCCGCATCGCGGCAGCGCCGATTCGCCCTGGAATTGGTGGAGCGACATCGAATCAGGCGGCGGCGCGCTCGGCGCCATCGGCTCGCACGTTTTCGATTCATTGCGGTGGTTTGCGGACGCCGAAATTTCAAGCGTTTTCTGCCAACTGCAAACGCACGTCAAAAATAGATTCGACGCTGAATCAAACGCGATGCGCGAGGTGACGACCGATGACGAAGCGAATTTGATTCTGCGATTTGCCGACGGCGAGTTTACGGAAGACGCGACGGCGAACGTCTCCTGTTCGATGGTCGAATATCCGGCTTATCAGAATCGCATCGAAATTTTTGGAACCGAAGGCGCTGCACGCGTCGAATATGACGGCGAATTTTTCATCGGAAAAGCGGGCGAAGAAACGTGGCGTAAAGTCGAAGTTGATTTGAACGAAGGCGTTGACGGCGGGCGGGCGGGCGGTTGGAACAACGGATTTTTAGCTTTTGCGACGGAGATTATTCAATCACTGAAAGAAGGCAGAACCGAAGTTGAAAACGCAGCGACGTTTGAAGACGGTTTTCAAATTCAGCTCTTGATGGACGCGGCGCGGAAATCGAACGAAACCGGCGCGGCGATAAAATTATAAAAATGAATCAATCAAAAAAAGCAGTTTTAGTTTTAGAAGACGGGCGCGCGTTTCACGGCTCGTCGTTCGGCACGGACGGCGAAGCGTTTGGCGAGATGGTTTTTAATACTTCGATGTCCGGCTATCAGGAAATTTTGACTGACCCGAGTTACGCCGGGCAAATCGTTTGTATGACTTACCCGCTGATCGGAAACTACGGCGTAAACGAAGAAGACGCCGAATCGCGCCGCCCGTGGGTTGAGGGTTTCGTCGTCCGCGAGGCGAGCCGCATAGCCTCGAACTGGCGCTCGACGGAAACTCTGGATTCATATTTGAAACGCCACAACATCGTCGGCATCGAACGAATTGACACGCGCGCGCTCGTCCGCCACATTCGCAGCAAAGGCGCGATGCGAGCCGTCGCGTCATCTGTTGATTTGAACGAGAAAAGTCTTTTGGAAAAGGTTTTAAATTCGCCGGAGATGAAAAACCGCGAACTTGCCAGCCATGTTACTGTTGACAAATCTTTCCGGTATGAATCAAAAGGCGACGAAAAGTTTCACGTCATTTGTTTCGATTTCGGCGTGAAAACAAACAGCTTGCGCGAGTTTGCCGAACTAAATTGTCGTTTAACGGTTGTCCCGAGCGATACTTCCGCCGAAGAAATCCTGGCATTAAAGCCCGACGGAATTTTTCTGTCGAATGGTCCTGGCGACCCGTCGGCAATGAAGACGGTCATCAATGAAATCAAGCGTCTTGCCGAATCAAATGTTCCAATGTTCGGCATCTGTCTCGGACACCAAATTTTATCGCAGAGCTTCGGCGGCGAAACTTACAAACTTCTTTTCGGACATCGCGGCGGCAACCAACCGATCAAGGATTTGGAGACGGGACGAGTTGAAATTGCCGCGCACAACCACGGTTTCGCGGTGAGCGCGAAAAATTTGCCCGCCGAATTAGAAGTCACTCACGTCAACATCAACGACGATACGATTGCCGGAATCAAACACAAAACACTGCCGATTTTCTCGGTTCAATATCACCCGGAAGCCGCGCCCGGTCCGCACGACGCGCATTATCATTTCGAGAAATTTATTGAAATGATGAAGAAATCGAAACGATAAAACCGAAGCAGATTAAACCGCGAAAAAACACGAATCAACACGAAATCAAGAAAATTCTTTTCGTCTGCTTCGTGTTTTTCATCCTTACATAGAAGCAAAAATTACTTAATTTAGCGGTTATCCGAAAGTCCTGATTTGAATGTTTGCCGTCAAATCAGCCATAATAGCCCTTTTTGAAACTTCATAACTTTTTAACAACAGAGAGGAACATAAAAAAGTGGAACTTTGGTTGATTCTTATAATCAGTTTTCTGGCAATCAGGTTTGCAGTGGGGTATATGTCCAAAGACCAGTGCTATATAATAAAATCGTTAATGCGATATATCTCATATCCTTTGTCCTAAAAATACTTCCAGTTTTAACGCACAGAATATGCTTTTAGAAGATACAGTGCATTATTTTTATTATTTGTCTCTAAAGACTTTATTCTTTGATACAGTTTATATAAATGGTTAGTATTCTACGGCTTTAATACAGTAATTTATTCATAAAAATAGGTGGTTTTTTAATGGAATCTACAATTCTTTATCTGATCCCGGCATTAGGGATTTTTGGGTTAGTTGTT